>Ga0209415_10002652_pt1 | contig 33396 bp, 39 predicted proteins | sample PeaSoiSIISIP2007_FD_187696 | JGI IMG/M metagenome (GOLD analysis project Ga0209415, IMG submission 187696) | Peat soil microbial communities from Weissenstadt, Germany - SII-SIP-2007 (SPAdes) (version 2) | ecosystem: Environmental > Terrestrial > Soil > Wetlands > Peat | place: Germany... | reverse complement strand
AGCCGGCTCAGTCGTCGAAGCCGGCTCAGTCGTCGAAGCCGGCTCAGTCGTCGAAGCCGGCTCAGTCGTCGAAGCCGTCCGGGGTGGCGTCTTCGAAGACGGCTTCGACCTGATCGGCCAGAAGGAGCTCACGCGCCTCGTAGGCCTGATCGACGAGGACGAAGACCTGGACCGGCCCCGGCAACGGGTAGGTACCGTCGCCTCCGCCGCGTGACTGGGTGAGGATGCCGTCGGCCCCCAGCCGGGCGGCCAGCACCCGGGCCTCGAACGAAGAACCCACGGTGGTGAGCGGAACCATTTTCGGCGACGCCATGGCTCGGATGGTACCGCCCACCGTCACGAGACGCTCGGGAGATCGTCTCGAGCCACCGGAACGGTCGCCGGAGGCGCGGTCGCGGTCTCCAGGCGCCGAAAAGAGAGCCATGAGGCACAGAAAGGGCCGCAACGGGCACTACCGTGGAGATCGGTGGACAAACGCATCTTCGGTCTGGAGAACGAGTACGGGGTCACCTGTACCCTGCGCGGCCAGCGCCGTCTCAGTCCCGACGAGGTGGCGCGCTATCTCTTCCGGCGCGTCGTCAGCTGGGGTCGTTCGTCGAATGTGTTCCTCGAGAACGGTGCCCGGCTGTATCTCGACGTGGGCAGCCACCCGGAATACGCCACCCCGGAGTGCGACTCCATCTCTGATCTCGTGGCCCACGACAAAGCGGGGGAGCGTATCCTCGATCATCTGGTGACGGGAGCCGAAGCCCGCCTGCGGGAAGAGGGCATCCGCGGTGTCATCTACCTCTTCAAGAACAACACCGACTCGGCCGGCAATTCCTACGGCTGTCATGAGAATTACCTCACGAGCCGCCGCGACGACTTCGCCCACTACACGGAAGTCCTCATCCCCTTTCTGGTGAGCCGGCAGATCTTCGCCGGCGCCGGCAAGGTCCTGCAGACGGCGCGGGGAGCGGTGTACTGCCTGTCGCAGCGGGCGGAACACATCTGGGAAGGCGTCTCGTCGGCCACCACCCGGAGCCGCCCGATCATCAACACGCGTGACGAACCGCATGCCGACGCCGAGCGGTTCCGCCGCCTCCATGTCATCGTGGGCGACTCGAACATGAGCGAGTACGCCACGTTCTTGAAGGTCGGCTCGACGAGCATCCTCCTGCGGATGCTCGAGGACCCGGGCACCGTTCTTCGTGACCTCACCCTGGAGAACCCCATCCGGGCCATCCGCGAGATCAGCCATGATCTCACCTGCAGGCGTCAGGTCCGCCTGGCCAACGGCCGCGAGGTGAGCGCCCTCGACATCCAGTCGGAGTACCTGAATCGGGCCCTGCGCTTCCGCGACACCCACGGCCTGTCCCCCCAGGAGGACCGGGCCCTCGACATGTGGGAGCACTGCCTGAAGGGTCTCGAGTCCGATCCCATGACCCTCGGGCGCGAGTGCGACTGGGTCACCAAGCATCAGCTGATCGAGGGTTACCGGGCACGCCACAGCCTGCCTCTCGGGCACCCCAAGGTGGCACTGCTCGACCTTCAGTACCACGACGTCAACCGGACGCGCGGCCTCTACTACCGCGTCGAGGCCCGGGACCGGGTCGACCGGATCACCGACGACGCGACGATCACCGAGGCCATGAACCGGCCCCCGCAGACGACGCGGGCCCGGTTGCGCGGGGAGTTCATCCGCAAGGCGAAGGAGCGGCGACGCGACTTCACGGTGGACTGGGTCCACCTCAAGCTGAATGATCAGGCGCAACGCACGGTTCTGCTGAAGGATCCCTTCCGGTCGCATGACGAGCGCGTCGAGAAGCTGATCGCCAGCCTGTGATCCACGAAGGACCGGGCACCCCCGATACCGGGGAGTCGCCCTCGGACCCTGGCGGCGACATGCCCCTGGAGACCGACGATCTCGGCCTCACCCGATACGGCCCCGGCCCCGCCACCGCGGGCGCTCGAATTCGCCGGCGCCGGCGGTGGATCGTCGAGTGGACCGTCGTCCTCCTGGTGGCCGTGGGTCTGGCCCTGGGCGTGCGCGCCTACGTCGCCCAGACGTACTTCATCCCGTCGGCATCCATGCAGCCGACGCTTCTCATCGGGGACCGGATCCTCGTCGACAAGCTCAGCTACCGCCTCCATGGGGTAGGCCGCGGTGACATCGTGGTCTTCGCCACCCCTCCGAAGGAGACCGCCCAACCCGGTATCAACGATCTGGTCAAGCGGGTGATCGGACTCCCCGGTGAGGTCATCTCATCCAAGGGGGGCCGCGTCTACATCAACGAGAAGCCCCTGCGCGAGCCCTATCTCGTGCCGGGAACGGTGACGACCGACATCATGACGCAGAAGGTGCCCCCGAACGAGTACTTCGTCATGGGCGACAACCGGTCGGACTCGCAGGACAGCCGCTTCTTCGGCCCCATCTCCCGTTCGCTCATCGTGGGGCGCGTGGTCCTGCGGATCTGGCCACTCTCACACCTCCACGTCTTCTGATCGCCGCCGCCGGCGGGGTGGCACCAGCTTCGGGCCGCCGGCCGGGGTCGTTCGGGGCCGCCGGCCGGGGTCGTTCCCGGGGACGGACGTCATCCAGGCGAGGCCCCCCTCTCGTAGACTCCGTAACGCATGTTGTCGCTCAGCCCCGCAAAACTGCTGGTCCTGCTCGTGATCGCTCTGATCGTGCTGGGACCCGAGAAGCTTCCCCAGGTGGCGCGCCAGTTGGGCGCCGCCTGGGGTGAATTCCGCCGCTTCCGCACCCGGCTGGAGACCGACGTGCGCGGCGCCTTTCCCGACCTCCCCGCCACCCACGAGGTGGCCCAGGCCGTACGGTCGCCCTTGGCCTTCCTCGACCGTCTGGCCGACGAGCACGAGAAGTCTCAGACCCCCGACACCGACCCCGCCATCGCCCCGGACGTCACCACGTCGGCCCCGTCGACCGGCCCGCCCCCCGCCGCCTCCACCAACGGCAACGGCGTCACCGGCGGTGACACCGCGGAAGCCACCGGTGAGCGGGCGAACACCGCCGAGGTCGGCCCGCTGCGTCACGTCGTACCCGACGACCCGAGCATGAACTGATCGCCGGCACCACCTGTCAGCATGGCTCTCCGACTTCGTCTTCGAAACCGGTCGTCGCGCCCGTCGCCCGACGCCATGACCCTGGTCGAGCACATCGGCGAGTTGCGGCGGCGTCTCCTCGTCACCGTGGCGGTGCTCTTGATCACGGCCACGGTGGCGTTCGTGCTGTACCCCCACATTCTCAACTTCCTGAAATCGCCGTATTGCAAGGTGGCGGGGCCGAAGCAGTGCCAGCTCTATGTGACGGGACCACTCGACGGCCTGGCCCTGCGCATCAAGATCGCCACCTACGGCGGGCTGTTCCTGGCGTCGCCGGTCATCCTGTGGGAGATCTGGCGGTTCATCACTCCCGGCCTGCGCCGCAACGAGAAGCGCTACGCCATCCCCTTCATCGTGGCGTCGATCACCCTGTTCGCGGCCGGCGCGGTGCTGGCCTACTACACCTTCCCCCACGCCCTGCAGTTCCTGCAGAAGGTCGGGGGACCGTCGCTGCATCAGATCTACACGCCGAGCAACTACCTGGGTCTGATCGTCGCCCTGATGGCCGTGTTCGGGCTCACCTTCGAATTCCCGGTGGTCCTGGTCTCGCTCCAGCTGGCCGGCGTGCTGCGTCCGGAGAAGCTCTCCTCCTGGCGCCGATGGGCCATCGTCGGCCTCACCGCCTTCGCCGCGGTCATCACGCCGAGCGGGGACCCCTTCTCCATGTTGGCCCTGGCCGTGCCGCTCTACCTCTTCTATGAGTTCTCGATCGTCCTCGGGAAGCTGCTGCTGCGACGCAGAACGCCGTCGGTGTGATCGCCGGGAGCGACCCGTCCGCCGACGTCCGGGCGGCCGTGCTCGGGCGGCTCGGTTTCTCAGCCGACGCCTTCCAACTGAAAGCCTTCGATGCGCTCGACGCCGGACGCTCGGTGCTCGTGTCCGCTCCCACCGGCTCGGGCAAGACGGTGGTCGCCGATTACGCCATCGCCCGGGCGCGCGCGGCGGGGACCAAGGCCTTCTACACGACGCCGCTCAAGGCTCTCTCCAACCAGAAGTTCGCCGAGCTGGCCGCCGTCTACGGACCGGACGGCGTGGGCCTCCTGACGGGCGACGTTTCGCACCGACCCGACGCGCCGGTTGTCGTCATGACCACGGAAGTCGTGCGCAACATGTTGTTCGCCCGCTCGCATCAGCTGGCCGGGCTGGGCTTGCTCGTGCTCGACGAGGTCCACTACCTGCAGGACCCCTACCGGGGCTCGGTGTGGGAGGAGGCCATCATCGTCGCACCGGACGACGTCGTCCTCGTGTGCCTGTCGGCCACCGTCTCGAATGCCGCCCAGTTGGGGGCGTGGTTGACGTCGGTGCACGGTCCGACCGAGGTCGTCGTCGAGCGGCACCGGCCGGTGAAGCTGCACAATCACGTGGCGATCGCCGAGAAGGGAAGCCGCCAGGTCGACCTCTTGCCCTTGCTCTCCCATGGACGGCTCCATCCCCAGGCCGCTGCTCTCGACCAGCGCATCAGCCGGATGGCCCGACGGCCGGGAGGACTGCGCCACTCGCGTCTGGCCGTACCGCGCCGCACGGAGATCATCGACGCTCTGGGCGATCGGGACATGCTGCCCGCCATCGTCTTCATATTCAGTCGCGCCGCCTGCGACGACGCCGTGCGGCAGTGCGTGGACGACGGGATCCGCCTCACCACGCCGGCGCAACGAGAGGAGATCCGCGCCATCTGCGAACAGCGGACGGAGGGACTCCCCGAGGACGAGCTCCGGGTGCTCGGCTACGGGCAATGGACCGCCGGCCTCGAGGCGGGGGTGGCGTCGCACCACGCCGGGCTGATCCCGGCCTTCCGCGAGGCGGTGGAAGAGTGCTTCACCGCCGGCCTCCTCCAGGTCGTGTTCGCCACCGAGACTCTGTCTCTCGGAATCAACATGCCGGCGCGCACGGTCGTCATCGAGCGGCTGACCAAGATGCGACAGCACGGCCGCAGCGGGCTCACGAGCGGGGAGTACGCGCAGCTCACGGGCCGGGCCGGCCGGCGCGGGCTCGACTCGGTGGGCCATGCCGTCGTGGCGTGGGGGCCGCACGTGTCCATGCCCGAGCTGGCCACGTTGGCGACGTCGCCGCCGACGGCGCTCACCTCTTCCTTCCGGGCCACCTACAACCTGGCCGTGAACCTGGTGCGCCGGTATGCCGCCGACCAGGCCTACGACATCCTCGACCGTTCGTTCGCCCAGTTCGTGAGCACCGACCACCACCATGCCCTGTCCCGCCGCATGGACCGGGCCCTGCGGCTTCTCGAACGACGCGGGCACGTCGATCTCGATGCCTGGACGCTCACGGCCCGAGGGGAATTGGTGGCCCGGATCTACCACGAGTCCGATCTGCTCGTGGCCGAGGCGCTGGCCGACGGCCTCTTCGACGGCCTCGATCCGGCCGGCCTGGCCGCGGTGGTGTCCGCCTGCACCTACGAGGTGCGTGCCGGACGTTGGAGCCCCGAGCCCCGACCCCCGAAGGACGTCGCCCCACGGTTGCACGCGCTGGTGGCGCGGGCTGAGAGCCTGCGCGACGACGAGGAGGAGGCCCGACTGGCGCGCACTCGCCTGCCCGATCTCGGTTTCGCCGAAGTGGCGTGGCGTTGGGCGCGTGGTGAGCGCCTGGCCCGGGTCCTCGAACGGGCGGAGCTCGCACCTGGTGACTTCGTGCGCAACGCCAAGCAGCTGGTCGACCTTCTCCGACAGTTGGCCACCGTGGCCCCCGACGCCGCCACGGCCGCCACCGCGCACCGGGCGGCGACGGCGCTGCAGCGCGGGGTGGTGGCGTCCTCGGTGGCGCCTGTCGCCGACCCCGAGGCGGAGGGGCCGGAGACCCCCGGGGAATCCTCCGACGCACCCTCGGGGGCGCCCGCGGAGCCCCGGGCGCAGGGTGTCCCCGGGGCCTCGAGGTCGGCCCCCCCGGGGGCCTGACGGAGCCTCTCGGCCCTGGCCGGGTGGGGTCCGCCACTGCGGCTGCGGGCCAGCCGTAGTGTTGCCCGGGCATGTTCCCCTATGCCGACGAGACGTTCAGCGACGATGAGGCGGAGGTCTTGCGCCCGTACGTCACGAACCTCGAGGGCCCGGTCTTTGCCCTGGTCAACCTGCCCGAAGTGGTGAAGGGCGCCCTCTTCGCCCGCTACTCGCGATCGGGCAAGAGTCTGCGCCGGCTCTTCCTCGACGAGTTCGTGGGCGACCTCGACGTGAGTGGCGACGCCGGGGTCGACGCCACCATGGGGTTGCGGCGGGCCGAGGAGCTGTACGAGAAGGTCTTCTTCGAATACGGAGACGATTCGGTGGCTCAACTGGGTGGGGTTCACCTGGCTTGCGAGCAGGCATCGAACGTCTTGACCAAGGTGCTCGAGTGGGGCCGACTCATGGCCTATCTGGAACAGTCGACGCGCTACGTCGTCTACGACTCGCGCCTCGCCACCGGTCACTACCGGTACTACCGAGACCCCGACGTGCTCGACTCGCACTTCGGTGCCCGCTACGTGGGCGACATGGATCGCATGTTCGACACGTATGCGACCTTGCTCCCGGAGCTGCAGGCATTTCTCACCCGACGCTTCCCCCGTCAGCCCGGTGACTCGGACTTCGTCCACCGCCAGTCGATCCGGGCCAAGGCGCTCGACGCGTTGCGCGGACTGTTGCCGGCCGCTTCGCTGTCGAACGTCGGTATCTACGGCACCGGCCAGTCCTACGAGATGATGCTGCTCCGGATGCGGTCCCACCCCCTTCCCGAGGCGCGGCGTTACGCCGATCTCATGCTGACCGAGCTCCGCAAGGTGATCCCCTCGTTCCTGCAACGCGTCGACCTGCCCGACCGTGGCGGCGCATGGTCCGACTACCTGGCCGCCACCCGGGCGGACGTCGACGAGGTGGTGGGCCGGCTGTGGCCGGAAGGCGACCACTCCGACGAAGAGGCGCCCGCCCTCGTCACCCTGGACGACTGGGATCCCGAGGGCGAGGACAAGGTCATCGCCGCCATGTGTTACCCGCACCTCTCCCTGCCGGAATCGGAGGCTCTGCGCCGTGTGCGTGAGCTCGGCGCCGAGGACAAGCGAGCCATCGTCCGGGCCTATGTGGGGGACAGGACGAACCGTCGTCACCGGCCGGGTCGGGCCTTCGAGCGCACCGACTACCGCTTCGACGTCGTCTCCGACTACGGCGCCTTCCGTGATCTCCAACGACACCGGATGTTGAGCATCGAGTGGCAACCGCTCACACCGTCACTCGGTTACGACGTCCCCGACATCGTGACCGATGCCGGCATGGGCGAGGCCTTCGAGACATCGCTGTCTCGATGCCGGGATCTCTACGAGGACATGGCCCCGACCTTCCCGCACCAGGCTCCATATGCGGTGGCGCTCGCCTATCGCATCCGCTACGTCATGCAGATGAACGCCCGGGAGGCCATGCACGTTCTCGAATTGCGCTCGGGTCAGCAAGGGCACCCCGTCTACCGCCGGGTCGCGCAAGAGATGCATCGCCTCATCGCCGAGCGCGCCGGACATCGCCTCATCGCCGAGGCCATGACGTTCGTGGACCACGGTGAGCACGAACTCGAGCGTCTCGATGCCGAGAGGCGGGCCGAGGCCCGTCGAGAGGCGACGGCGCCTCTGTCACAGGCCGCCTGTTCCGGAGGTGCTTGGCCACGAAAACCGCTGGAGTCGTGACCAGGGACGACGCGCGAACTGCCTGGTGAGCGCCGAAGAACGACGCTTGACGGGGTCGACCCAGTGCGGCGTAGTGTGCGGCGAGTCCCAGACGCCCCGACGGCCCGCCAACGGCGGTCCCCGGCCGGATCGAGCCCGAGGGGGGGATGCTGTGAGAGGCGGAAGGGTGGCCCGGCGGACTGAGTAGAGAACGTCTCACCGGCACGTCGGCGGACGCGACAGTGACGTGGAGATGGCACCAAAGGTCCCCGGGCCCTACCGCCCCATCCGACGGAACCCCAGAGCCCGGTTTCGCGCGCCCCGCGGTGACCTGGCCCCTGTCAGGTGGTCTGGAACGCCGATCGGAGCGGATACACTCCCGCGCGTCAGACGACCTCCCGAAGGGCACAGATGGCCGACGACCTGGATGAAGTAACAGAACCCGACGAGCTCGAAGGCGTCGAGCTCGAGGATCTCCCCGACGACGAGCTGATCGACGAGGACCTCGCCGATCCCCTGGTCGACGATGACGACGACCTCGTCGACGACCTCGTCGACGACGAGCTGGTCGATGACGTCCTGGTCGACGTGGACCCGGTGGTGGTACCCGTGGCCAAGGCGAAGGCGGCCACCGCCACGGCACCGGCCGCCGCCGAGGAGGCCGAGGAGGAGGACGAGGAGGTTGACGACGAGGATGTCGAGGCCAGCCTGGACGAGATCCTGAAGGAGCGCCTGGTCGTCGAGGAGGAGGAAGTCGAGGACGAAGAGGTGGCCGAACCCGACGACCGGTCCGAGGTCTCCGAACGAGTCCTGCCCAAGCAGCCCGACGAGTTCGTCTGCAGTTCGTGCTTCCTCGTGAAGAACGCCAGCCAGCTGGCCGACCCCGACAAGGGGCTGTGTCGGGATTGCGTGTGACGGTGTCCGGTACCGAAGACGCGGGGACCGCGACATGACGGACAACAAGTCACCCGGCGATCGCGTCCTCGATCTGGTCGTCTTCGGTCCGGCCGGACTGGCCCTCGTGGCGGCGGAGGAATTTCCCCGTCTGGTCGACAAAGGCCGACACCGCCTCGAAGGTCAGTTCCGCACGGCGCGTCTCGTCGGGCAAGCAGCCGTGCAGATGGGTCGACGCCAGCTGGGCCAGTTGGCCAGTCAGCACATCCCGAAGCCGCCGTCGCCGAAGCCGCCGACACCAGGCTCCGGCGCGCGGAGCTCCGCCGCCCGAGGTTTCGGCACGAGGACCTCTGGCGCTGAGACTTCTGGCGCTGAGACTTCTGGCGCTGAGACTTCTGGGGTGGGCGGGCCCGGCACCACCGCCACCTTCCACGACGGGCCCGACGCCGGATCACCGGCCACCGCCGCACCAGAGACCGTGAGCGGCAACGGGGCTCTTCCGTCCCTGGCCATCCCGGGCTACGACAGCCTGTCGGCATCACAGGTGGTCCAGCGCTTGGCCGGCCTGTCGCACAACGAACTCATCGAGGTCCGCGAGCATGAGCAGTCCCACCGGCACCGGCGCACCATCTTGAACCGGGTGGAGCAGTTGCTCTCCGGAGTCGACGCCGAGTAACGACACGGCCGAAGCGGACGCCGGCGTCACCATGGAGGCAGCGAGAACAGCGGTGCGCGCCGACGGCGACCGGTGCGCCGAGCTTTGTCAGGGGGCGCTCGATTCTCTGCAGCAGGCGCGTGGCGGCCCTCTCTTCGCCCGCCGTGAGACGGGCCTGGTGGCCAAGGCGCTCCTGCGGCCGGGAGGTCTCGACCGCCTGTTGGCCGACAGCCGTCGACGTGTCTTGGTCGGCACCATCGACGACACCGTGGTGGGCTTGGCGCTGGGCCGGATCGACGCGGTGGGGGAGACCAACCTGGGTGTCATCGACGCCTGCTACGTCGAAGCCGATGCCCGGGGCGTGGGTGTCGGTCGCGCTCTCGTCGACGATTTGGTGGCGTGGTTCACGTCGTCAGGGTGCCGCGGCGTCGACGTGACGGCTCTGCCGGGGGACCGGGAGACGAAGAACTTCCTCGAAGGGTTGGGCTTCAAGGCCCGCCTGCTCACGATGCACCGTCTCCTCGGGTGAGCCCGCGCCGTCGTTGACCGGCCCGCCCTCGCCCACGCTCCCCCCGCCGGTGGTGGCCGTCGGTGGCATCGCCGTGGTCGACGGTGCCCTTCTCATGGTGCAGCGCGCCACGCCGCCCCAGGTGGGCTGCTGGACAGTGCCCGGAGGCCGCTTGGAGGCGGGGGAGACGGTCACGGCCGCCGTCGAGCGCGAGCTGTTCGAGGAAACGGCGCTTCGGGTCCGCTGCGGGCCTCTGGTCGGCTGGGCCGAGCGACGGGGAGAGGGGTACCACTACGTGATCCTCGATTTCACCGTGACCCCGCTGGGGCGAGACACACCTGCGGCCGGGGGCGACGCGGCGGAGGTGGCCTGGGTGCCCTTGGCCGATGTACCGGCACGGAGTCTGGTCGACGGGCTGGAGGAGTTCCTGGTGGAACACGGCGTGCTCGGCTGAGTCACGCCGTGGACGGCGTCGGTCAGCCGCGACGGGCGGCGACGGCTCCGGCGCGGCGGGGACCCGGGGGCGGCGGGATGGGCAGACCGAGCAGCCGCGCCAGCTCGGGGACCAGACCGGCGGCGTGGCGCGCCGCGGTCAGAAGATCGGCCGTGGCGTCGGCTGGAAGACCGGCCGGCTTCACCGTCCGTCGGACAGGCGAATTGATGACGGCGTCGAGCAGGTCCTTCCACTGCGCTTCGTCCAGGGTGGGGGCCATGCTGGCGCCGGCCGTCTCGGCCAGCCGGACGGCAAGATCGGCCGGAATCCGGGCGCTGGGCTCAGGTGGCTTGGCGGCCACGCGCAATGCTTCGGACACCCGGCCCTCGTCGAGAGCGGTGACGACGCGACCGAGCCATGCCACCCGGAGCGCCGTCACCCGGGCGTCGAGCGCCTCTCGGAGCGCACCGACCAGCTCGCGTCCTTCGTCGTCGAGGGAGACCGTCGATGCACCGGCCACCACCGAGCGCATCTCGCGGAGAGGCGCCTCGCGACCGGCGGCCCGCAATGTCACCGCCCGGTCCTTCCACGCCGCCAGGTTCATCCGGGGCAGCAACTCCTCGGCCATGGTGAGAAGGGGTTGCGGGGATATCTCGGCCCGACCCTCGGAACGGGCCCTCGTGTTCTGCTCGTCGATGGCTTGACGGACGGCAGGGATGCCCCCGCGCAGAAGCTGTTCGGCCACGGGGATCTGTTCGGCGCTCAGCGCCGCCAGAGCGGCATTGCGATTGGTGGTGACCACCTCGGCACGACGGGGACGTTCGCGTCGCGGTCGTTCCTCGCGCCCACGTGAGGGCGCACTGGTCCGCTCACCCGAGGGGCGGTCACTCCCGCCTCGCTCGGGTCGCCCGGTCGTCTCGGGACCTCCGCGCGGCCGTCGCCCGGCACTGTCGGCACTACGGCTCCGATCGTCGCCGTCCGGTGCGCCGTCACGGCGGGGAGGACGTTCACCCGGTGCGCCGTCACGGCGCGCAGGACGTTCACCCGGTGCGCCGTCACGGCGCGCAGGACGTTCACGGCGGGGACTGCCATCGCGCGCGGCGACACCATCGCCCGGGGGACCGCTGCGGCCCGCTGAGGGTCGCGTTGGCCCCGGCCGACCGGCACCGCGATCGCCGGCACCGCGGCGCGGACGTCGCTCGCCGTCGCCGTCGTCGCGTTGTCGGCGACTACCGGGGACGAGGGTCACCGACACCCCCTCGACCTTGTCCCGACCCGATCCGAGGACCTCGATCCGTTGGGGCCCTCCGCCGTTGGTCTCGACGGCGCGAGGGGCCTGGACGGAGACGACCGTGATCCCCTCGAGCTCGAAATCCGCCTCCGCCCGCAAGACGTCGCCTACTTTGGCCACCGAAGGGACCAAATCGCCGTCGAGCGAGCCCCGTGGGTGCTTGGCTCCAGGGGCGCGCCACGTCCACGACCCGTCATCGCGACGGCTTGTCAGCTCGATATCAATTCGACGAGACATCCGACCGACCACGCTACCGCCGACAGTGGCTGTTTGAGAACAATACGGACCATGGACCTGTTCCCGTGCTGGTCCGGGCCCGTGCCGGATGGTGAGTAAGTCCGGTGAATATGCTCCCGTGCGCGCCATACGCACCGGCGGCGTCCCTATTGTGGCAATTGCCTGCCCAGGTGGGCCGAATCGAGAACTGACGTTCCCCTTCCGTCCCGACGATTGGAGCACCCACGGTGGAAGACGAGCCCCAGGAGCCTGCGAGCGGCGAGCCCGGGACCCCGACGCCGCCCCCGACCCTGGGCGGCCATGCCCCGACCGCGCCGCCGTGGCCGGCCGAGCCACCCGCAGGGCCGTCGAGCGTCGCACCACCTCCACCGGCGCCCGGTCCCATGCCTGCGACGCCCGGTCCCATGCCCCCGCCACCGGGTAGCGCCCCGCCACCGGCGGGTCCCATGTGGTCCCCTGCACCGACGCCGTCGGCCGCCTCCCCGCAGGGATCGTTCTGGCCACCGGCGACCGCCCCGGGTGCCGCAGCCCCCTACGGGGGACCTCCGCCGGGCGCCCCGCCCGCTCCCGCCCCGACGTGGCCGCCACCACCGGCCCCGGTCCCGACGTCACCGACGACGGCCGGGACCGGTCCGCGCTGGCTCGTGATCGCCGTCGTGGCCGCCCTCATCGGCGGTGGCGTGGGCGCGGGAATCGCCGAAGCCTTCGGCACGAGCACCCCGACCGGCACGCCGACGATCCGGGTGGGGTCGGCCAGCCCCGGTCCGGCCCTGGCCGGCAATGCGTCGATCCCGAGCATCGTGAAGAGCATCCTCCCCGAGGTGGTGTCGATCGACGCCAAAGGCCCCGGTTCGGGCGGTGGGATCTTCTCATCGGGCGGCACCGTCGAGGACCAGGGAACCGGGATGATCATCGCCACCGACGGCGAAGTGATCACGAACAACCACGTCATCGCCGGTGCCACCGCCATCACCGTCACCCTGTACGGCCAGACGAAGGCGTTGCCGACGAAATTGGTGGGGGCCGATCCGAGCAACGACGTGGCTCTGCTCAAGATCGACGCGCCCCCAGCGAACCTGCAGGCGATCACCTTCGGTGACTCCCGCGACCTCCAGGTGGGTGACGCCGTCATCGCCGTGGGCAACGCCCTCGGCCTCTCGGCCGGGACGCCCACGGTCACGTCGGGGATCATCTCGGCCACGGGTCGGACGGTGCAGGCCGGGGACAGCACGAGCGCGGTGACGGAGACGCTCACGAACATCATCCAGACCGACGCGGCGATCAACTCGGGCAACTCCGGAGGCGCGTTGGTGGACTCCGCCGGTCAGGTCATCGCCATGAACACGGCGGTGGCGGCGTCGTCGAACGGCAACGCCCCGGCCCAGAACATCGGCTTCGCCATCCCCGCCACGACTATTCAGGGCCTGCTTCCCGAGCTGCGCAAGGGAGGGACCTCCAGCGGTTCGAAGGCGTACGTCGGAGTGGAAGTGGAGGATGAGACGAGCCAGCTTCAGCAGGCCTACGGCTTCGTGCCCTCCTCCGGGGCGGTGGTGGTCACGGTGCAGCCCAATTCGCCCGCCAGCAGCGCCGGTATCACGCAGGGAGATGTCATCGTCGGCTTCAACAACAAGACGGTGGCGTCGGCCCAGAACCTGACCACCGACGTCCAGGCCGAATCGGTCGGCTCCACGGCCACGATCACGCTGTGGCGCGGTCACCAGAAGAAGACGGTTTCGCTCACATTGGCGCAGGCACCGGCCGGCTGAGGTCGCCGCCGCGTGGCCGGTGACGGTCAGGTCGGTTCGGCCACCAACGAGCTCTCGTGGGGATGGGTGACCTCGGCTCCCACCCGTATGTACCACTCCGTGCCCCACACGGCGGCGAAGGCCTCGGGCGGCATGGAGAGGAAGAACGACGTCTCGGAGATCTGGCTCCCATGGGCTTCCATGGCCCGGCGCTTGTAGTCGAGAAAGCCGCTCACGTCGACGGCGGTGGTGATGCGGTCCCCGCTCACGCCCAGGTTGTCGATCGGGGGCCGTTCGGCCTGATCGTCGAGCAGGGCGGCATTCTCGTCGGAGGCCATGAGCTCGAGTAGGTAATCCCGGTTGACGGTGGCCATGAACACCCGGGGGACGCCGGCCAGGACGGCGGCACGCAGTCCCACCCGGTGGACCTGGATGTGATCGGGGTGCCCGTAGTTGCCGTTCTCGTCGTAGGCGGTGAGGACGTCGGCTCCTTCCGCCCGCAACAGGGCGGCCAGTCGCTCGGCGGCCTCCTCCACGTCGGCCTGCCAGAAGCAGTCCGGGTCGCTGTTCGTGTCCTCGCCCTCCATGCCCGAGTCGCCGTAGCCGAGGAATTCGTGGCGGGCCACGCCGAGCACGGCGCACGCCGCCGCCAGTTCGTCGGCGCGTCGTTCGGCCAGCGTCTCGCCGGCCGCGAGGTAGCCGGCGGGCACCTCGCCGAGCTCTCCCCGGGTGGCCGTGACGAGGACGACGCGATGACCGTCGCCGGCCATGCGGGCCATCGTCCCCCCTGTGGCGATGGCCTCGTCGTCGGGATGGGCGTGAAAGAAGACGGCGGTGACCATGGACGCGCAGGTTAATGGGCCAGGATGGGGGGACACGACGGCATTCGGTACCTGAAGGAGGATCTATGGCGAGGACCGTGGCGGTGGCGACCCCGGACGGTGAAATGGGTCTCTACGACGCCGAACCCACGGCGTCACCGCGCGGCGCCGTGGTGGTGCTGCAGGAGGCGTTCGGCGTCAACGACCACATCGAGGACGTGACCCGTCGGTTGGCGGGGGAGGGGTACCGGGCGGTCGCCCCCCACCTCTTTCACCGCAGCGGCGACCCGGCGCTCGACTACGGAAATTTCGAGAAGATCATGCCCCACATGCAGGCGCTAACCGAGGCCGGGCTCCTGGCCGACCTCGACGCCGCCCTCGGCTATCTGGCCGACGCCGGGTTCAGCGCCGACCGGGTGGGTGTGGTGGGGTTCTGCATGGGCGGAACGGTGGCCTTTCTGGCCGGGGTCTGCCGGGCTTTCGGGGCCGCCGTCACCTTCTACGGCGGGGGAGTGTCCGAGGGGCGCTTCGGCATGCCGTCGCTGCTGGAGATGGCACCCTCGCTGCAGGCACCGTGGCTCGGTCTGTTCGGGGACGAGGACCAGGGCATCCCCGTCGAGCAGGTGGAGGCGCTGCGGCGGGCGGCCGCCACCGCGCCGGTGCCCACCGAGATCGTCCGCTACCCCGACGCCGGCCACGGCTTTCACTGCGACGCCCGACCCGACTCCTATCACGAGGCCTCGGCGGTGGACGGGTGGAGCCGCACGCTCGACTGGTTCGAGCGCTATCTGGCCGCCGGGTAGTCGTTCAGACGCGTTGGGGGCCGCTCACGGCCACGGGGGTGTGCGATGGCCGGACCACCCCGCCGGCTGGTTCGGCGGTGACGGCGTAGGCGCCGATCGACGACCTGTCGGCCAGGGTCACGGCCACGGCGCCGGGTTTGTTTCCGAGCAGGCCGAACGAGACCGTCCGCCCGCCGCGTTCGAGGCCCCACAGCTGGTACGTCCGGTCGGCACCGAGGTCCGGGAGACGGTGGTTGATCACGTAGGCCGAGCCCGACGGCAGGATCACGAGGTCGGCCACCGTGGTCGGGGCGCTGCCTCCGGTCACCGGCCCGATGGTCTTCAACGCCACCAGGTCGGCCCCGGGGCTCCGGAGGGCGGCCTGGGCCTGTTGGTCGGGGGTGGTCAACCGATTGTCGAGACGTCCCACCTGCACGGCCAGCAGAGCGATCACGGCGGCGGCCACGGCGCCGATGGCGCCGACCGCCGACCACCGGGCCCGGCGCCGCCGTTCGGACACCCGGCGGGGGAGGGCGCCGGCCAGCGCCGCGTCGAGAACGACGGCGGCCGGGGGCGGGTTGCCCGGAGGGGCGAGGCGCGCCGCGATGCGGTCCCAGAGCTCGGCCGAGGCGTCGCTGCCGGCGTTGGCCAACAGCGCCGCGACCTCGCGGTGCTGTGTCAATTCGGCGACACAGCGCGGACATTCGTTCAGATGTGCCTCGATGGTGGCCGCCTCGTCGGCGTCCACGGCGTCGAGGGCGTACGCCCCCAGGAGCTCGGCGACGTTCTCGTGGTTCACGGCTCTGTCCATGCCGTCTCCACACCGTGCTGGACCATGAGGGCGCGCAGGCGCCGGAGTCCGCTTCTGATCCTGCTCTTCACCGTTCCCTCCGGCTCTCCCAGCAGAGACGCCACCTCCCGGTAGGTGTGCCCGCCGAAATACGCCATCTCTATCGCCGTCCGTTCGTCGGCCGGCAGGGTGTTCACGGCCTCCTTCACCCGGTCGGCCACGGCCAGGTCCCAGGCGTGGTGCTCGATGTCGTACCCGGCGGTGGCCGTCTCGCGGACGGTCCGCTCCTCGCGCGTGCGGCGGGCCGCCTCTGACCGCAGGAGGTCGACGGCGCGGCTGTGGGCCTTGGTCATGAGGAAGGTCCGCAGCGCGCCCCGGCCGGGATCGAAACGCTCGGGATCACGCCACAGCTCGACGAAGACCTCCTGGGTCACCTCGTCGGCCAGGGTGGCGGACCGCAGGACCCGGCGGGCGAGGGTGTGGACCGAGCCGCCGTGGCGCCGGTAGGCCTCGGCCAGGGCGGGCTCGTGACAGCGGGCGATGCCGACCACGATGCCGGCGTCGGTGGCTGTCTGGTAGTCGAGCATCGCAACAGGGTCTTCGGTGCCGGGAAGGGCCGTGGATGACGTTGGCCCGGGGGAGGGGTCCTTCAGACCACGTCCGGGCCCCGTCACGGTAGCCGCCTGGGGGAGCTGGACGGCGTGTCATCCGGGCCCGGCGGCGGCGACGAATAGGGCTACATGAGGCACACGGTGACGACGGCGGACCAGGCAGAACCCCGCGTTGAAGGCGGTCGGAGTCGGTACGCTCCGCGTGTCGAGACATCCGCCCCCCTCGCTTGTTCCGGAGAACCGACGTGAGCATCGACATCGACACCCTCGTCCGCCGCTCCGCCCGGCTCCAAGTCGAGGACCTCGATCTGGGCGCTTTCGCCGCCCGGCCGCTCGATCCCGACACCCTGCGGTGCCTGCGCTACATGCACGACGTCGAGAGCCACACCGTCTGCTACCTGAGGGACATGCTCGTGACCAGGGCCCACAAGGATCCCTCGGTCACGGCCTTCCTCACCTGCTGGAACTACGAGGAGCATTGGCACGGCGAAGCGCTCGGACAGGTCCTGGGTGCCCACGGCGAAGCCGCCGGTCGCAGTCGGCTGTCCGAGATGCGCAGCCGGTTCCCGAAGCGCGATGCGCTGCGGCCCATGGTGTTCAACATCACCTCCGCCGTCACCCGGCATCTCATCGCCGTCCACATGGCGTGGGGGGCCGTGAACGAGTGGACCACGCAAGCGGGCTACGCCCGTCTGGCGTCCAAGGCCGACAACCCGGTGCTGGGGGAGCTGCTGCGCCGGATCATGCGGCAGGAGGGTCGACACATCGACTTCTACGCGTCGCAGGCCCGGGCCCGTCTGGCCGACAGTCGGACGGCGCAGAAGCTGACGCGCGCCGCCCTCCGGCGTCTGTGGGCCCCCGTCGGATCCGGTGTGATGCCGAAGGACGAGATCCGGTTCCTCATCGGTCACCTCTTCTCCGACAGCACCGGTCTGGCCACGGCGCAGCGCATCGACAGGCACATCGACCGGCTGCCGGGTCTCGAGGGGCTGCATCTGATCGAAAACTCCGTGGCCCAATTGGCCGCATAACCGAAAAACAAGCCGCAAAACCGACGGACAAAGAGAAGGGTGGACGCAATGCTGGCCGAGATCTTCGGTATGGACGGCATCATCGTGCTGATCGTGGTGGTGGCCGTGCTCTTCGGCGGGAGCCAGATCCCCAAGCTGGCCCATTCGCTCGGGTCGGCCCGCCGCGAATTCAAGAAAGGCCTCGACGAGGAGGCCGTCACCGACACGACCGGAACGACCGCGGCCTGAAGGACTCGTTGCTGGACGAGGAGGACGCCGGAGACGGGCCCAGGGGGAGCACGGCCACAGAACTTTGGCGTCCTCAACCACCTCACGGACTCGGACCGTCCTGACACTCCTGGTGGCGTGAGGGGAGTCCCGGCGTCTAACGTCTGACCCCTGGCCGCTGGGCCCGAGTGTCCGCGTTGCGGTCGAGAACTACTGAGTTCCCGTATGTACCCGACGGGAATCGCCCCGGACGGGACCTCCCACCCGGCGAAGACCTGCAGAGGTGAGGGACTGTGGTTCGGGAAGGACCAGGACGGTGCCTGGTCCATTCCTCTCACCCCGGTGAACCGGGACTGATTCGCCTCGTGCCCACGAAGAGGATCATCGCCGCCGCCACCCGCTTCAAGGAAGCCTGGGACGCGGCCATCGGCCACGACCGGAAGGGGATCTCTCTGAGCGACTTCGACCTGGTGGAGATGCACGAGGCGGCGCTGGGACTGATCGCCGCCACCGGGACGTCGGACCTGCAGTCGGCGCTCGACGCCCTCCACGACTTCGAAGACTGACGGGGACGCCGTGGCGGGCCACTGTCGGCCATCACAGGCATGGCCCTCGGGCTTCTCGTACGAATCTGTTGCCGTTGGAGCCCAAACCTGCATATAGATAGAGATAGTGAACTTATTCAAGGTCCGTTAGTGCCGGAAATTGTCATTGTCTTTTTGCGGATCTCTTCCATGCAAGGAGGGATTTCATGATCCCGCGAACAACGAGTCGTCGGTGGGGAGGCGCCTGTGCTCTCGTGCTGCTCCTATCAGGTCTGGCCCTCGGAGGGTCGGTCGCTGGTGCGTCGTCGAGGACGCCGGCCAATAGGCCTACCCACATATCGTCCGGTCACCTGATCCAAAATGCCGCCAGCGCAATAGGCACCTATGAATGGTTCGTGGCAGGTGCCGACGATGGCCAAATCACGCTCAGTTCCGACGGGACATGGTCGTCGGCGTCCCACTGCGACGCCGGCTCCTGGCTCACCCAGAAGTCGACGATCGCCCTGTCCGATCTGACCTGCGGGGGCGACCCGACGGGCGAGACATTCATGGCCACGGTGGGCAAGCACGGTCTGAGCTCGTCCAAGAAGCCTGGAAGCTTCCTGTACCCCTATTACAGCTACTCCGGATCGTGGTACGCCATAAAGCTGTCGTAGCAGCGCCGGGCGCCGGGCACTGTGTGAGGGGCGTCAAAATCACTTGACTGAACGCATAAGGCACGCCCGCCACGCCCGGCACCGGAGCCGTCTCAGCCTTTGGCTCGACGTCCTGGCAGTGTCCTTCTCGCCGGGATTGAACTCACCAAGGCCCTCAACTGATCCAGGCGATTCTGAGCTTAACCGCCGATAATGTATCTTATGTAAAGCTAGCCAGGATTCCCGGGACGCCCCTGGACACTGCGGAATTGCACCCCTACCCCCTCTTCAGGCCGGCTTGCGGAGGCGTCGATGGTCAACCGCCGGTCGAACCGGTGGACGGTGCGGACGAGCTTCCGGGCAGCGACGAGAACGCCACGGTGCTCGTCGGGACCGGGATCTGGACGGGCTGACCCCAGCGGCTGAACGTGCCGACGTCGGTTTCCCGCACCCCGCCGGTCGTCTGCTCGGCGGTGAAGACGATGGGCACGGTGGGACGGGTGGACGAGACGTAGAGGGTGGCCGAGCCCGTCGTCCCCTTCGTGGCCGGCCCCGGAAGGCCGCCCGACACGCCGATGACGGACCGTCCCGCCTTGGTGGTGGCCGCCGTGAGGCTCAGGTGGCCGTTGGGCTCGATCTGGGTCAGGGTGCTGGCGATGGTGACGGCCTTCGTGACCGAGGCGTAGGGGGAGTCGGTGGTGGCGATCGAGATCCACTTGCCGGCGTAGGTCTGGGCCTGGGCGGCGGACAGGCCGATCTGGTCCTCGAGACCGCCGACGTTGCCCTCGATGAAGGCCTGTCCCCCGGTGACCTCGGCCTCGACGGAGAGGGCCCCCACGGTGATGACCTCGCGGCCGTCGGTGGCCGAGGCGTCGCCCACGATGGTCTCGGTCTTGCCCGACTGCTTTCCGAGCAGGGTGAAATGGACCGAGCCCGATGTCCGGGCGGCGGCGAGGGACGTGGTCAGCACCTGCTTGGCCGACTGGCCGGCCAGGGCACTGGGCGCTCCTCCCCCGCCACAAGCGGTGGCCAGGAGGCCGAGGGAGGCGAGAACGAGCAGGCAGGTGCGTTTCATCGGGCCACGCTATCGGGCCTGCGGTCAGGCTCCGGGGCGCCCCGTCGTCCCCGGCGCCGGCGTGAGGGGTTCGAAATCGATGATCAGCTCGGTGCCGAGGGCCCGGGCGATCCGGTCGAGGCTGATGACCGTGGGCGAGACCTGGCCCTTCTCGAGCCGGGCGATCGAAGGTTGGCTGGTCTTGGCCCGCTTGGCCAGTTCGGCCTGGCTCACCCCGGCGCGGCGTCGGGCCACCCTGACGGCGCTCCCCACCATGATGGCCGTCCGGGCCCGCTCGTAGCGGGCGAAGGCGTCCTGACCCCGGCGGGGCCGGGGCGCGGCCGGGACCGACTCCCCCGCCGGGGTTCCCCGAGGACGCCCGGTCGTCGCTTTCGTCGGTTTGCCTGACCGCGCCATATCAAAGATGGAATATACCATCTATGATCTTGCGGCAGGGGGATGCGACCGGGGGCTCTCTACGATGGTCGGCGTGGGTGGGAAGAAGACGTCGCGGGGCCCGACCCCGCCCGACGAGGTCTCCGACGAGGAGGTGCAGGACGCGCTGTCGGCCTTCGGTCGTCTGCGTGCCTTCGTGCGGGCACTGCTCGAAGTCGTGGCCGGCGGCATCGGCTGACCCTTCGCCGAGCCGCGATGGGTGGTCGTAGACTCGTCTGCGCCTGACGAACGCGTCGTATGTGGCCAAGGAGGCGATCATGTCGATCACTGCGGAGGACCGGACCAGCCAGCTGCCCATGCCCCCCGTCTTCGCCACCGTCGAGGAAGAGCGGCTGCACCGCAAGCAGCGCCTGGCCGCCGGTTTCCGGCTCTTCTCCAAGTTCGGGTTCGACGAGGGGGTGGCCGGCCACATCACCGCCCGTGACCCGGAGGACCCCGAGCTCTTCTGGGTGAACCCCTTCGCCGTCCACTTCGGCCACATCTCGGCGTCCGATCTGATCTGCGTGAACGCCGAGGGTGACGTGGTCGAAGGCAACCGACCCGTGAACCGGGCCGCCTTCGCCATCCACTCCCAGGTCCACTCGGCCCGTCCCGACGTGATGGCGGCCGCCCATTCGCACTCGGTCTACGGCAAGTCGTGGTCGACCCTGGGCCGGACCCTCGACCCGATCACCCAGGATGTGTGCGCCTTCTACAAGGACCACGGGCTGTTCGACGACTACACCGGCGTGGTGGTCGACACCGAGGAGGGCAAGCGCATCGGCGCCGCCCTCGGGGCCCACAAAGCGGTGATCCTGCGCAACCACGGCCTGCTCACCGTGGGCGAGACGGTGGACGAGGCCGTCTGGTGGTTCATCACCATGGAGCGCTCCTGCCACGCCCAGCTGCTGGCCGAGGCGGCGGGAACGCCAGTCCTCATCGAGGACGAGGTGGCCGCTCTCACCCGCTCCCAGACTGGCAGCCACTACGGCGGCTGGCTCAGCTTCCAGCCGCTGTATGAGCGCATCGTCCGGGAGCAGCCCGACCTTCTCGACTGACCACCATTTGCGGGCGCCCGCCGCCGGCACCCCGACCTGAGAGGACACACCACCGTGGACCGGCCGCTTACCTTCGGCGCCTTCATCGCCCCCTTCCACCCCGTCGGACAGAACCCGACGTTGGCCATCGAGCGGGACCTCGAGCTCGTCGTCCGCATGGACGAGCTGGGCTTCCACGAGGCGTGGATCGGCGAACACCATTCGGCCGGCTACGAGATCATCGCCTCGCCCGAGGTGGCCATCGCCGTGCTGTCGCAGCGGACGAAGAACATCCGGCTGGGGACGGGCGTGAGCTCGCTGCCCTACCACCAGCCCCTGATGCTGGCCGACCGGATGGTCCTGCTCGACCACATCACCCGGGGCCGGGTCATGTTCGGGGTGGGCCCCGGGGCGCTGCCGTCCGACGCCTTCATGATGGGGATCGCCCCCGCCGTCCAGCGCGACCGGATGGAGGAGTCGCTCGAGGCCATCCTGGCCCTGCTCGACGGCTCCGAGCTGGTCACCCGGAAGTCGGACTGGTTCACCCTGCAGGACGCCCGGCTGCAGTTGCGGCCGTATACGCACCCGCGTTTCGAGGTGGCGGTGGCCGCCCAGGTCTCTCCCGCCGGTCCGAGGGCGGCGGGCCGGTTCGGGTTGTCACTCCTCTCGATCGGCGCCACCACGGCCGGCGGCTTCGACATCCTCGGGTCGCACTGGGTGACCATGGAGGAGCGGGCGGCCGAATTCGGGACCACCGTGGACCGCTCCAAATGGCGGCTGGTGGGCCCCATGCACATCGCCGAGACCGAGGCGCAGGCCCGCAAGGACGTGGCCTTCGGCCTGGCCCAGTGGGTGGACTACTTCGAGCGGGTGGCCGCCCTGCCGTTGGCCCCGGCCACGCTCGACCCCGACAAGCTGGTCGACGCCCTCATGGAGACGGGCTTCGCCGTGGTGGGCACGCCCGAGATGGCGGTGGCCCAGATCAAGCGGCTGGTTGAGCAGTCCGGCGGCTTCGGCACCTTCTTGCTGATGGCGCACGAGTGGGCCGACCGCGAGGCGACGCTTCACTCCTACGAGCTCTTCGCCCGCGAGGTGATGCCCCATTTCCAGGGCACCCTGCCCTCGCTCGTCGGCTCGCGCGACTGGGCGGCGGAGAACCGACCCGAGTTCATCGGCGCCGTCGGGGGCGCCATCATGCAAGCGATCTCCGACCACGCGGCGGAGCGCGAGGCCAAGCAGGCGAAGGCCGGAGATCCAACGCGGCCCTGATCCGGAGCCGGACTCGATCGGGCGGTGTGGTCGGCTCCTCGGGGCCGCAGGGTCGGCACTGGACCAGTCTGCGGCAGGCTGACCCTGGTCGACTATCCCCCCTACATCGATCTCCGGGCGCACAGGGGCGAGGGTAAGGCGAAATGCAGGTATCAGAGGTTCGGCGGGCGGTGGCAGCGGCCACGTCGACGGCCTCAGCGCTTGACCTGGCCGTCCACGATGCGATCGTTCTCCACGACTCGAACAGGCTCACTGTCCGCTTGCTGCCGTGTGACGTCCTGGCCCGAGTCGCACCTTTCGCGCATCAGGTGGCACAGTTCGAAGTCGAGATTGCTCAACGGCTTGCCGAAACCGGGAGCCCTGTGGCTGCTCTTGAACCTCGGGTGGAGCCGCGGGTCTACGAGGATGACGGCTTCGTGGTCACGCTGTGGACCTACTACGAACCTGTGACTCCTCGAGAGGTCTCACCAGCCGATTACGCGCAGGCGCTCGGGCGGCTGCATGCCGGCATGCGGAAGCTCGATGTCACGACGCCGCACTTCATGGATCGAGTGGCAGAGGCTCAACACCTCGTGGCGAGCCGCGACCACACTCCGGCGCTCGCCGACGCTGACCGGGAGCTTCTCAGCGACACGTTGCGAAGCCGGAGCCGGGCGATCGGCGACCGCGGCGCCGCCGAGCAGCTGCTGCACGGCGAGCCACACCCTGGCAACGTGCTCAGCACGAAGAACGGGCCGCTGTTCATAGACCTCGAGACGTGTTGCCGCGGGCCGGTCGAATTCGACCTCGCCCATGTGCCCGAAGAGGTCAGCGAGCGCTATCCGGACGCTGATCAAGAACTGCTCGGCGAGTGCCGGATCCTCGTTCTGGCCATGGTGGCCGCGTGGCGCTGGGATCGGGGCGACCATTTCCCGAACGGGCCACGAGCAGCCCGAGAACTCGTCAGCGCCCTACGCAAGGGTCCACCGTGGCCGGTGCTCGACGCCGTGATGCGTCCCTCGCGCCATGGACCTCCCGGATGAGCGGTCTCAATCAGCGCCGGGCGTCGAAGGTGGGAACGAGGGTCCGCGCCGCGCGCGCCTCGTCCACCCGCCGCACCGGTGTGCCGTGGGGAGCACCCGCGGCGCGTTCGGCGCCGCCCGGCTCGAGTGCGTCGGCGGCGATGCTCTCGAGCGCGGTGGCGAGCGCCTCGAGGGTCTGGAGGCTCTCGGTCTCGGTCGGCTCCAGCATGAGGGCCTCGTCCACGATGAGCGGGAAGTAGACCGTCGGGGAATGGAACCCCTCCTCGAGCAGGCGTTTGGCCACGTCCAGAGCCTTCACGCCGCTCGCCTTCTTGAGCGACGAGGCCGAGAGGACGCATTCGTGCATGCAGGGCCGGTCGTAGGGGACGTCGTAGGTCCCTGACAGCCGCGTCCGCAGCCAGTTGGCGTTCAGCACCGCCAGGTGCGCCACCTTCCGCAGCCCGTCGCCTCCGTGGACGAGCAGATAGGCGAGAGCCCGGGCGAGCACCAGCGCGTTGCCGTGCCACGAGTGGACCCGGCCGATCGACTCCGGTGTCGTCGTCCACCCGTAACGGGGACCGGCGCCGTCGGTGATGAGAGCCGGACGCGGCCCGGGCAGATAGGGCACGAGCCGTTCGGACACCGCCACCGGACCGGCCCCCGGGCCCCCTCCGCCGTGGGGGGTGGCGAAGGTCTTGTGCAGGTTCAGGTGGACGATGTCGAAACCCATGTCGCCCGGTCGCACCACACCGACGATGGCGTTCAGATTGGCCCCGTCGTAATAGAGGAGGCCGCCCACCTCGTGGACGGCGGCGGCGATGGCAGAAATGTCCTCTTCGAACAGGCCGAGGGTGTTCGGGTTGGTGAGCATGATCCCGGCCACGTCCTCGTCGAGAACGGCCTTCAAGGCCGCGAGGTCGACGCAGCCGCGGGCATCACTGGGGACGGTGACCACGTCGTAGCCGCCCAGCGTGACCGAGGCCGGATTGGTGCCGTGGGCCGAGTCGGGGATGACCACCTTGTGTCGCCGCCCCCCGTGGGCGTCGTGCCAGGCCCGCATGAGGAGCAAGCCCGTCAGCTCGCCGGCCGCACCCGCCGCCGGTTGCAAAGTGGCGGCGGCCATGCCCGTGATCTCGCACAGCTGCTGCTCGAGCTCGACGAGGAGCTGCAGCCATCCCTGGGTGCACGAGGCCGGCGCCGCCGGATGGACATCGGCCAGTCCCGGCAGGGCGGCCACGGCGTCGCACATCTTGGGGTTGTACTTCATGGTGCACGACCCGAGCGGATAGGCGCCGAGGTCGACGGAGAACTGTCGGTGGCTGAGTCGGGTGAAGTGGGCGACCAGGTCGCGTTCGGAGACCTCGGCCAACGTCGGTGGTCCGTCACGGCGGTGCTCGTCGGGAACCAGGTCCTCGAGCGGCACCTCGGGGACCGCGGTGGTACGCAGTTGCCACGACCGTCGACCGGGCTGCGAGAGCTCGAAGAGCGTCGGTTCGCTGTCGCGTCCGAGTAGGGGCGCGCTCGACGCCCGACCGCCGGCGGCGGGTTCGGGGATCACATCGGTGCCGATGTCGGCCATCAGCGCACCGCCTTGGCCATGGCGTCGACGTAGGCATCGATCTCGGTCCGGGTCCGCCGCTCGGTCACCGACACGAGGAGTCCGTCATCGGTTCCCGGGGTGTAGTCGTCGCCCAGGGCGATCCCGGCCAGAAAGCCCTCGTCGACGAGACGCTCGATCACGACGGGGGCCGACAGGGGCAGACGGACGGCGAACTCCCGGAGCACGGCGGCGGTGACCAGAGGCTCCACGCCGGGGAGGGCGAGAAGCCTGTCCCGGCAGTACCGGGTGGCCCGGGCCGAGCGCAGCGCCACCTCGGCGATGCCGGTCGTCCCCAGCCACCCGAGCTGGATGGCCGCCGTCACGGCCATCAGGGTTTGGTTGGTGCAGACGTTGGACGTGGCCTTCTCACGCCGGATGTCCTGCTCGCGCGCCCGCAGCGTGGAGACGTAGGCGCGTCGTCCCTCGGCGTCCACCGTCTCCCCCACCAACCGCCCCGGTAGCCGCCGCACCTGGGACAGGCCGCAGGCGAAGAGCCCCAGATAGGGCCCACCGAAACTGAGGGGCATCCCGAGGGCCTGGCCCTCCCCCACCACCACGTCGGCGCCCCAGTGGCCGGGCGACCGGAGTACGCCGGCGGCGATGGGGTCGAAGGCCACCACCAGCAACGCCCCCGTGCGGTCGCAGAGCTCCCGGGCGGCCGCCACGTCCTCGAGACAGCCCAGGTAGTTGGGGTAGGCCACCACCACCACGCCCGGGTCGCCGTCCTCGTGTCGAACGCCGTCCCACGCCGTCGTTCCGCCCACGAGGGGAACGTCCACCAACCGGTGGGCGGTCCCCGACCCGAAGGTGGCGAGGACCTGCCGCCACGTCGGGTTCAGCCCGCGCGACACCCAGACCGTCGATCGTCCCGTGGCCGCCACGCCGAGGTTCACGGCCTCGACGGTGGCGGCGGCACCGTCGTAGAGAGAGGCGTTGGCCACCTCCATCCCCGTCAAGCGGGCCACCAGGGTCTGGAATTCGAAGACGGCCTGGAGGACGCCCTGTGCCACCTCAGGCTGATACGGCGTGTAGGAGGTGACGAACTCCGAGCGCGAAGCGAGGGCCCGGGTGACGGGCGGGACCTCGTGGTCATAGGCACCGCCGCCGGCAAAGCACACGAGGTGCCGGCCCGTGGGGCGATTCGCCCGCGCCAGGTCGTCCAGGTAGGCGAAGGCGTCCGGCTCCGCCACCCCGTCGGGCAGGTCGAGGCCACCGGCCAAACGCAGTGCGGCAGGAACGACGGCGAAGAGGTCGTCGAGCGACGACAGCCCGAGGAACTCGAGCATCGAGGCCACCTCGGCCTCGGTGTGCGGGGCGTATCCGGACATCAGCGCCCTCCCGTGCCGTGGCCGGCACTCTGGCCGGCGCGTACGAACGGCAACGTGGCGGCGCGGGCATCGATCGGCCGTCCACGTACCTCGATCACGACGCCGTCGTCGTCGGCCACGCCGGCGGCGGTGTCGATAAGGGCGAGGGCGATCCCGTGCTCCAAGACGGGAGAGAAGTTCCCGCTCGTGACCGTGCCGATGCGTTCGCCGCCGCTCAGGACGGGGTCGTCATGGCGGGGAGGCTGTCGACCGACGGTGATGAGGCCCCGCAACCGCCGCCGGGGCCCGGCCCGGCGCTCGCGCTCGAGGGGGGCGCGACCGCGGAAGTCACCCTTGTCCCAGCCGACCACCCAGCCCAGCCCCGCCTGCAGCGGCGTGATCCCGGGGCCGAGATCCTGACCGTGGAGAGGGAACCCGGCTTCGAGCCGGAGCGTGTCGCGCGCGCCGAGCCCGGCGGGAACGACCCCGGTGTCGAGCACCGCTTGCCAGAACGCCGGCGCCACCGACGCCGGGACGGCACACTCGACGCCGTCCTCACCGGTGTAGCCGGTCCCGGCCGCCGTGCACGAGGCGCCCTGCCATGTGAACGTCGTCACGGCGAAGCGCGCCACGCCGGCCGCCTCGGGAGCGACGGATGCCAACCTCCGGCGGGCATCGGGTCCCTGGACGGCGAGCACAGCCCGCTCGGCCGTGGTGTCGCGACCTCCGATCGCATCCCGCACGCGTCCGGTGTTGGAGGCGTTGGGCATGACGTCGAACACACCGTCGGCGACCCACCAGACGATGATGTCGTCGGTCACCGAGGCGTCGTCGGGATCGAGAAGGTGGGTGTACTGGGCGCGTCCCGGGGCCACTTTCCTCAGATCGTTGCTGAGCTCGTGCTGCAGGAGATCGAAGGCACCTTCGCCGTCGACGCGCACCGTCCCCAGGTGGCTCACGTCGAAGACGACGGCATCGTTGCGGCAGGCCCGGTGCTCGGCCAGGGTTCCCGTGGGGTAGCTGAGGGGCATCAGCCAGCCCCCGAAACCGACCAGCTTGGCCCCGACGGCGTGGTGGCAGTCCTCGAGTGGTGAGTGGCGCAGTGGCTCCGGGGCGGTTTCTGGGGGAAGCGCGCTGGAGGTGGACGGCGTGGACGTGGGGGGCGTCACGCCGAGCAGCCTATGCGGCGGGCGACGAGGGTCGAGAGAACCCGTACTTGCCCAGGAGGGCCAGATAGTCCCGCTGGTAGAGGAGCTTGACCTCGACCTCGGGGTGAAGCTCACGGAGCCGGCGGACCTTGGCGTTCTTCCGGGTCACGAGCTTCTGCGACAGGGTGGTCAGCTCGATGAAGCAGCCGTGGTCGGGGAGATAGAAATCCGGTCGGAAAGCGGCGGCCGGGGTCCGGTCGTCGTTCCACTCGAGGACGAATTCCACGGGCTCGTACTCCCACCGGACGCCGTAGAAATCGAGCAACTCGGCGAAATGATGTTCAGACTCGTGGGCGAACGGCATCGTCAGCCAGCCCCCCTCCCTCGTCGAACCCCCACCGTCAACCGCCCGCCACCTCCCCCGCAGCCGGCACGATGCCGACCGTGGGAGGCACCTGCGCCTCGCGCTCGATACGCAGGATGTCCGCATTCAATTCCTCGACCACCCCCGAGAGCGGCACGATGTTCAGAACTCCCTGGCCACCTTTCAGGAGGTCGACCACCTCTCCATCGCTGTGGGCGAGCACGGAGTCGGTGCCGACGAGAACGAGATTGGTGGCGGCGAGGTCGCCCCCGAGTCCCTCACGCATGCATTCCACGGCACGTCGAGCCCTTTGCAGCGAAATGCCGGCGTCGAGAAGTTGCTTGATCACCTTCAACTCGAGGACGTCGTGGTACGAGTAGCGCCGCTGTGTCCCGCTGCCGTGCGCGTCGGCGATGGACGGTCGCAGAAGACCGGTGCGCGCCCAGTAGTCGAGTTGTCGATAGGTGATCCCGACGAGACTGCAGACCTGCGGTCCGCGAAAGCCGTCACCGGCCTGACCCGCCGCGTTCGGTGCAGAAGACGTCGCGGTGTCCGGGGATCGCTCGACCATGTGCTTCCTCCTCCACCTCAGGTGCAGCTTCATCGTACTCGGGAACTGCTCACAACGCGGTAGTTACGGACCTGTCACCCCAAAGATCTCTGGTCTGCCCCCGGCGACCCCCGGGCGGCGGTGAGCGGAGGGCCCCGAACCAGGCGTTCGGGTCAGATAGCCAAGCGGGCCGGGAAAAATCAGCGTACGCAGGCGAAGACACCCCGGTTCCGGATGAACCCCTCAGCAAGCCCATCGGGCCGCCTCCATCGGAACTGGTGGGTTCGGTGTCCTGACCTGCGGATCCCCTCTCTGGTCGCCACACGAGGGGCCAGTTGTTGGCTACCCTCACCCTCAAGTTGAGACTCAACCTTTGGACCAGGTCGTGCAAGGGCGGTGCAACCGAGTGCGAGGATCGGGACATGAGCATTGTGACCATCACGACCCCGGTTCCAACCCTGTGGGGGCTCGGGTGAGCGCCGGAGGTGACGCCGACGCCGTCTCCCGGGTGCCTCTGCATCGCCGGGTCATGGAGTTCGACGCCTATGACGAGGGGGATTCGGTATCGATCACGGGCCGGCTGCGCGACGAGCGGCCCTGGGCATCGGGCACGGACAAGGTCGAGCACGTGCATGACATGGATCTCGTCCTCACCGTACGGAAGGAAGATCTCACCATCACGGCCGCCGCCGCCACGATGACGCTCTTCCCGCATGCGGAGTGCCCGGCCGTCACCGGTGCGTTCGGTGGTCTGGTCGGGCTCAGCGTCATTCGCGGGTACACGCGCGCCGTACAGGAGCGCTTCGGCGGGGCGCGTGGATGTACCCATCTCGAACAGCTGGCGCGTACGGTGGGACCCGTCGCCATTCAGGCGGTCACATCGGCACGGGCGCGCGACCGCGACTGGCAGAACCTCGACGTCGCCCCGTCCGCCCGGCCGGCTCTCTTTCCCCGCAACACCTGTCATGTGTGGGCCGACGGGGGCGTGGCCGAACAGAAGCTCGAGGCGGGGTGGCGTCCCGGTGAGCGGACCGGCTATCCGGCGCCGCCGGTGGCGGTGTTTCTCCGCCGCGGTGATGTTCCTCGAGCGTGACGATCAGTCGATACGACGGAGCTCGGCGCGGTAGCGGTGGCCGTTCTTGATGTACTCGCCCGCGGCGAGCCGTATGCCGTCGACATGAGAGCGATCGGGCTTGATGACGACGGGGACACCGACGGCGAGGGCCCCCGGGGGAATCTGCACCCGGTTGGGGACCACACCTCCCGCTCCCACCGTGGCTCCCGTTCCCACCACGGCGTGGTGCAGGACCACTGAGCCGGAGCCAACGAGGCACTCGTCCTCCAAGATGCATCCCTCGAGATGGACGAGATGTCCGACGACGCACCCGGCGCCGATCAGGGTGGGAAAGCCGGGGCCGGCGTGGATCACCGTCCCGTCCTGGATGGACGTGCGTGCTCCCACGACGATTCGCCCGTAGTCGCCCCGCAGGACAGCGCCCGGCCAGACGGTCGCCTCGGGACCGAGGGTCACATCGCCGATCACGACCGCGTCGGGATGTACGAAGGCCTCGGGATCGATGTTGGGGGCCTGGTCACCCACTGTGTAGATCGGCATGGCCGACGACGCTACCGCCCTCACCGGACAACCCTCCCCCGGGCGGGGTGGGCGGGGCTGGAGGAAGGGCGGGGACAGTCGAGGTGGCGTCGCCCCGAGTGGTGGGCGATACTCCGTCGATGGATCTCCTTCTGGTTGTGACTACCGCGCAAAAACGCCATCTGCAGGAAATCGGGCTTGTCATCGCCGCCGTCGGCGGGGTCGCAGTCATCTTGTCGGGGGTGTTCGGACTCCGGTCCATGAGCCGGGTGGTCGAGCGATCGACGATGGTCGTCGCCGGCGTTCTTCTTGTTGTGGGATTCATCCTCCAACTGCTGGCAGCCCACGGCGTCGGCAAGTAGTGATGTCGGCGGAGGTCCCGTGAGGGACCGCCGATGAACTCCGTCGGAGGGGTCGATAGGGGCGTTCGTTGACGGCCGAGAATCTGCCCCGGCGAACGTGGCCGATCATCTTCTCGGTGGTCTTCTTCGTCTTGGGGATCCTGTACTTCTTCCGCTGGGGTCCTGCCGTCCAACACGTCCCGTCGTCGTGGCTCTCGGCTGACGATCTCTGGAGCACCTATTACGCATCGGTCGCCTTTATCCACGGACATTGGAGCGACGCCTACTCGGTGAACACCGGATTCCTCGCTTTTCCGGGCATCCTGATCCTGTTGGCCCCGATCGCCGCCCTCGACCGGTCCCTTCACACCTCGTTGGTGGAGGTCACGAAGAACCACCACCTCGTGGCCCATCCCCAGACATTCGTCTTCACCGGCCCGGTCACACCACACGGAGCTCTCGTGAACTTCGGCCAGGAGCAGCTTGCTCCTCACCCCCAGGTATTCCTTCTCCTCGGCCCTTACGAGCTGATCTTGTCGGCCGTCGCCCTCTTCGCCTGCGATGCGCTCGCCGAAAGGCTGGGCGTGACGTGGGGCCGCCGCGCCCTTCTCGGTGCTGTGGAAGCGGGGCTCCTGTGGAATGTGGCGATCCGCTGGGGCCATCCCCAAGACGCATTGGCCGTCGGCGTCGTCATCTATGCGGTGATCCTGGGCCTCGATGGGCGGTGGAAAGGTGCGGGTTGGCTTTTCGGCGTGGCCCTCGCCGTCCAGCCTCTTGTCATCGTGGTCCTTCCCATCCTTCTGGCCATGGCCGGAAAACAACGCGCCCTGGGCCTGGTGGGGCGGGGAATCGGTCCCGCCGTTGTGGTCACGATCCCCCCTTTGGCTGGCGACTTCCACCACACCCTCACCGCCCTCACCCAGCAGAAGGCGTTTCCGCGACGTAATCACGCCACACCGTGGACGACCCTCGCTCCCAAGCTCGGGGGATCGGGAAAGCTCGTCGCCGTCGGGGGCGGTCCTGTGCGACTGGTCTCGCTGGCCCTGGCCGCCGCCCTCGGTTGGTGGGCCCGTCGATGGCGCTCAAGACCGGAGATGCTGGTGTGGGCCGTCGCCCTGGCTCTGGCATTGCGCTGTTACACGGAGTCGGTCATGACGTCGTACTACCTGTGGCCGGCTCTGGCCGTCGCTCTCGTGGTGGCCGCTCGGTGCGCCTCGTGGCGGTTCGCGCTGGCCCTGGCCGCGGCCATTTTCACGTCCATAGCCGCGCAATGGAACTTGGGCGAGTTCCCGTGGTGGGCCCTCGATGTCGGCGGCATCACCGTCGTCTTGGCGGCGACGGCCGCTCCCTCCCCCACGCCCGAGATGGAGCCGCGTGTTGAACGGGTCCCTGTCGCTTCCGTTCGGCCGTCGCAGCGATCTCGGCCATCATCAGCATCCAAGAAGAAGAGCCGCAAGGCGGCGCGCGTGAACCAGCGGCGAGGGACACGGCGATGAGAGCACGCTCTGCCGTGGCGGCCGCACCGAGGGAATCGAAGAATGAAGGAGGAAAGAGATGTCCCGAGTCCTGATTACGGGCTGTTCGAGCGGATTCGGTCGCGCCACCGCCGTCGAGCTGAAGAAGCGCGGATTCGAGGTGGTGGCGACAGCTCGCCGTCCCCAGACACTCGAGGACCTCGATGTCGATGCCCGTCTGGCGCTCGACGTCACCGACGATGCGTCCGTGGCGGCCGCCGTGTCGGCCGCCGGTCCCGTCGACGTTCTCGTGAACAATGCCGGTATCGGTGTGAGCGGACCGGTCGAGAAGGTTCCTCTGGCGGAGGTCCGTCGGCTCTTCGAGACGAACTTCTTTGGTGCGCTGCGCATGATGCAGGCCGTGCTGCCCCAGATGCGCGACCGAGGTTCGGGGACGATCGTGAACGTTTCCTCGGTGAGCGGCAAGGTGGCCGCTCCCCTGTCCGGCTTCTACGCGGGGACGAAATTCGCCCTGGAAGCGGTCTCCGAAGCCATGTACTACGAGATGGGTCACTTCGGTATTCGGACCGTCATCATCGAACCGGGCTATTTCCAGACCAACATCTCCGAATCGGGGGTTCGCTATGGCGTCGACGGCCCTCCCTACCTGGAGCTCGCTGAGGCGACGGAAAAGATGACGGCCGCTCTGGGCCGTGCAGTCGCCCCCGGACCCGAGGTCGTGGCGCTGGCCATTGCCGATGCCATCGAGTCCCCCGACGCCCGGTTGCGTATTCCGGTGGGGACCGACGCAGAGATGGTTCTGGGCGCGCGGTCAGCCATGGACGACGCCACTTTCGAATCGACGATGCGTCAGGTCTTCGATCTGGACTGGTGAGCCGACCGTGTTGCGGTTATTGGAAGCGACTACTGACGAGGCCGGTACCGTCGATCGGCGACGACGGCCCGTCGTCTCGTGCGTGAGGTGAGGAGCGACAACGTTCCGAGCATCAGCGCCAGGAGCGCCATGAGCAGAAGCGGGCCGAGGTTGAGGCCCGTGAAGGCGATCGTGGGGCTGGAGATCTTGGTCAGGGTGGGCACCGTGTGGGAGACGGGGACAACGGGTCCCGACGTTCCCGGACTCGTCGGTTGGCCGCTCCCTGACCCCAATCCTCCCGGGGGGCCTGAGCCTCCGCTGAGCGAGCCGACCGGAACGGGGGCGATCACGTAGAAGATGCCGTGGCCATGCCCGCCGGTCGGCACGGTGACGTCCTCCGTCGCCGTATCGCCGTCGGTGCCAACGGTGGCCGCCCCACCGCAGGCGA
>Ga0209415_10002651_pt1 | contig 33416 bp, 23 predicted proteins | sample PeaSoiSIISIP2007_FD_187696 | JGI IMG/M metagenome (GOLD analysis project Ga0209415, IMG submission 187696) | Peat soil microbial communities from Weissenstadt, Germany - SII-SIP-2007 (SPAdes) (version 2) | ecosystem: Environmental > Terrestrial > Soil > Wetlands > Peat | place: Germany... | reverse complement strand
CGCACGCGCCCCAATGCTTTGAAAATAACAGCGACTTCCTGCCCACAACAGAAGGAAAGCAGGTCCCAGGTGACGTTGGTCACTTCTTCCAGCGGGGCGCTCACAGGTCGCTGCTCTGGGTCCGTTCCTCGATGCTCATGTCCTTGAGTTCGCTGTAATCGAAGATTTCGCCGCATTCCAGGCATTCGACGAATTCAGCGTCTTCGTCCCGGCTCACGATCTGCACGCGCGGGTGCTTGCAAGGCTGCTTCTTATCGGCGCTTTGTGGAGGAGGGGGCGACTTTGAGGTCATAAATCCGGAAGTGTCCTCAAACCAAGGCGGGGACGTTTCGCCGGAATTTCCGGTATTTTAGACCGGCTTGGCGCGTTGTCAAGCCCTTGCGCACCGAATGCAGTGGATTTCTTTAGAATTTCGGGAAAGCGTTGCTGGGCTTAAGGTGCGACTGTAGACTGGAACTCATCTCATACGTGGGTCGGGGAGGGCACGGCTTCCAGGAGGATGCGGAAAACTCGACGTGTGGCCCCCGTTTTGAGAGGGCGGCTTCCGCGCCCTAAGTGCCGCACAATCAACAACGGCTTTTCAGTTTGCTGAAAAATTCGATTTTGGGTGGCGCAGCGCTTTCAGCGCTGCGATAAAGTCCTTTTTACTGCCCAGGGCTTTAGCCCCGGAGGCGACTGAGCCGAATTTGTCAGCAAACTGTTTAGCCGCTGCGGGCACCTCCGGTCAGCAAGAAGAGTTTTTCCGCAACCACTTCCAGCCACGAGGCTGCGTGAAGAGCGATTCATGAGCGCTAATGTAAATACCGTGGGCCATTCGCAACCCTCCGTCCCCGACGGCGTGAAGCTTCCGATTTACCTGGACAACCACGCCACCACCCCCATGGATCCCCGGGTGCTGGAGGAAATGCTGCCCTATTTCGTGGAGAAGTTCGGCAACGCCGCCAGCCGCAATCATTCTTTCGGCTGGGCTGCCGAAGAAGCGGTGGAGAGGGCGCGGGAGCGTATCGCGAAGCTGGTCGGCGCGACTGCCAAAGAGATCATCTTCACCTCAGGCGCCACCGAGAGCGACAACCTGGCCATCAAAGGCGTAGCCGAGATATACCGCGAAAAAGGCGACCACATCATCACCTCCGTTACCGAGCACAAGGCGGTGCTCGACACCTGCAAGCGGCTGGAAAAATACGGCTACCGAGTCACCTACCTGCCGGTGCGGAAAGACGGCTTGATCGACCTCGATGATCTCAAACGCGCCCTGGACCACAAGACCATCCTGGTTACGATCATGTCCGCGAACAACGAGATTGGCGTCCTGCAGCCCGTTGCGGAGATCGGCCGGCTCTGCCATGAGCGTGGCGTGATCTTCCACTCCGACGCAACCCAATCCATCGGCAAGGCCCCGGTGGACGTGAACAAGCAGAACATCGACCTGATGTCGCTCTCCGCGCACAAGGTGTATGGCCCCAAGGGTGTGGGCGCTTTGTATGTGCGCCGCAAGGATCCGCGGGTGCAGCTTTCCGCCATCCTCGATGGCGGCGGCCACGAACGGGGCATGCGCTCCGGCACCTTGAACGTTCCCGGCATTGTCGGCCTGGGCAAGGCTTGCGCCATCGCGCAGGAAGAGATGCTGAAGGAATCCTGCCACCTCGCGGGCAAGCGCAATCGCCTGCGGGACCGCATCTTGGGCAGGCTGGGCGAGGTCTACATCAATGGCTCGATGGAACAGCGCCTGCCCGGCAATCTGAATCTCAGCTTTGCAGGCGTGGATGGCGAGTCGCTCATGATGGCCCTGAACGACGTGGCGCTTTCGAGCGGTTCGGCGTGTACTACGGCAGCCATCGAGCCTTCCCATGTGCTCCGAGCCCTCGGCATCAGCGACGACCTGGCGCACAGTTCGATCCGCTTCGGCCTCGGCCGCTTCAACACCGAAGCCGAAATAGACTACGTGGCCGACCGAATCGTCGAAACCGTCGACCGCCTGCGCGACCTTTCGCGCTAAGCCCCATCTGGCCGGGTGCCCCATCCTTAGCCGCGTTTTTTGCGGCTAGAGCCTGCCCTGAGCGAAGTCGAAGGGGTGGGGATTCTGACTTCCTCCCGTGAATCCGGTTAGGCTGCCGCTTGTTTTTGATAGACCGGGAGAAAAGATTCGGCTCGCTTTTCAGAATCCTGCGGTGGAAGTTTGGTTCCACCAGCCGATAAACGGCTTACCGCCTATCCACTTTTCTCGGCTTTTCCACAGACGTTCCTGCAGGAACACTTTTACAAATCGCAGTTGTGCTTCCTTCAGGAACATTCTGTCGGGATGGAGCACCGCTAATTGCAGTTGATCATGTTCTGTGTGACGCCCTGCAGGCTCATGATGGCGTTGGCGGCCAGGGGGAGACTCCAGAGTTTGCTGTGGCGCTTGCGGAGATAGTAGGCAGCGGCGATGGCTCCGGCGCTCTTCACCGAGGCCACGGCATAAGTGCGCGCCACGGTGGGATGCGTGCCGTAAAGATAGGCGGACTCGACCTCCCGGTTGCAGACTCCGGTCTTGCCGGCCAGCCAGTTCTGGCGGGCGAACAGAGTGGTGTAGGAATCGGCAAAGGCGCTGCCGGTCGAGATGATCGCGAAGCTGAGGAATTTTTTGTCCAGCGGCGGAGCTTCGGCCAGCGTGGGCGGCTGGACCAGCGTTGTGGGGACGGCGGGGCTCTTGATCGCCGCGGTGGTGCTGGGCGCGTCGGGGAGTTCGCCGGCGGCCGCGATTGCATTCGAGGTCAACAGCAAGATAAGCAGAGCGGCGGCGAAAATGAAGATTGATTTGAGTTGTTTCTTCCGCGGATGAGTTTGGCGTCGCGCACGAGATGCCGCTCCGGGCTCGAGTGGGGAGTGATGGAAAGTTTGGCGAGCGAGAGTTGTGGGGGCGGGGATGATGGAGTCCTCGTATCGAAGACTAGTAGCAGAAGCGATACTGCACAATCGCTCAAATGTAACCGGTTAGTAACCAGTCTGGTCACCTGTAGAAGGGTTACTAGGCCTGAACGGGGAAGAGGAGAAGCGGTAGATCGCGCGTGAATACGGCCCCATTCACGAGCACTCCGGAGAGCGCCTGCGGGCGAGTGCTATGATGCCCGCGAACACATTCCATATAAATGAGGGTTGCAATTTATGCAGGCGAACTCGCTCACACAGCGGAAGTTTCATCGAGCATTCGTTCGGGTCGCGGCGCCAACTCTTTCTGCACTCATTTTTTTTGTTGGCATCGTTGGCCTTATGGTGCGGAGCGTCCCGGCCTGGGCGCAGGCGGGCGCGGCGGTGGTGCACGTGGACGCGACGCCGGGCCACAGGATCAATTCGTTCGATCCGGACAGCGCGCTGGGCAGTTCGATCGACGTGCTCTCGCGCATGGACATTAACAGGGTATACACGCCCCATATCGTCCAGGAATCGCTTTCCGCGGGTTGGGGGCCGATCACCTACCGCAACAATACGGAGCTGCGGATGGCGGCGTGGCATTGGAACGAAAACGGCACGTGGAGCGACGCCGCGCATCGCAGCGGATACTTCACGGGCAGCACCGAACTGAAAGATCCAATCCGCTACATACTGGCCTACGCTCTGCCGCATCGCGGCTTCGCCAGCAGCGGAGATCGCCCGGTGGAGGGTCCGAACCTGACGTATTGGAAGAGCAATCCGTATCTCACGCGTAAATTTACTGGAGAGAGTGACGCGCTGCATCCGCAGTGGGTGGTGGTCGACTTGAAAGCGGAAAAGCCGGTCAGCGCTGTGCGCATTGACTGGGCGAGTCCTTATGCCGTGACTTACCAGGTGGAATATTGGACAGGAGCGGATGCGCTCGATTTCGATGCGGGTCCCAAGGGCGAGTGGAAAGCTTTTCCGCTGGGCGTGGTGACGAAGGCGCAAGGCGGGACAGTGACTCTCAGACTCGCGGATGCGCCGGTTTCCACGCGATTTCTGCGGGTGTGGATGACGGAGTCTTCGAACACATGCGACGAGCATGGATCGAGCGATGCGCGGAACTGCGTGGGCTACGCGATGCAGCACATTGCGGCGGGGACGGTCGATGCTAGGACGATCGATGGCGGCGGGACGTTTGTGGAAGTTGCGAAAGCTCCGGGCGAGAGGCGGACGACGTTCTGCGTTTCGTCGATCGATCCCTGGCATTCCGCGGACGACGTGAGCGACGGCGGAGGTTACCAGCACAGCGGCTTCGATCTTTTCTTTACCAGTGGGCTGACCAACAACCTGCCGGCCATGATTCCGGTGACCATGCTCTATGGCACGCCGGACGACGCGGCCGCGCAGATCGCGTATCTCGAGCGGCGAGGATACAGCATCTCGTATGTCGAGATGGGCGAAGAGCCGGATGGAAAGCACGCCATGCCGGAAGACTATGCCGCGCTTTACCTGCAGTGGGCCAGCGCGATCCACCAAGTGGACCCCAAGCTCAAGTTAGGCGGGCCGGTGTTTGAAGGCGTGAACGAAGATATTCACGTGTGGCCAGACGCGCAGGGGCGGACGTCGTGGATGGGCCGATTTGTGGATTACCTGAAAGCCCATGGGCGCATGGCCGATCTGGCCTTTGTTTCGTTTGAGCACTATCCCTTTGAACCGTGCGACATCACCTGGAAGTCGCTGTATAGCGAGCCGCAGCTGATGAAACACATTCTGCAAGTGTGGCGAGACGATGGCGTGCCCAAGGATGTGCCGTTGATGGTGACTGAGAATCATTTGGCCGCCGGTCTGACCGGGCCGATGACCACGATTTTTGCCGCGCTGTGGTTGGCCGACAATGTGGGGTCGTTCTTCGAAGGCGGAGGTGCGGCGTTCTATCACTCACCGATTCAACCGCAGGGGGTTCAAAAGACTTGTCTGGGGTGGGCGTCCTGGTCGAATTTCGTTTCCGACGAACGCTACGAGATCAAGGGATACACGTCCCCGTATTTTGCCGCGCACATGATTAATCTGGAGTGGGTGCAGCATCGCGCGGGCGTGCACCACATGTATCCATCTTCTGTGGATATCAAAGATGCTGACGGCAACGCGCTGGTCACCACCTATGCAGTGCACCGGCCCGACGGAAACTGGTCGCTACTGCTGGTGAACCGCGATGAGGCCAATCCACATACAGTGCGCGTGCAGTTTGACGAAAACAAACAGAGCACAACCTTTTCCGGGACCGTGGCGTTTGTGACTTTCGGCAGCGAGCAATATGTGTGGATCAACGACGGACCCAACAGCCATGCCGATCCTGATCATCCTCCGGTGGCCACGACCGTCGAAGCGGGATCGCAGACTACGTTCACTCTTCCTAAGGCGTCCGTCTCTGTGCTGCGAGGCAAGGTGGCGGGATTGCGGGAGTGAGGCCGCGCGAGCGAGGCGCGAAGTCACTTCCAGGAGTAAGTGGTCAGCGAGTCATGCTCCAGGGACAACTCCGCTTGCATTCCATTCATTTGCACCGTGACGTTTCGCGCGGGACCGGAATTGGTTACGACCAGCACGCTTGGCCCGCCTGGGTTTTCAAGCGCGACATGGTGTAAATCGGGCACCGGGCTTTGGGAATCGAAGCGGCGCGCACCTCTGCGGATGAAGCGTCCAAAATGAGCCAGCGCCCAGAACTGGCCGCTGCGCGTGATTGCCTTCGTCTTCGAATCGACGGTGACGACGCCTCCACAGGGGAACGGACCGATGTTGGGCTGTCCGCGCTCGTCCAGAGCAAAATTCCAGGCGGTGAGCGAGCGGCACCAGTGGCGCAGAGCCCCGGTGAAAGTCGCTCCCCAGGTTGCCCAATCAGTTTGGTAGTCGGGGCTGGTGTAATCGGGTCCGCCTTCCGTCCAGTGCATGCTCGTGTCGGGGTGCGCGTCATGAACTTTGTCGATCATCTCCGCGCCGCCCACATAGCCGTGCCACGCCACCGCGTTGCAGAACTCGCGCAGGCTGGGAGCGTCGAGTTCGCATAAAGCGCGGCCCCACAGATTGTAGTTGTGATCGAGAATCCAGATTTGCGTGTCGAGGTTGTTCTTGCGGAGCAACGGCCCGAGGTGATTGCGCACGAAGGCGATTTCATATTCCTGCGCCCAAATGCAGGCCGGCATTCTGCCGTCCTGGTCGGTATCGACTTCGTTCTGCGGAGTTATGCCCTGCACGGGGACGTTCTCCGCGGCGTAGGCCTGTAAGAACTTCAGAAAATATTGCGCGTAGTGGGGCAAGTATTTCTGGCGCATGGAACCGCCCAACATGGAGCCGCCGGCTTTCATCCATCCGGGAGGGCTCCAGGGCGATGCGAAAAGAAATAAGTCAGGCTGCATCTGCCGCGCCTGGCGCAGCATAGGGAGGATGTAGGCGCGGTCGTGGTCGATGGAGAAGCGCCGCAAGTCCGGGTCGGGATCGCCGTCGTCATAACTGTAGAGGCTGGTCGAGTAATCGCTCGATCCCATGCAGACGCGGCAGACGCTGAGCGACATCTGGGAAGGATGGAACATCTCGTGAAACAGCGCTTCGCGTGCGTCGGGCGCGAGGCGGTTAAGCGTGTAGCAGGCAGCGTCAGTGAAGGCCGCGCCGAAGCCGAGGACATCCTGAAATTTGTTTTCGGGATGGAGAGCAATCGTGTGCAAATAAGTCGCTTCCGAAGCTGGCCGCCATGAAATGGAGCTGGAGCGGGCGCAGCGCTTCTCACCCGCGGTGATCCAGACTTCGATTTCGCCGGCGGGGGCTGCAGCGGACGTGGGATTCGCTAAGAGTGAAGGCGAAGCGGTGGTCGCGGCCAAGCCCAAGGCTGACAGTTTCACAAATTCTCGGCGCGTAGATTTGATGAACATCTCTCAGGCTCCCCGGTGGAGTTGCTCGATTATGTATTCGCTCGTGCGAAGCGAAAACGCCAGAATGGAAAGCACCGGAGGCTTGTCCGTGCAATTTACGAAGACACTGGCGTCGCACACGTACAGGTTGGGCACGTCATGCGTCTGCCCAAAACGGTTGGTGACGAAACGCTTGGGATCATTTCCCATGCGACAGGTCCCGGCTTCGTGCTGGCTGTAACCGGGAGACTCGGGTTCCTCGGCAACATAGTCTACAACTCCGCCGGAGGAACGCATCACCTGGTCACAAGCATGCTTGGCATGTTGCCACATGGCAAGTTCGTTGTCGCCCCAGCGGAAGTGAATCCGTAGCTTTGGAATTCCACAGGAATCTTTGGCGGCCGGATCAAGATCGACATAGTTCTTGTCCGACGGCAGAGATGGAATTTGCGGAGTGAAGCTGACTGGCGTTGGGTATCTACGCTTCATCTCACGCTTGAACGACGAGCCGAATCCCTCGATCTCGTCGAAGTAGGAAGGAAATTCCGAGCATCCGCCGTCAGGGTAGACGGAGTATCCGCGAACAAATATTTCTTCATTCGGGCGGACCAGGTTCTGCCAGCGCGGCATCCAGGCAATCGAACTGTCGGAAACATTGTCGGGAAAACTGGGTTGCCCGAGCAATTGCGGCAGGTAACCCGAAGCCGCTGTGCCGTAGAGGTGATCGCAGAGATTGCGTCCCAACTGTCCGCTGGAATTAGCAATGCCCGCCGGCCAGGGGCGCGACCGTGAATTCAGTAGAATATGGGTGCTTTCCAGACACGAAGCAGCCACGATGATGACGCGCCCAAACACTTCCCGCTCTTGTCTGGTGGCGCGGTCGATGTATGCGACGCCGCGCGCTTTTCCATTCTCATCCACCAAGACGTTCCTGGCCACAGCGTTGGTGCGAAGTTCGAGATTGCCACTGGCCTCGGCGGATGGGAGCAGGAACCAGGGAGCGGAGAAAAATGCGCCGACCTCGCAACCGCTGGTGCAGTCTCCACAATAGTGGCAGGCAGGATGGCCTATATGCTCGACCGTGAGTTGCGCGATGCGGTCGGGCAGATAGGGCACGCCGACTTTTTCCGCCCCGGCCTGGAGAATCCTGTCGAAGCAGCGAAAATTGAAAGGCGGCAAGTAACTGCCGTCGGGGTTGCTGGGGCGATTCTGCACCGTGCTGGCTACTCCGATCATGTTCTCGACGCGAGTGTAGTAAGGCGCGATCTCCTCATACGTGACAGGCCAGTCAACGTCGTGTCCGTCGAGCGAAGCCGCACGGAAATCAATTTCCGCAAAACGCGCCGAACTTCGCCCCCAGAAATTCGTTTTCCCTCCCACGGCTGAGCATCGCGGCCAAATCCACTTCGTGCCGGGTGCCGTCGTGTGGACCAGTTCTCGTTCCCACGCACCCGGCACATATTCAGTGTTGACGAAGTCTGGCTGGGAATCGATTCGTGTCTGGGGATCGCCAAAGCCACGATATTTCATCTCCCAGGGCATGCGATGATTGCGGAAATCCTTGCCCGGATCAAGGCGTTGGCCCGAATTCAGCGCGCACACTTTGAGGCCAGCTCCGCACAGGGTCCGGATCGCCATTCCGCCTCCGGCCCCAGTTCCGATCACGATTGCATCGTAATTTTGCTGAGTCATGTTTCTTAGAACCTCGGCGGAGGCAGATGGCGATGCTCGGGATCGTCTTTGTGTGGGCAGGCTGGCGACTCTGCATAGAACTGCAATCCCGGGAAATCCAGCTGTTTTAGTCCAACTTCGCTGGTATAGAACCCCATGACGGCATACTCCCGGATCAAATCGAAGAACTCGCGTCCCGGTTCCTCGCCCGGACGAAACTTACGTTTGTAAGCCAGCGATTCCAGCGTTGTTATCTGTTGTTCGGGCGCCAGACTGGCAAAGGGCTTGCCACGAAGTTTCCGGCTGTGCGCCTCCAACCAGCGCAGGCCAGCGCGAAATCTTGGCTGCAGTGCCGCGTCTCTGGAGACCATCAGATCAACGAACTCCGCAACTCCGGCCTCGCGGGCACCCGGCGTTTCATCGCTCGGTATGATGAGGGCGCAAAGCAACTCGACCAGGGCATATTCCGTCGCGTTGAAAAACACAGGAGTGTAGGACGCAGGTTTGACTTGAGCGAAGGCCTCCGCGGGATGGCCGCAGGCAAAGGTCCACTTGCTGAAACCGGGGAAGGCCGCGACTCCAGCCGCGATGGTCACAATCCGCAAAATCTCACGCCGCTCCACGTTTTGTCTGGCCATAGCGCGGTTTCGCGTCTCAGAATTCCGGCACGACGGCTCGAGCTTCGGCCAGCGTGATTCGCTGTTTGCGGCGGTAGGCCAGATTGGCCATGTGGGCGGCGACTGCCGAGCGGTGGCCGAGTTCCGCGGGAGCATTGGGAACTTTGCGGCTGCGCACGCAGTCAATCCAGTTGGCCATGTGGTTCTGATCTTTATTTTGCCCTTTGAGCGCCGCTCCCTGGGGGCGATTCGCTTTTTCCGGATAGTAGCGGACGGACTCTCCTTCTTCGGCACCCACCATTTCGGAGCCTCCCCACAGGTGTTCGACAGTGCCGTCGCTGCCCAGAATGTGATCGCCGAGTCCGTAGTGGCGGTTGCTGAAAGTGGACTGCCAGGTCACCACGATATCGTTATCAAAGTCCAGGGTGACGGCAATCGTGTCGGGTACTTCGCGGCCGTCTTTTTCGGAGAACACTCCGCCCGACATGTAAGCTGCGCTGGGCAGGGGCAGATCGAGAGCACTCATCACCCATGCGGTCTGGTGGACCATGTTCTCGGTCACGTTTCCGCCGGAGAACTCCCAGAACAGGCGCCAGTTGATTAACCGGTAGGGATCGAAAGGACGGTCGTGGCGTCCATTGAGGAACGCGGACCAATTTACGTTGGCAGCGGTGCAATCCGACGGGACGGCGCGCACCCATTGACCCTTGCCGTGAGGAGTGTTCCGGCTCATCCAGGATTGCACGTGGGTGACCTTGCCGATCATTCCGTCTTTGATCCACTTGCGCGCATCGGCGAGCGGGCCGCCGCTTTCCCACTGCAGGCCGATCTGCACCACGCGGCCGGAGGAGTTGGCGCCGGCCAGGCACTGGTCGGCCTCGGGGATGGACCAGGTCATGGTCTTTTCGGAATAAAGGTCCTTGCCGGCGGCGAGAGTGTCCAGAAAATGGCGGGCATGGGTGTGCAAGGGACTGGCAACGATGACGGCGTCGACATCTTTCATGTCCAGGAGGCGGCGATGATCGTCGAAGGTGGTAACGCCGGGAACTTTCTTCTTCACTTCGTCATGGCGGCGGCGGTACACGTCGGCCATGGCCACGACCTGGACGTTGGGGACGGCCAGAATTTCTTCGAGCAAATCCTGTCCGCGGTTGCCGACTCCGATCATGCCCACGCGGATGCGATCATTCGCGCCCAGCACTCGCGAAGGAGGGTAGGCGAAAAAAGCGGCGGTGCCCAAGGCTGCTTGCTTCAGAAAGTCACGTCTGGTTTTTTCCGGCATGTTGGATACCCTCAAACCGATCGGAGTGAGAAGCGGCACATAATTAGGCCGAACATCACTTGGCGAATCACTTGGCGAGCATGATTACAACGCCTGCGCCTTTTGCAACAAGTCTTTCATTCCAGCCCAACTTTGGCGCGAAGATTTTTCCGGAGTGCCGCCGCCGGACCAATGAGTTTCGAGGCTGACGGCGAAATGATAGCCGTCGCGTTTGAGCGCCTGGAACTGTCCCAGCCAGTCGACGATACCGCCGCCCATGGGAGCCCAGTCGGACCCCTTGCCTTTTTTCACGGCATCTTTGCAGTGGCAATGGCCGATGCGGCCTTTGGGCAGCAGGTTGTAGCCGTCGGGATAAGGTGTTTCGCCGGCGGCGGCGGCGTTGCCGGGGTCCCAGTTCAGCATGAAATAGGGAGATTGCACTGCGCTGAGAACCTTCGCGGCCTCTGCTCCGGTGGCGGTGTTGAGCGGGGCATCGTTTTCGAGCAGCAGTATGATTCCCTGCTTCCCTGCTTTGGTGGCGGCGTCCCGCAATTTTTCGTTCATGGCGGCGCGATAGGGAGCGGGATCGTCGAGCCGCCAGAAATCGAAGCAGCGCAGGCGGTCGGTGCCGAAGGCCTTGGCCATGGCGATGCCGCGGTCGAGAACTTCATCCTGCTGAGCGAAGGTGAAATTCGCCTTGAAATCGTTGGTCTCGGAATATTTCGAGCGCGGAGCTCCGGCGAAATCGACTTTGAAGAGCGGGCTGGCGATGTCGGTAACGCGCAGTTCGTATTTCTTGAGAATGCGCTGTGCCTCGGCGACTTCTTTCGCGTCGAGGTTGACGATGTTCTTGTTCCACATGCCGCGGAGTTCGATCCACTCCATGCCGAACTCGGTGGCCGCCACTTCGCAGGAGCGGCCGAAGTCCTGGGAAATTTCATCATTGATCACGCTGACGCGGAATGGCGACGCAGGGGTGTGCGCCAGCATTTCCCCTCCCGCCGGTGTAGAACGCAAAACCAGGGCGGCCGCGGCAGTGCCGCCAATCGTGGCCAGAAGCTCACGCCGCGAAATTGGAGTAGTCATGACGTCCTTTCCCGATGCTCGGTTGGTCGCGCTGCGAAACGGTGATGCCACACGCGGGCAGCGCCGATCAGATTGGCGTCTTCTCCGAGGGACGCCATGGTCAACTCGGCTTTCTCGAAGGGAACGAAGCGGCAGCCGCGATGGATCACGGACCGAATGCCGTCAAGAAACAACTCCGAGCTTTTCAAGACGCTGCCGCTGAGCACAATCGCATCCGGCGTGAACAGATTAATCAGATTGGCCAGGCCCAGGCCAAGATAATACGCTTCGCGGTCGACCGAGCGGCGGGCGAGACTGTCCCCCTGCTGCGCCAGCTGGCAGATCTCACGGGCGGTAATGCTTTCGCGGTTGGGGAAGTCTGGCGGGGCCTGGCTTTGGAACCACCCAGCCATGGCGGGACCGGTGGCCAGAGACTCCCAGCAGCCGCGGAAGCCGCAGGAACAAGGCGGGCCGGAGGGGTCGATGACGTGATGGCCAACCTCGGGATGAGCGCCATCGACGCCACGGTAGAGTTCGCCATCGAGCACCACGCCGCCGCCGATGCCGGTGCCAACGGTCACGTAGACCAAGCGCGATTTGCTTTTGCCTGCGCCCCAGCTGGCCTCGGCGAGCGCGGCGGCGTCGGCATCGTTTTCGAGCGCGACGCGAACCTTGAAAAGTTTTTCCAGGTCGGCGACGGGTCTCTTGTGACGCCAGCCGGGAAGAAAATCGACGTCGCCGAACTCGCCGGCGATGGGATCTACGGGACCGGTGGACCCGATGCCGATGCCGGAGATTTCGACGCCTGCGTTCCGGGCCGTGTCGCGCAGCATGGCGGTGATGCGATCGAGGCCGCCGGCATAACGCTCGGAGTCGGTGGGCGACTCCATTTTGGAGAGCACGCGGCCGTTTTCATCGACCATTCCAACGGCGATTTTTGTGCCTCCAATGTCGACAGCACCGATCGTCATGGTTGGTCCTGTGGCGTGGTTCTAAACGACAAGCAGGTCCCTCAGGGGCTGAAGCCGTGCCCTTCCCAAACCCTATCAGAGCGATTTACGGCGCGCGATCAGAATGTTATACGAATCGCGAATTGCAGGACTCGCGGCATGTGCGCGTAGGCGGGAAACATAAAGTTGGACGCGCCTACGTAATTGTTCACGCCGCGCCATTCGGTGTGGTTAAAGATATTGAACCCTTCGGCGCGGAATTGCACGTTCACTTTTTCCGTGGGCTTGAATACTTTGTACACCGACATATCGAAATTGGTGCGGTGGGGCTGAGTCAGGCTGTTTCTTCCGGAATTGCCGAAGGTCAGACCCTGGGGTTGCTGGTACGCGCACGAATTATAAAGCTGAGGTCCCGGCGTGCCGGGGTAAGGAACCGGGCAGGGAGTGGCGTGGGGATTGCCGACGATGTCGGCATACGATCCGTTCCCGGAGACACCGTCGGCGGCGCCGGCGTTGTCGCCGTAAACGCCGTCCACCACCGAAAAGGGCGAACCGCTTTGCGACGTCATGATGCCGGCGAACTGCCATCCACCGAGAAGGCTGCGCGAGAGTCCTTTGCCGGAGAAAGGCACCTCGTAGATCCAGCTGGCGGTGAGGATGTGGCGCTGGTCGAAGTTGGAGCTGGAATAGCTGGCGGGGATGTCGTAGGAATTCACGAAATTGCCGTCCACGTTGTCGGAAGAATCGTCGAGCGAGTGACTGTAGGTGTAGGCCACATCGAGGGTGAGAGCGCCGCTGGTTTTCCGCAGCGAGAACTGCAAGGCGTTGTAGTTGGAATTGGCTTGCGGCTCCACGCGCTGAATGTCGCCGACACTGTAATAGGGGCGGTAGGGGTCGGGATCGTTGCCGCAAGCCACGGCCAGGTTGATGGCGGGCTGCCCGATTACGTTGTTGCCGTTGACCACGAACGTGGGCGCAAGTGCTGTTCCGTTTTGCGAGCCGCAGACAGTGTCCGTAAGAGGCTGGCCAGGAAGAAACGGATTGAGCGATGCCGGAGTCGAATGCAAAGCGTTGAGCTCGTGTTGCAGCGTGAGATGCGTGCCTTTCGCTCCCACATACGCGAGCGTAGCCACGGCGTGTTTGGGCAGGTCATGCTGCACATCCAGATGCCATTGTTGAACGTAAGGCCACTGCACGCGGTCGGGAATGGAAACGTAATATAGCGGGAACTCCAGCCCCTGGCCTCCGATATTGGTGTAGCCGACTACGTCATACTGGGTGGGCTGTTGCACCAGGGGAGGAGTTCCTTCGAGATTTTCTGCGTTGCCTTCCATGCCGTTAGTGTGCTCGAAGAAGATTCCGTAGCCGGCGCGCACCGCCATTTTTCCGTTGCCGAAAGGATCCCAGGCAAACCCGAGACGGGGAGCGGGGTTGAAGAGATGTCCTTTCAGGCAGCCGCGGGGCACGCTTCCGAGGCCGCACTGCGCGATGCCGTCGAAGGCGGTGCCAGTTCCGGGGATGAGCGCGCCCGCCTGGCCGGTGACGCTGCCGTCTATATCAATCTGGGCGGCGGTGGCGGAATTGTAGGCTGCGGGATCCCAGTTGGAGACCAGATGATTCCTCTCCCAGAACGTGCCGTAGAGGCTGACGCGCACGCCCAGATTCAGGGTTACGCGCTTGGAGACGTGAAAGTCATCCTGGATGTAGGGTTCGAACATTTTGTAGTTGATGTGATACTTGGGCTGCGCGCTGGCCTGGGTGTAACTGGCGATGTTGCCCATCAACATATCGGCGAAGGCGTTGCCGGTGGAAACTGTCACCGTACTGTCGAAGGACAGGTCGCCGCTGAGATCGGTGTAGCCGAGTTCATTCTTTTCGGCGTTCACGAAGTACGCGCCGAATTCGATCTTGTGCTTGCCTAAGCTCTTGGTGACATTATCGCGATAAGTAAATGTTGGATTCGAGTTGAGCCAGGGGAAAGCTGTAGGGCCTTCGCAGAATCCGCCGCCGTAGGCGCCCGAAGTGCTCAGGCAGAAATCGGGCAGCTTGCCGCCAAAATTCAACGGAAACAGCTCCCCCATGGTGAAGTTGCTGCCGAGCGTCCACACGGCAGGGTTGGTATTGATCTGCTTAATGTGGTCGGTGGTATAGCTCGCGACAAATTCGTTGAGCAGCGTGGGAGAAACGGTTGCGGTGAGTCTGCCGACCATTTCGACACCAGGCCCGATAAAGTGCGTGCCAATCGTCGGGAAACTTTCGCTGCCCCATGTAACTGTCGCGTTGGTGGTGTCCCAGGAATCGTGGATGACGCGGAAGGTGGCGCGCAGCTTGGAATTGAAGTCGTGGTCGAGGTGGATCAGATCTTCACGCCAGCGCGTAGGCTGAGCGATGGCTGCGGCGAAGACGGATTGTGCGCCGGATCCGATATTGGCTTCGGGGATCATAGGCAGCAGGGCCTGCGGATTCGGATCGTTTGGATTGAAAACCGAGTTTGGAAGTAAGTTCAGGTTCGGAGTGTAGGGGAGGCCGTTGATCTGAACAGTTGCGGTCGGATATCCCGCGACGTAGGGACAGTCGGGGACCGCTGTATAAAGGGGGGTTCCCGGGGGTAAGGGAACACTGCAAATGTCGGTGAAGTCCCCCTGGCGGTTGGCCCTCGAGGGAACAAAATTGTAAAAATTATAGGGAACCACTTCACGGCGCCAGTTCTGCAGCCAGAAGAAAAATGTGTGATTCTTCCAGATGGGGCCGCCTACGCTGTAACCGAAGTCGTGCTTATGGTAGCCCGCCTTGGGCGTTCCGGGGACGTCGAAATAATTGTGGGCGTTGAAAGCCTCGTTGCGCGCGAACTCCCAGACCGAACCGTGAAACTTGTTGGTGCCCGACTTGGTTTCGACTTCGACCGTGCCGGAACCGTTGCGTCCATATTGCGCGCCGTAGTTGGAGGTCAACACCTGGACTTCTTCAATGCCCTCTACGCTGGGATAGACATTGAGCGAAAAGTTGCTGCCGTTATCCAGCATGTCGCCGCCGTCGACTTCCCAATTGTTGTACTCGGTGCGGCCCCCGTTGACGCTGTAGCTGATACTTCCCGCTGGACCCACGACGCCTTCGTCCTGACCGGTCTGGTCGCTGACGCCGGGCACCAGTTTTATGAGTTGGGTGAAGTTGCGGCCGTTGAGTTGGAGTTGAACGACTTCTTTGCCGGTGATGGTCCCGCCCAGCTGTGACGACTCGGTATCGACCTGGGACATGCCCTCGCCGCGGACGGTGACTTCGTCGTGCATGTTGCCCACCTGCAAAGTCACGTCAATGCGGGCATTCTGGGCGACCCGCAGAACCACGCCCGTGGCCTGATATCTGCGAAAGCCGGCGGCCGCCGCCATGATGTCATAGTGTCCGGGCGGCAAGGCCGCGGCTACGTACTCGCCCGCGGAGTTGGTCTTGAGTTCCCGGGTCATACCGTTGGCGGTGTTTTTCAGGGTGACCTGGGCGGCGGGGATCACGGCGCCGGTAACGTCGCGAACGGTGCCGGTAAGAGAGGCCGTGTCCTGGGCTAGGACCATCGCGGAGAGCAACAGAAGTCCTGGCGCGAGCAGAGCGAACTTCACCGCCATCCTCTGGTTCATGTTGCACCCAACAGCAGCTTATTGTGCGGTTGCTAGATTAAGACCTCAGAACTCAAACCGCAACCCAAACTGGAAGAAGCGCGGCGTTTGGAGAACAGTCCCGTTAACCTGATCGCTGGTAATTGTCCCGAAAAACTGATCTCCCACAGCCGAATCCGGCTGCGCAAAGCGCGGATGATTGGTCAGGTTAAAAATCTCCGCCCGCACTTCCAGCCGCGTGCCTTCCTTGGGCACAAAGGACTTGTAAAGATTCAGATCCGCGTTGTGAAGGCCATCGGTCCGCAGGCCGGAAAAATAGCGCGGCGCGTTGCCCGGATTCTGATCACCCGGGTCTCCGAAACAGAGCGCGTTGAAATAGGAGGGCGTGGCCGTCACCCCAACGTTCTCCCATTGCAAGGCCACATTATGCATGGTGGCGCCGGGGGTCCTGAATTGCGGGCAGTAAACTTGGGGCCGCTGGGTGCCGTTGCCGAGGCGCGCGTTGGCCATGCTGAGGGCCATCGGTTGCCCCGATTGTTCGCTGATCAGGGTCGAGATCGACCAGCCTCCGACGACAGCGTCGACCGCTCGGTTCATATTGCCGCCAACCATTTGCTTGCGGCCAACCGGCAGGTCGACAACCACGGCACCCGCGAGCCGTTGTGGCGCATCGCTGGCTCCGATACTGTGTTCCAAATTCAGCCGGTCCAGCTGTTGAGGAATGCCTTGGCCGAGCGACCCCACCCAGTTGTTCCTGCCCGCCGAGGATTCGTCGGTTGCCTTCGATATCGTGTAGCTACCCGTGAAGCTAACGTGATGCGTGGTGCGCTTGCTGAACCGAATCTGCAGCGCGTTGTACCAGGAATTCGCGGTCTCCAGCATCAGGCCCTCGAAGTCGCCCGCGAATTGCGGGTACTTATTCAGCAGATTCCCCAGGGGAAGGGTCGGACCACCGTAGTTCGAATTAGGTTCGTTGAAGCAAGGATTGGAAGGGGTCGATGTGCACGGGGTATTGAACTGGGAGTAGAACGGGTTGCCCACTCCGTTCTGAAGAAAGTTGCTCACGCAGCTATTGTTATCGCAGTTCCCGATACCGTTACGTTGCGTAACGTCGTTGTTGTAATGCACAGCCTGTGAAATCTGCGCCAGCAAAGCCGACGGGGTAAAATCCCGGTTGTTGGTGCCGGCCCACGGAAGATGCGTGCTGCGGTTGGCCGTGTAGTCCACGCCCAGCACAATCTGGCTGGGAAGTAGCCGCTGGATTCCCAGATTCCACTGGTAAATGTCGGCGTCCCGCGCCGCCGTCGTACCCAGATCGTTCGGGTCCGGATAGCCCCAGTTTGCAAACTGGCCGTACTGTTTACCCTGCGCACCGGTAAAGCCGGCGGGAAATGGATTCTCCAGGGTCGCCGATTGAGTGCCAAAATTGTTGTTGGTAAAAAATATGTTGGCGGTCTTCAGGAACGCGGCGCCGGGATATTGGTAGTTGGTGGCTGGGCTCATTCCGAAATAGACGCCCGCCCCGCCCCGCACCACCGTCGACCGATCGATCTGGTAAGCGAAACCCAGTCTCGGCCCAAGGTCTTTGCGGTAGGTCGGAACCGTCCTCATGCTCGAAGTGGGGAACTGTGTGGTGCCAATCACTTCCTCAGAGGAAGGAAAATTCACCCCATACGACTGCAAGGCCGCCTGCGCACTGAGCGTATGCGAGGGGGCCGCCGCCGGGACAGAATTCAGTGGGATATTGACCCCACTGTCCGCTGTGAAGTTGCTGAATTGGATCCGGTTGCCGCGCGAGGTGTAGGGCGAACTCCACTGGTAACGCAGGCCGAGATTGACGGTGAGTTTCGAGTTCACCTTCCAGTCATCCTGAATGTAAAAGCCCGTCTCCAACGACCGGTTCGCCACCGAAGGAGTGATCGCCAGCTGACTGCCGGCGTTGATATTGTCGCCATAACCAAAAGCCAGACTGGCAAATGGGTTGCCGGTTTGGTTTCCATTCGCGTCCGTGTCACTGTTCGGAGTTGGCGAGGTCACGTCATCCGTAAACGTCAAGTAGCCGGTCGGGTAGTTCGGTTGCCAGAAATTGTTATAGAAAATTCTCTGCTCGCCGCCAATCTTGAGCAGGTGCGATCCCCTGGAAATCACCAACTGCGACGAGTAGCTCACTAGAGTGTGGGCAAAGGTCGTGTTAATGCAGCATTGATCATAGAGATTCGTCCACCCCGGGTTTCCCTGCATGAGAAACGCCGGCATCTTGTCGATCCCGTTGGCCTGCTCGAACACCGGCGGCAGTCCTTGCGTGCCAGACGGCAGGGAAGCGTTGAAGCTGGCGATCGTGGGGATACCCGGTAGCGAAAGTTCATGCACCCGGTCGACTCCCACATGGCTGGTCCAGACGATGCGTGGGTTGATGGTCCGGCTATATTCGAACGACGCGTTTTGCGCCACCGTCACACCGCTCGCGATTCCGTCGTTATCGAAGCCGTCGCCAAGGTTGAGTGGACTCGTGTAATTGCTCCAGTCACGGCTGTAGCGGCCGTTGATGTGGTTCTTGTCGTTGATCTGGTGGTCGATCTTGATGTCGAACTGGTAATCCGGCCCATTCGACGTTTCGGTCCAGTTGTAGTTATTGAATTCGTTCGAGTTGCTGGGCTTCGGGTAGAGATTGAGAACCGCTATTCCGATGGCATCCTGCTCCCCTCCGGGCCCTCCTGGTATCACGCCTCCCCCTTGTACCAGCGGCCGGCACATCGTGCCGGGTGTTGCCGGCCGCGGACAGGGAATGAGAGGCTGCTTCGGGTCATAAATAGGGTTCTGCGTCCCCGAGAAGTCGCCTTGCCGCTCCGCCAGGGTCGGCACGGTCGCGACTCCGCTGGACGCGCTGGCGCTCTTCACCTTCTCAAAGTCAACGAAGAAGAAAGTCCGGTGTTTCCGGATCGGACCGCCGAGGGAGAATCCACCCTGGTCGCGCCGGCTATCCGGTTTGGGGTTGGGCACGGGATTACCCACCACGTACTTGGGATTAAAGAAATCGCGCGCGTCAATCCCCGGACGCTGCAGGAAATACCAGCCAGAGCCATGGAAGGCGTCGGTTCCGCTCTTCATCACCATGTTCACCACGGTGCCGCCGTTGTTGCCGAACTCGGCCGAGAAGCTGTTGTTCTGCACGTTCATTTCCTGCATGCCCTCTACCAGGGGCTCGTAGTAGACGTTGGAATTCCCTCCCTCGCCCTGCTCCGGCGCGCTGATCAGGGCGCCGTCCAACCGGATCTCGGCGGTCGCGTTGCGCTGCCCGTTGGATGTGAAGTTCGTCCCCGACGGATAGTTATCCGAGGTGCCCGAACCGGCCACCTCGGTCACGCCCGCCGCCAGGAATGTCAGGCCGAAGAAGCTGCGGTTCATCAGAGGGAGTTCGTGCACATATTCGCTGGTGATGCTCGTGCCCAGGGTCGCGCTCTCGGTGTCCAGCAGCGGCGCTGTGGTGGTGACTTCGATGGTCTCGTTGACCCGAGCCGGCGATAACGTGAAGTTCAGCGTGGTTTCCTGGTCCACGGCGAAAACCACATTCGTCCGCTCGGACGCGCGGAAACCTGGCGCTTCCGCCTTCACCGAATACGTAGACGGACGCAGTCCGGTGAAAAAATATTCGCCCTTGCCGTCAGTCATCATGTGAGTGGCAATGCTGGTGCCGGTGTCGGTGATGGTGACCTTGGCATTGGGCAGGACCGCACCGCCGGCATCGGAAACCACGCCGCGGAGTTGGGCCCGGTAGCTGCCCTGCGCTACGACTATGGAGGGAGAGCTAACGAGCAGGAAAGCTACTAAAAGCCAGGGAAGAACTGGTGTGGCCAGTCGCATGGGACCTCCGCACTGTGCGATGTGCAATTTGGGCGTCGACGGCGTGTGTGTGTGGCCGAAGGTTACGATTTATTTCGATTGCGATCTTATACTTACGTTACCCGCATGTGTCAAGGGCAATCTGGGGGGAGAGGGTCATGAGGATTGGCTAGGAGCTCTCAGAAACTCAAGGAAATTTCGTTGCGGTCGTCGGGGATGCGCAAATCGATTCCGCGTCCGTGATTGGCAGCAAGGGTGGCATTGAGGTCGAGCATGGCCAGGGGCACGGTGCGCTGCTGACGATCAATGCTGACCGACAAATTACTGGCGGTGAGCACGAAGCGGCGGGCTTCCAGGCGTTCTCCGCTGGCCAGGATGAAGATGGCGGGCGGCAACTCTTTGGCAGGTGAAGCGGAGACCACCGGGATTTCGATGACTTGCGCATGGGGGAGCTGAGGCGCCGGCGCGCGTGGAATTACGACGGAAGGTGCGGGAACGTTCGCTGACTCAGCGTCGGGCTGGTTGTCAAAAGATTCGCCGTAGGAAAGAAAATAGGATCCAGCGCCGTTGCGGGGAGTGTGCCTGTGAGGGAAGGCTTGGCTGGCAGCGGGCCTGTAGGTGCCGCCGCGGTGCCCGCCAGCACTGGCGTGAACTCCCGTGCGCTGCGCTTGCAGGCACCCGGTCAGAAGGCAAGCGGCCAGCAGCGTAGCTAAGGCTACTCTCAGCATGCGCAGATTATACGCTTGGGGTGGAGTCGTGTGGGTAAGGCGGGCACTCCAGCCTGCCAGAGCACAGCTTGGTTTTGAACGTGTGGAGCGGGCACTCTTGCCCGCTTGCTTTTGACAGAGGGCTTTAGCCCCATTCAGTGGGCTTCTTCGGCAGCGGGGGCGGCGTCCGGCGTGTCGAGTTTTTGCGCGACGTGAGGCAGAGCAGGCGGTGGTTCGAAGTCTCCGACATCTTTGCCGGCGTTGGCGGCGGTCATGAAATTCATCCAGATGGGGAGGGCGGCGCGGGCGCCGGTTTCTTTCGCGCCCAGCGATCGCTTTTCGTCGAAGCCCACCCAGACGCCGCAGGTCATGGCGGGAGAGAAGCCGACGAACCAGGCGTCGGTGAAGTCGTTGGTGGTACCAGTTTTCCCGGCCACTGGGAAAGGCAGTTTCGAGGCTGCGATGCCGGTGCCGTGCAGCACCACTTCGCGCAGCATCGAAGTAAGAATGCGGGCGGTGCGCTGGCTGATGGCGTCCTTGACGTCGGGGAAGTCTTCCTCCAGCACGCGGCCTTCATAGTCGGTGACGCGCGTGATATAACGCGGCGTGATGCGGACGCCGTCGTTGGGAAAAACGCTGTAGGCGGAAGTTTGCTCGAACAGGCTGATCTCGTCGGAACCTAGGGCTACAGAAAGATACGGCTGCAGCGGCGCCGTGATGCCGAAGCGGCGGGCGTAGCTGATGACGGCGGGCATTCCAACTTTGTCGGCGAGACGGAGCGCGGGAATGTTGCGCGACTGGGCCAGGGCGCGGCGAAGGGTGATGATGCCTTCATATCTTTCGTCGTAGTTGTGCGGCGAGTAGGGTCCGTTGGAAGTGGGGAAACTGATGGGCTCGTCGAGGATGGTGTCGTCGGGGCTGCCGCCTTCATCAATGACGGTGGTGTAGACGTAAGGTTTGAAAGACGAGCCGACCTGGCGCTTGGCCTGGGTGACGCGGTCGAACTTGGAGTCGTTGAAGTCGCGGCCTCCGACCATGGCCAGGATGCCGCCGGTGGAGTTGTCGAGGGCCAGCAGCGCGCCTTGCGCGCCGGAATCCTGTTCGAGGCTGACTTTTGCAGCGCCGTTCTGACCGAGCGAAAGGATCCTGACGTAGCAGATGTCGCCGGCCTGGAGGATGGTCTGCAACTTCGCGGTGGTCCAGGCGACGTCGGGTTGGCCGAGGGCGGCGGTGTAGCGGCCGAATTTCAGCGTGGCGATGCCGGGTCCGGCGGACGTGACCAAGGCGTGGACGTAGCCGTTGACTTCGGGCTCGGTGTCCCAATCGGCGTGCGCGTATTTTTCGATGATCAGGCCCGCGGCGAGGACGTTGTCGAGATGACCCTTCCAGCCATGGCGGCGTTCGTAGGCAGCGAGGCCGTCGAGCAGGGCTTGGTTCGCGGCTTTCTGCAGGTCGACGTCGAGCGAGGTGTAAACCTTGAGGCCGCCTTCGTGGACCTGGTCGGCGCCGTATTTCGATTCCAGGAAGCGGCGGATTTCTTCGACGAAATACGGAGCGAGAGAATTGGGATCGTGCGACAGGCGAAGCACGAGGGGAGCGGAACGGGCGTCAGCAGCCTGCGCGGCGGTGATTTTGCCGTCTTCAAGCATGGCGTTGATCACCAGGTTGCGGCGTTTCTGCGCACGGTCGGGATGGTTGATCGGCGAATAAACGACCGCGCTCTTGGGCAGGCCCGCGAGTAACGCGGCTTCGACCAGCGTCAACTGGCGGGCGGGCTTGCTGAAGTAATACTCGGACGCCGATTCGAAACCGTAGACACCGTGGCCAAGAAAAATCTGATTGGCGTAAAGCGTGAAAATTTGCGGCTTGGTGAAGCGGCGCTCGATCTGGATGGCGAGCATGGTCTCCTGCACTTTGCGGTGGAAGGAGCGGTCGGGCGACAGAAAAAGATTGCGCGCCAGCTGCATGGTGAGCGTGGATGCGCCCTGCACCTTGCCCCCGGATTCGACGTCGCGATAGGCGGCGCCGACGATACGCCAGAAATTGATCCCGGAATGCGTGTAGAAATCCTTGTCTTCGATGGAGACGAGTGCGTCACGCAGCACAGGAGGAAAATCGTCGTAAGTGGCGACGACGCGGCGCTGCAGGGCGAACGAGCCGATGACGCGGCCGCGGTCGTCGTAGAGTTCGGTGATCGAACTGGGACGGTAGGCTTCGAGGGCATCGACCTGGGGAAGGTCCGTGGTGTAGACGAGCAGAAGCCCAGCCGTGGCGCCGACCAGCGCGGAGATGAGCACCAGCAGGCTGAACAGGACGCGTCCCACGAACTTGCGCCCGGCAATTTCCACCGGCGGAAGATGTTCGTAGAGGGATCTCATCGTTCGTGCGCGTATGGGCGGATGTGCTCAGGATAGCATCTGGGGGCGGGGCAGCCGGGCGTCGGCGAAACTCCGGGCGCGTGCAGCCTCGGGTACTCTACCCTACCGCTTTTTGGAGCAACCCTCCGTAATCGGGAACTCTTCTTTTCTCCCCGGGAATTCTAAAGAGTTGCTGGCAGAGGCCGATGGAGATTTAGTACGCGATTCCTCGGGCCAACCATGACCTCCTCCAGCAAAGCCATTGCCGCGGTCGCCCTTATCATTCTGGCATGCATTGGCGTGCTCTCCTTCTGGGGCGAGGTCCGGAACGAGGAGGACCGGGAGTGGGTTACACACACCTACCTGGTAGTCGAGAAGCTCCAAACCCTGCGCATCGACATCACCCAAGCCGAAACCGGTCAACGCGGTTACATGCTCACCGGGCAGGACCGATATCTGGAGCTCTACCAGGCGGGTGCCAGTCAAGTGCGCCAGGACCTGAAAGAACTCCCCGACCTGATCGCGGACAGTCCCAGGGAGCGGGAAGCGATCACCATACTGGATCCGCTCATCGCATCGCGGTTGGCGGAATTAGCTGCCGGCATTGAAGTTCGGAAGCGCAGCGGGCTTCTGGCCGGGGTTGAAGCGGTAACCCGCGCCAACAACGGTGAAAAGTGGATGGGACAGATCGCCGCGCAGATCGCCGAGATGCGCCACACTGAATCGAGGCTGCTGAGCAGTCGGTTGGAAACGGCAGCGGCCAGTACACGGAAGATCAAGCTAGTCATCGCTTGTGGCAACTCTTTGGCGATTTTAATTCTCCTGGTGAAGGGCTTTGTAATCCATCGGGAAACGGGCAAGCGCAACTTGGCCGAACGGAGCCTGAAGCTCTCGAATGAACGGCTGGAGCGCCGCACTACCGAGCTTGCGGAGACCAATGTCGAGCTGGAGAGTTTCGCTTACTCCGTAGCCCACGATCTGCGCGCCCCGCTGCGCCACATCGCCGGCTATTCCGGCGTCCTCGTCCAGGACTACGGGCCGCGCCTGGATTCGGAAGGCTTGCGGTGCCTGGAGAAGATTACGACCTGCGCGCAAAAAATGGGTCGGCTGGTGGATGAGTTGCTGAGCTTGTCACAGATTGGACGGCAGGAACTCTCCTTCGAGGACACCCCGCTGGATTCGCTGCTGCAGCAGGCAATGGAAGATGTTGCGCCGGAGTGGACGGGCCGCGAAGTAGAGTGGCGGGTAGAAAACCTGTTCAGCGCGAAATGCGATCCCGGGTTGATGCGGCAAGTGTTCGTGAATCTGCTCTCCAATGCGGTGAAATACACGCGGAGGCGGGAGCATGCCGTGATCCAGGTGGGACAGATGAGCCAGAACGGCGAGCGCGTTGTATTTGTCCGCGACAACGGAGTGGGTTTCGAGATGCAGTACGCGAAAAAGCTTTTCGGAGTCTTCCAGCGCTTGCACAAAGCGCGCGATTTTGAAGGCACTGGTGTGGGCTTGGCGATTGTGCAACGCATCATTCAAAGGCACGGTGGCCGAATTTGGGCGGAGGCAGAGATCGGCTACGGCGCCACGTTTTTCTTCGCGCTCGGTACGCCCGAGATCAAAACTGGCGAGCAGCCAGAACTTCCTGTTCACGTGGAGGAGATATATGTCGCACGCAGTTGAAATTCTGCTGGTCGAAGATAGCCCTGAAGATGCGGAGCTGACGATCCGCGCATTTCGCCGCCACAAAATCGCCAACGAAATTCAAGTCGCGGAGGATGGAGCCGAGGCTCTCGACTTCCTCTTTTGCCGCGGTGTGCACAAGGATCGGACCTTCTCCCATCCTCCCAGGCTCGTACTGCTTGACTTGAAACTGCCCAAAGTCGGGGGCATGGAAGTGTTACGGGCTATCCGGGCCGACGAACGAACCAAGGCAATTCCAGTCGTGGTTCTGACCTCGTCCAAAGAAGAAAGGGATCTGATCGATGGTTACAAGCTGGGAGTGAATGCTTACGCTCAGAAACCCGTTGACTTCCAACAATTCAGCGAGACCGTGCGGCAAATTGGAATGTTCTGGATGCTCATCAACCAGGCGCCTCCGCCGGCAACGTTTGCCGCGGCCGCGGCACAGGGAGCGTAAACCAAGAATGCTGCTGCCGGCCCTTTCTCAGACGATTTATGAGTAGCTCTAGCTGCTGCGGCTCTTCAACACTTCCACTGCTTTGTTCAGTTGGTCGTCTTGCGTTTTCTTGGGCTTGGCTTCCTGGTCGTTGGACTCGGGCTGCGTGTCTTCGTCTTCGGGGCCGGCGGTCTCTTCTTCGCTGGCAACGATGACGTTAGGCGTGACCGAGGCGTCCTGAATAGCCTTGCCGCTGGGCGAATAATACTTGGCCACGGAAAGAATCAAGGCGCCGCCATCGGGCAGGTCGAAGGTCTTCGGGACGGAACCGTCGCCGAAAGTTTTTTCGCCCACAATGTCGCCGCGGGCGTTTTCGAGAATTGCAGCCGCTACGATCTCGGCCGGGCCGGCGGTCCCGCGATTGACGAGCACAGCCACGGGAAGCGTGGTAACAGCCTTGGCGGGATCGGCGTTGTACGCCTGCCGCGGAACTTTCTGGCCTTGCAGGTAAGTGATGGTTCCGTGGTTCAGGAAGAGATTGGCAACGGCAATTCCTTCGCTCTCGTCACCGGCAGCGCTGTAGCGGAGGTCGAGCAACAGTTTCTTGGCGCCGGACTTCTCCAGCGATTTGATCTTGGCGGCGATTTCCTGCGCTTTCCCTTTGGTCAGGGCGTCGACTTTGATGTAGCCGATTTCGTCCGGCAGGATCTTGTCGGAGACCGGCGGAATGGTGACGATGTCGCGCGTAATGACGATTTTCTGCGGCTCGGCGCGGCGGGCGCGGACCACCGACACATTCAGCGTGGAGCCGGGCACTCCGGCGAGAAGACTGCGAATTTCAGGAAGCGACATCTCGCGAGTGCTTTGGCCTTCGATGGATTCAAAGATGTCGGTCGGCTCGATGCCGGCCTTCTCGGCCGGCGATCCGGGCAGGACCGCCACCACGGCGGCGTAGCCAAAACGCTTGGAGATGGTTGCGCCGATTTCTCCCTTGGACTCGACCTTGTGCGCCTTGTACGCCTTGTAGGCGTCGGCGGTCATGTAGCTGGAGTTGGGGTCGAGCGATTCCAGCAGGCCATGCAGGGCGCCGTCGGTGACCTTCGGAATGTTCGGTTCCTCGACGTACTCACCATGCACGCGCGAGAGAACTTCGCTGTAAACCTGCAACTGGCGGTACGCGCCGTCGTTCGAAGAGGCGTGCACGCCGCCCAGCGAACCGACAACTACGAACAGCAATACCGCAAAGGATGTAACCAGTACCGCGGCCTTCGTTTTCATGGACATCAGATTTTTCTTTTTCGTCTTCTGGCAGGAATCGACTTCGGAGAAACTTTCGACATTATATCCCTTTAGATGCCGGTTTCGATCATCCCGCTGCCTGAATTGTCTCTTCAGTAACTTGGGGAGCACCGGGCTTCATATTCAGACGGAGGAGTCGGGGATAGGTCACTTAACTCGGGGCCGGGTTGCTCTTGCTCAACATAACAAAGGAGTTCGCCAATGTCTCCAGAAAGTGCTTGGACCACAGGGGGGCACGGGGGACCACAGACGGCACCAGCTTGGAGCTTGCCGCGCTCTACGGTGCGGGCTTGAAATTCAGGGTGAACTGGGTTTTCGTGGACGCGGGACGGCCGTTCATCAGGTAGGGCTTGAAGTGCCATTGTTTCACGGTGTCGATGGCGGGGCGGGCAAAGGCCAGAGAGCCCTGGACGAACTTGGCGTCCTGAACCGTGCCATCGCGGCCAACCAGCAACTGCACGATCACAGAACCGGTTTGGCCATGGGCCGATGGAGGGTACGCGGGTTCGGCATGGTCAAGCAGCAGGGCCCGTGCGGTGGCCTCGGGCAGGTCCACGGGTTCGATGGATGCCATAGCGGCTTCGATGGGCTTGTTGCCGCTGGCCTCGGGGGACATCTGAGCGATTGTGGATTGCAAACTCGAGGGAATTGCAGCGCTAACGGCGTGCACCGCAGGAACCACGGGCCCAGACGCCGTTGTATGCACGGCTGGTCTGGGGACGGGAAGTGTAGGTGTGTGAGCTGAAGTCGAAGGATCAGGGCGGAATGGATCGGCGGCTGCACTCGTTGCAGGGTGCGTGACCGCTGCTGGTTGCGGTTCATACGGCAGGTTCTGAGCGGCGGTTCCGGCAGGCAGGCTCGCCGGGTCGTCGGGCCGCTGAACTTGGGTTTGCTGAGCTTGAGCGTGCTGCGGCTGGCCGTCCGGGGCTGCACCGGTTTGGGTCGAACCGGTTTGGTTCGTACTGGTTGGGAGCGGGCCCGTCGCGGCCTGATTTGGATCTGCCGGGTCAACGCTGCCGGGCGGGGCAGGGGTGACCGGCGTCAACGCCTGGTCGGGAGGCGGTGTCCCGTTGTTGGGCTGTTTCACCGTCGGATCGATGACGGGCAGCACGCGAATCTGAGAAGGGTCGGTATTCTTGTCGGGGATATTCTCGGCGATGGGAAGTTGGTATTCGTCGCCCGCGCGTCCGAAGTTTTCATGGGACGGGGGGGCTTGCGGTGTAGTCGCGGGCTGCGGGTTGAGCCAGCTGTTTCCAGCCCGGGTGGCGGAGCCCAGCGTCGACTGCAATTTCTCTCGCACTCCGGTCTGCGGCGCGATATAGATCACCGCGATGACCGCAACCGCCGCGATCGCCATTGCCCCTTTCACGAGCCACGGGCGCAGTTGGGACGGTTTCTCTTCGTCAGTGTCGTCGGATTTTTCTCCCGAGATGTAGGCAAAAAGCTCGGCTTCCTCTTGTTGCTGGTGAGCTGCGCTGAGGGAGTTAATACGCGGCGCGATAGGTTCCGCCGGGGGGGGCTCCGGCTCCTCGGTCTCTGTGGGCGCGGCTGCTTTTTCTATTACCGAAGACGTTTGCTCGTAGCTGAGCAGTTGCTCCGCGGCCGGCGGCGTTTCGGGCTTCTCCAGTGGCGGCAAGGTGGCGGGCAACGGGCTCACTCGCGATTTCAAATACCAGGCCAAGCCACGAGGCTGACCGGAGTCGTCGTCGGGGGCTGCGCCTGGTTTCTGCTGGGTGTCAGCTTGCTTCACTACGGAACTGGCCGTGGGCTCCAGGTCTTTGAGTGGATCGATTTCTGCCCCGGCAGCCTGGTCGAGCGACTTCTGCACGTCGGAAGATTCCGTTTCGAAAACGGTCGCAGGGGCCGATCCGGAGGGCTGCAGGAACTCACCCGCGCGGAGGGTGCTTTGCACCTCGGTGGGCAGCAGAGCCGCCGCCGCCTCTGCATTGGCGGCGACAATGGCCGCAGCGTTGGCTGCCACATTGGCCGCTGCGGCTGTGGCGGCAGCGTGCGCGGGCGCTTCCGCTTTGGAACGAAGGAAATCGCGGGCTGTGGCCAACGTGTCCCTAACCTGGTTGACCTGAAGCGGCTTGCGCAAAACTGAGTTGGCGCCGGCCTGCAGGGCTGTAGGAACGCTGGCGTCATCGCTCACAATGGCAAGAGTCAAGGGACGGTCGGCGGGCTTGCGCTCGCGGGCTGTGTTGAGCAGGAAACCGGCTTCCGGTTGGCTGCCCCAGTCGATGATGACGACTTGAAAGGGACGGATCGAGATCTTCTCGACGGCCTCGACGGCTTTGAAGCAGGATTCTGCTTCGAGGCCCAGTTCAGCCAAGACCTGGCCAATCGTCCGGATTGTTTCCTCATCCGGGGAAAACAAGAGGCAGCGAAGAGGCATGCTCTTTCCAGATTAGGAGCCGCGGTAACTCTGGGCAAGATTACCGTGGTGGATTACCGCGCCCCGGCGCAGGAATCGGGAGTGCATGTACCCTTGGCGGGCAGAAAGAAATTAGAGCTCTTAATCGCGGAGGGCGCGGAGAGCGGCCGCCGAAACCAGAAGAAAATCGAACCGCCCTCCGGCGCAAACGCGCTAGAATGCTCGGTCGATTTACTCAGCGGCCTCTGCGGCCGTTCCTCCGCGATCTCAGCGATAGAGTTTTCGTTCTTTCGCACCATAAACCAAAATGCAGGACTCGGAAGAGGCATAGCGAATGCGGGAACAGAACTACTGGCTGACGACCGTGGAAATGCCCCAGGTTGAGGCAAGGCGGCCGCTGCCGGAGCGCGTAGACGTGGCGGTGATCGGGGCTGGCTTCACCGGCCTTTCGGCGGCGCGCACGCTGGCCCAACGCGGGGCGAAGGTCGTGGTGCTGGAGTCGGAGACCATTGGCTGGGGCGCCAGTTCGCGCAATGGCGGGATGGTGCTGACCGGGATGAAGCTGGGGGTGAACCAGCTGATTTCGATGTATGGCCGCGAACTGACCCGGCGCATGTATGCCGCGTCGCTGGCTACGATCGATTGTGTCGAGCAGATTGTACGCGACGAAAACATCGCGTGCGACTTCGCGCGCAGCGGGCATCTCGAGGTGGCCTGCAAACAGAGGCATTTCGACGATTACGCGCGCCAGGCGGAAGTGATTGCGCGGGAATTCAACCACGAATTGCGCGTGGTGCAGCGGAATGAATTGAGCGCCGAGATTGGCTCGAATATTTATTACGGCGGCATGGTCGACGAAACCAGCGTGGGCTTGAATCCCGCGCGCTATGTGGCTGGACTGGCAACCGCCGCGATGAAAGCCGGCGCCGAGATCTTTGAGCACGCGCGCGTCGAGAGTCTGCAACGCGAGTCGCGGCAGGGCGACGCGGGATGGAAGATCGCCACCTCGCGAGGCGCGCTGTGGGCTGGTGACGTGTTTGTCGCGACCAGCGGATATACCGGGCGCGCCACTCCGGCGCTGCGGAAGAAGATCATTCCGATCGGGTCGTTCATCATCACCACGGAAGTGTTGCCGGAAAAACTTGCGCAGGAGCTCAGCCCACGCAACCGCATGATCTACGACTCGAAGAATTATCTCTACTATTACCGGCTCACGCCTGACCGCCGCATGTTGTTCGGCGGGCGGGCGGCGTTTTTTCCGGAGAACGACCAGACCGTGCGGCGCAGCGCGGAGATTCTGCGGCGCGGCATGATCGATGTCTATCCCCAACTCAGTGACGCCAAAGTGGAATACGTTTGGGGCGGCACGCTCGACTTCGCTTTCGACATCATGCCGCATGCCGGGCAGCTGGATGGCATGTATTACGCCGTCGGCTACGCCGGGCACGGCGTGGCCATGGCCACGTATCAAGGCCAGAAGATCGCGGAGTTGATGGCAGCAGAAAAGACGGCCGGCGATAAGCCGGAAAATCCGTTCGTAGGCCTCCCGTTCCCAGGCGCACCGCTCGGGCTGTACAACGGCAAGCCGTGGTTCCTGCCGTTCGCGGGCGCGTGGTACAAATTTTTGGATTGGGTGAGCTGAGTCACGCGGCAAGAGGACGCTGCAATCCCCCGCATGCTGTCATCCTGAGCGAAGCGAAGGACCCATGCAACTCGCGGCAGGTTGCAGAGGTCCTTCGGTCCGCAAAAGGCGCGGACCTCAGGATGACAGGCGCGAGACGGGTGACAATGGCTTGTTGGGGCGTGATCACCTGAATGGGTTTCGAATGGTCAACTTACCAGCGATGATCTGTCCGTCCTGCAAATCCTCCGAATAGAGCGTGGAGCAATCGGCTTCGATAGCGGCGGCAGCGATCAGCGCGTCGTAGATACCGAATCCGTACTGCTGCGCAATCTGCAACGCCGTCTCATGTGTATCAACTGTGACTGCCACCGGCGACGGGAACAAGATTCGGACCGCATCGAGCGCTTCGATCAGGTCCTGCCAGGGCATACGCATCTTACGTCGTGCCACCGCGACGAATTCATTTAACACTTGAACACTGATTACCCCGCCTTGCGCTATTAACTGCTGAGCCTGCTCCCTGCGGGAATCGCCGCTCACCATGCCGTATATCAGCACATTACAGTCGAAGAATGCCCTATCGCTCATGCGCGTCTTCGCGGTCGAAGACAAACCCGGCGGGCAAAGGACGGCTCAACTTGCGCAGGCGGGCGAGCGCTTGTTGGCGAGCCGTGTCGCGGCTTACGTCGAAGGCACGCTTGCCAGCGACCCGGATCTCGATATCGTCGCCTTCCTTCAGCTCAAGCGCTTTGACGACCGCGACGGGCAGACGAATCGCGAGGCTGTTTCCCCATTTTGACACTTGCATCGTTCGCTCCTTTTGAAACGGTAAGATATACATCTTTAATTGTATATCTAGCGCCTGCGGAAGGCAATGATTCCATACACCAGCGGCCCCAGCGCGATCGCAATCGCCCCGCCGATCATCCCGACGCGGTCACTGCCCAGCAGCGCCAGTAAGGCCATTACCACCGGCGCGGCCACGACGTAGAACAGTCCCAGGTTCCCGCCGGGTATAACGAAAGCGCGCGCCATTCCGGGACGGGTGCGGCGCAGCTTCCATGCCGAGAGCACCGTGAGCACCGTGGTGGCGGAGCGCAGCCAGATGTAGATCGAGATCAGCTGCGTCAGCTTGTGCTGCGCCAGCACACCGTAGATCACCGCTGAGATCACAATCGCCAGCCACGGCGTGCCGTAGCGCGAATGCTTGCGGGTGAGGGCGGCGGGAAGGTATCCGTCTTCGGCCATCGCAAAGGGCATGCGGGTGGTGGTGAGGACCGTGCTGTTGAGCAGGGCCACGTTGCCGACCATGGCGGCGAGCGTCATCCAGGTTCCCAGCCATGAGCCTCCCAGCCATCCGTGACCAAGCATCCCGCCGATATGTTGGGCAGCGTCGGAAAAATATCCGGTATGCCATTTCTGCCACTCGCCGCCCGCGGCCAGGCCCGCCAGCGTGGGCAGGAAATAGGTTGCAATCGAAAGCGGCACCACCAGCGCCAGCGCTCGGGGATAGCTGCGCTGCGGGTTGTCGACTTCCTCGGCGACGGTGGAGAGTTGCTCGTAGCCGGAGTAGAGCCACAGGCCCAGCGCCAGTCCTACGCCGAACACTTTGAACGGCGGCTGGTGTGGAGGAATGAAAGGGACAAACGGATTGTGCCGCCAGTGGACGAGGCCGATCACTACCATCGCCATCACCGGCACGAAAATAAAAATCTCCAGCGCGGTGGCGACCTGGCCCACCATCTGGATGCCACGGATGTTGATCCAGGTGATCACCGCGATCAATGCCAGCGAGACCAGGTAATGCTTCCATCCCGTGAGCGACGGAAAGTAATAAACCAGATAGTCGGTGAAGAGAACAGCATAGGCTCCGCCCAGCAGAAACGACGCCGACCAGTTCCACCAGCCGGCGAGGAATCCCCAGAGATCGCCGAAAGCGGCGCGGGTCCATCGATAGAAGCCGCCCTCGACCGGCATGGCGGTAGTCAGCTCAGCTGAGACCAGCGACACCGGAATGCACCAGAAAAACGGCAGTACCAGCAGGTAGACCAGCGTGAGCCCAGGTCCCGAAGTGGTGACCATGTCTTCGAGCCCGAACGGCCCGCCCGTGGTGTAGGAGAACATGACGAAGACGAGATAGAAGAGGCTGGCTTTGCGCAGAGCGGACGATTTGGAGTTATCGCTCAAGGTTTGGGACTGGGGCAAACCCGCCAACAAAAATCACTCGTACCATGTTGCGACGCCCAGAATATAAAGCAGGCACACGAGGCTGAGAATGACGAGCGCAGCGTTCGCAGTGAATCTTAACCACCTTGGCTCGGGGACGGGCTTCTTTCTGAACCTGAACCAGAACAGAAACCCAACTACAGAAAGCAAGGCCAGTCCGTAACCATACGTCGCGGCTGTCACATAGAAAGTGTGTGACAGTGCCAACAGCGCTACTGCTACGAGGCTGCCGGTGAGCCAACAGAACAGCTCTTGTTGTGGGGAAGGGGTCACTAGGGAATTCCGTACTACGCCGCCAACGTCTGGGTCAGTGCTCCTTCCAACTCCAGCAGCTTACGCTTCACGTCCAACCCGCCGCCATAGCCACACAAAGTTCCGTCAGAAGCGATGACGCGATGACAGGGGACGACGATCGCGACCGGGTTGCGGTTGTTGGCCATGCCTACGGCGCGAAAAGCGCTGGGGTTGCCGACGGAGCGGGCGATGTCGGCATAGGTGCGGGTTTCGCCATAAGGGATGGTCAGCAGGCTCCGCCAGCAGGCGAGTTGAAAGTCGGTGCCGCGGAGGTCGAGCGGAAAAGTGAAATCGCGGCGTTGGCCGGAAAAATATTCTTCCATCTGCTCCACGTAGGGGTTCAGCAGGTCAGGGGAGTCCTCGAATGCGAACTTGGGCCTCGGGGCCCGCTTCGCGGCCTCGTGGCGGAGACGGGGGTTCGGCCGGATGGATTGCTGACCGGGGGAGCGGGCGTCAAACTCCAAGGCTACCAGTCCCCGGGAGGATGCGGCCAGAAAAAGCGGGCCCACAGGGGAGGTAAAAGTCGTAGAATGAAGTGTTTCCATAAGAATGCGAATGGAAGGTTGATGCCCATCCTGATTTTGCCAGATCACAATACCATGAGTTGGGCAGGGTCGGG
>Ga0209415_10002650_pt1 | contig 33420 bp, 31 predicted proteins | sample PeaSoiSIISIP2007_FD_187696 | JGI IMG/M metagenome (GOLD analysis project Ga0209415, IMG submission 187696) | Peat soil microbial communities from Weissenstadt, Germany - SII-SIP-2007 (SPAdes) (version 2) | ecosystem: Environmental > Terrestrial > Soil > Wetlands > Peat | place: Germany... | reverse complement strand
AATGCTGGGAGGGGGATACCGTGTCCTTGACCGCCTTTTTGCTCGGTGTCTCGCTTGGCTACCTGCACGTCTTCTGCACCTCGTCGTGCCTCTTCGCACCGGTGCTCAAGGGGTGGTCGACCCTTTATCCCGAGTTCAGGCTGGTGCCGTCCTTCGACTTCACCCAGCTTTCCGCCGTCTTCTTGCTGACCGTGGTCCCCTACACCGTCGCCACTGTGATCCCCTCCTGGCGGGCCGCCACCATAGACCCCGACGCGGTGCTGCGCTAGGAGGACGACGATGATTTCCGCACAGGCCATCACCAAGATCTTCAACCAGGGGCGTCCCAACGAGTTCCGCGCGCTCAGGGGGGTCACGCTCGACATTCGTCTCAAGGAGACCACCATCCTCAAGGGACCGAGCGGCTCCGGCAAGACCACGCTGCTCGGCATCCTGGGGTGCATGGCGCGCCCCACCTCGGGGCGGGTCTTCCTAAGGGAGCGTGAAATCACCAGCCTTCCCGAGCGCTTCTTAGCCGGTATCCGCCGCCAGAGCTTCGGTTTCATCTTCCAGCAGTTCAACCTGATCAAAGGGTTGAGCGCGCTCGAGAACGTGATGGCGCCTGCCTACCCCTTGGGCGAAACGCACGGCGAGCTGAAAAAGCGTGCGCTTTCCGTTTTGGAGATGTTCGACCTGGGACACAAGGGGGAGGCGAAAGTGGAATGGCTCTCCGGCGGCGAGGCTCAGCGCGTGGCGATCGCGCGGGCCATGATCAACGATCCGGGTATCATCATCGCCGACGAGCCGACCGCCCACCTCGACGCGCGGCTGTCGCTTGAGTTCATGGAGATCATGCGCCGGCTCAAGGAACAGGGGCGTACGCTGATCCTCGCCAGCCACGACCCGTTGGTCTACGATTCCGAGCTTGCCGACCGCGTCTTCGAACTGCGCAACGGCGAACTTGACACGACCCGGGAGCCGCATGCCCCCGGCAAAGAGCCGGCTGAGGCCGTGGAGCCGGCATGATCCTTCACCCCGGCATACTTTCGCTGACCATCAATTCCCTTTTGACGCTGGCCACGGTGCTTTATGCCGGCTGGTTCGGCGTCGGCATCTTGAGGCGCTGGGACTTGGCAAGCGGCTCCGAATTGCAACTGGCGCTGGAACGCAGGACCTATCTAATCTCCACCGTGGTTACCTATTTCCTTTTCTTTCAGCTGACGTCGCTCTTTTTATTCGTCAGGACCGCGGACAGCATCTGTGACCTGTTCGTCGGTGCAATGTGCGCCGTCGGCACTCTCACGGTTAATAGTTTCGGTTTCCCGACACTGTTTTTAAAGTTACTGAATTTCATTCTTGCCGGGCTCTGGCTGATAGTGAATCACGCCGACAGCAAAGGGTACGATTATCCGCTGATCAGGGTGAAATATCTGTTCCTGATCGTGCTCGCACCGTTGATCCTGACGGAGACATTGCTGCAGACGTTGTTTTTTCTGCGGCTCACCCCGGATATCATAACCTCCTGCTGCGGGAGTCTCTTCAGTCCGGCCAGCCGCGGAGTGGTGAACGAGATCGTCAACGCCCCCCCCTTGCCGACCCTGGCGCTTTTTTACGGCGTAGCCTCGATCACACTGGTTACCGGACTGCGTGTGCTGCGTACCGGGCGGGGAGGGGGGCTCTTCGGCGCGGTTACCCTGCTCTTCTTTCTGGTATCCCTGGTGGCCTTGATCTCGGTCATCTCTTTGTACATCTACCGGATGCCGTCCCACCATTGCCCGCTTTGCATCCTCGACCCGGAGTACGATTACATCGGCTATCCGATCTACCTGTCGTTATTCGCCTCTACGGTGGCGGGGCTCGGGGTGGGGGTGCTGTCGCGGTACCGGGGTGTGGAGAGCCTTTTTGAGGCGCTGCCGCTTTTGACCCGCAGGCTCGCCGCCATGGCGGTCGGCGGACAGATCGTCTTCCTGCTTTTATGCAGCGGGCCGGTGCTTCTAGGTAGTTTCACGCTTCGCCCAGCATGAGGTGCGGACAACGATAAAGCGAACACGCGTAGAGGAGGAGCGTATGGCAAGAGTGGCAGTGGCGACGTCGGATGGCGTCGTTATCGACGAACATTTCGGGCGGGCGCGGGAGTTTCGCGTCTACGACGTCAACAGCAGCGGCGGCTATCGGCAGATCGAGGTGAGGTCCATCGGCCACGTCGCTTGGGACGAGGCCCGCGTTCAGTCGGCGGATACCGCCGTGGAACAGTTAAGCGACGTCGACGCCGTGCTGGCCTTGCAGATCGGCCAGAGTGCGGCCGTCACCCTCTCCGGCCGCGGCATCCGGTGCTTCGCCGTGCGGGGGGAGGTGGACCGGGTCCTCTCCACCTATGGCCGGCGCCACGATCTATTGAACAGGCAGATCCCCGGCGTCACCGGCTGCGGCCCCTGTGCGTCCCGTAACTGCTCGCAGCACGCAAGGAGATGACCATGCCCACAACCTTCAAGGAAACCATGACCTCCAAGGAGCGGCTGGCCGCGGCCCTCTCCGGCCAACCGTACGACCGCATCCCGGTCAACCTCCTGATCAGCGACCATGCGGCGCGGGTGATCGGGGTCAGTGTCGGCGAGTACAACAACTCTCCCCGGCTGATGGCCGCGGGGCAGATCGCCGCCTGGCGCTTGTACGGTACGGACAACGTCAACACCGGCCCCGGGCTTACCGGCATCCCGGAGGCGATCGGCAGCACGGTCGCTTTCCCGGACAGCACCCCCTACATCGCCGCCAACGTGCTGGAAGACGGTGCACTCTTCGACACCCTCGAGGTTCCCGACCCTGAGCGCGACGGCCGCCTGCCGCTTTTTCTGGAAGCGGCGACCATCGTCATCAAGGAGATAGGGGACCAGGTTCCTTTGGGGATGACTTGCGCCGGTCCCTTCACCACCGCCGCCGGCATCCGCGGTACCGAGCGTTTCCTGAGGGATCTCCGCCGCAACCCCGAGTTCGCCCACCGCCTGCTTCGTCTGGCGACCGACAGCATCGTCCGCTTTGCCAGGGCCGCGTACGGCGTGGGTGCCAGGATCGGGCTCGCCGACCCGACCGCCTCCGGCACCATGATCGGTACCGGCCAGTTCCGGGAGTTTGCGCTCCCCTATCTCACTGAGGTCTGCGCTACCCTCAAGGAGTTTGCCGGCAGCGCTCCGTCCCTGCATATTTGCGGCAACACGAGCCGCGTTTGGCCGGAGATGGCCGACACCGGAGCGTCGGTTTTGAGCCTCGACGATGCGGTCGATCTGCAGGCCGCCAAGGAACAGGTGGGAGACCGCGTCACACTGCTCGGCAACGTCCGGCCGACGGCCAGCATGTACCTCGGTACCCCCGACCTGGTGCAAAGGGATGCGCTCGACTGCCTCAGCAAGGCCTGGGACACCCCGAAAGGGTACATCCTTGGCCTTGGGTGCGGCCTGCCGATCGACACGCCGCCGGCGAACATCCACGCGCTGGTGGCCACGGCGCGCGAATTCGGGCGCTATCCGCTGGAGCCGGCGAGGTTCGAGGCCGCCTGATCCCGGGATGCCGGTGCCCTCCATGTGCGCCGTTTCGACAGGACGCACGGAAATAATGGTTGACAGTGTGAGCGTCTTACATTAGAGTTATCGCAATAAGTCTATCATTATGATAGACATAATGGTTTATTGGTATGACAGCGGGACCGACCGGAAAGCCGGAGGTGTCTGGCGCTTAGGCGCTCAAGACTCCTCCGGCTTTTTTCGTTATCCGGAGCTGCGGAGGAGAGGACGGCATGTTTTATCGGTTGTGGTTGGGAAGGTTGGGGAGTTTCGCGCAGAAAACTGCGGCCATTGCGGCCTTTCTCCTGGTGTGGGAGCTTTTGCCGCGCCTGGGGTTGATTGATCCATTCCTGCTCCCTGCGTTCAGCACCGTTCTCAAAGCGCTTTGGCGCCTCTCCCTGTCGGGCGAAATAGTGGGGCATCTTTTGAGCAGCTTCCGCCGCTCCGCGGCAGGTTTCAGCATCGCAATCGGCGTCGGCATCCCCTTGGGGGTGCTCATGGGGTGGTTCAAGAGGTTCGAGAAGGTAGTCGACCCGCTTTTGCAGGTGTTTCGCAATACCTCGATACTGGCGCTTTTCCCGGTCTTCATCCTGATCTTCGGGCTGGGCGAGCTCTCCAAGGTCGCCATCATCTTCTGGGGCACGGTCTGGCCCACCCTGCTCAACACCATCGCCGGCGTGAAAAACACCGATCCGCTTTTGATCAAGTCCGCCCGGTCCATGGGGGTGACCCAGTTGACCCTTTTCCGGCGGGTGATCGTCCCGGCGGCGCTTCCCTCCATACTGACCGGCATCAGACTCTCCGCCGCCAACGCCGTGCTGATCCTGGTGGCAGCGGAGATGCTGGGGGCCAACTCCGGTCTAGGCTTCATGATTTTCTACTCGGAGCAGGCATACGCCATCCCGGAAATGTACGCCGGCATCGTCTCCATCTCGTTCCTGGGCTGCATGGTCAACTGGTTTTTGGTGGTCCTGGAGCGGCGGGTGACCGGCTGGAAGGAACAGGTGCATGGCGGCTGACGATATCTGAAAAGGAGGAAACGAAATGAAACGACACTATTTGCTGGTCCTTGTAGCCGTACTGGCCGCAGCACTCTGGGCAACGGCCTCGTATTCGTCGCAGTCGCGGCAGGACGGCCAACTGGACGTGGTGAAACTCCCCGACCCGTTCATACCGAACACGGTCTGTTCCTACTACGTCGCCGACGAACTGGGGTTCTTCAGGGACGAGGGGATCAAACCGGAGTTCGTGGGGGTCGTTCCCACCCCGCAACTGGTGGCTGCGGTCATGGCGGGCAAGGTCGACGTCGGCGGCGCCCACGCCAACCGCACCATCGCCGGCATCTCCGCCGGTGCCAAGATCAAGGCGGTCGTCGCCCAAACGGAAACCACCAGGGAGCAGCCGCACATGGTCTTCGTGACTTTGGCCAACAGCGCCATCAAGGAGCCGAAGGATCTGCTCGGCAAGCGCCTGGCCATCATGGCCTTTGGCGGCTGCAACGAGTACACCCCTTACGAATACCTGAGAAAGCACGGCATCGCCAACCCGAAGGGGAAACTCTCCATCGTCACCACCCCGCCGGGCAAGGAGATCGATGCGCTGCGCCGCGGAGGCGCCGACTTCGCCGGCGTACACATGGATCCCAAAGATGTCCAGCGCCTGGGGGGGCTGCGCATCCTGTTCACCGATTACGACATCTGGGGCACGATCGGCGGCGCGACCCCGTTGTATTTTTCCGACAAGTTCATAAAGGAGAAGCCCGACGTCGTCAGGCGCTTCGTGAAGGCGATCGCCCGCACCAACAACTGGATCAACGCCAACCCCAAACGCGCGGAACAGATCCAGGCCAAACGGGTGAAGGTCGATCCTGCCCTCGTCAACGTGAATCACTTCACCCCGAACGGGATCATCAAGGAGGAGTCCGTTCAACTATGGGTGGACATACTGAACGACTACCACGAGATCAAACCGGGCATAAAGACCGCCGACGTCTATACCAACGCCTTCAACGCCCAGCCGGAGGGTAAGAAGAAGGCAAAACCCGGCAAGGCGAAACTGAAGGCGACGGCAAGCCTGTAACTTGGGCAGCCACAAAATAAGGATATAAACCCAAAAGGAGGGATAGAGATGGGACTTAAAGACGACAAGATCGTTCCCGGCCGCGAGGAGCGGGTGCTCGCCTGCATGGCGCACGGCGGCTGCGCGAGCGGCATGGGGAAACAGGACAAGGTCTGCCTGAAGAACAACGAGCGCAGCTTCTCGCAGGCGGGGCTCTGCCAGCTCCTCCCCACGCTGGGGATGCTTTTGACCCTGCCGGAGACGGCGGTGGTCGTGCACGGCGCCATCGGTTGCGGCTCCACCGGCTTCGGCATGAACACGGCCATCAGGCTGCACCACCTCCTGCGGGGCAACCCCAACGCGAAAGACAGCCTCTGGTTCTGCACGAACCTGGACGAGTCGGACGTGGTGCACGGCGGAGAACAGCGGCTGGAAGAGACCATCCTGACGGTGGCCGAAAAGTACGCGCCCAAATCGATCATCGTGCTGCAGACCTGCACCCCGTCCATCATCGGCGACGACCTGGTGGGCGTGATCGAGAAGGTGCGCCCGCAGATCGATATCCCGCTCCTCTACTCGCACTGTGAAGGGTTCAAGACCAAAGTCTGGGCGACCGGTTACGACGTCGCCTTCTACGCCATCGTGCACGGCTTCATCGAGAAGGACAAGGAAGGGCCGCCCAAAAGGAAGGCCCCCCGCAAACCTGAGGACCGTCCGGTCGTGAACGTCATCAACCTAGCGTCCATGGGCAAGCCGGACGAGATAGAACTGGAGCGGCTTTTGAACGCGCTGGGGATCGACGTGGTCATCGGTCCCAACTTCGCCGACCGTGAGACGGTCAGGCGCATGACTCAGGCCGACCTGACCGTCAGCGTCTGCCCGACCCACGACGATTACCTGGTCGACTACCTGCACAAGGAGTACGGCATACCCTTCGTGCTGAAGGACATGCCGATCGGCCTCGCCAACACCCGCAGTTGGCTTTTGGACATCGCCCGCCACTTCGGCCTTGAGGAGAAGGCGCTCAAACTAGTCGAGGAGGAAGAGGCCAAGGCGCGCCGGGCTGTTGAGCGCTACCTGCCGGCCCTGAAAGGGGTACGCGTCTTCCTCTCGGCCGGCGAATTCCGCGCCGTGGTGACCGGCGGGCTATTCCAGGAACTCGGCATGGAGATCGTGGGGCTGCGCTCCTACCACCACGACGATTTCGGCACCGAATTCTACCAGCAACTGGTGGCGGCCCAGAAAGGAAAGGACTTCCCGGTGGACATCGCCAACTTCCAACCCTTCGAGCTCGTGAACCTTTTGAAGAAGGTGGACCCGGACCTTTTCTGCGGGCACGTCTACGACAACGGCTGGGCGGCGAAACTCGGCTATCCGACCATCACCATCTTCAGAATTTTCGACCACTACGTAGGCTATCGGGGCTTCTACGAGGTGGCCAAGAAGGCGGTCAGGAACCTGAGAAACTCCGCCTTCAACAAGAAACTCAGCCAGAACGTCGGCGAGGCGTACCGTCCCGACTGGTATGCCAAGAGCCCCTTCGCCTACATCAAGAGCGACGCGGTCGAGCCGCTGCCCGATCCGGCGACCGCGGCGGCCTGATTCGTAGGAACCATCATTTAGCCAAAGGAGTTTACATGAGCACCCATATCGAACGACCCCGTTACCAGTGCGCCCTCGGCGGGGCGCTGGTGACCATCAACGCCATCGAGCGCGCCGTGGCCATCGTGCATTCCGCACCCGGCTGCGCCGCCAGTGCCGACGGCGCCGCCACCGTGGGCGGCGGCTACTGGGGCACCACACTTACCGACGGTCGCGCCACTCCCAGTACCAACCTGATCGAGCGCGAGGTCATCTTCGGCGGCGAGGAGCGGCTCGCTGAACAGATCGCTGCCACCATAGACGTGGTGGACGCCGATCTCTACGCGGTAATCACCGGCTGCATGACCGACATCATCGGCGACGACGTGCGCGCCGTGGTCTCCGAATTCCGGAAACAGGGAAAGCCGGTGATCGTCGCGGAAACAGGCGGCTTCAAGGGGGACTCCACCGTCGGCGCCGATTTTATCTGGGAATCTATCATCTCCCAGTACCTCTCGAAGACGGCCGTCAAGGACCCCCTCAAGGTGAACCTGTTCGGCTTCGTACCCGCCCAAGACGTCTTCTGGCGCGGCAACCTCCTGGAATTGAAACGCCTTTTAGCCCGGCTCGGGGTGACAGCCAACACCTTCCTCACCCCCTTCGACAAGATCGAGGATCTCAAGGGGGCAGCCGACGCCTCGCTCAACATTGTTTTCTCCGACGTGCACGGAGTTAAGCCCGCCAAGCTGTTCGAGGAGCTGCACGGCACCCCGTTCGTAGTGGAACCGCTCCCCATCGGGCCGACCGCGGCGGAGGCATTCCTGCGTCGCACGGTGGAGCGCCTGAACCTCCCGCAGGAGCTTCTGGACACGGTACTTGCCGAGGAAAAGGCGCACTACTACGGCTTCGTCAGCCCGTTCACCGACCTTTTCGTCGACCAGGACTTCCAGCGCTTCGGCGTGGTGGTCGGTAACGCGAACTACAGCTATGCCGTCACCCGCTTCATCGCCGACGATCTCGGCTGGATTCCCTATTTCGTCGCGGTCACCGACCTCTTGAACGAGGAACAGCAAGCCAAAGTCCTCAAGCGCTTCTCGGATATCGACGAAACCCTCCGTCCCAAGGTGATCTTCGAAACCGACACCGACCGGATCACCGAGCGGCTGAAGGAGGAGTTGGCCCGGGAGGAAGACCCGTACGGCACCCCGATCTCCCCGGCCTACGTCATCGGGAGCAACCTCGACCGGCCGCTGGCGGCGGAAATCAAGGCGGGCTTCTTTGGCATCTCCTATCCCATCACCAACCGTATCGTCACCGACCAATACTACGTCGGTTTCCGCGGCGGCTTGAGGCTTATCACCGATGTCGTCAGCGCGCTCGTTGCCAACCGCTGAAGAAGGAGCTACCCCATGGCGATTAATCTCAATATCACCGAAGCGCCGACCAGAGAGGCGCGCCTGGGCGCCATTACCGGCTATGCCGGCACCCTCAAGGAACTGGTCGCCCGTACCGGTTGCGGCGGTGCGGTCAAGAACTGCGACCGCACCTTCAGCCAGGCGAGTTCCTGCAGCTCTGGGTGTGCCCAGACGCTCTTGGCGGGGATCGTCGACGCGGCAATCGTCAACCACGCCCCCATCGGCTGCGCCGGCGACACCATCTACCACAACATCGCCAACCAGTACGGTCGATTCTACCGGCAGTGGGGAAACCGCAACATCCAGCTCGTCAACACCAACATGGAGGAGAAGGATACGGTGTTCGGCGGCAACGAGAAGCTGCGGGAGGGAATTCTGGAGGCATGGCGCCGCTTCCACCCCAAGGCGATCTTCGTCACTACCTCCTGCGCCTCAGGCATCATCGGCGACGACATTCGGGGCGTGATCAGCGAAGTCGAGGAGGAAGTCCCGGTGCCGGTGATCCAGGTTTCCTGCGAGGGTTTTCGCAGCAAGGTTTGGGCCTCCGGCTTCGACGCCGCCTTCCACGCGGTGCTGACCGGGATCGTTAAGCCACCCAGAGAGAAGCGTCCCGAACTCGTCAACATGATCAACTTCCGCGGTTCCGCCCGCGCCTATATCACCCGGCTGTTCGGCGAACTTGGGCTGGAACCGCGCTTCATCATCCCCTTCGCCACCGTGGAGGAGTTGGCCTACGTCTCCGAGGCGGCGGTCACTGCCACCGTCTGCACCACGCTCGGAAGCTATTTCGGCACGGCGCTGGAGGAACAATACGGCGTCCCCTACGTAAAGACCATTCCTCCGCACGGTTTCGCCGGCATCGAGGCGTGGCTCAGGGGGATCGGCGCCGCGGTCGGCAAGGAGGCCGAGGTCGAACGCCTGATCGCAAGCGAGCGGGAAGCGACCGAAGCCGACCTTGCCGAACTCAGGCGCCGCTTCCGGGGGAAACGCGCGGTGCTCGGCATGGGGCCGAGTTACGCCCAGTCGTACTTGGGCGTCCTGGAGGAGCTGGGTATCGAGGTCCTGCACGCAGCAAGCTGGCACTACGACCCTCGCTACGACTACGGCGAGCAGCCGCCCGCCATCGTACGCGCCGCCGCCCGGGAAAACGACGTCACCTTCAGCGTCGGCGATCAGCAGCTCTACGAGATCACCAACACTCTCTCAAGGCTCAAGCCCGACCTCTATTTCTCCCGGCACCCCGGAAGTTCCGTCTGGGCGGCCAAGCTCGGCATCACCGCCGTGCCGGTAATCGACGAGTACACCGCCTTCGGGCACTGCGGGCTGGTCAACTTCGGCTGGCGCATCGTGGACGCGCTCACCAACCGCAACTTCGTGACCAAGCTCGCGCAGCGGGTGAAGCTTCCCTACAGCGACTGGTGGTATGAACAGGATCCGTACGCGTTCCTGGAGAAGGAGGCAGTCTGATGGCAGGAGTAATCGAACAGATACGGAACGTCTGCGCACTCGGCGCGCTGCAGTCGGTGATCGCCATCGAGCGGGCGATACCGATCATCCACGCCGGGCCGGGCTGCGGCCAGAAGCTCTGGAGCGCCCTGTCCAACGGCAACGGCTTCCAGGGGGCGGGCTACGTGGGCGGCCATTCGGTCCCCTGCAGCAACGCCACCGAGCAGGAGGTGGTCTTCGGCGGGGAGGAAAAGCTCCGTCAAACGGTCGAGAACGCGCTCAAGGTGATGGACGGCGACCTCTTCGTCATCATGACCGGCTGCACCTCGGACATCGTCGGCGACGACGTGGGGGAGGTCGCCCGCAGCTTCCAGGCGAAGGGTGCGCCTTTGGTCTACGTGGAGACCGGCGGCTTCAAGGGGGACAACTACTTCGGCCACGAACTCCTCTGGGACGCGCTGATCGACCAGTACCTCAAAGCGGCCGACGCGCCGAAACCCGGGCTGGTGAACGTCTTCTCGGTGCTTCCCTTCCAGGATCCGTACTGGACCGGCACGCTGCATGCCATAGCCGACCTGCTGCAATCCCTCGGGCTTTCCCCCAACGTGATCTACGGGCCGGGCGAGGGGATAGCCTCGCTCAACAAGGTGCCGGCCGCGCAGTTCAACCTGCTCCTATCCCCCTGGGCGGGGCTCAAAACGGTGGAGAGGCTCAAGGAAAAATTCGGCACCCCCTATCTGCACTGTCCGGTATTGCCGATCGGGGCCACCGAATCCGGCGCTTTTTTGCGTAACGTCGGGGAGTTCGCCGGGGTGCCGGCGGAGCAGGTGAACGCGGTGATCGAGCGCGAGGAACGTCGTTACTACTATTACGTGGAGCGCTCGGCCGACCTGTTGTTCGAGACCCGTTTCCTCCCCGGCCATTTCGTCACCGTCGCCGACAGTTTCTATAGCCTGGGGCTCACCAGGTTCCTGATCAACGACTTGGGTCTGATCCCGGAAGTGCAGTTCATAACCGAGGACGTTCCGGAGCACCATCGGTCGCTGATCGACGCCGAATTCGCCAAATTCGACGAGGGGCTGGTGTCGCCGGTTTTCTACGGCGCCGATGGCGGTACGGTGCGGGACGAGTTGGCGAAAAGAAGCTTCAGGGAGCGCCCGCTTATCTTGGGGAGTTCCTGGGACCGGGTGGCGGCGCGGGAGCTGAACGGTTACCCGCTTTCGGTGGCCATGCCGGTGAGCGACCGGCTGGTGCTTAGCAGGACCTATGCCGGTTATGATGGCGCATTACGGCTCACCGAAGACATATACTCGGTGATCCTTGGGAGTTTCCAGTAGGTGAAAGCACAAAAAAGCGGGGGCGTAAAGCCCCTGCGTATTGCCATCAACGGCTTCGGCCGAATCGGCAGGTCGGTGTTCCGGCTCGCCCTGGAGGATCCGCTGCTTCAGGTGGTCGCGGTCAACGATCTCGCCGAACCGACCGTCCTCGCCCAACAACTTAAGTATGATTCCACCCTTGGCCCCTTCGCGGGCACGGTCTCACTCTCGGGTTCCACCCTGGTGGCGCGGGGGCGGACCGTGACCCTCTTCAACCGCCACGATCCCGCGGCTCTTCCCTGGCGGGAATCGGCGATCGACGTGGTGATCGAGGCCACCGGACGCTTCACCGCGCGCGAGCAGGCGGCCGCCCACCTCGGGGCGGGGGCGGGGAGGGTGCTGATCTCGGCGCCCTCGGTGGATGCCGACCTTACCGTCGTACTCGGGGTCAACGAGCGGCTGTTCGATCCCTCCCGCCACCGTGTCGTCTCCAATGCCTCCTGCACCACCAACTGTCTGGCACCGATGGTGAAGGTACTCGACGACGCCTTCGGCCTGCGCTGCGCCATCTTTACCACCGTTCATCCCTACACCAACAACCAAAAGCTCCACGACTCACCGCACCGGGACGCCAGGCGGGGGAGGGGAGCCGGCCGCGTGCTGGTCCCAACGACGACCACCGCGGTCGCTGCTCTTCGCCAAGTACTGCCCGCTTGCGGCGGCAGAGTGGACGGCATGGCCCTGCGGGTGCCGACCGCCGCAGTCGCCAATATCGATCTGGTGGCCGAACTGCGCAGGCCGGTGACTGCGGACGAGGTGAATGCCGCCTTTATCAGTGCGGCGGGCGGTGCGCTTCGGAGGATTGTGAGCGTCTGCGAGGAACCGCTGGTCTCCTGCGACTTCAGGCAGAGCAGCTATTCAGCGGTACTTGATGCGCCTCTCACCCAGGTGGTTAGTGGCGGTCTGGTTCGAATACTTGCCTGGTACGACAACGAGACCGGCTATGCAAACCGGCTGATCGACCTTTTGCATACGGTCGGACGCACCTCTTGACCCGAGATGGGACTGAATTTCGCCTGTTTGAGAGCCTGAACCCGTTGCGACAGGTTATTTACGATCTCTCTATAAATCTTATGGATTAAATGGTAAAATTTCTTGACTTGCGCGCGAGGCAGTAGTAGTATCGCCTCGTCAGTTAAAGCCGACCGAATTAGACAAGTTTTTTACGCATCATCCCAACTTCGACTGGTTGACCAGAAAAACTGGAGGCCAAGGTTATTCGCTCCCCTTGCAGGGAGCAGAACCTTGGCCTTTTTTGTTTTCGGCGTCGCCAGGGGGCGGTCATGGAAATCAAGATAGCATTGGCAACAAGCGACGGCGTCAACGTCGATCAGCACTTTGGGCGTGCCCGGCGTTTCGAAGTCTACGCCGTGCGGGACGGCGTGTGGGAGTACCGGGAGACGCGGCTCAACACCCCTGCCTGTGCCGGTCAGGAACACGCGGACGACCTGCTAGAGCAGACTGCGGAACTGTTGGCCGACTGTCGCGGGGTGGTGGTCGAGCAGATCGGCGCCACCGCCATGGATGTACTCATCGACCGGCGCATACTCCCCTTCACCATGCCGGGGACCATAGAGCAGGCGCTGGAGGCCTTGAAGGACTCCAGGTATCTTAAAAGCGCAACAAAGTGAAAACTAACCACAAAAGGAGACGTACAAATGGCCAAGATCGCAAACAACCTCACGGATCTCATCGGTAGGACCCCTCTTTTACGACTGCCGCAAGATGGTGCCCAGGCGGAAGTGGTGGCTAAGCTCGAGTCGTTCAACCCGGGGGGCTCGGTCAAGGATCGTATCGGTTTCTCCATGATCAAGGACGCCGAGGAAAAGGGACTCATCAACAAGGACACCGTCATCATCGAACCGACCAGCGGCAACACGGGGATCGCGCTTGCCTTCGTGGCGGCGGCCAAGGGGTACCGCCTGATCCTCACCATGCCCGACACCATGAGCATCGAGCGCCGCAACCTCTTGAAGGCGTACGGGGCCGAACTGGTCTTGACCCCGGGGGCAGCCGGCATGAAGGGGGCCATCGAGAAGGCCGAGGAACTCGCCGCGTCCACCCCGAATTCCTTTGTGCCCCAGCAGTTCAAGAACCCGGCGAATCCGGCCATCCACCGCGCCACCACCGCCGAGGAGATCTGGGACGACACCGACGGCAAGGTCGACATCGTGGTGGCAGGCGTCGGCACCGGCGGCACGCTGACCGGCGTGGGCGAGGTGCTCAAGGCGCGCAAGGCGAGCGTGCAGGTGGTCGCCGTGGAGCCGCTCGATTCGCCGGTCCTTTCCGGCGGCGCGGCAGGCCCGCACAAGATCCAGGGGATCGGCGCCGGCTTCGTGCCGGGCGTGCTCAATACCGGGGTGATCGACGAGATATTCAAGGTGAAAAACGAGGAAGCCTTCGAGGCTGCCCGCGCACTGGCCCGTAAGGGCGGTCTTTTGGTCGGCATCTCCTCGGGGGCAGCCGCTTTTGCCGCCAGCGAGCTGGCCAAACGCCCTGAAAACAAGGGGAAACTCATCGTGGTGGTGCTCCCGGACACCGGCGAGCGCTACCTCTCCACCGCACTTTTCCAGGAAATCTAGCAGCACCCGTACGAAAGGAGATTTGCGATGGCTTCCGAGGTCGCACAACAATCGACGGGCAGCGTCTTCGCAGCGCCTGCCCATCCCGCAGTCCCGGCGGGGTGGGCAGGGAGGCTGCGCCCCCTGCTCATCAAATTGCTGCCGGTGGCGGCAGCGGCGGCAGCGCTCGGCGTGCAGCTCGCGGTTCCCAACCAGCAGACCTTTGCTGTGAACGAACAGTACGCGACGCTTCTTAAGGTGGTGCTGGCGCTGAACGTCCTTTTCTGCGCGCTCTCCCTGGTTTCCGGCAGGCTTGGACCCTGGCTCAAGGACAACGCCCCCCTGGCCGCGGCGGGACTTGCCCTTCTGACCGTCTGGGACCTGATCACGCTGAAGTTCGGGTTGTTGCCGCTTCCCTATTTCCCGGGTCCCGACAAGGTGCTCGCCGCCTTGACCGAGGACTGGAAGCTGATCTTCACGAGCGCCTTCTATTCGCTGCGGCTCCTCGTTACGGGCTACCTCTTCGGCGCGCTGGCGGGCCTGATCACCGGCACCCTGATGGGGTGGAGCCGCAGGTGGCACTACTGGGTTTCGCCGGTAATGAAGGGGATCGGCCCGATTCCGGCTACCGCCTGGATTCCGCTTGCCATGGTGATCTTCCCGACGAGCTTCCAGGCGAGCGCATCGCTTGTTGCCCTGGCCGTATGGTTCCCGGTGACGGTAATGACCGGCTCCGGCATCGCCAACGTCCGTAATGCCTTCTTCGAGGTGGCCCGCACCCTGGGTGCCGGCGAGCGTTTCCTGATCTTCCGTGTGGCGATCCCCGCGGCCTTTCCCACCATCTTCGTCGGACTTTTCATGGGGCTGGGCGCCTCCTTCCTGGTACTGATCGTGGCCGAGATGATCGGCGTCAAGGCCGGACTCGGCTGGTACATAAGCTGGGTGCAGGGATGGGCGGAATACTCGAAGGTCTACGCCTGCCTGTTCGTGATCTCGCTGATTTTCTCCGGCGTGATCGGGCTTTTGTTCAAAATCAGGGACCGTGTTCTGGTCTGGCAGAAGGGGTTGATCAAATGGTGACCGCTGTCGGCAATACACTTAAGGTCGCGCCCGAACAGTCGGGTGCCATCTCCGTCAACGGCGTGCGCCGCATCTTCCTGAACACCCAGGGAGAGGAGACCGTCGCCCTGGACCGGGTAAACCTGGAGATTCAGCCGGGAGAACTCGTCTCTCTGCTCGGTCCCTCGGGTTGCGGCAAGTCCACCTTGCTGCGCATCATCGCCGGCCTCGACCGTCCGGACGAGGGGACCATCTGCCTGGACGACACGCCGATCACCGGCCCCCATCACGAACGCGGGCTGGTCTTTCAAGACCCGACCCTCTTTTCCTGGCTCACCGTCCGGGGAAACGTCGCCTTCGGCCTTAAGGCCCGCGGCATCCTGAAGGAAAAGGGGGACGAGGTGGACGAGTTCATCCGCCTGGTGGGGCTGGAGAAATTCGGCAACGCCTACCCGCACCAGCTCTCCGGCGGCATGGCGCAGCGCGTGGCGCTGGCGCGGGCGCTTGTGAACCACCCGAAGGTGCTGCTTCTGGACGAGCCGCTGGGCGCCTTGGACGCCTTTACCCGGATGCAGATGCAGGACGAGATCCTGCGCATCTGGGAGGATCGCGGCACCACCATGATCTTCGTGACCCACGACGTTGACGAGGCGATCTACATGAGCGACCGCATCATCGTCATGACGCCACGTCCCGGCAAGATCCAGGAAGTGATCGAGGTGCGCCTTGCACGGCCGCGCGCCCGCAACCACCCGGACTTCTTCATGTTGCGCTCGAAGATCTTGGAGATCCTCCACTTCGCGGGCGAGATCACGGAAAACTATTACCTGTGACCGGCCGGCGATCCTCACGCCGTTAACTACGCCGTTTTGCCACCAAAAGAGCCGGGCCAAGGCCCGGCTATATCAAAGGAGGTTTGCAATGAAGAAGGGAATCCTGGCTGCCGCCGCGGCCGTCGCCATCCTGGCCGTCGGTGCCGCCGTGCACGCAGCCCAGCCGAAGAAGGTGCGTGTCGGTTTCTTCGGCACCATCTGCGAGGCGCCGCTTTTCGCCGCCTACGAACAAGGCTTTTTCAAGGAAGAGGGGTTGGACGTGGAGATGATCCGCGGCGACGCCAACACCCTGCGCGACGGGCTGGCCCTGGACAAGGTGGACGTCACCGACGGCGTGCTCATGCAGTGGATCAAGCCGATCGAGCAGGGGCTGAAGGTGAAGTTCACCGCCGGCATCCACACCGGCTGCATCCAGATCCTCGCCGGCGCCAAGTCCAACATCAAAAGCGTCAAGGATCTCGCCGGCAAGCGTATCGGCGTCCCCGCTATCGGCGGCGGCCCGCACAACCTCGCCTCGCGCGCCCTTTTCACCAGTGGTATCGACCCGAAAAACGGCGTGACCTGGAAGGCATTCCCCATGTCGGAGCTTGAACTTGCCCTGGAGAAGGGGGAAATCGATGCCATCGCTTCGGCCGACCCGATCGCCCAGATCATCGTCGACAAAGGGAAGGCGCGCAGCATCCTGAACAGCGCAAAAACCACTCCCTACAACCAGGAATATTGCTGCCTCGTGGTGGTGAACGGCAAGTTCATCAAGGAGCACCCCGACACTGCGGCCGCGGCCACCCGCGCCATCCTGAAGGCGGCACGCTGGGTCTCCAAGAACCCCGAGGCCGCAGCCAAGCTCTCCGTGGAGAAGAAGTACGTTCCGGGCAACCCGGCGGTCAACGCCAAGATACTCTCTGGTTACCACTACATACCCTCGGTCAAGGGAGGGGAGAACGCCATCCTGATAGCGGCCAGGGAGATGAAGGAAACCGGCGTACTGAACAGGTCCACCGACATAAACCAGCTGGCCAAGTTCAGTTTCCAGAAACTTGCCGGGGTCGAGTAACGTACCAGGCAATGAGGGGCTGCTTCTCTTTAGTGGGGCAGCCCCTGACTCCACGACATGAAGGCACTTATGTTTGCTGAAACAACAAAAACGACATCTTTCAAAAGCAGTCGCTGCCCCGGCGCAACACTCTCCCTCGCGGGATTGGTGATGGTCGCAGCGGCACTACTTTCCCCAGGCCGCGCCTATGCCCACTGCCCGACCTTTGGCGGCGGCATTGGCATTGCCGGTCCGATCACCACCTTCTCCGCCTCGACCATTCCGGAAGGCAAGTTCACCCTCGGGGCGCGGGCGGAGGTGACCGGTTTCGAAGAACTCTCGCCGGCCGCGCTCGACGGTGCGGCCATGTCAAACGGCACGGCCCATTCGCTCAGGCAGCAGCAGGTCTACTCCCTCGGCGCGGCCTACGGTATAACCGACGATTTCACCCTGGGGGTGAGCCTTCCCTACGTGCTGCGCGACGGGGTCAAGGCGGTCCATTTCGACGACCAGATGGGGATGTCCATGCAGCACGACATCGGCGCCAGCAATGGGCTCGGCGATCTGACCGTTTTCGGTCAGTACCGTCTGGTACGCAAGCTCTACGAAGGGATCGATTTCTCCCTGGTCGCCGGCTTGAAGGTCCCGACCGGCGTCACCGACAACGGCAATAACGGCTCGGTGATCGAGACCGAACACCAGCCGGGATCGGGGTCGTGGGATCCGCTGGCCGGAGTCGCCCTGTCCAAGCGCTTCGAGCGGCTTTCCCTGCACCTGACCGGCCTCTACTCCTTAGCGACTCGCGGCTCGCAGGCAACCGATCTCGGGGACCGGGCGCAACTCACCCTCGCGGCCGCCTACCGCTTCGGCGGCAAGGCCAACTTAGGCGACTGCGACGAGGTCTACGAATACTTCTACCCGCAGTCCCGGCAACACTGGCTTGGCGACCTGGTGCTGGAAGTGAACGGCAACTGGCAGGACAAAGAGATCGTAGCCGGCGTGCGCGACGACAGCAGCGGCGGCACCGTTCTCTACCTCTCGCCGGGGGGCAGGGTCACCTACGACGGCAAGTACAGCGGTTCCCTTTCCGTCGGTGTTCCGGTCTACCAGCAGTTAAACGGCATCCAGTCGAAGATCGACTACCGGATCATCGCGTCACTCGCCGTGGCGTTTTGAAGCACAACTTTTTTCTCGGAGGCATGGCATGAGCTATTTCGACAACAACGTCCCTCCCAAGCGGGAGGACCGACTCCAGGCGGTAATCGCCCATAAGGAAAACATCTGCAGCCTGGCCAAAAACGGGACGAGCGGCAAGGGCTGCCTGATCCAGGACGGCGACCGCGGTTTTACGCAGGGCACCATCTGCCTGTTACTGCCCGCCTTGGCCATGCTGAACTCCCTGCCGGACAACGTGGTGCTACTGCACTCGGCCTTGGGGTGCGGTTCCTGCACCCACTCGCAAAACGCCAACGTGCGGGTCGGCAACACCCATCGCTGGGGGAAGCCGAAGGACGGCATCTGGCTTTCCACCGCCCTTGACGAAACCGACGTCATCAGCGGCGGGGAAGACAAACTGGAGCGCGCCATCATCGAGGCGGACCGGCGCTACCGCCCGGCCACCATCACCATCGTGGCCGGTTGCGTTCCCGGCATCATCGGCGACGACATCGACGGCGTCGCCCAGAAGGTACAGCCGGAGGTGAGCGCGCGGCTCTTGCCGGTGCACTGCGAGGGGTTCAAGACCAAGATCTGGGCCACCGCCTACGACGCGGTCTATCACACCATCGGCCGCAACCTCCTTACGGAGCGGGGCGTCAAGCCGAAGACGCCGCAGGACGAGCTCGACGTTTTGAAGGAGCAGGAGCGCCTGTCGCGCACGGTCAACCTGATGAACGTCTCCTCCATGGGGCGCGTCGACGAGCAGGAACTGGAGCGGCTTCTTTCCTCGCTGGGACTTACCGTCAACGTCTTCCCGGTGTTCGCGCATCCCGACTCCTTCATCAACGCTACCCGTGCCGCGCTCTCGATCAGCACCTGCCCGACCCATGACGACTACTTCCTGGGGTATCTGGAGGAGCGCTTCAACGTGCCGTCCATCATCAGGCACATGCCGATCGGCATCTCGAACACCTCCCTGTGGATCCGCGATGTCGCCGCTCACTTCGGCTTCGAGGAACAGGCTGAGCGCCTGATCGCGGTGGAGGAGGCGGAGCTGAAAGCGGCGCTCGAACAGTTCCGGCCCGTGTTCGAGGGGAAGAAGGTCTTCATCTCGGCCGGCGAGTTCCGCGCGCTTGCAACCGCCAGGCTTTTGCAGGAGGTCGGCCTGGAGGTGGTCGCCATCCGCTCGTTCCACCACGATCAGTTCGCCGACATCGAGTACGAGAAGCTCGCCAAGGAGGCGAAGACCGACTACGTGGTGGATATCGCCAACGTCCAGCCCTTCGAGGAGGCGAACCTGATCAAGAGGCTCAAGCCCGATCTTTTCCTGGGACACCATAACGGCAACATGACCGCGGCCAAGCTGGGCGTCCCTACCCACGTCATCTACAACACCGGGCTGGCCTACATAGGCTATCGCGGCGTCTTCGAGGTCGCCCGCAGGCTCCACCGCCAGCTCTCGAACCCGGCCTTCAACCGGAACCTTGCGGACAACCTCAGACTTCCCTACAGCGAAGCCTGGTACGAGTCCGAGCCGTTTGCCTATCTCAACACCCGCGGGAGGAGCGTCAATGAGTGATAATTTCGTTGAACGGGCAAGGTATCTCTGCTCTTTAGGGGGCGCGTCCGCAACCGTGACGGCACTTCCCGGAGGCATCCCCATACTCCATTCCGCCTCGGGGTGCGCCGGCAACTTCGCCTGGACACAAAACGGCGGCAGCGGCCTGCAGGTAGGCGGCTACTGCGGATCGCTCACCGTACCCAGTTCCAACATACAGGAAAACGAAGTGGTGTTCGGCGGCGAGGACCGCCTGCGCGAGCAGATCGCCAACACGCTCAAGGTGATGGACGGCGGGCTGTACGTGGTACTGACCGGCTGCGTTCCCGAGATTATCGGCGACGACATCTTCGCCGTGGTGAACGAGTTCCGCGAGGAAGGGCATCCCGTGGTCGGCGCCGCCACCGGCGGTTTCCGCGGCGATTCCTACTGGGGGTACGACCTGGTGCTGCAGGCCCTGGTGAAGGATTACCTGACCCGCGGCCTTCCCAAGGTGAAGGGGCGGGTGAACCTGTGGGGCGTCGTCCCCTACATGGACCCGTTCTGGCGCGGCAACCTGGAGGGTGCCCGCCGTCTTTTGGAACTGGTCGGCCTTGAGGTAAACAGCTTCTTCACCCCGGAAGACACCTTGGAGGCGATACGGGAGGGGGCCACGGCCGAACTGAACATCGTCGTCTCCGACGTCTACGGCCAGGGCGCCGCGCGGCTCTTCGAGGAGCGTCACGGTACCCCCTACCTCACCGTGCCGCTGCCGGTAGGCGCTGCCGCTTCCGAGGATTTCCTCAAGGCGGTGGGAGCAGCGCTCTCCCTGGACGAAGAAGTGGTGGCCTCGGCGATTGCCCGTGAAAAGCGCGAGTACTACAAGTTCCTGGAGCCGCTCACCGACTGCTTCAACGACCTCGACCTGCAGCGTTACGCGGTGGTGGTGGGCGACGCCAACTATGCCACCGCGCTGAGCCGCTCGTTGGCCGACGACCTCGGCTGGTTGCCGGTGTTGACCGTGGTGACCGACAAACTGCAGGAGGAACTGCAGCCGAAGGTGGCGGCACGAGCGGACGCGTTCAGCTCGGGCTACCGTACCAACGTCGTCTTCGAGTCCGACGCCTCAGAGGTCATCGGCCATCTGAACCGCGTCTGGCCGCGCTCGAACGGGGACAAGTATCACAACGCCTTCAGCCCTGCCTTCGTCGTCGGGAGTTCCCTGGAGCGCGACCTGGCCCTCAAGATCGGCGCGCCGCACCTCTCCGTATCGTTTCCCGTAGCCAACCGTGCCGTCCTCGATCGCGGGTACACGGGTTTCAGAGGCGGTCTCAGGCTGGCCGAGGATCTTTTGAGCCAAGTCGTGGCGAACCGTTAAGGCGCCCTGTACGTCCTTTACGTCCCTTACGTCCTTTGTGTCTTTTAGAGGAGGTTTTAAAAATGAGTGCTGAAAAAGAGAGGTTGTTACAGGAACTATCCGATGCCGTCGTGGAAATGGACGAGGATCAGGCGGTAGCTGCCGCCAACGAGGTGGTGGACCGCGGCATCGATGCCTACGAGGCGATCGAGCGTGGTCTGTCGGCCGGCATGGAGCGGGCGGGGGATCTCTTCGACCAGGAAGAGTATTTCATCCCCGAACTCCTCATGTGCTCGGATGCGATGTACGCGGGCATGGACGTGCTCAAGCCGCATCTAAAGGCGGACAACGCCGCCGTGAAGCACAAGGTGGTGATCGGCGTGGTCGAGGGGGATACCCACGATATCGGCAAGAACCTGGTGAAGATCATGCTGGAAACCTCCGGCTTCGACGTTACCGATCTCGGTCGCGACATCCCGCCGGCCCGATTCGTGGAGACCGCCAAGAACATCGGCGCCAAGATCATCGCCCTCTCCACCCTGATGACCACCACCATGGAAGGGATGGGTGCGGTGATCAGGCAGTTGAGCGAAGAGGGTATCCGCGACCAGTTCAAGGTGATCGTCGGCGGCGGCCCGATTTCCCAAGGCTTCGCCGATCGGATCGGCGCCGACGGCTATGCGGTGAACGCCGCCGACGCCATCAGGCTGGCCCGTTCGCTCGTCCATCCCTCGGCTGCCGCGGGGGCTGCGGCGTGAATCTGCACGATCAAATGACGCCGAACGAGCGCTTCGCCGCCTACGCGGCAGGTGCTCCCCTCGACCGGCTCCCCTGCGTGCCGATCGTGGGCAACACCGCCGCCCGCGTTATCGGGGTCAAGGTGGGCGATTTCCGCGGCAACGGCAGGCTGATCGCTCAGGCGCAGGTCGCTTCCTACCGGCTGTTCGGTTACGACATCATCAGGATCTTCACCGATCTCTACACCCAGGCGGAAGCGATGGGGGCGAAGGTCGCCTATCCCGAGGACGAGACCGCTTACCTCGCGGCACCGGCCGTAGACGATATCACCCAGCTCGACCGGCTGCACCCCGCCGATCCCTTAAAGGACGGCTACCTCCCCGAGCATCTGGAAGCGATGCGGCGTGCGGTCGATGCGGTGGGGGACGAGGTGGCGGTAACCGGCGCGCTCACCTGCCCCTTCACCAACGCCTCCTTTCTTGTGGGGGCGGACCAACTGGCGCGGCTCATGATGCGCGCGCCGGAAAAGGTGCACCGCCTGTGCGAGATATCGCTCGCCACCAACCTTGCGTATGCCGAGGCCATCATCGCCGCCGGCTGTACCCCGAGCCTCACCGACGCCATGTCGTCCATGTCCGTCATCGGTCCGCGCCAGTTTAAGGAGTTTTCCCTCCCGTACCTGACGCGTCTGATCGACTTCATCCATGGCAAGGGGAAGAAGGTCACCCTGCACATCTGCGGCAAAACCTCCGGCATCTGGGAGGCGATGGTGGCGGCGGGGGCGGATTGCCTCAGCCTTGACAACGCCGCGAGCATCGCCGAAGCGAAACAAAAGGTAGGGGACAGGGTGCGGCTCATGGGGAACGTCACCCCGTCCGAGGTCATGCTGCAGGGGACGACGGACGATGTGCGCGCGGCGACCCTGGCGTGCATCGGGGCCGGTCACGACAACCCGAGCGGGTTCATCGTCGCCTCCGGCTGCAGCCTGCCGACCGAGACACCCTTCGCCAACATCCATGCGATGCTGGACACCGTGCGTGAAGCCGGTTGGCCGGTAAGGCGCGCAGTATAGTCAATCATCTTGCCGTTCTTTGCGTCTTGGCGCCCCTGCGCCTTTGCGTTGAGTTTATAAAGGAGTCCCTATGAGTCTGAGCCCGAAAGAGCGGCTTCGCGATACCCTGCGGAAAAAACGCGTAGATCGACCCCCGGTCATCTGCTCGGGCGGCATGATGAACGCCGCCATCGTCGACGTCATGAACCATACCGGCCATACCCTTCCCGCAGGGCATTTCCGTGCCGACCTGATGGCCGAACTGGCCAACGACATCCATACCGACACCGGCTTCGAGAACTTCGGCATCCCGTTCTGCATGACCGTCGAGGCCGAGGTGCTGGGAAGCGAGATCGACTTCGGCACCCTTTCCTGCGAACCCAAGATCGCCAGGGAGCCGTACCCCTCCGTGGCCGAGGTCCAATATCGCAGCATCGAGCGGATGCTCGACGACGGGCGGGTCAGGACGGTGGCCGAGGCCGCATCCCTACTGAACAGGCAGCATCCCGACGTGCCGGTGATCGGCAGCATCTCAGGGCCTGTGAGCACCGCCGCCTCCATCGTCGATCCGATGCGCTTCTTGAAGGAGCTGCACAAAAACCGTCAAGAGGCGCACCGGGTGATGGATTACGTGAGCGACTTCCTGATCGCCTTCGCCAGACTACTGGTGGAGGGGGGCGCCTCGGCCATCTGTATTGCCGACCCGACGGCGACCGGTGAAATCCTGGGCCCCCGTCTCTTTTCCGAGTATGCCGTAGCCTACCTCAACAAGGTGATCGACGGTATCCACGCCACCGGCGTTCCGGTGCTGGTACACATCTGCGGTGAGATGAAGGCCGTGAAACCGGAGATCCCCAAGCTGCACGGCGACGCCATCAGCACGGACGCCTTCGTCAACCTGAGGCTCCTTAAGGACGAGTACCCGCAACTGACCACCATGGGAAACCTGAGCACCTTCCTTTTGGAACTGGGCGAAGCCGACAAGGTGGGGCGCCAGACGGCCAATCTGGTGCGCGACGGCATCGACATCATAGCGCCCGCCTGCGGCCTCAGCACCTCCTCCTCCATCGGGAACATTCAGGCCATGACGGCCGCGGTGAAGGGGGCCTAGCATGGTGCGGGTACACTTTTCTCCAGCCGGGAAATCGGTTGAGGTGCCGAAAGGGACCACCATCCTGGCCGCTGCCAGGGCAGCCGGCGTGATCGTCGATTCTCCCTGCAACGGTGCCGTCGTCTGCGGCAAATGCGCGGTGCGCGTGGCGCCCGAGTCTCTACGTCATGTCGAACAGAAAGGCGCGCACCGGCTGGCAGCGGGACAGGAGCGGGAGGGGCTCGTCCTCGCGTGCGCGGCCGAGATCCTGGGTGACATCGAAGTCGAGCTGCTTGCTGCACGACAGACGAATCTGAAAATAGCCACCCACGGCCATGCCGCGGCGGTGGCGCTTGCCCCGCACATCGTCAAGGAATATCTCCCCGCCATCGACAGCACGATGGTGTACGGGGGGAGCGCGACGCTTGCCGAAGAACCCGGCGATACCACCGGCGAGAGCTACGGCGTGGTGGTCGATATCGGTACCACGACCCTCGTGGTGTCGCTTGTGGACCTTGTCAGAGGCGAGGAGCTTGCCGCGGCGTCCGCCCTCAACCCTCAGAGCCGCCATGCCCAGGACGTGCTGTCGCGCATCAAGATGGGCTCAGAACCTTTGGGGCTCATCGAGTTGCAAGACGGGGTGATCGCCGGGATCAACCTTTTGATCGACCGCGTCGCCGAAACGGCCGGGGTGCCGCGAACGCGTGTCTACGAAGTCATCTTCAGCGGCAATACCTGCATGCTGCATCTGGCGGTCGGCGAGGACCCGGCCCCGCTCGGCAAATACCCGTACACGCCGACACTTGCCTGCGGAGCGTGGTTGACCGCCGACCGCTACGGTATTGAGATCGCCCGGGGCGGACTCATTTATCTCCCGCCGATCATCTCCGCATACGTGGGGGCCGACATCACCGCCGGCCTGCAGGCGGTACGCTTGCACGAAGAAGCCGATTCGGTCCTGTTCATCGACATCGGCACCAACGGCGAGATGGCGCTTTGTCACGACGGCAGGCTCTGGGCGACCTCAACCGCGGCCGGTCCCGCCTTCGAGGGAATGAATATCGAGTTCGGCATGAGAGCAGGGGAGGGGGCCATCGAGCGGGTCGCCATCCTTACTGACGGCACCGTAAGTGTTAAGACTATCGGCGACGTGGAGGGCGTCGGCATCTGCGGTTCGGGACTTATGGACGTGGTGGCCGAGCTGGTAGCACATGGCTTAGTGGGTAAAAACGGCAAGTTCGTAAGGGCCGGCGCCGCGGACCTTGCGCCGGCCCTCGAAAGTCGGCTGGCAGAGCGTAACGGCAAGCCGGTCTTTTTGTTGACCGACTCTGTCTGGCTCACCCAGAAGGATCTGCGGCAGGTGCAACTGGCCAAGGGGGCGATCAGGGCAGGAGTGGAGTTTTTGCTCAAGGAGGCCGGGGTGTCGGCATCATCACTTGACAAGGTGCTCATTGCCGGCTCCTTCGGGTTCCACCTCACCGCTGAGAGCCTGACCACCATCGGGCTTTTGCCGCCGGAGACGGCCGGCCGTATCGAGTTCGTGGGCAACACGGCTAAAAGCGGCGGCGCCGCCTTCCTGTTGAACCGCCACAGCCGGACTGATATGGCCAAAGTGGTTGATTCCGTCGCAGTGGTGGAACTTGCCAACTTTCCGCAATTCGACCGGGTGTTCGTGGAGTGTCTGTCCTTTTGAAAGACAAGGCTGCATCTACCTCATAGTGGGCACAGCCTTGTCTTTCACATGCCTGAACAGCCGTCGCTATGCAATACTAAGCTCTAAGCCGCTCCGGGCTAATATCTCTCAAAAGCATCGTCGAGTTTAAGGTCGGCGCCATCGGTATTATGGCCGACAGCTACGAATGCCTTTTTCGGAGTCACTAGCTTTTTGGCGTGAACGGCCTTTGAAACCGATTTGGTCAAGATATTGCGAGGTTTTGGGTTGTTGCGTTCGTTTGTTTTGAAGAAAGCAATGGTGCTCTGCAACTGCTCGGCCTGAGAAGCAAGTTCCTCTGCAGTCGATGCCATTTCCTCTGCAGCACTGGCGTTTTGCTGAATAACCTTATCAAGCTGTTGGATTTATGAAACCGGATACTAGTTTGGTAGACACAGGCAAGTCGTAAAACCATTTCATAAGCTTAGCACTGGTGACGGTCGTCCCTTGGCAGTGTTTCTCTCCGGAAGTGTAAGTTGATTTTCAAGGCCGATTTCGGGCCGGTCGTTGGGATCGGATCCACATCCAGACCCGCTGCAGGTTACTTGAACCGTGGCTCGACTCGACGAACGCCTTATATGGTGTACTCCGCCGCTTCGGCTGCCTCCTTGTGCACCAGATGGAACTCCTTGAAAAGCTCCTTGCGGAAGGCTGCGAAGTCAGGGTCGGTCCGCTCCCTGGGGTGGGGAAGCTTCACCTCCAGGATGCGCTGGATACGCCCGGGATGCGGCGCCATCAACACCACCCGCTCTCCCAGGGCGACCGCCTCATCCAGATCATGGGTAACGAACACGACCGTCGGCCGCTTTTCCTGCCAGATGCGCAAAAGCTCGTCCTGCAGGTGCAGGCGTGTAAAGGCGTCGAGGGCTGCAAATGGCTCGTCCATGAACAATACGCTCGGCTCGACTGCCAACGCGCGCGCGATGGAAACCCGCTGCTTCATCCCCCCCGACAACTCGTGCGGGTGCTTGTCCAGCGCCGCCGATAAGCCGACCAGCTCCAGAGCCGCCAGTGCCTTCCCCCGTGCCTCATATGCAGGGACGCCGCGCGCCTGCAGGCCGAACAACACGTTGCCGAGCACGGTGCGCCACGGGTACAAGGCGTAATCCTGGAATATCATGATGTGATCGGGGTCGGGTGCGGTAACCTCCCGTCCGCCGATGGTCACCGTGCCGGAGCCGGGACGCTCAAACCCGGCCATGACGTTGATCAGCGTGGTCTTGCCGCAGCCGCTGGGACCGACCAGGCAGACGAATTCACCGGCGGCGATCTCAAGATTCACCGTGTCGAGGGCGATTTGCTCTTCACCGCGGGCCGAGGTGAAACGCTTTTCCACCCCATCCAGGAGTATTTTCGTTCTTCTGCCCGTGCTCATGCCACCCCCCAGCGCCGACCGATCGATTTTTCCACCAGCTTCATCCCTTTATAGATGGCAAGCCCCAAAAGCCCGACCAGCAGCATGCCGGCCATCACCTGGTCGGTGCGCAGGAAGTTCCTGGCGTCAACGATCATGAAGCCGAGTCCGGATTGGGCCCCCAGCATCTCACCGGCCACCAAGTGGATCCAGGCGGTGCCGACTGCGATGTGCAGCCCTACCATGATCCCCGGAAAGGCTGCCGGCACGATCACCCGCAGGAAGGTCATGCGGGAGCCGGCACCGAAGTTGGCGGAGACCTTGAGATAGACCGCCGGCACTGCCCGGACCGCTGCTATGGTAGTCAAAAGCACGGGGTAGAAGGCGGCCAGTAAAATGATGAACACCGCCGGTGCGTTACCGATCCCGAACCATAGCACTGCCAGGGGAAACCAGGCGATAGGAGAGATCGGCCTCAGCACCTGGATCAGCGGATCGATGGCCCGATGACAACGGATAAAGCGACCGAGGAAGAGTCCGAGTGGGATGGCGAGCAGTACCGCAAGGAGGTAGGCCACCGCGAAGCGTGCCAGGCTGATGCCGACGTTGGCCCACAGCACGCCGCTCTCGGAAAGCTCCCTGAGTGCGGCGAGTACGTTGCTCGGGGCCGGGAATTGCTCCGGCGGATAGTAGTGGGCGGCAAACTGCCATAGCGCCACGAATATAGTCAGTGCGCCCGCCGGCAGTAACGATCTCTTAAGAATCCGAGACATCCATTACCCCTTGCGCGCGAAGCGGTCGTCCAGATAGCCCGTAAGATCGGTTTTCTGCTTGGCGATGCCGAACTTGATCATGTAGTCCTGGGTGGCAGCGAAGTCGGGCTTGTGCGGCACCAGGTTGTGGAAGCTCAGCCGGTCGTGGGGGGTGGTCAGCACCTTCTCTATGATCTCAGGACGCTGGCCGAGAACCTTGGTCGAGATCTTTGCCGCCTGCGCCGGGTTTGCCTCGATGAACGAGGCGGTGCGCTGGAAGCCGGAAACCATCTCCTGTACTGCTTCGGGTTGAGCGGCGATGACGTTCTCCCGCACGTTGAGCACGCAGCAGATGTGGTCGTGCCAGATGTCCTTGGAAAGCATCAGCACCTTGCCTACCTTCTGTGCCTCCGCCTGGGCGCCGAACGGCTCGGCGACGATGTACCCTTGAATCCGGCCGGTGGCCAGGGCGTTGACCATTTCCGGGGGGGCCATGTCGATGATCTTAAGATCGTGCACGGGATCGATGTGCTTCTCGGTCAAAACCTTGCGCAGCAGGATGTTATGGGTGGAGAAGGGACTGGGGACGGCGATGGTCTTCCCCTTGAGATCCTCAATATGGTTGATTTCACCGCTATTTTTAACAGTGATGACCGACCCGTTGCGGTGCCCAAGCAGTACGACCTTCACCGGTACCCCTTTCTGCCTGAGGGTGAGGCCGATCGGGGTGAGCAGGAAGGCGCCGTCCACCGCACCTGCCTTCAGCGCCTCTGCGAGTTCCGGCCAGGAGGAGAACTTGACCGGCTGGATGGCAACCGTTTTGAATTGCTCGCGTTCGTGCGCGATCATTAGCAGATGGTCGGTGATGGGGAGATAGCCGATCTTCAGGTTTACTTTCACGCCGCCTGCGTAGGCAAAGCGGCTGATTGGCGTGGTGGCGGCAGCGGCCAGGGCGAGGCCGGTGGTCTTCAGAAAGTCACGTCTATTCATGGGTGTGTCCCTCCTTGTGATCGTGCGAATGTGCGTGTCCGTGTTCATGGGCGAAGAGGTGAGCCTTTTCCTTTTGCAGCGCTCCGAGCCTCTGCGGTGCGGGAGGTGCAGGGAGCTGCCAACCGAGGGCGGCCCGTCGCCCGTCGAAGTCGGCGACGATGAGCTTGGCCAGTTCCACCGGATCCTGCTCGACCACCATCACCGCGCCGAACAGCTCTCTCGTCCCCTCGTAGAAGAATTGGGAGACCTGGTCGGAACCGGAAACCGGCGGTGCGATGCAGTGATACGAGTTGAGCCCCAAAAGCCTGAAGCCGAGCGCGGCGCCGAGCCCCTTTTCGTTGGACCACTCGGGGCTCGAAAAGGCGAAGGGGAGTTGTGTAAGAGGCTCGCCCGAGGCCGCGGAAATGGTGCGGAAAAAGGCCGAGGCCCTAGCGTTGTCGAGGCATTCGCCCATGTGCCAGACCGGCGGCAGGTGGTGGGGGGCAAGAGCCGCGTTCAGCCCCTCGCCGGCACCCTCCAGACCTTCCGGCAGGCAGAAACCCATCTTCAAGAGGGCGAAGGCGGCGCAGCCGTTGGTGAAAACCAGGATGTCGCGGGCTATCAGCTCCTCCGCTACCTTGACGATCGCTTCTTCGTAGACCACCTTCGGGTTGTTGCAGCCGACCAGGTTCACCACGCCGCGGATACGGCCGCTTTTCAGGTGCTCCAGCAGGACGTCCGCTCCTCCGAAGGTGCTAAGGATGTTCTCCACCGAGAAACCGACCTCAGCCTCCATGCGCGCCTTAGGCACGAAGGTCTTGCCTGCCTGGCGCTCCCCGTACGCCCGGATGCCGCGGCGCACGATCTCGCGGGCCAAGGAGTCTGCCTGGTCGAGGTTCGAGTGGTGATGGTCGAAGGCGAGGTGCTCGGCCCCGGGGAGCCTCGCCGAGTCGCTGGTGGTGACCACCCGGGTGTGGAAACAGGCGGCGACGTCCATGATGCCCGGAAAGACGTCCTGCACGTCCGCAACCCAAAGGTCGAGTGCGCCGGTCGCCAGGGTCAGTTCGGCCCCCGCCGCGTTGGCAAGAGGGGTGATGTCGCCGAACTTGCTGAGCGCCGAGTGGCCGGAGCAGCAGATGCCATACAGCCTGATGGCGCTGGCACCGGCGTCTTTCGCCTCGCCGATCAGTTCCTCGCTGCGGGCGGCCTTGACTATGGCCGCCACCAGCACCGGTGAGTGTCCATGCACGGCGATGTTGACGCTCTCCAGGGTTATTGCACCCAGGTTGGTAGTGATGCGGCTCCGTTTGGGGAGCCCGTAGAGGCAGTCCATGGCTATGGAGGAACCGACGACGCTGCTCCAGGCGAAGGCGAGCCCGCAACGCAAGACCTGGCTGGCGACGTTGCGCCAATCACCGTCGGTGCCGGTGGTGGTGCGGTGCAGCGCCTCGAACACTTCGTGGTAGGCACCTATCGGCAGTATGTCCAGCTCCTTCCAGATCTTGATCCGTTCAGGAGGGGCCAGCGCCTCCAGGGTCTTGTAGGGACCGGGGAGGGTGCGGCAGAGATCCTCCAGGAGGATCATGGCTATCTCTCCGGCAAGCTGCTGCACATGCTTGGACTCCTCGAAGATGCCGAAGGACTTCGCGGTGGCAATCACCTTCTCCGGCCCGAGGATGGGGAGATCGAGGCTGCCATCGGCCGCACCTTTCAGCGCCAGCATCACCTCTCTGCCGCGGGCGCCGTGGGCGGCTACCCCGGCAGCCGTCCAGCGCAGGATGTTCCTGGCGACGATCAGGTGGGCGTCGGCCCCGCATACCCCTTTGGGGCTTTTGGGGGTGATCTTGCACGGACCCATGTGGCAGTTCTTGCAGCAGGTACCGTTGAGCCCGAAACCGCAGTGCGGCTTTTGGGCGTCGAAGCGGTCGAACGGTGTATCGATCCCCACCTGCTCCATGTGCTGGAGCATTTCTCGTACCGCGGGATCGGGGGTTCGACTAAGGACGTCGGCTTTGTTTGGGAACGCGTTTTTTCTCGACATAGGGGCGAACTCGATTAATGTTGATAGAATAACTAGGGTTGTCTTTTATCAATACTTCAGTTCATATGTCAACAAAAATATCCACAACCGGAACGTTAGATCTCGCCACACGCAGGGTACCAGCCTCGGACGATGTCGATTCTCCTAGCATTAATCCATCAAAACCCAGTAAAACGGTATGGTACACTTATTTTTTTCTTGATAGGATTGGTTTGATATATTAAAAGCGTAAACCATAAAATCGATAGGGTATTCAGGGCCGCATGGTCGGAGGTATCCAGCTCGTTGACTTCATTGTGGTTAGTAAAACTATTAAATCTATAGATTAAAATCAAAATTGGTCGAGAGTTCGTCGCAACAAGGAGGAAAAAATGAACAGGGTCTACGCTGACAATTCGCAGTCCATCGGCAACACACCTTTGGTCCGCCTGAACCGCATCGCGGGCGCCAGCAAAGCCACACTTTTAGCCAAGATCGAGGGGCGCAACCCGGCCTACTCGGTGAAATGCCGCATCGGCGCGAACCTTATCTGGGATGCCGAAAAGAGGGGCGTGCTCAAGCCGGGCATGGAGATCATCGAGCCGACCAGCGGCAACACCGGCATCGCGCTGGCCTACGTGGCTGCCGCCCGAGGATACAGCCTCACCCTGACCATGCCGGAAACGATGAGTATCGAGCGGCGCCGGGTTTTGGCCGCCCTCGGTGCCAAGCTGATACTCACCCCCGGCCCGGAAGGGATGAAGGGGGCGATCAGGCTGGCCGAGGAGACCGCTGCCTCGGATCCGGACAGATATTTCCTGCCCCAGCAGTTCAAGAACCCGGCGAACCCGGAAATTCACGAGAAAACCACCGGACCCGAGATCTGGAGCGACACCGACGGCGGCGTAGACGTGCTGGTCGCCGGGGTAGGTACGGGGGGGACGATCAGCGGCGTGTCGCGTTATATAAAGCGGACCGAGGGGAAACAGATCGTCTCGGTAGCCGTGGAACCGGCGGAGAGCCCGGTGATCGGCCAGAAACTGAAGGGGGAGGAACTGAAACCAGGACCTCACAAGATCCAGGGGATAGGCGCCGGTTTCATACCCGACACTCTCGACCTATCCGTGGTGGACCGGGTGTTCCAGGTCACCGGGGACGAGGCCATCGACTTTGCCCGCAGGCTTGCCACCGAAGAGGGAATTCTCGCAGGGATTTCCTCCGGGGCCGCGGTTGCGGCCGCCGTCAAACTTGCGCAGCAGGAAGAGTTCGCCGGCAAGACTATCGTCGTCATCCTCCCTGACAGCGCCGAGCGCTATCTGTCCACCGCGCTTTTCGAGGGGGTCTAATGGCCAGTCCAACCCCCGATCCATTGAGCAGGGAGCTGGAGCGGCTGGTTCGGGAAACCCTCGCCTCGATCCACTTCGGCACCGTTACCCTGGTCGTTCAGGATGGCCGGGTCATCCAGGTGGAAAAGAATGAAAAGATCCGCCTCAACAAGGCCGGCTATGTCGATGGCTGCGGTATTTAAAGCGCCATTGCGACGATCCTCATGGAGGTGCGCTGCCCGCGGCTGGAGGAACGTTGCGGTCAAACCTGCGCGGATTATTTTTCTTGCAGCGATTGCTCCAAGACCCCGACGCACGAGGAATTGGACGCCCTGTTAAACCCGGTGAGGCTCGTGCGTATCACTCACTACTACCCTGACCATGCGGTCGCTGTTCTTTATCGCAGGCACGGGGCGGAAAATGTAACCGGGTCAAGTTGTTAGGAGGTTTTATGGCCTTTTCCGGCCGCAAGCATAACGTACTGCCCGGGTTTACGCCGACCCTCGGCTATACCGTTTTCTACCTGAGCATCATTGTGCTGATCCCGCTTTCTGCGCTCTTTTTCAAGACCGCCACGCTCACCTGGGATCAGTTTGTCGCGGCAGTGAGCGCGCCACGGGTGCTCGCTTCCTACCGGGTAACCTTCGGCTCGTCACTGGTCGCAGCAGCGGTCAACGCGGTCTTCGGTGTCCTGGTTGCCTGGGTGCTGGTGCGCTATCGGTTTCCCGGCAGGAAACTGGTCGATGCGCTGGTCGATCTCCCCTTTGCCCTGCCGACTGCCGTTGCCGGCATCACGCTGGCGAGCATCTATGCGCAGAACGGCTGGCTTGGTCGCTATTTGGAGCCCCGCGGCATCAAGGTTGCCTTTACCCCGCTGGGCATCATGGTCGCCATGATTTTCATCGGCCTGCCCTTCGTGGTGCGCACGGTGCAGCCGGTGCTTGAGGAACTGGACCAGGAGGTAGAGGAGGCCGCGTCCTGCCTCGGGGCGAGCCGCCTGCAGACCTTTTGGCGGGTCATTCTGCCGACCATGCTGCCTGCCATCCTGACGGGGTTTGCCCTGGCGTTCGCCCGTGCCGTCGGCGAGTACGGCTCCATTATATTCATCGCCGGCAATATGCCCAACGTCTCGGAGATAACCCCGCTGCTCATCATCACCAAGCTGGAACAGTACGACTATGCCGGAGCCACGGCCATTGCCTCGGTGATGCTGGTCGTCTCCTTCCTGCTCTTGTTATCGATAAACCTGTTGCAGAAATGGAGCCGGCGATTTGCCGAGTAGTCTCAGCGCGCGCAAAGTCGAACATTCTTGAGGTATGCACATGCACGTTTCCAATCATCACGGTGGGGAGTCAAGGAGGGGGGCGAGCGTCACGGAACCCGCCTGGGTGCTCTACCTGCTCCTGGCGCTCTCCGTGGTCTCGATCGCCGCCATGCTCGAGCGGCTGCTCTTCTTCCGGCGG
>Ga0209415_10002649_pt1 | contig 33440 bp, 33 predicted proteins | sample PeaSoiSIISIP2007_FD_187696 | JGI IMG/M metagenome (GOLD analysis project Ga0209415, IMG submission 187696) | Peat soil microbial communities from Weissenstadt, Germany - SII-SIP-2007 (SPAdes) (version 2) | ecosystem: Environmental > Terrestrial > Soil > Wetlands > Peat | place: Germany... | reverse complement strand
CGGCCCGGTCCCCACGACTCGTGCGCCGCGACCCCGGCTTCGCCGAGTCGCTCGACGAGCCGCGCGCGGGGCGTGTGCACCGAGAGGTCCTCGCCGAGCGCCTGGCTCGTCAGCTCGGCCATCGTGCGACGGGGCCAGGGCGTGGTGAGCGAGAGCTGGCGTCCCTGGTACTCGATCTCGGTCGTGCCCAGCACGTCGGCGACCGCGCCGGCGATGAGCTCTTCGGTGAAGGCCATCATGTCCTCGTAGTTCCAGTAGGCGGCGTAGAGCTCGAGCATCGTGAACTCGGGGTTGTGGCGCTGGCTCAGCCCCTCGTTGCGAAACACGCGGCCGAGTTCGAAGACCCGCTCGAAGCCCCCGACGACCAGTCGCTTCAGCCAGAGCTCGGGCGCGACGCGCAAGTAGAAGTCGCTGCCGAGCGCGTTGTAGTGCGTGACGAAGGGCCGGGCCGTCGAGCCCGACGGGATGGCGTTCAGGATCGGCGTCTCCACCTCCACGAAGCCGGCCGCCCAGCATCGCTCGCGCAGCGCGCGAACGATGTCGCTGCGCCGTCGCAGCGAGCGCCGGGTCGTCTCGTTCGCCCACAGGTCGGCCTCGCGGTGGCGATAGCGCAGGTCGAAGTCGGCGATGCCGGCCCACTTGTCGCCAAAGTTCTGCAGCGCCTCGGCCAGGCGCTCGAAGGTGGCGACCTTCACCGACAGCTCGCCGCGGCGCGTGCGCACGACCTCGCCGGCGACCCCCACCCAGTCCCCGAGGTGCAGCCGGGCGAACTCGTCAAAGTCCTCGGTCACTCCGGCCAGGGCGAAGAGCTGGATCTCGCCGCTCGAGTCGCGCATCGTCGCAAAGGCCAGCTTGCCCTGGCGGCGCAGCAGCATGATCCGCCCCGCCACGTGGACGACCTGACCCGAGTCCTCGCCGTCGGCCAGGTACGAGTAGCCGTCCTGGAGGGCGGCGGCGAACGCGTCGTGCGCGAACTGATAGGGCGAGGTCACGTGGTCTCTTTCGGATGATTCCTTTCATGCACGATACGCAATCCGTGAAGAGCCAACCACGGTTCGATGATCCGCACGCGGCGCGTGTGAGGGACGATCAAGCTCGCGAGGCCGCCGGTGGCGATGACCGTGGCCTCGCCGATCTCGTCGAGTATCCGCTCGACGATCCCGTCGACCTGGCCAGCGAAGCCGTAGAGCACGCCGCTCTGGATCGACTCGACCGTCGAGCGCCCGATCACCGAGCGCGGTCGCACGAGCTCGACCGAGCGCAGGGCGGCCGCGTGGGTGTAGAGGGCCTCGAGCGAAATGGCCACGCCGGGCGCGATGGCCCCGCCGAGGTACTCGCCCTCCTCGGTGATGACGTCAAAGACGGTCGCCGTGCCCATGTCGACGATGACCAGCGCGCCGGGGTAGAGGTCGTAGGCGCCGATGGCGTCGGCGATGCGGTCGGCCCCGACCTCGCGGGGGTTCTCGTAGAGGATGGCCATGCCCGTCTTGGTGCCCGGTCCGATCACCGTGAGGTCGAGGTCTGAGAACCAGCGACCGGCCATGCGCCGCAGCTGGCTCGTGACGGCCGGCGCAGAGGAGCAGATAGCGATGGCGGTCACGGCCGTGCGAAGGTCCAGTCCCTCGAGGTCGAGCAGCTGGGTGAGGACCATCGCGTGCTCGTCCGGCGTGCGCTCGGCGACCGTCGAAGTGCGCCAGTGGTAGTTGAGCCCGTGCTCGCCGCTGGCGCGCGCAAAGCCCATGGCGTCGGGCGCGTCGGGTACCTCGTCGCCGAAAAGGCCGATCAGCGTCTCGGTGTTGCCGACGTCGATTGCGAGCAGCACGTCTACCTCCCTTCGATCGGGACTGGGCCGTTGTCGATAAGTCGCACGCCCTCGACGACACCGGCGAGCAGCGCGCGCCGCTCGCCCGTCTCGTCGTCGCGCGACGGTACGAGCGTTACCGGGTCGACGACGTCGGCGTAGGCGACGCGCACGCCGGCCTCTTCGAGGACCGCGAGCATTGTGGCGCGCTGGGCGCCCGCGGACCGCGCGGTCTCGGCGACGCGTCTGAGCGCCCGCGAGAAGCCAAGGGCCTGTTGGCGCCCCTCGGGTGAGAGCAGCGCGTTGCGGCTCGACAGCGCGAGCCCGTCTTGGTCGCGCACGATGGCGCAGCCCACGACCTGCACGTCGAAGGTGAGGTCGCGCACTATCTGGCGAACGACGGCCAGCTGCTGGAAGTCCTTGCCGCCAAAGAAGGCCGTGCACGGTCCGGTGATGGCGAGGATCTTCGCCACCACGCTCGCCACGCCGTCGAAATGGCCCGGCCGGTCAGCGCCCTCGTAGACCTCGCCGAGGCGGCTCACCGTGACGGTGGTCGGCGTCGCGTTGGGATAGTCCGGCCACATCGCTTCGAGCGTCGGCGTAACGAGGCAGTCGACGCCGCAGTCGAGGGCGAGTTGGCGGTCGTGCTCGGGCGTGCGCGGATAGCGCTCGAGGTCGCCCGGGTCCTGGAACTGACGGGGGTTGACGAAGATCGTCGCGACCACCACGTCGCTCGCCGCCTTGGCCGCTCTAAAGAGCGACTCGTGCCCTTCGTGCAGGGCGCCCATCGTCGGCACGAGGCCGACGCGCTTTCCCCGGGCGCGCTCGTCGACGGCGAATGATCGCCACGCCGAGATCTCGTTGAGTTCGAGCACCCTAGACGCGTGACGCGACGCGTCGTCGCTCCGCCAGTTCGAAGGCGGCGTTGGCGAGGGCGACGTAGGTGGCGCGCTCGGACTCGGGCAGGGCCGCGAGATGCGCGTCAATGGTCGCCATGTCGGCGCGCGACGCCGGGCCGGTGAGTGCGGTTTGCACGCCCAAGGTGGCGACATCGGACAGCGACTGCACGGCGAGCGGCAGAAAGTCCTCGAGCGAAAGTCCGGCCGCGTCGGCGAGAGTCGCCACGTGGCCGAGCAGCGCGACGAGGTGGTTCGCCGTAACGCTCGCCGTGGCGTGGTAGAGGACGCGCTGGTCGTCGCTCAGGTGGATCGATCGCCCGCCGAGGGTCGCGACGATTTGCTCGACCAACGGGTCGCCGCCCACGCTGTAGAGCGCACCGAGCAGGCGCGTTGAGCCGACTTCCGCGTTCGGCAGCACCGCCAACGGGTGCAGGTAGCCCACCCGAGCGTGGTTCGCCAGTTCGCCGAGCCCCCGGGATCCCGCGACGTGGACCACGACGTAAGGGACGCGTTCGGGCAGCGACCGGGCAATCTCGTTGATCGCGTCGTCGGGCACCGCGAGCAGCACGACATCGGGCGCGCCGATCTGGTCGAGCTGGTCGTGGTGGATGAGCCGGACGTGGTGGCCGACGTTTCGAAGGGCGACGGCAAAGGACGACCCGGCCCGCCCGGCGCCGACGATGGTGATGTTCATGGTGGCTCCCGTCCCGTTCCGGTCCCGTAGGTGCCGTTCGGTTAGTGCAACGACTCGAGTGTACCGAGTTCCACGACCCGTCCGACGCTTCCTCGCACCTGCTCCTCAGTGACCAGCCCAGGAGCCAGTTCACGCAGCGGCACCAGGACGAAGGCTCGCTCGTGGAGGCGGGGGTGTGGCAGGAGGATCTCGGGATCATCGGAGGTCTCATCGCCGACGAGCAGCACGTCGACGTCGAGGGTGCGCGGACCCCATCTCACCTCACGCGTGCGCTGCGCGCCCGCTTCAGCGCGACGGGCCCGCTCGAGCAGCTCTCTCGATGAGGCGTCGGTCTCGACCTCGACGATCATGTTCCAGAAGTTCTCCTGGGCGACCCCGCCGACCGGCTCAGTCTCGTAGACCTTGGAGAGGCGAAAGCGATCGCCGTCAACGACCGTCGGGATGGCACGTCGTAGATGTTCGGCTCGATCACCGACATTCGAGCCGAGCGAGAGGTACGCGCGGCGCACTAGCCGCGGCGCAGCGTGCAGCGCACCCCGACCGTGGCGACGTCCTCGGGCACCGGCGGATGGAGCTTGCGCACGGACACGGTGACGGACGTGATCGCCTCGTCGAAGGCGAGCACCTCGTTCGCGACGCGGTACGCGAGGGTCTCGAGCAGCAAGAAGTTGCCCTGGGTCGCCACGCGCGAGGCGAGCGTAAGAACCTCGGCGTAGTTCGTCGTCTCGGCGAGGTCGTCGCTGAAGGCGGCCGCCTCGAAGGGCCGCTCGATCTCGATGTCGATCGAGATGGGCTGGGCGTGGTGGCGCTCTTCCGACGAAACCCCGACGGAGGCGCTGAGGCGCAGCTCACGCAGCTCGATGGCGTCACTCACGAAGGTCCTCGGGCAAGTCGAAGAGGACGGACCGTCCGTCGGGGCCGATCGAGCGCTTGAAGAGCCGCTCGACGAGGGCAACCGACGCCGGGACCGTCGCGACCTTCTGCGACCAGACGAGGTAGCCCGCCACCACACCGAGCAGCCGGTCCGAGACCTCGTCGCTGTGCAAGAGCACAGTCGTGTTGTTCGACATCGAGTGCGCGATGTCGACGTAGCAGGCGTTCAGCACTTCGCGCTGCTGTGGCCCGCCGCGCAGCGGATAGTGCCCGGCCGTCAGGCCGTGCTCGAAGTAAGCGCTCATGTTCTGCATGATCGGCAGTATCGAGATCACCCGGCCGAAGCCCTGGTGCTTCAGCCAGAGAAGCTCTTCGTCCCGGCGCACCTGGCGGTGCACGGTCGTCGAGCCGCCGGGCCGCTCCGAGACCGCGAGGATCCCGGTGTAGACCCAGGTGAAGCCGCGCGGCTCGATGCCGGCCGCCCACTTGCCCCTCACGAGACCAGCCCCAGCGGTGCGCTGAGCAGCTCGCGCAACCAGACGGTCTCTCGCACGTCGTGCACGCGCACCATGCTGGCACCTTGGACCATGGCCCAGGCTGCGCTGGCGAGCGATCCCTCGAGCCGCTCGTCGACCTCGAGCGAAGCGGGCCCGAGTTGGCCGAGGAAGCGCTTGCGGCTCGTGCCGACGAGCACGCCCGCTTGGTATTCGCGAGCCAGCGCAACGAAGCGATCGAGGTGCGCGAGCAAGGTCAGGTTGTGCTCGACCGTCTTGCCAAAGCCGATGCCCGGATCGATCCAGAGCACCGAAACCCCCGCGCGTCGCGCCGAGTCGGCGAGACCGGCGAGGAATGTCGCGATCTCCTCGACGACGTCGTCGTAGGTCGGGTTCTCCTGCATGACGCTCGAGTCGCCCTGGCGGTGCATCGCAACGTAACCCACGCCGAGCTCGCCGGCGACGCCGTAGAGCTGACCCGACACGTCGTTCAAGACGGTCGCCCCCGCCGCGATGGCCGCCCGGGCCACCGCCTCCTTCTGCGTGTCGATCGAGACGGGACCGTGCGTAGCGAGCGCTCGTACGACCGCCAGCACGCGAGCGAGCTCGTCATCCTCGTCGACCGGCGTCGCGCCGGGACGGGTGGACTCGCCTCCGATGTCCACCACATCCGCGCCCAGGGCGAAGTACGAGCGTCCGCGCGCGATGGCCTCGTCGGTCGCGAGCGTGCGCGACGCCGGAAAGAACGAGTCGGGCGTGACGTTCACCACGCCCATCACCGACGGGTTCAGGGCCACGTCGACCGTCGTTGGTGCAGGTACTGCAGCGCCTCGGCCCGGTAGGCCACGTCGTCGCGAAAGACGCCCCGCACGGCCGAGGTGACCGTCGTCATTCCATCCTTCTTCACCCCGCGCATCGACATGCAGAAGTGCTCGGCCTCGACCACGACGATCGAGCCGCGCGGGCTGAGCTCGCGCTCCATCGCCTCCACGATCTGGGTGGTCATGCGCTCTTGGACCTGGAGGCGGCGCGCGTAGCCCTCGACGAGGCGCGCCAGTTTCGACAGTCCGGTGATGCGCCCGTCGGTCGCGGGCAGGTAGGCGACGTGGGCGTGACCGACGAAGGGCAGCAGGTGATGCTCGCAGAGCGACGTGAAGGGGATGTCGCGCACCATGACCATCTCGTCATGACCGACCTCGAAGGTGACGCGCAGGTGCTCGCCGGGGTCCCCTTCCACGCCCTCGAAGAGCTCGACGTACATGTCGGCGACGCGCCGGGGCGTCTCGAGCAGTCCCTCGCGCGAGGGGTCCTCACCGATGGCTTCGAGCAGCTCGCGCACGAGCCGCTGCACCCGCGGCTGATCGACCACGCTTAGACCTCGCCGACGTAGGTGTAGATCCCGTCGAGGTTGCGAAAGCGCTCGTTGACGTCAAGTCCATAGCCCACGACGAAGTTGGCCGGGATGGTAAAGCCCACGTACTTGAGCGACTGCTCAACGCGCTGCTCACCGGACTTTAGGAGCAGCGCGCAGACCTCGAGGCTTGACGGGCTGCGCGCACCCAGGTACTGGCGCAGGTAGTTGAGCGTGAGACCCGAATCCACGACATCCTCGACGATCAAGACGTCGCGTCCCAAGAGGTCCATGTCGAGGTCCTTCACGATGCGCACGACCCCGCTCGTCTTGGTCGCGGCGCCGTAGGAAGAGACCGCCATGAAGTCCACCTGGACGGGCAGCTCGATGGCGCGCATCAGGTCGGCCATGAAGTTGATGGCGCCCTTCAAGACGCCGACCAGGAGCGGCGGCCTGGCCGCGTAGTCCCGGGTGATCTCCCGGCCCAGCTCTAAGACGCGATCGTGGACCTCCTTGGCCGAGACGACGACCTCGCCGAGGTCGCCCTCGGCCCACTTCGCCGTGAACTCGCCCGAAGACCGCCTATCCATGGATGGGAAGCGTAGTGGAGTGGTCTTCGAGCTCGAGGTGCTGGGCTCGACGCGCCAGGCGCCGTCGACCGCTCAGTTCGGTCGCCACAGCGTCGCCCACGACGACGGCGATCGCGCGCTCGATCTCTGCAGCGCTCGGCGGATGACGCTCGCCCACTCCGTCGACGACGAAGAGCCGGGCCCGCAGCCACCGGCGCAACCGGGCTCGCGGCCAGCGTCGTAGTTCCCGGCAGTCCGCGTCCTCGAGCTCGAGGGCCGCGTCGCTGGCGGCGAGCAGGTCGAGCCACGAGCGCTCCTCGTAGAGCACGTCGGCCTGGCGTGCGAGCAGAGGCACCACGTCGCGCTCGGCCACCTCGCACATCAGCGGGATGAGCTGATGGCGCACGCGATTGCGCCGAAAGGACGGGTCGTCGTTCGACTCGTCTTCGCGCGGGCTGAGGCCCGCTGCGACCACAAACTCGCGCACCGCGGCGCGGCGCAGCGCTCGAAGGGGCTTCGTCGCATCTTGCGCCATTGGCGATAATCCGTCGACGCCCGCCCCGCGCAACATGTTGAGCAGCACGGTCTCGGCGACGTCGTCCATCGTGTGGCCGGTGAACGTGCCCGCTGGCAGCACGGCCCGGCGCGCGGCGCGGGCGCGCGCCTCGAAGTTGGGTCCGGGCTCTACCGTCACGTCGTGGACTTCGCAGGCGACGCCGAGACCCTCGCAGACCGCAACGACGTAACGGGCGTCGTCGCCGCTCGTCGGACGAGCGTGGTGGTCGACGTGGTGCACGCAGATCGCGAGCTCGGCCGCGAGGGTGAGCAGGAGCAGTCCGAGCGAATCCGCTCCGCCCGAGACCGCAATGTCGACGCGCGTGCCGGCATGTGGGAACGCACAGGAACGAAGGAGTTGCTCGGCGCTGGGATCCACAACATCAGGTTAGGCAAGCGATCGAGGTCGCTTACTGGGCTAGCACCACTCGAACCTTCGGAGAGCCGTGAGCCCGGTGCCAGGTCGCGTACAGGCGACCAAGGACGAACCATCCAAAGCTGAAGGTCCCAACGAAGAAGCCGACCGGCCAGTTCGTCAGGAAGGCTGCCGCAAGCGAGCCCCACATGGTCGCGAGCGCAAACGCGACCGATACGAACAGGGCCAGCCCGGTGCGATTCGTGAAGCAGCGCGCCGCGGCCGGCGGTCCGATCATCAAGGTGAAGATGAGCAGCGCGCCGACGACGGGAACGGTCATGGTTGTAGCACCGGCGATGATGACCAAGAAGATGGTCTCGACGCGCTCGGGGCGCAACCCCCTGGCGGCGGCGATCTCGGGGGCGATCGAGGTAAGAAGCAATCGCCGGTAGAGCACGGCGACCGACAGCACGCACACGACCGCGAGCACAAAGACCGGGAGGATCTGGCTCGAGCTGACGCCCAGGATCTCGCCAAAGAGCAGCGAGAAGATCTGGGGCTCGTACTCAACGCTTTGGCTGAGAAAGGCCGCTCCGAGGGCGAGCATCATGACCAGCGCGAGGGCGGTGACGGCGTCGGCGCGTCCGCGCCGCGAGAGCCGGCCGATGCCGAGGGCGGCACCCAGCGCGAAGACGCCGAGGCCAACGAGAGGGTTGACGCCGATCAGATTCGCGCCGGCCGCGCCGGCGAAAGCGCCGTTCGGGATTGCGTGGGCCGGGAAGGCCGAGCCACGCAGTACGACAAAGAATCCCACGACTCCCGCCACGACGGCCACGATTGTGCCCGCCTGCCAGGCGTTGACCATGAAGCTCGAGAACATCAGGCGCTCTCCTCGACTCGCGTCCCTCGAGGCCCCCCGCGGCCGGCGGCGCCGCTGCGTTCGCCACGCCGGCGCAGGACCGGCATCCCCGAGGCGAGGTACGCAACAAAGATCAGCGCGACGATGAACGAGCTCACCGGCAGGCCTTGGCTCTTCGAGAACCAGTAGAAGCTGTCGTAGGCGAAGAGCACGCCGAGCCAGGTCGCGACTACCCCCAGCACGCAGGCGAGCACGAGCGCTCCGCGAAGACTCGTCGCGAGTCGCAACGCCGCCGCGGCCGGGCCGATCAAGAGCGCCGTCGAGAGCACCGATCCGATCGCGATCGAGGAGAGCCCGACCGAAACCGCGAGGGCCAGCATGAAGAGCAGGCCCACGACGCGCAGGCTGATGCCGCGCGCGGCGGCGAGATCGGCGCTGAACGAACTGAGCAGCAGCGGTCGGTAGATGAAGGCGATCACGAAGATCGTGACGACGCTCAAGGCCGCGACGGTGGGAATCGTCGACGACGCGACCGTGAAGATCGATCCAAAGAGGATCGTTTGAGTGGCTCCCGTCGTCGCGCCGCTTGTCGTGTCGAGGAACAGGAAGAGCGCGGCGAGCCCGGTCGCCGCGCCGAGCACGACGCCGGTGGCGAGATCGCGCCCTCGCACGCGCTGCACGCCTACGAGGTCCATCGCGCCGGCCCCGAAGATGGCCGCTCCGAGAAACCCGACGAGCGGGCTGATACCAAGGACGAACGCTCCCGATCCGCCGGTCGTCGCCACGTCGGTCAGGGCGTGACCAGCGAAGGACTGGCCACGCACAACGGCGAAGACACCAACGACCGCCGACACGAGAGCGGCGACGGCACCAATGACAAGCGCCACGTGAACGGGGCCGCTCGAGAAGAATCCCGGCTCGAAGATGGCGTGCACGATCTACGTGACGGTCAGCGTCGAGTGCTCGGGGATGTCCTTGTTGTCCTGACCCGGTTCGGCGACAACTAGCACCCGTCCGTGGAGCTTCAAGACGTCGACGTGCTGACCGTAGAGGGCGCTCAGCACGTCGGAGCGAATGACTTCGTCAGTCGGGCCGCTCGCGGCGCGCCCGTTAGTCAGGTAGACGATCCGGTCCATCACCGGCAGTAGGGCGTTCATCTCGTGAGCGGAAAGCAGCACGGCGACGTGATGCTCGACCACGACGTGGTGCAGCAGAGCCACGACCTCTTGAACGCTCTTCGGGTCGAGGTTGGCGAGTGGCTCGTCGAGCAACAGCAGGGACGGCTGACTGATGAGCGCGTGGGCGATCAGGACTCGCTGCTGCTCGCCCCCCGAGAGGCTGCCGACGCGATTGTCGGCGAAGTGCGCCGCGTCAACGTCGTTCAGCAGATCCTCGACGAGAGCGTGCTGCTGCTTCGTGCGCCTGGAGAATCCGTAGCGCTGCGCGTCGAGCCCGAGCGCCACGAAGTCCCTCACCCTCATGGGCACGTCGGGGTCGAGGATGACTTTTTGGGGCACGTAGCCGAGCGAGCCGCTGCGCTGAGACTGTGGTGCGCCGTTCACGCGGATCTCGCCGTCGTCGAGGCGCTGCAGGCCGAGGATTGCGCGAAGCAGCGTCGTCTTGCCCACACCGTTCGAACCAATGAGGCCGGTGAACTCGCCCCGGTTGACACTAAATGAGACGTCGTCGAGGATCTTGCGTGCGGCGAAGGAGACGCTGACTCCGTCGACCTCGAGAACCGGCGTGCTCACAGCTTCTCCGTGGACGTGCCCTTAGCGACCGCTGCCCGGATCGCCGCGACTTCGGCCTCCATCCACGTCTGGTAGTCGTAGCCCGGAGTGGGCATCGTCTCGTACACCCCGACGACGGGCACCTTGGCGCTTAGGGCGGTCTCGCGAATTGAGGTCGTCAGGGCGTCGACAACCTGCTGGTTGTAGCAGAAGACCTTGACCAGGTGCTTGGTGAAGAAGCCATCCTCGAGCGTGATGTCTTCGGGCGCCGGGTCGACGCCATTCATGATGTCCGCTTGGAACACGAAGGGCGTGAGGATCTTCGCGCCCATCGCCTTAAGTAAATAGTCAGCCACGGGCTCGGTCACGGCAACCGGCGTGCCGCCGTACTTGGCCTTGAAGGCCGCGATGGCGCTGAACCAGGGCTGCAGCGAGGCGTCAAAAGTCTCGAGATTGGCCCCGAAGTACGACTTGTGACTGGGCTCGAGCTCGCCAAGGTCCTTCGCCATTACCTTGGCGACCGCCGGCATGGTCGTGGGGCTGTACCAAAGGTGAGGGTTCGGCGTGTCGTCAGCCAGCCCGAGCACGTCCTGGACGACAATCACCTTGCGCTTGGGATTGGGCGATGCGGCCTCGACGGTGTTCATGAAGCCGTCGTAGCCGACGCCGTTCTGGACGATCAGCTCGGCCTTACTCACGACCTCGGCCACGCTGACGCTGGCCTCGAAGGTGTGCGGGTCGGTGTTTGGGTTGTTCAGGATCGAGGACACCGACACGTACTTTCCGCCGATCTGGCTCAGCACGTTGGCGTACTCGTTCTCCGCCCCCACCGCGACGATCAGGCTGGACTTCGTGGCCGCCGAGGCTGCGTCGGACGTCAGCCCGGCGCAGAGGATCGAGGCCGTCGCCAAAGCCCCGGCGAGCGCCGCTCGCCAAATCGCTCGACTAGACACAAAGGGAAGATCAAAGGTACGCGAGGTAACCATCGGAAAAGTGTAGATTGAGACTGAGTCTCATTACAATTGAGACCGAGGAGCGGACGTGAGAAAAGGAAGTTCTACGGCTCGCACGCGTGCCGACGGGGAACCGGTGCCCATGTGACGGGGGCGACGCCTGCCACCGTGGGCTACGAGAGCCTGCACGAGCTCGTCGAGGTTCATCTTCGCCGGATCGACCAGCGCTACACCGCGGGGCGTCGGGCCGTCGTAGGACTCCTCGCTTCGTCGGGCCGACCGATGAGCATCTCGGACATCACTGGCGCGATCCCCGACATCCCCCGAAGCTCCGCCTACCGCCACCTGGCCGATCTGCAGAGCGCGGGCGTCGTGCGGCGCCTCGCGGCGCGCGACGAGTTCGCTCGATTCGAACTGGCGGAGGACCTCACCCACCACCATCACCATTTGCTCTGCTCGATGTGCGGGAGGGTCATCGACGTGACGCCGAGCCCCGATTTCGAGCGCACCGTCGCCTCGATGGTTGACGAGCTCACTCGCCAGCAAGGCTTCCACGCGACGTCCCACGCCCTCGACGTCATCGGACACTGCTCCTCGTGCCAGTCGACATAGCCCTTCGCGCTGAAACCCGAGGGTCGCTCGCCGTCTATCCGGTGCCGCGCGCACGCGAACTGGGGATCGACGCCTTCGTGACCGACCGCTTCGGCGGAGTAAGCCAACCCCCGTACGACACGCTCAACCTCGGAGATCACGTGGGCGACGAACCTCAGGACGTCATCGAAAACCGCCGACGCGTCACCAGTGCCATCGGCGACAACGCCACGCTCACGATCGTGCGGCAGGTCCATGGCACTCGCGTGTTAGAGGCCTCGCGCGCCACGGCATCAAGCGAAGCCGACGCCCTCTACAGCGAAGCCGCGGACACTGCTCTCGCCGTCCTCGTCGCAGACTGCATTCCGATCTTGCTGGTCGACGAAGATTCAACTCGCTTCGCCGTCGTGCACGCCGGTTGGCGTGGGCTTCACGAGGGCGTCGTCGTCGCCGCGCTCGCCCACTTCGAGGATGCTCGCCACGTCGCCGCATTCCTCGGTCCGTCGATTTCGCAGGAGGGCTACCAGGTGGGACCTGAGGTCGCCACTCTCTTCGCGGACGTGCCCGGTGCGGTCGTCGGTGACGGCGACGACCGCTTTCGGCTCGATCTGCGTGAAGTAGCGACGGCGCAGCTGCTCGGGCATGGCGTGCGCGACGGGCACGTCCTGCGCAGTCAGCAGGTGACCGACGGCGGCGAGATGTTCTTCAGTGATCGCGCTCAAAGACCATGCGGTCGCTTCGCCCTGGTCGCCAGGCGTGCCTCGTAGGATGAGCGTCGTCATGAGCGATCGCGAGCGACCGAAGCAGCGAGCCGAGATCTTTCGCTACGACGAACTCGAGGTCACGAAGACGAGCCTGCGCGCGAGCTTCGAACTTGACGGTTGGAGGTTCGTCGAGACCGTCTCGTTCGAGGGTGTCGACACGCTCGAGACGCCAGCGGTGGCGTCCCTCGCCGAGCTGTGGTTCCTCCTCGCCGGACTTTCGTACTACAAGGCTGGCGCCGCGCGTCGCATCGACGCCGAGTCGACCTCCCTCGGCGAGGGCGGCCGACGACTGCTCGAGGCGTCGGTGCGCGAGGGATTGGCCGAGTTCGCCTACCTGAACGACCAGCCCCTCGACGACGTGGTCCTCGAGGGGGGATCTCCGGTATTGGCCGAGTTCGCTGACGTCGATCCAACGCGAGTGCTGGTGCCCTTCGGCGGGGGCATTGACTCGGTCGTCACGACGCACGAGCTCGCCGACGATCTCGACCAGGCGCTCTTCATCGTCAGTCCCTCGAGCGGACGATTCGAACCCCTTGAGGCGACGGCCGCCGTCACGAAGCGCGAAATCGTCCGGGCCACGCGCTCGCTCGACGAGCAACTGCTTGCCGGCGACGATTCGTTCTTCAACGGCCACGTGCCGGTGACGGCGATGCTGACCCTGCTCGCCGCGATCGCTGCTGCGGCGTCGGGCCGTGGCGGGGTCGTCATGAGCAACGAGCACTCCGCCTCCGCGGCCAATCTGCGCTGGGGCGAGCTCGACGTGAACCACCAGTGGAGCAAGTCCTGGGACGCCGAGCGACTCATCGCCGACGCCGTGAACGAGCGGGTTGGACCCCATCTCATCGTGGCGAGCCTCTTGCGCGACCGCAGCGAGGTCTGGGTCGCCGAGGTCTTCAGCCGGTTGAACGACTACCACCACGTCTTTCGCAGCTGCAACCGGGCCTTCAGTCAGGCCGTCGAACGCCGACGTGGTGCGTGGTGCGGCGAATGCGACAAGTGCCTGTTCACCAACCTCATGCTGGCGCCGTTCCTCGCTCGGGTGCGACTTCGCGAGATCTTCCACCATGAGCCCTTGAGCGACCCAGCGCGCGCGGCGCAGTTGCGAACCCTCGTCGGGGTGGGCTATGAGTTCAAGCCCTTCGAGTGCGTAGGCGACCCGGGCGAGAGCGCGGTCGCCCTCGCCAAGGTCAGCCAGCTCGATGAGTGGGCCGACGTCGAATGGCTCACCGCCCTCGCCGTCGAGGCGAGTCCCGATCGAACGTTCGACGAGCTCTTCGAACCTCAAGGACCGAGCCGTGTTCCGGCCCACTGGCTTCGCTGACCTCGTCGACCGGCGCGTCGGCATCTTTGGCTACGGCATTGAGGGTCGCGCGGCCGCTGCTCGCTTGCGCCCGGTCGCCGAGCTCGTCATCGTCGACGACCTCGACGACCTCGGGCCAGAAGTCATCGCGTCGCGCCGTGGCGGGCTCGAGGCCCTGCTCGCCTGTGACGTCGTCCTTAAGAGCCCGGGCATCCCTCGACGTCGCGAGGACGTCGCCGACCTCGAGCGTCACGGCGTGGCCGTGACGTCCGCGCTGAACCTCTGGCTCCACGACACCGAACCCGCGCGGGTCGTCGCCATCACGGGCACCAAGGGCAAGTCCACGACGACGGCGCTCACGTCGTTCTTCTTGCGTTGCCTCGGCGAGGAGGCTCAGGCGCTCGGCAACATCGGGCGCCCGCCCTACGACCCCTCGGTCGACACCTCGTCGGGCTGGCTCATTCTCGAGGTGTCGAGCTTCCAGGCGGTCGATATCGACCGCGCCCCCGGCATCATCGTTGTCACGTCCCTCGGCGCCGACCACATCGACTGGCACGGCACGCTCGAGCAGTACCGCATCGACAAGCTTTCGCTGACCCGCGCCAATGGCGCCCACCTCACGCTCGTCGCCGACACGCCGATCCTCCACCAGCTCGAGGACCAGATGGGCGGCGAGTTGCATTACGTGGTCCGGGACTCGAGCCACCTCGCCGCGACCCTCGGACTCATTGGGGCGCACAACGACTCGAACGTGGCGCTCGCCATCGCCGCGGTGGCGGCACTCACCGGCGCAATGGAGGGTGACGTGCGCGAGATCGTCGCCGCGCAGGCGGCCAACTTCGAGCCGCTGCGCGGCCGCCTCACGCTCGTCGCCGTCGAGGAGGCGAACGGCGAGACCGTCCGCTACGTCGACGACGGCCTGGCGACCTCGGTGCTGCCCGCAGTGGCCGCGCTCGAGGTCTTCGAGGACGATCCGGTCGCGCTCATCGCGGGGGGCTTCGACCGCGGGGTCGACTACGCAGAGCTGGCCGAGGCCGTTGTCGAACGCCGCTCGCCCACGGCTCTCATCACGATGGGCAACGCGGGACTGCGGATCAGCCGGGACGTGGCGAGTCGCCGCAGCGACGTCGTCCAGCACACCGCCAGCACAATGACCGAAGCGGTCCAGCTGGCGCGCGACTCGCTCGAATGCGGCGGCGTGGTTCTCCTCTCGCCTGCGGCGCCGAGCTTTGACCGATACCACAACTGGGAGGAACGCTCCGAGGACTTCACGTCGATCGTGCACGCCCTCGTCGACTAGAGCGGCCGGGTCAACTTGGGTGATCGCCTGAAAGTTTCGCTCGCTGACGACAGGAACGTGACAGAGAAGAACGAAGCCGAGCGAAGAACCAGCGCTCGTAACCAAGGAGACAACGTGAGCGATCAGCCCGCCCCCGAGGACCGACCCTCGAGAGACGACCACCGAGCGCGCGGGTGGGCCGGCCGCGGCTCGCCCGCGAGATTCACTTTCCTACTGGTCTTTGCCATCGTCATCGCGGCCATCGCCTTCACCGGCGAGTCGCTCGGTCACCACGGCGGTGCGACGACGGCCACCATCACTGTCACCGGATCGGGGACGGTCACCGGCGCGCCGAACACCATGGCCTTCCAGGTCGGCGTCCAGAGCACCGCGGGCAGCGCGGTCAACGCGCTCGATGAGAACAACGTCAAGATGGCAGCGCTCGAGTCGTCGCTCCTAAAGAGCGGCATCGCCAAGAAGAACCTGCAGACGTCGGGGCTCGACATCTACGAGAACACCAACTCGAACGGCGACGTCACCGGCTTTACCGCCGTCGATGACCTCAACGTCACGACGCACGACATCAGTCACGCCGGCCAGGCCATCGACGCCGCAGCGCACTCCGTCGGCAACGGTATCCAGCTCAGCGGCGTCACGTTCTCCATCTCCAATCAGTCCAAGCTGCTCGCCGCGGCACGCGCTCGCGCGATACGCAACGCCCACGTCGAGGCCACGCAGGTTGCCAAGGGCGGCGGCACCACGCTCGGCGACATCGTCAAGGTGACCGACGAGGAGAACACCGGCTCTACCGGCATCGTCGTCCCCTACGCCAGCTTCGCCGCGGCCGCGGCAAAGAACGTGCCCATCCAGGCCGGCACTCAGTCCGTCAACGTCCAGGTCGAGGTCGTCTACGCCCTAGCCAGCTAGCGCGTCTCTCTTGCGAGTCGCTAGGTAAGGAGTAACCCCGGCTACCGTCAGAAGTCGTGACGTGTAGGCCATGACCGAGCAGTCCTCGGGCAAGGTAGCCCTCGCCACGATTGCGCGCGAGTGGGGCCGGATCGGGTTGATCGGCTTCGGAGGACCGCCCGCGCACATCGCACTCTTTCGCCGGATGTGCGTCGAGCAGCGCCACTGGCTGAGCGAGCACGAGTTTGAGGACGCCGTCGCCAGCGTCAATCTCTTGCCCGGTCCCGCGTCGACCCAGCTGGCCATCTTCTGCGCCTGGCGACTGCGCGGGCGGGTCGGCGCGATGCTCGGCGGCGTGTGCTTCATCGTCCCCGGGCTGATCATCATCCTCGCCCTGGCCGCGCTCTTCATCTCCAAGCACACGCCGCTCTGGGTCAAGGGTGCGGCGGCCGGCGCCGGTGCCGCCGTGCCGGCGGTGGCGCTGAACGCTGCCTACGGACTCGTCGGGCCAAGCTGGCGCCGAGCCCGCGACTCGAAACCGCGGCGCGCGCGCTGGCTCTGCTACTTCGCCGTCGGCGTGGCAGCAGCCGCCACGACCGGTTCGTACCTCGTGCTGGTGCTGATCCTCGCCGGTCTCGTCGAGATTGCCGTTCGCGGCGCAAGCGGCCGCTCACGACATACTCTCGCCTTCTTCCCGGCGGTCGTGGCGCCGATCGCGATCGGCGGCTACGCCGCCCTCTCCTGGGTCGCCCTCAAGATCGGCGCCCTCTCCTATGGCGGAGGATTCATCATCGTGCCGCTGATGCAGCACGACGTCGTTTCGACCTACCACTGGATGACCGGCACTCAGTTTCTCAGCGCGGTGGCCCTCGGGCAGGTGACACCCGGGCCCGTCGTGCAGACCGTGGCCGTCGTCGGCTACGCGGCCGCCGGTCTGGCGGGCGGGCTCTTCGCAGCGTTCGTCGCCTTCGCGCCGTCGTTCCTCTTCGTGCTCTTCGGCGCGCCGCACTTCAACGCCGTGCGCTCAAGCGCGTGGATCCAAGCGTTCCTCGTGGGCGCCGGGGCGTGCGTGATCGGCGCCATCGCCGGTTCGGCGATCCCCCTTTCGCGCGAACTCGTCCACCTCTGGCAGTTCGGCCTTCTCGGGGCGGGCGTCCTCACGCTCGTGCTGTGGCGCCGCGGCGTGGTGGCGGTCCTCGTCGGCGCGGGCGCGATCGGCGTCATCGCCGTCATGGCCGGAGCACCGCACTGAAATTTCAGTGATCGTCCCGCGCGGCGAGAAAATCCCCGATGCTCGGCAATGCGAGGTCGCTAGCTGGGAAGGCACTGATGAAGGTCACGTATCAGGTGTTGTTGTTTCCAACATCAGGTGATAGTGAAATGTCTGCCCTCAACTGTTGCAATACACCTGATGAGAGCCTGGGAAGGGATTCGAACCCTTGACCTGCGCATTACGAATGCGCTGCTCTACCGGCTGAGCTACCCAGGCGCAGAGAGCCAGGTTAGCCCATCGACCCTTGCCGGCACCGACGACTAGAACTCGCTCAACGAGAGCAGGAGGTCGTTCAGCAGCAGCGACTCGTCGACGTTGGTCGCCAGGCGGCGGTTCGCTTCAGCCACGGTGTCGATGGCGCGTAGCGACGCCCCAACGCGCTGCTCGGCGCGCGCGTCGCCCGCGGCGCTCGTCGCCAAGCTCTCGATGAGCCGCTCACGGTAGACGCCGGTCAGAGCGCTGAATCCAAAGCGCAGCTCGTCCAAGCGAAATCGCCGCTGCTCGCGCTTGAACTGCGCCTCGATCTCGCGTCGGTTGGCGACGGCACGCTGGCCCATCTCGCGCGCGTCGCTCGTCCTTCGCTCCATCTCCTCGTCCTGGAGTTGCGCGAGCGGGGTGACCGCCTCGTCGAGCGCCGCCGCGATCTCGCGGGCGAGCGCGGCCGAGGCCGCCGGCGTGCCGGTGAGCCGCGCGGGCACGCTGCGCCACTTCTCGACGCGCGTGACGAGGTCGGCGTCGCGCGCGAGCACCCTCGCCCGGCGCAGGTTGCCGTTCGAGGCCTCGGCCGCGTGGCGCGCGACTTCGGGGGTTACCCCTTCTTGAGCCAGGATCGACTCGAGGTCCTCTTGCTTTAGCGCGCGCAGGCGCACCTCGACGCAGCGCGAGACGATCGTGTCGAGGCCTGGTGTCAGCTCCTCGGCGCTCAGCAGAAAGATGGTGCGCGTCGGGGGCTCCTCGAGCGACTTCAAGAGCGCCGGCGCGCTGGCCGAGGCCGCCGTCGTTAGTTCCACGTCTTCGAGCACGACGATCTGGTAACCGACACCGAGCGGCCGTCGTCGCGACACGCGCTCGGCCTCGCGGATCTCCTCCACCCGCCAGGCGACGCCGGAGCGCTCTGCGAAATGGACGTCGGGGTCCTGCTCGCTCAGCACCAGCCGGCAGACCTCGCACTCCCCGCAGCCGGTGTTCGGGCATTGCAGCGCGGCGGCGAAGCAGACCAGCGCGTCGCGCACGCTCGATCCGGCCGGGCCGGTGAAGAGATAGGCGTGCACGGGGTTCGCCGCGTACTGGCGCATCGCCGCCGCGGCGCGGTCCTGTCCGACCAAGCGGGTAAAGACGTCGTTCACCACGCCAGGTGCGCCACTCGCTCATCGATCGCGGCAGCGACGTCGGGCTCGCCGAGCGATCCGTCGACCACGAACCACGAGTCCTCGCGCGCGAGTTCGAGGTAGCCCTCGCGCACGCGCTGGTGGAAGGCCAGGTCCTCGGCCTCGAATCGGTCCTTGGCGTCGCGGGATCGACGTTCGTTCACGACCTCGAGGGGCACGTCGAGCAGGATCGTGAGATCGGGCACGCACGCGCCGATGGCGAGCTCGCTCGCCGCGCGCAGCAGCGCCAGGTCGACACCGCGCCCGTAGCCCTGGTAAGCGAGCGTCGAGGCGAAGAAGCGGTCGGTCACGACCGAGCGGCCCGCGGCGAGGGCCGGCTCGATGACGCGTCGCACGTGGTGCGAGCGGTCGGTGAGCATCATCAGCGCTTCGGTCGCGGGCTCCATGGGCGTGGCGGCGTCGAGCACCCAGTGGCGCAGTTCGCGTCCGAGCGGCGTGTCCCCGGGCTCGAAGGTAAAGAGCGCGTCGTGCAGGTCAGCGACCCGTCGAGCCTGGGTGCTCTTGCCGCTCACGTCGATCCCCTCGAAGGCGAGGAAGATCCCCGGCCTCACGAGTCGCTCTTCGAGACATCGCGCACGATGGCGGCGTTGGCCTGGGCGCCCTGGGCGATCGCGGCGCGCTTCGCCGCGCCCGACGTTGTCGCGGGCCTCTTCGCACTCTTCTTGGCGGTTGTCTTCGCGCTCTTCTTGGCCGGCTTCTTTGCGGCCTTCTTCGTCTTGGCCGCCCGTCGCGATCGGGTCGAGGGCTCGGCGTTTCGTCGCTCGGCGAGCAGCTCGCCGGCTCGCTCGATGGTCATCGTCTCGGGGTTGTCCCCGAGGCGCAGCGTCGCGTTCGTCTCGCCGTCGGTGACGTAGAGGCCGAAGCGACCACTTCGCACGACGACGGGACGCTCGCTCACCGGGTCGAGGCCCAGTTCGGCGAGCGGCTTGGCCGCGCTGCGGCGCCCGCGCTGCTTGGGCTGGGCGAAGAGCGCGAGGGCTTCGTCGAGATCGACGTTGAAGATCTGCTCTTCGCTCTCTAACGAGCGGGTCTCCTTGCCCCAGGACAGGTAAGGGCCGTAGCGGCCGTTCTGAGCGTGGATCACTCCCCCGCTGGGGTGCTCGCCCACCAAGCGCGGCAGGGAGAGGAGCCGCTTGGCGTCCTCCAGGGTGAGGCTTTCGGGCGACATCGAAGCGAAGAGCGACGCGGTCTTGGGCTTCACCTTCGCGTCGCCCAGCTCGCCCACCTGCACGTAGGGGCCGTAGCGTCCGGCCCGTAGTGAAACGACCGCGCCGGCATCGTCGCGGCCGAGCTCGCGGTCGGCGCTCGGTGCCGCGAGCAGTTCCAGGGCCCGCTCGACGCTGAGTGAGTCCGGTTCGGTCGCTTCGGGAATGGACGCGCGGTCCTCGCCGTGCACCAGGTAAGGACCGTAGCGGCCCGAGCGCACGGCGACGGGCGCGCCGTCGGGCGCCACCCCGAGGGGCAGCGAGTTGATCGCCGCGAAGTCGAAGTCGTGGGGCTCGTGGGTCACGTGGCGCAGCCCGAGCTGGGCGAATTCGCTGGTGGCCGTCTCGTCGCCGAAGTAGAACCGCCGCAACCACGGCTCCAGGTCCTGGCGGCCCTCGGCGATCTCGTCGAGCTGGTCCTCCATGGCGGCCGTGAACCGGTAGTCGACGAGATCGGCGAAGTAGTGCTCAAGCAGGTTCACTACGGCGAAGGCCCGAAAGGTCGGCACCAGGGACTTGCCCTTCTTCCAGACGTAGCCGCGACGCTCGATCGTCTTCATGACCGAGGCGTAGGTCGACGGACGTCCGATGCCGAGGTCTTCGAGCTTCTTGATGAGCGTCGCCTCAGAGAATCGGTCGGGCGGCTGGGTGTCGTGGGCCTTGGCCTCGGCCACTTCGACGGGCACGAGAGCGCCCTCATCGAGGGCTGGCAGGATCCGCTCCTGATCGGCCAGCTCGGCCTCGGGATCATCCGTGCCCTCGACGTAGGCCCGGCGAAAGCCGGCGAACTCGATGCGCAGCCCGCTCGCCGACAGCACCACCGCCGCCTCGCCGCTGACGCCCTCAACGTCGGAAAGGACGCCGGCCAGTCGAACCTTGTCCTGGGTGAGGCGCGCGTCGACCATCTGCGAGGCGATCGTTCGCTTCCAGACGAGGTCGTAAAGGGCCCGCTCGTCGCCGTGCAGTTGCGCGCGGGCCTCCTCAAGGGAGCGGAACGACTCACCGGCCGGACGGATCGCTTCGTGGGCCTCCTGGGCGTTCTTCACCTTGCGGTCGTAGCGCCGCGGCCGTTCGGCGACGTACTCCCGGCCAAAGACCGCCTCGGCCCCCGAGCGCGCCGCCATGATCGCCTCCTCGGAGAGCGTCGTCGAGTCGGTGCGCATGTAGGTGATCCAGCCCTGCTCGTAGAGACGCTGGGCGGCGCGCATGGTTCGCTCGGGGTCGAAGCGCAGCTTGCGGCTGGCCTCGATCTGCAGGGTCGAGGTCATGAAGGGGGGCTGGGGCCTCTGGGTGCGCGGCGTCGAGGTGACCGACTCGACCCGCAGCCGCTCGCCCACGAGCGCCGACGCGATCGAGCGCGCCGTCGCCTCGCTCACCACTTCGATCCCGGCCTTTGTCTCGAGCTGGCCCGTGGCGTCGAAGTTCTTGCCGGTAGCGAGCGCGGCGCCGTTCAGCGATTCGAGCGTCGCCTCAAACGTGGCGTCGTCGGCGCGCAGCGTCGCCGTGACGTCGAACCAGGTGGCCGAGCGAAAGGCCATGCGCTCGCGCTCGCGCTCGCAGACCAACCGAATGGCGACGGACTGGACCCGTCCGGCGGAGCGGGCCTTGTCGACGGCGCGCCAGAGCACCGGCGACACCTCGTAGCCGACCAGTCGGTCAAGGAAGCGCCGTCCCTCCTGCGCGTCGACGAGTCGCAGGTCGAGGTCACGGGTCTCGTCGACGGCTCGGGTGATGGCGGCCGGCGTGATCTCGTGAAAGACCATGCGCCGAACCGGAACCTTGGGGTTCAGCACCTCCTTCAAGTGCCAGGCGATCGCCTCACCCTCGCGGTCCTCGTCGGTGGCGAGATAGAGCTCGTCGACGCCCTTCAGGGCGGCCTTTAGCTCGGCGACGACCTTCTTGCGATCGCCCGGCACCACGTAGACCGGCTTGAAGTGGTCGTCGACGTTGATGCCGAGCCGCGCCCACTTCTCGCCCTTCACCGAGGCCGGGATGTCGGCGGCGCTCTGCGGCAGATCGCGCACGTGGCCGATCGAGGGCTTGACGACGTAGTCCGATCCGAGCATGCCCTGAATCCGGGTGGCCTTCGCCACGGACTCCACGATGACGAGTGCTCGGGCCATACTCACCTCCTCAGGGATCTCGGCGTGCCACCCTATCGCCGACGTCGGGCGTCGCTGCCAACCTAGGGCGGCTATTGACAAATTGCGGACCACGCGGCGCGATTCACGCGCCAGCGCCTCGGCTCGGCGACGGCGCCGCGATCGTGCACGCTGCCTTAGGGCGCTCCCTGGGGAGCGGCGACTATTTCATACTGCGGGTTGAGGATCACCGCTTCGCGATGCAGCGTGGTGACGGTGCCCTTGACCATCAGCCGGGTGCCGCGCTCGATGCCGGGCACGTTCGTGCGGCCCTGGAAGATCAGGACGATGGAGCCGCTGTTGTCGGCGATCACGCAACGCAGCTCGTTGACGCCGCCCTCGCTGCCGATCGCCATCGAGCGCACCCGTCCGGCGATCTCGGCGAACTCACGCTCGACGAGATCGCCGATCGGCGCGGCCGTGATCGAGCGCTCCCTGAGTTTCGCGTCGGCCGCGAGGTGCGCGTCGTCGCGGAAGCCGCCGCGCGCGACCTCGTCGCCACCTGGCTCTTCGGTCACTCCACCCTCGGGCGCGCGCCGACGAAAAACGTTGTAGGGCACGATCGTCGCCGCGGTGCGCGGCACGTGCATGACGGCGCTCGCGATGTTGTCGGCCGTTCGGTCGTGCAGCAGTCGCTGAAGGTTCGAGACGAAGCCCCGGCGCGGCAGGATTACCATGGCGAACACGTCGGGGTCGCGCACGGCGTCGGCCACGAGCTCGAGGGCCGCGCGGTCCACTCGGCGGTCCTCGCACTCGACGATCTCGAGGCTGATGCTCGCCGAGGCGGTGTTGGGCCGGCCCCAACTCGCCTCGAGCGCCTTGGTGACGCTCGGGTCGATGTCGAAGTGCACGGCGCGCACCGAATAGGGATTGAGCGAATTGCAGTAGAGCAGGGCACGCTCGGTGGGCAGGTCGTAGGTGTCGACGAAGACGATCACCCGGTTCATCCGGATCGGGATCGAGGCCTTGGCGCTGTTGGCCTCGAAGGCCTTCTCCTCCCTGAGGTACTGGCGGTGGAAACGGATCAGGCCGTAGTACATGATCGGGCCGACCACCACGATGATCCAGGCGCCCTCGGTGAACTTGGCCAGGACGAACACCAGCACCACGATCGAGGTCACGCTGGCCGACAGGGCGTTCACGAAGACGCCCCGGCGCCAGTGGCCCGTCCTCTCGCGCAGGTGCCGCGCGACCATCCCGGCTCCGGCCAGCGTGAAGCCGGTGAACACCCCGATGGCGTAGAGCGCGATGAGGGCGTTCACCGAAGCGTTGAAGGCGATGATCAGGGTGAGCGACACCACCCCGAGCACGATGATGCCATTCGAGAAGGCCAGTCGGTGGCCGCGCTTGGTGAGCTGGCGGGGCAGGTAGCGGTCGGTCGCGACGTAGTTCGCGAGGAAGGGAAAGCCGTTGAAGGACGTGTTGCCCCCGGTGTAGAGGATGAGGACCGTGGCGAACTGCACCACGAAGAAGAAGACGTGGCCCACGCCGTGCGCACCGAAGATGTCAGACACCTCCTGGCCGACGACGGTCGGCGATCCGGCGCCGTACGGCAGGGCGTGGGTCCAGTGCGCGAGCAACGTCGTGCCCAGCAAGAGAAACGCGAGGATCGAGGACATCACGACGAGCGTGCTGCGCGCGTTCGGCGACTCGGGCCGGCGAAAGGCACCCACGCCGTTGCTGATCGCCTCGAGTCCGGTGAGCGACGACCCGCCGTTGGCGTAGGCGCGCAGCAGCGTGAGAAAGGCCAGCCCCATCAGCAAGCCGTTGCCCTGGTGGCCGAGGCGCCCCTCGACGAGCAGCTTCGTCGCGGGCTGGGCGATCATGTGCAGACTGCCCACGATTTTCTCGTAGTAGCCGATCACGATCGTTGCCGATAGCGCGAGCACGTAGAAGTACGTCGGGATCGCGAAGTAACTGCCGGCCTCGCGGATACCGCGCAGGTTGCCGTAGATCAGGATCAGCACGACGAGCACGGTGATGAGCAGCGTGCCGTTGCCCACAAGAGGGAAGTGGCTCTTCAGTGTCGGAAAGGCCGTGGTGAGGGCCGCGGTGCCGGCCGAGCACTGCACCGCGACAGTGACCGTGTAGTCGATCAAGAGCGCCACTGCCGCGATCTGGGCGATCTTCGGCCCGAAGTTGTCGCGCGCCACGACGTAGGATCCGCCGGCCGTCGTGTAGTACTTGATCACGTCGAGGTACGAGGTCGTGACGAAGAAGAGGACCCCGATGATGACGAACATGATTGGCACCACCAGCGCGAAGGCCGCGAGCCCGATGAAGGGTGTCATCTGGGTCAGGATCTCCTCGGTACCGTACGCCGACGACGAGATGCAGTCCGGCGCCAACACGCCTAGGGCGATAGGGCGATTGAGTCGCTCGCCGCTGAGCTGCTCGGTGACGAGGGGCTTGCCGAGCAGAAGGCGTTTGAGTCGATAGTCCCACGACTCGGGGTAGAACTTGGCCAGATTGGCGTGCGAAGTCAGCAGGGGCGTGCGCGGTGACGCCTCCTTGTTCTCCCCTGGCACGCTGTCGATACTAAGTCACCTTCTGCGGAGTGACTGGCTCGCGAGGCGCGTGGTTGCGGCCAAAAGAGCCGGTGTGGTCTGATGAGACCGTGCACATCATCGTGGTTGGCTGCGGCCGTGTGGGCTCGGAGCTCGCCATGGAGCTCTCCGACGACGGGCACTCGGTCGTCGTGATCGACAAGAACCGCGAGAGCCTGCGCCGGCTCACGCACTACCGGGGCAAGACCATCGTCGGCTCGGGTTTCGACCGCGACGTCCTCTTCCAAGCCGAGGCCACGGGCGCCGACGCGCTGGCCGCGGTGACGAGCGGGGACAATTCGAACATCCTGTGCGCCCGCATCGCGCGTGACCACTACGGGATCAAGAACGTCGTGGCGCGCATCTACGACCCGGCCCGCGCGGACATCTACATGAAGCTGGGTATCCCCACGGTGGCGACGTCGAAGTGGACGACCCAGCAGGTCAAGCGTTGGATGATTCCGGCCCCGGACGCCATCGAGTGGACCGACGCCGGCAACACGATGCACCTCATCGAGCGCATCGTCCCCGACGGCCTCGCCGGCCAGCCGGTCGCCCGCTTCAACCTCGGCGACCAGGTGCGCCTCGTCGGCCTCATCCGCGGCGGTCAGGGTCGCGTGGACGTCGAGGGCCTCTTCGCCCAGGAGGACGACATCCTCGAATTCCTGGTCACCCACGAGGGCCTCGCCCAGCTGCACGAACTTCTTGCGGGGGGCTCGTCGTGAGGGTGGTCATCGCGGGCGGCGGTTCCGTCGGGACTTCGATCTCGCTCGACCTCGTCGACCGCAACCACGACGTGACCCTGATGGAGAAAGTCTCAGCGACCGCCGAGAAGCTGCGGTCCATGCTGCCCGGGGTGACGGTGATGGCGGCGGACGCCTGCGAGTTCTCGAGCCTCGCCACCGCCGACGTGCGAAGCGCCGACGTGATGATCGCCGCCACGGGCGACGACGAGGACAACCTGGTCATCAGCTGGCTCGCCAAGCAAGAGTTCGGCGTACCGAGGGTGATCAGCCGGATCAACAACGCCCGCAACGAGTGGCTCTTCAACGAGAGTTGGGGCGTCGACGTCTCGGTGTCGACGCCGGCGCTGATGACCTCGCTCGTCGACGAGGCCGTCGAGGTCGGGGCAATCATCCAGCTGATGACCCTCGCTCACGGTCGCATGCGTCTCATCGAGGTCACGCTCGACGCGAACTCCCCCGCCGTCGTGGAGAACTCGACTCTCGACGAGCTGCGCCTGCCCGACTCGCTACGCGTCGTCGCCGTCGTTCGCAACGAGCAGCCTCTCGTTCCCAGCTCGACGATGCACTTCCTCGAACACGACCACGTCGTGCTGATGGCCCGAGTCGACACGACCGAGGACTGCACCGCCGCATTCATTGGCTAGCCGCACCGGCTTCGCGCAACACGACACCTAGCATGAAAACGTGCGCGCGGCCTTCTTTGACTTGGATAAAACGGTCATCGCGAAGTCGTCACTCATGGCCCTCGGGCCCCAGCTGCACGCCCACGGACTGCTGCACCGGCGAACCCTGATCCGCGCGGGCATCGGGCAACTCTGGTTCCAGCGCTTTGGCGCCGACGACCGACGTCTGGAAAAGGTCCGCGAGGCGGTGCTGAAGATCACGCGGGGTTGGGATCGCGATGAGGTGCGCCAGCTGGTGCGCGAGACCCTCAACCAGGCGATCGAGCCGCTGATCTACGCTGAGGCGCTCGAACTGATCGACTTCCACCTCGGCGAGGGCGACGAGGTCTACCTCGTCTCGAGCGCGCCGACCGAGATTGTCGAGCCCTTCGCCGAGCTGCTCGGCATGACCGGCGCCATCTCCTCGAAGGCGGCCATCGACGAGAACGGCAAGTTCACCGGGGAGATGGAGTTCTTCGCGCTCGGCGACAACAAGGTCTTCGCGATCCGCGAGCTGGCCGAGAGGCGCGGCATCGACCTGGCCGAGTCCTACGCCTACTCCGACTCCGAGTCCGACGTGCCCATGCTCGAGGCCGTTGGCCACCCCTTCGCGGTGAACGCCGACCGCACGCTCGCGCGCATCGCCCACGAGAACCAGTGGCCGCTGCTGACCTTCAGCCACCCCGTCACGGCGCTCAGCCATTCGAGGTCGCACACCCCGTTCTTCGTGAGCGCCCTCATCGTGGGGGCGGCGGCCGTCTTCGGCGGCGCGAAGTTCCAGCGCCGCTAGCAGCTACAGCGTTAGAAGGTCGCGCGCCCCGGTGTCGGAGGAAGGGTGGCGCAGCTTGCTCATGGCGCGCGCCTCGATCTGGCGGATGCGCTCGCGCGTCAGATTCATTTCGGCTCCCACGTCCTCGAGCGTGCGGATCTCGCCCGCCCCGTCGAGGCCAAAGCGCATGCGCAGGATCTTCTGCTCGCGCTCGTCGAGGGGCTGGAGGAGCTTCTCGATAGCAGCCGGCATCATCTTTACCGCGGCCACGTCAAAGGGCGACTCCGCCGAGCGATCCTCGACGACGTCACCGAGCTCGGCGTCGCCATCCTCGCGCAGCGGCTCGGACAATGAGATCGGCTCGGAACGGAATCGGAGCGCCTCGATGAGCTTGTCCTCGGGCATCTCGCACTCGTCGCAGAGCTCCTTGATCGTGGGCGGTCGCCCGAACTTCAGCTCAAGACGCGACTGGGCCTTCTGCACCCGCGCCAGGGTGTCGCCCGCGTGCACAGGCAGGCGAATGGTGCGACCGGTGTTGGCGATGCCGCGCGTGATCGCCTGGCGAATCCACCACGTGGCGTAGGTCGAGAACTTGAAGCCCTTGCGCCAGTCGAACTTCTCCACAGCGTGCATCAGCCCGAGGTTGCCCTCCTGGATGAGGTCGAGCAGGGGCAGCCCCGAGGCCTGGTACTTCTTGGCGATTGAGACCACGAGGCGCAGGTTGGACTGGACGAAGTCCCGCTCGGCCTGGTCGCCGCGGTGCTGGGCGCGCTTGAGGGCCTGCTTGCGGCTCGGGGTCAGCTTGATCTTCTTGTCGTTCTCGGCCGCCTCGAGCTCGGCCTTGGCATCGCGGCCCTCTTCGATCGTCTGGGCCAGGCGGACCTCGTCGTCCTTGGTGAGCAGGGTGTACTGGCCGATGTCCGACAGGTACAGGCGTACGAGGTCCTCGTCGTCGCGGTCAATGCGGTCTTTTGCCATGGCTCCCCTTTGGGACGGAGGTCTCGGAATCTCCGCCACTACTAGTTATACGGAGGTACGCAACTTAACGGCTACTGGGTAATCCCGAAACTCTCGGCGTAGCCACCGGCCTCGAGGCGCTCGGCCAGCCCGCGGGCCTGCTCCTGCCAGTGGCGATCCTCGACCGTCCCGGTGTGGGCCGCGTGCGCGGCGGCCAGCATCTCGCGCACCAGCGTTTCGCTCGCTCCTCGAAGCACCTCGCGCGCCGGCCCGTCGAGGTCGACTTCCTCGCGAGCGTCGCGTAGCGAGACCGCGACCCGTGGACCGACGACCGTCGCCACGCAGTAGAGGACCATCGCGCCCGAAAGATCGCTGGCGACGGCTTCGATGAGCGTGTCGCGCAGTGGAGCGAAGGGCTCGACCGCGACCTCACCTAGGTACTCGCGAAAAGCGAGCGCCACGTCGCCCATGGCCCGACCAGTCTCGTAGGTCCGCACCACGTAGGCGTCGTCGGTAAGACTCGGCGCACTCGCGCCGAGCACGTGGTACATGGCTTCGAAGCACGAAAAGAGGTGCTCCATCGTCTCGCGCGACGACACTACGCCTCGGGGTGAAAGGCGTTCGTGATGGGCATGCGGCGGTCACGGCCGAAGGCCTTTTTCGTGATGCGCACGCCGGGGGGCATCTGGCGGCGCTTGTACTCGCTGCGGTCGACGAGGCGCGTCACCCGGGTCACCAGCGCGCGGTCGTAGCCGAGGGCGATGATCTCCTCGGCGGTGGCGTCCTGTTCGACGTAGAGCTCGAGCAGCGCGTCGAGCACTTCGTAGGGCGGCAGCGACTGGTCGTCGCGCTGGTCGGCGCGCAGCTCGGCCGAGGGCGCCTTCTCCAAGACCGACGCCGGGATCGGATCGGCGTCGCCGTCGCGGCGAGCTCTGTCGTTGCGATAGTGGCAGAGCTCGTAGACGAGGGTCTTCGGCACATCCTTGATGACGGCGAAGCCGCCGGCCGAGTCGCCGTAGAGCGTTGAGTAGCCCACCGCCATCTCGGACTTGTTGCCGGTGGTGAGCACGATCGCGCCAGTCGCGTTCGAGATGGCCATCATCAGTACGGCCCGAATCCGCGATTGCAGGTTCTCGTCCGTCAGCCCGGTCGGTCCCCCGTCAAGCACCTCGGCGAGCGACTCACTGAACATCTCGTGCGCCGACTCGATCGGCAGGGTTGTCACATCGATGTCGAGTCGCTCCGCCAAGTCGAAGGCGTCGACAATTGATCCCTCCGACGAGTAGCGGCTCGGCATTGCGAAGCCCCGCACCGCTCGCGCACCGAGCGCGTCGACGGCGATGGCCGCGACGAGCGACGAGTCCACCCCGCCCGACAAGGCCACGATCGCCTCGCGGAACCCGTTCTTGCGCAGGTAGTCGCGCGTGCCCAGCACCAGCGCCTCGTAGATCTCCTCGGTCTCACCAAGGGGCTCTTGGAGGTGGTTGACGTGCGAGGCGCCCGTGTGCGACTCCTCGCGCGCGTAGCGCGTATCGAGCACCACGCCGACGCTCGAAGCGCGCACCTCGAGCTCGCAGACGAGGAGCTCCTCGCGAAAGGCACTGGCCCGCGCGACAACTTCGCCGCTGGCGTCGACCACCGTGCTCTGGCCGTCGAAGACGAGCTCGTCCTGGCCGCCCACGAGATTGACGTAGGCGATCGGGCAGTTCGTCTCGAGCGCGCGCTCGCGCAACATGGCTTCTCGTTCTTCGCGGCGCCCGTGCGCGTAGGGCGACGCGTTGGCGACGACGATCAGTGTGGCGCCCTCGCGCGCGAGCGCGGCCGCCGGACCGTCCGCCGTCCATACGTCCTCGCAGACGAGCAGGCCCACCGCGACGCCCCTTACGTTCACGATGGTCTCGGGTCCGACGCCCGGGTGAAAGTAACGGCGCTCGTCGAAGACGTCGTAGTTGGGCAGCAGCCGCTTGGTCGCTGTCGCGACGACGCCCTCGTCACCCAGGGCCACCAGCACGTCGCCGACGTGGCCTCGGCGCCGCTCGTCGTCGTAGGCGCGCATCGCGTCACGTCCGTCGCTCGCGGGCGCGAGCGTCACGCCGCTTGAGCCTTCGGGCATGACCGTGCCGACCAGAATCGGCGGCAGGTTCTCCGCCTTGGAGAGGTCGAGCAGCGCCTGCGCGCTCGCCTCTATGAAGCCCTCCTTCAAGAGAAGGTCCTCGGGTGGGTAGCCCATCAGGGAAAGCTCCGGGGTTAGCACGAGGTCGGCGCCGACGAGGGCCGCTTGGGCGCGAAAGCGGCCGAGGGTCTCGACGTTTTGTCCAAATCCGCCCACGACCGCGTTCATCTGGGCCAATGCGATCCGAAGCGTTGTCACGCCTGGAGCCTAATGGCGAGGGTTCTTCGATTACGGGCGAAGGTTTTACACGCCATTAACAGAACGAGGGGGGTCGACGGCGCCAGAGCCATCAGACTGGGAGTGGTCGCGAACACGCGACGACACACTAAGGAGCAGCGTTGTCGTATCAGGCGGAATACATCTGGATTGACGGTACCGAGCCGACCCGAAAGCTACGAAGCAAGACCAAGATCGTCGCCGACGGTAAGAAGCCACCACTATGGGGCTTCGATGGGTCGAGCACCAATCAGGCGACCGGCAAGAAGTCGGACTTGGGGCTCCAGCCGGTCTTTACCTGTCCCGATCCGCTGCGCGGCCCGAACGACGTGCTCGTCATGTGCGAGGTCTTGAACCAGGACATGACGCCGCACGCGACGAACACCCGGGCCCACGCCGTCGAGGTCGCCCAGCGATTCGCCAGCTTCGAGCCGATGTTCGGCATCGAGCAGGAGTACACATTCTTCAAGGACGGCCGGCCCTACGGCTGGCCGGAGGACGGCTTCCCCGCGCCCCAGGGCCCGTACTACTGCGGCGTCGGCGGCGCGAAGATGCCCGGGCGCGACATCGTCGAGGCCCACACGCTCGCCTGCCAGCGCGCCGGTATCGCCATCGAGGGCACCAACGCCGAGGTGATGATGGGCCAGTGGGAGTTCCAGGTCGGCGTGCTCGGCGCGGTCGAGATCGGTGACCAGCTCTGGACCGCACGCTGGCTGCTCGAGCGCATCGCCGAAGAGTTCGAGGTCGACGTGAGCTTCGACGCCAAGCCGGTCAAGGGTGACTGGAACGGCGCGGGCGCGCACACCAACTTCTCGACGAAGCAGATGCGCGCGCCGGGTGGCATCACGGCCATCGTGGCGGCCTGCGAGGCCCTCGCTCGGCGCGTGAAGGAGCACATCGCCGCCTACGGCGAGGGCATCGAGCAGCGCCTGACCGGCGAGCACGAGACCGCCCCCTACTCGAAGTTCTCCTACGGAGTCTCCGACCGCGGCGCGTCGGTGCGCATTCCGGCGGCCGTCGCGCGCGAGGAACGCGGCTACCTCGAGGACCGCCGTCCCAACGCCAACGTCGACCCGTACGTGGTATCGGCTCTGATGGTCGAGACCATCTGCGGCGCGGCTGCGATGTCCTCGCCGACACTCGTCAAGCCGGTGAAGGGTCCATCGAAGCGCGTGGCCGCCAAGCGGGCCTCGCCCAAGCTCGTCGCGCGGCGCGTGCCGACCAAGAAGGTGAGCTGAGCGAATTCAGAAGCCCGCCGCCCGTTGGCGGCGGGCTTCTTGCTTCGCGCTTGGGACCTGAGGGAGAAGGTGCGAGAATGGCGAGTATGCAGAGTCAGGCTCAGTACGTGCTGCGCACCGTCGAGGAGCGCGGCGTTCGCTTCGTCCAGCTCTGGTTCACCGACGTGCTCGGGCGCCACAAGGCCTTCCACGTCACGCCCGCCGAGCTCGAGGACGCCCTCGATCAGGGGATGACCTTTGACGGCAGCGCGATCGACGGCTTCTCGCGCACGACCGAGTCCGATCTGCTCGCTCGGCCCGACCTCACGACGTTCCAGCTGCTGCCCTGGCACGAGCCGGGTGCGGGCGTCGCGCGCGTCTTCTGCGACATCGTGAACATTGATGGCACGCCCTTCGAGGGCTGCCCCCGCCAGCGCTTGCGCCACGTGCTCGATGACGCGCGCGCCCAGGGCTTCACGTTTTTCGTCGCGCCCGAGGTCGAGTACTTCTACTTGGCCGATCTCGACCCCTCCAGGGGTCCGGTACCGCTCGACCACGGCAGCTACTTCGACCTGCTGGCCGACGACACCGCGAGCCAGCTGCGTCGGCGGACCGTCCTCACGCTCGAGGAGATGGGCATCGGCGTCGAGCACGCCCAGCACGAGGACGCCCCGGGCCAGCACGAGATCGATCTGCGCTACACCGACGCCCTCACCATGGCCGACACGATGATGACGGTTCGCCACGTCGTCAAGGAGCTGGCCCGCCAGGCGGGCGTCGCGGCGAGCTTCATGCCCAAGCCCTTCGTCGGCGTGCAGGGCTCGGGGCTGCACACCCACCTCTCGCTCTGGCGCGACGAGCGCAACGCCTTCATCGGCGAGCACACCTACGGGTTGAGCGACCTCGCCGAAAAGTTCATCGCCGGGCTCGTGCGCCACGCCCCGGAGATCACCGCGATCACCAACCAGTGGGTCAACTCCTACAAGCGTCTGGTGCCCGGAGGCGAGGCGCCGGTCGGCGCGGCGTGGGCCCGCTACGACACCGACGCGCTCGTGCGCGTGCCCTCGGTGAAGCCCGGTCGGATCGACTCCACGCGCGTCGAGTACCGCTCGCCCGACCCGGCGGCGAATCCCTACCTCGCCTTCGCGGTCGTGCTCGCGGCCGGGCTGCGCGGGGTTATGGGCAACTACGCGCTGCCCGCCGAGGGTGAGCGCACCGCGGCTCTGCCACAGTCCCTCGCCCAGGCGGTCGACCTGATGGAGAACTCGTCGCTGATGAAAGAGACCCTCGGCAGCCATCTCGTGGAGTGGTTCCTGCGTAACAAGCGCGCCGAGTGGGAGGCCTACCGCGGCCAGGTGACGCCCTTCGAGCTCGAGCGCTACCTCCCGCTGCTGTGACCATCGACGTCGTATTGTGCGTGCCCTCGTGCGAGGGGCCGGTGCGCAAGGCCTTCGACGTCACCGGGGTCAGCCCGGCCGTCGCGGCGTCGGCCCGGCTGAACGAGATCGCGGCCCTCGAGCCCGCCAAGGGCTTCGCCGGTGCCGTGATCAACGCCGCGGCCCTGCCCTTCAGCGAGGCGATGAGCCTCTGTCGCCAGCTGCGCCAGCGCGAGCGCGCCGTGGAGCCGATTATCTTGCTGCTCGACCACTACCAGCTCGACGACCTGACGTTCCGCGAGGACCTCTTCGACGACTTCGTCGTGGGGCCCTTCGACGTCAGCGAGCTGGCGACGCGACTGCGTCATCGCTTGCGCCGGGCCGGCAACGAGTCGGTGGCGGCGCGCATTGAGCACGGCGAGCTCTCGATGAACCTCGAGACCTACCAGGCGAGCATCGCCGGACGGGTCATGGACCTCACGTACATGGAGTACGAGCTGCTGCGCTTCCTCGCGACCAACCCCAACCGGGTCTTCACGCGCCAGACGTTGCTCAGCCGGGTCTGGGGCTACGAGTACTACGGCGGCGCGCGCACCGTCGACGTGCACGTGCGCCGACTGCGCGCGAAGCTGGGCGAGGAGTACGCGCACCTAATTCAGACGGTGCGCTCGGTCGGCTACCGCTTCGGCGCGCCCGACGAGTACGACGTCTAGCGCTCGGGCGCGTACGCCCAGAGCTCGACCTCGGCTCGAGCGCCGTAGGGCAGCGCGGCGACGGCGACCGCGGTGCGCGTCGGCA
>Ga0209415_10002648_pt1 | contig 33441 bp, 27 predicted proteins | sample PeaSoiSIISIP2007_FD_187696 | JGI IMG/M metagenome (GOLD analysis project Ga0209415, IMG submission 187696) | Peat soil microbial communities from Weissenstadt, Germany - SII-SIP-2007 (SPAdes) (version 2) | ecosystem: Environmental > Terrestrial > Soil > Wetlands > Peat | place: Germany... | reverse complement strand
GTGATCAGATCGTCTCCGTCGGTGACATGTCACTCACGGAGGAGATCGTTGTCACCGATCCTTTTCCTGCCGTGGCCTCGCCACCACCACCACCACCACCACCACCACCACCACCACCACCGACCTCCAGCAGGGTGTCGGGCTCTCGGATTGAACGCTCATCGCCTCGGTGATGCGCGCATGGTACGGTCAGCCGCAGATGACTGGCCAGGGCACATTGTCTCGTCGGCCACCGACCGACGGAGCGATGTCGAGGACGTCGGGGCGCTCCGCCCAGGAGGCCCGCGGCCTTCGGTCGGGTGCGTTGTCGCGGCGGAAGGCGACCTTGCCGGGAATCGCGCTGTTGGCGATGCTGCTCGCCGTCGGGCTCTTCACGATGGTGGGCAAAGGGCACACTCCTTCGCGTCACAGCGCCGCGGCCCCGCCACGGCACGCGACTCGCACCTCGAAGACCGTGGTGCACCATGCCAAGCCCGCGCCCTACGTGGCTCCGACGGTCGTGACGATCCCCCTCACCGGAGGATCGACGACGCTGTCCTCGACCGGGCCTGGCGCTCTTCCGCAGACTTATCAGCTTCCGTCGTCGAGCACGGCCGCCTTCCGAACCGAGATGGAGGCGCTGTGGCAGGGGATCAAGTCCGACTCTCTCGCGGCGGCGCTCCCGGCGTTCTTCCCTGAGGCCGCCTACCTGCAAGTGAAGACTGTGGCGTCGCCCCGTATGGACTATCTCAATCGTCTCCTCGTTGAGTTCCAGCTGGACGTCGACGCGGCGCACCGATTGCTCGGCCAGGACGCCCCGAGCGCGACGTTGGTCGGCGTGTCGGTGCCGACCGGGCAGGCCGGGTGGGTCTTCCCTGGTTACTGCCTCAACAGGGTCGGGTACTTCCAGGTGTCCGGGTCGCGGCTCGTCTACGAGGTCAACGGCCAGATCCGTTCCTTCATCATCGCCTCGCTCATCTCCTGGCGGGGAGTCTGGTACGTCGTTCACCTCGGTGCGATCTCTCGCACCGACGAAACCGGGCTCGTGGACGACCCGACCATCGGCTCCGGCACGTTCGGGCCGCCGGAAGGCTGTTGAGCCACCTTCGCCTGGTTAGTCATGCCCCGCGGGTAGCCTGAGGCAGTGACCGGCACGCGAGCGACCCGGGGCGCGAGCAGGCCCGACGTCGAGGAGCTTCGCTTCGATTTTGCCGGCGGGGAGGATCGAACGCGCGATCCGAATCCCTTGCTCCGCCAGGCAACCCCTGCGGCTCTGCCGGTCGAGGAGTCGGTCGCGGCGCGTGTCGAGGCGCCAGAAGCGCTGCGCAAGCTGTCCGTGGTCGGCGCCGAGCCTGCTCCGGTGCCCGGATCGGCTTCCGACGCGGCCCTGTCGGTCAGTGACTTCTACAGCCGCGTACGTGGCGCACTGCGCGAGACGTTTCCTGAGGAAGTCTGGGTAACCGGCGAGATCCGCAAGGTGACGACGTCTCGAGGTCACCACTACCTCGAGCTCGCGGACCACGTCGACGAGCTAGCCCGGCCGGCGTCCGAGGACCGGGCTGCGTTTCGCGGCGGTCCAGCGGGTCGCAACGTGAACGCCACGCTCGAAGTCGCCTGTTGGGCTTCGGACTGGCCCGTCGTGCAGTATGAGCTGGCTGCTGTCGGAGTCGAGCTCGCGGTCGGGCTCGTAGTCCGCGTCCGCGGCAAGGTCACGGTGTGGGAGGGCGGAAGCAAGTTGCGGTTCTCCATGACCGCCCTCGATGTCGAGGCTCTGGTCGGGGGCATCGCCGCAGCTCGCCGCCGGCTCTTGGGCGCCCTCGCGGCGGAGAACATCCTCGACGCGAACCGGCGCCTGCCAGTGCCCCTCGTCCCGCTACGGATCGGGCTCGTCACGAGCCCCGGTTCGGAGGCCTACGGAGACTTCACGGGTCAGCTGGACCGCTCGGGCTATCGGTTCGACGTCCGTTTCGAGCCGTCGATCGTCCAGGGGCCGGAGGCACCGTCTCAGATCGTCGGGGCCTTGACGAGGCTCGCCTTCTTCGAGCCTCACCTCGTCGTCGTCGTTCGCGGGGGTGGGGCCAAAGGTGATCTTGCCGCGTTCGACTCCGAGCCCGTTGCCCGGGCGATTGCCGGCGCGCCGTTCCCGGTCTGGACCGGCATCGGGCACACGGGCGACCGTTCGGTCGCCGATGAGGTCGCGCACCAAGCGCTTGTGACCCCGACGCAGTGCGGCGAGGCCGTCGTGGCTGTAGTTGCTGCGTATCTCGAAGCCGTAGACCGGAGCGCACGGCGTCTCGCGCAGCGGATCGAGGCTCGACTCGACGAAGCGAGCCGCGAGCTTGCCGGCTCTTCTGTCTCAACTTGTCGGGCAGCCCGCCACGCTCTTGACCAGTCGTCGGCCAATCTCCGTGCAGCCGAGACACGAATCGGCAACGCAGCCCTCGTCACCATCGAGCGGAGCCGCGGGCAGCTCATTAACCGCGCCCAGAGACTGGCCGCTCCGTCGTCTCAGCAGCTCGCCGTTCAGACCCAGCGCGTCGCCCACCAGCGCGCCGTCTTGCAGCTGCTCAACCCCCAACGTCAACTCGAGCGCGGCTGGTCCCTCACGCGCGACCGGGGTGGTCGGATCGTTCGATCCTCGGCGACGTTGCACCGGGGGGTAACGCTGGTCACGACCTTTGCCGAAGGCAGCGCGACCTCGGTTGTCGAAGAAGTTCGGGCTCCTATTGAGAACGGGGCGAGCGACGGAACTATCGCCAGCGAGCGAGGAGTCTCATGAGCATGACTGACCCGGTCACCAACTCGGTCCCCGTCGCCGAGCTCGGCTATGCCGAGGCATCCGACGAGCTCGACGCCATAATCGCCGAGCTCGAACGCGGCGTCATCGACGTCGACCTCCTCGAGGTCCGTCTGCGGCGGGCCGTCGAGATCGTCGAGGAGCTCGATCGCCGGATCCGCGGAGCTCGGGACAAGGTCGGTTCGCTCCTGCCACGGCTCGAAGCCGTAGGCCAAGACTCCGTGCACGAAGAAGAGGTCAGATAGCGCGACCGTCCTTCGGGCTCAGCCGGACTTCCTTCGGGCTCAGCCGGACCGTCCTTCGGGCTCAGCCGGAACGTCCTTCGGGCTCAGCCGGACCGTCCTTCGGGCTCAGCCGGCGCATCAGGGCAGAGGCGGTTCGGGCACATTGAATTCCGTTTCCCAACTTGCCTCCGCAAAACATAGCAAGCGCTCGCTATGTTTATCGGAGGCAAGATCGAGGCAGAATTGAACTTACGACCGGGCGTCGAGCGGAGTACGACCGGGCGCCGAGCGGAGTACGACTGGGCGTCGAGCGGCGGACTGCCGGCACCGGAGGACTCCGGCAAGCGCCTAGGGGCGCCGACCGGTCAGGTCGAGCAGGCGGAGCTGGAGCGGAGCGTCTTCTGCGACTTGTCCGCTAGGTCCTGATCCGAAGACGCCGAGACTTCCGATCATCGGCGCCATAGGTGCCAGATCGTTCCAGACCAGCTCTACCAACGCCGGGTCGAGGGATTCGTCAACACCCGCGGCGCGAGCCAGGTCCCAGGTATGGAGGGTGAGGTCTCCAATACGAAAGCCGAGAAGCTGCGCTCCGGAGATGTCACCCACCGGGTGGTGGCACACGCGCTCCAAGGCGCCAGTCTCGGCGAACGCAACCAGCTGCACACGTGCGCTATCGACAAACCTCGCGACGGGATCGTGCTGGTCATCGCCGCCGACAGGGGCGAGGGCTTCCTCTGTCGTGGCCCCGGCGAGGAGCCGCGCGCCCATCCAGTTACCCCTGATCACGTGTTCCACCAGGTCGTGCACCGTCCAGTGATCGCAAGGCGTCCCACGATCGAATTCCTCGGGATCTACCTCGCGCAGTCGTGACTCGAACTCGGCGCTCGTGCGCTTCAGTGCTTCCTGAGAGTCCATCCTGACGATGATACGCAACCTCCATGCAAGACCCTTGGTCCGGCCTTGCCAAGTTGGTGCCCGCTCCTCCCGATCGTCAGGAGCGAACGATGACCGGGAGCGTGCTCAGGCCACGGAGGGTGATCCGGTTGCGGAAGACAGGCGTGTCGGTCGCGAGCTCGATCGACCTGAAGCGCTCGATGAGCCGGCCGAAGAAGACCTGTCCCTCGGCGCGCGCCAGCGGTGCGCCGAGGCAGAAGTGGATGCCCGCCGCGAAGCTAAGCGGCGGCCCCTGGTCGCGCTCGAGGTCGAGCCGGTCGGGATCGGAGAAGTGAGCAGGGTCGCGGTTGGCAGCGCCAAGGATCGTGATGATCTCCTCGTGAGCCTTGACGGGGACGCCGGCCACGACGGAGTCTTCGAGTGCTAGGCGTCCATCGAACTGCACCGGGCTGTCGTAGCGGAGCAGCTCGTCGACCGCCGAGCGCAGCAGGCCCGGGTTGTCGCGAAGTCGTGCCATCTCCTCCGGATGCGTCAGCAACGCCAGGAGCCCGTTGCCGATCAGGTTCGTGGTCGTCTCGAAGCCAGCGCCGAAGATCAAGATCGCGATGCCGATCAGCTCAAGCTCGGTCAGCTTGTCCGTGCCTTCCTGCACCGCGATGAGGCTGCTCACGAGGTCGTCGCCTGGCCGTGCGCGGCGTTCAGCGACGAGACCGTGGAAGTAGGCCTCGAGCTCCCCCTGCGCCTGTATTGCGTGGCCTAGCTCCTCTGGGGAGATCACCGGTTCGAGGAGCGCTGTCGCTCTCCCCATGACTTCCCTGAAATGCCTCCAATCCCTTTCGGGGACACCGAGCATCCGACCGATGACGGCAACCGGCAGGGGAAACGCGAGCTTGTCCATCACGTCCACGGGCTCGCCCTCGGCGAGTTCGTCCAGGAGCCCGTCCACCAGCGAGGCGATCTGGGGCCGCAGATGCTCGACCGTGCGAGGCGTGAACGCGCGGTTCACCAGAGACCGGAGCCTCGTGTGGTCCGGCGGGTTCAAGAACAGCATCGACCTGCGCTCGCGCGACATGTCGAGGAACTCCGGCGGGAACATCTCCAGATCGCCGAAGCGTTCCTCTAGGGCGTCCCGCCGGTCGCGTTCGTCCTTACCGAAGCGAGGATCTCGCAGCACGATCTCGCACTCCTCGTACCGGGTGCAGGCGGTGAAGCCCAGGCCGCTCCGGTAGACAGGGGCCACACTCCGCAAACGTTCGTAACCGGGGTAAGGGTTGCTCCGGCCTTCCTCGGTGCCGACGATCTGCGCGAATACCGCGTCGAGCTCGGGGACCGAGGCAGGCCATGGGAAGGTAGCCGCGTCTCCGGCCAACGCTTCCTTCACTTCTGGCGAGGCTACCGGCTGGCACCCGAACAGGCGACGGCATCTTGGGGGGCAGGCGACGGCACCTTGCGGGGCAGGCGCCGGCAGCAGGCGACGGCATCTTGGGGGGGCAGGCGACGGCACCTTGCGGGGCAGGCGACGGCAGCAGGCGACGGCACCGGGCGCACTCGGTCGCCCTTAATCTCGGTCTCGTGACCGATCGGCTCACCTCCGTCGTGACCGTCGGGGCAGGCCTGGCCGGGCTACGCGCCTGCGAGGCGCTCCGCCAACACGGCTACGAAGGGAGCCTGACCCTCGTCGGCAGTGAGAACCGCCTGCCCTACGACCGCCCGCCACTCTCCAAGCAGCTGCTTGCCGGCTCGTGGGACGTGGCCAGATGCACGCTGAAGACAGAGCAAGACCTCGATGCGCTCGGAATCGAGCTCGACCTTGGAGCGACAGCCGAGCGCCTTGACCTGGCGACGCGGTCGGTCGCGTTGACCGACGGCCGCGTCCTCGCATTCGACGGGCTCGTGATCGCGACTGGTGCCGTTCCGCGTCCGCTGCCGGGCATTACCGGGCGACCGGACGTTCTCACCTTGCGCGATCTCGAGGACGCGCTCGCCCTTCACGCGATCATCTCGCGGGCTGGCGCGCGGCTCGTTATCGCAGGGGCCGGTTTCATCGGGCTCGAGGTTGCGGCTACAGCGCGTGGGCTCGGTACCGACGTCGTCGTCGTCGAGCCGCTTGCGGTTCCTCTGGAACGGGCGGTCGGGCAACTCGTCGGAGCAGTGTGCGAGGCGATGCATCGTGACCATGGCGTGGACCTACGGCTTGGCACCGTGGTGGATGGCGTCGAGACGGGCACACATCCGGGATCGGGCGTGACCTGTCTGCTCAGCGACGGCACGAGCTTGGAGGCGGACGCGCTGCTCGTCGGCATCGGCGTGCTTCCGGCGACCTCGTGGCTCGAGGGATCCGGCCTCGAAGTGGGCACCGGCGGGCTGAGCTGCGACGCCTCGCTCACCGCAGCTCCCGGCGTGGTTGCAGCCGGTGATCTCGCGAGATGGCCGCATCCGGTGACCGGAGAGTCCTTGCGGGTCGAGCACCGCACGAACGCGGCCGAGCAAGGCGAGCACGCCGCGAGGAGCCTGCTTGCCGGTGAGGGGCCGCGAGACGCGTTTGCTCCGGTGCCCTACGTCTGGTCGGACCAGTACGACCACAAGATCCAGGTGCTCGGAAGCCCGAACGCGACCGACGAGACTGTGGTGGTTGACGGGTCGTTGGACGAGTTTCGTTTCGTGGTCGTGTTCGGACGCGCCGGCCGCCTCACGGGTGCTCTCGGCTTCAGTCGCCCCCGGGTACTCATGTCCTACCGGCCGTTGCTCGAACGTGGGGCGAGTTTCGAGGAAGCGTTGTCGGTCAAGCAGTCGTGAGCCGGCGGGGAGACGGGGGCCGCCGGCGAGACGGGGGCCGCCGGCGAGACGGGGGCCGGCGAGCCCCACGCCCTGGACGGAGTCCTCGCACCACCTCCTCGACGAACGCGCGAGTCCGCCAGTCCGGGTCGTAACTGCCGTACGCGGCGCGTTCCAGCAGCGCAGCCGCGGCTCCGAGCGAGGCCGTCGCGATCGGTCCGGCTCGCCACCGACCGAAAGCGCCTAGCCGGGCGGCGTATTCGCCGAGCGTCTCGGCCGGCGATCTCCTCAGACCGGCTTTCGCACCGCGGCGTTCCAAATCCGCTGTGACCTGCTCGACCCAGCCCGTCGGGCGCCGGCGGCGCCGGCGGACCTCGAGGGCGGCGATCGCGCCGCACGCGATCGCGCCGAGGCTTCCGCCAACGGGGGCCCAGGGGAGGTCGGCGATCGCATGCCCGACATCGGCGAGCAGCACCGCGCCGGGATCGGGCGGTGCGAGGGGAACTTGCGTGGTCGGGTCGAAGTTCTGCCACCCGACGCCCGGGAACCACACTTGCACCCAGGCGTGCGCATCCTTGGCCTGGATCTCGTAGAGGTCGCTCAGCGGGTCGAACGGTCCGGGCACGTAGCCGATCGCCTCGCGGGCGGGTACCCCGAGCGTGCGGAGCATGACCGCAAGTGAGGTCGAGATCTGCTCGCAGTAGCCCACGCGAGATCCGAAGAGGAACTGGTTGACGGCGTCCTGGCCCGGGCGGAGCGGTGGGATGTCCGTCGAATACCGCACGTTTCGAGCCATCCAGGCCTCGAGAGCGGTCACCTTCGCGTAGGTCGTCGTCGCCCGAGCCGCCGTCACGATCTTGCGAGCTAGCGCCTTGACTCGACCGTAGCGACCCGCGGGGATGTTGACGTCCGGCTTGAGAGCATCTGCGAGAGCCTTCGGTTCGGAGGGGAGCGGTTGGATTCTCGCGAGCACGCTCGGCGGCTGCTCGTTGTCGGCGGAGATGACCGTGTAGACCGTGCCGGGCGTCATCGCGATCGTGGATCGCATCGAGCCGTCGCCGCCGACGACCAACGAGTGAGCGGGGAAGTAGACCTCTGTGGGATCCGCGGTCGCGAACAGAAGATTGGCGAGGTGCTGATCCACATAGAACGTCTGAACGTTGCTCGGCCCGAGATCGAAGGCCAGCGAGACCTGGCTCCCTTGGCCGAGCGCCCCCGGAACCGCGCCGTCGTCCAGCTGGGTTCCCCCGCGGGCCAAGGAGCTCAAGGCTGAGCTTACGTCGAAGGGCGATCCAGTATTGAGGACTCGGTCCCTTCTCGTAGGCGACGATCGCTTCCAGTTCTCCCCGTCCCAGGTGTCGTAGGTCATTCCGACGAAGTAGCCGGGTTGGTCGGCACGCACCCGCATCACGACCTCGTTGCCAAGAGCACCGCGCGTGGCGGTGTCGAGCTCACTCGCGAATCCGAGGTAGCCGCCGACCCCGGTTCTCCCGGTCGACTTGCCGGCCTGCGCGGGCTCGGTCGACTGCGCTCCGCTACCGGTGATGTCGCCGGGATCGGCCAGAGGCAGGAACGACGTGAGCGAGGCGGGCAGCGTAATGGACTGAGCGGCTCGAGGTGCTGGTAGGAACACGAGGAAGCCCGCACCGAGGAGCACGACCACCATGCCCGTGGCCGCGATGGAGCCCAGCGGAATCGGACCTCGACCCCCGGTCATCGAGCGCCACGAGCAGCCGAGCCCTACCAGGCAGGCGCCGAGCCAGAGTGCCACGTAGCCGAGGAACCCGGTCGAGACCGCTTGGGCCGCTCCGACCGTGAGGAGGGCGCCGGCCGCGGCGAGTGAGAAAAGGAGGTCGCGTCGTGCCGGTACATCGAAGGCGTGGATGACCTGCACCCAGGTGAACAAGCCGGCGAGTGGGACTTCGATCGAGCTCAGTTGGCCGGCATGGGCCGCGCCGATGATCTGTAGGACGAACGAAGCGAAGATGCCGAGCACCGCGACGGCCAGGAGGACCTTGACCCATTGCCATGGTCTGGATCGAGTCGCGTAGGAGAACACCATGCCGGCGGCCGTGCCTGCGCACGCGAGAACGGCGGTGAACACCGACACCTCGCCGACCGCGGAGCAAGCCAGAATGCCGGTCACAACCGCAATGGCCGTCGCGATCCGGAACGTCACGGAGTGCTCCGGCGGAGGAGGGGCGTTCGCGCGGCGAACCATCTCGACAAAGCCGGTGGCTCTCCGGCGCGATCCGGGTTGCCGCGAGGCAACGGTTCTTCGCTGCCCGTCCCCCCGGCGGTCACCAGAGTCCCTCCGCTCGGGGACGCGTCGGCGATCGGTGGCGGCTCTCCGGTCTGTCGTGCTCTGCACTCCGACCCCTAGCGTTCTTCGCCCGTAGCGACCGAGCGGGCCAGGCGCCGCCCGGCTGCGACGCGGTCGGCCACGGGCGCGACGACTCGGCCGGTGACCTCAGTTGTCTCGAGTAGCACACGGCGGCCCGCGCTCAACTGCAAGATCGCCTCTCCCATCGCCTCCTCGGCCAACTGGTCGGCTGCGTCGAGATCGCGCGGGAGGTCGACAACGATCCGGATCGGGTCGTCAGTCCGGCTCTCGGACTCGCGAATCATGAGGCCCCCGGTGTGGGCGCTCGCATTCCAGTGCACGCGACGTCGCCCGTCGCCGTGCTGGTAGGGGCGAACGCCCCGCAAGTCCCCGGTGAGCGTCGGCCGTGGGGGCCCGTGACCATCCTCGAGCGCGCTCGGTGCGAGGAGCCCCATGGGCCGCTCGCTGGGTCGCGGCGCGACGTGCAAGGGCCGGGACAGCTCGAGGACCTGGTCGCGCGACCACCAGAGCAAGCCGAAGGGGGCTGCGGTTGCCACACGCACCGTCACCGTCGAGGTGACCCCGCGCCGAACGGGCACGATGACCAGGCAAGCCGGCATCCCCCTTGTCAGCAGCAGTGGGGCCCCGCCCATCGACCTCGGGATGCAGCGCATGGAGCGGTTCCCAACGACCTCGAGCTCCACCGCGGAGCCGGCGGTCGCATCCGAGGGCGACTTCTCGCAGATGAGCAGCAGGCCTGGCGCCGCAAACGCCGGCGCGACGAGGCCGAGCAGGAGCAGGCCGGCAACAACCGATCCCACCGCTTGCACCCAGCCCGAGCCGCTCGCGTGCGCCACGCCCGCCCAAACGAACAGCAGGAGCGCCGTGCCGGCGACCGGTCCCAAGGCGCGTTCGGGGAGGGCCAGCTGGCGGACGTGGCGGGTCGCGGCCTGGCTCGGCCACGGCCCGCTGGCCGCCGGAGGGTGCCGGCGTGAGCGCCGTAGCATCACGGCCGCGGCGAGGGAACCTGCTCGAGGATCGCCTGGACCGCCGCGATCCCGGCCTCGAATGCACCGACGGGGCCGGCATCAGTGACCAGGCGGTGAGCGAGCACACTGACGGCCACCGCCTTGACGTCGTCGGGGAGCACGAAGCCGCGTCCGGCGATGACGGCGTGTGCCCGCGCGGCGGCGAGCAAGCCAATGGTCGCCCGGGGGCTCCCGCCAAGACGGATGAGCGGGTCCACCCGGCTGGCCCGCACGACCGCGACCGCATAGCTCGCGACCGTGGGCGCAATCGGCACTTCGGCCACGACCGCCTGCACGGCCGCCAGCGCACTGGTAGTACAGACAGGCGAGAGCGAGGAGAGCGACGGCTGTGCCCCGTGCGAGAGCGCCAACCTCGTCTCGGTGGCCTCGTCCGGGTAACCGAGGCGTGTGGCGAGCAGGAAACGGTCCATCTGACTTTCCACCAGAGGAAACGTGCCCGCCTGATCGACGGGATTCTGAGTCGCCAGCACCAGGTGCGGCTCGGGCAAGGGCCACGACTCGCCGTCAACGGTGACCTGTCGCTCTTCCATGGCCTCGAGCAGGGCGGCCTGGCTTCTCGGTGGGGTCCGGTTCAGCTCGTCGAAGAGCACGACATGTGCGAAGACGGGACCCGGGCGGAAGTCCCAGGTCTCAGACGACCCCGAGTAGATCGAGACACCGGTGATATCGGACGGGAGCAGGTCGGGATGGCCTTGGATCCGGGCGAGCCGAGTCCCGATGGAGACCGCGACCGCCTTTGCGAGCATCGTCTTGCCGACGCCGGGCACGTCCTCGATGAGAAGGTTCCCGGCTGCCAGAACCGCTGTCGTCGCGGCGACGACAGCGCCCGGAGTGCCGAGGACCACAGCGCTCAGGTTTGCTTGCAGTGCTGCAGCCAGTTCGAGCGCATCGTCGAGCGACGCGCCCACGTTCGCGCCTCTTACGAGGTCGTCAGTCGTCACGAGCGATTCCTCACGCAGGGCGAGCGTACCGCCACTTTGAGCACCTGCCTTTCAACTGCCTCCGCAACCGGCCATGCGCTTAGCGGTCCGGCCAAGGCGAGGCTCCAAATGGCGAGGGAAGGCCGAGCTTCCCCGGGTTCAAGATACCCCGAGGATCGAGCGCCGTCTTGAGCGCCTCGAGCACGCCGAAACCGGTGCCAAGGGCCTCCGCGAGGTACGGACCGCGCACCAATCCGATGCCGTGGTGGTGACTGATCGATCCACCGTTCGCCGAGGTGGTCCGAAGGACGGCCTGCCAGCAATCCCGGTAGAAGGCCTCGGCCCAGGCGTCGTCGGCCGGGTCAGCGCCACGGCCGGCGAAGGTGAAGTAGAGGCAGGCACCCTCGAGGTATGCGTGCGACTCATGTGCCGAGGCGACGATGATCCCGGAGGTCGCGCGAAGCGCCGCCAACGCGCCGCCGTAGATGGCCGACAGGGCATCCCAGGGCGCGGCGATCTCGATCGTGTCGGCGACGATCCCGGCACGGGTGACCGCTTCGAGCGCCGACACGTCGTTGCGGTGCGCGAACCATCGCTCGACGAGCGCGACGTCGAGCGGGTCGCCGGTTCGACACTCCTCGAAGAGCACCCGCATGGCCGCCTCGACGATGACCTCGTCCCCCTCGTCGAGCGCGATGAGGACGTTGCCGTCGGAAATATCGAAATGGCGTTTCGACTCGGTCGAGTCGTAGAGCCGCACGACCGCTGGGGTCGCGCCGCGCCGGAGGGTGCGGCGGAGCGCCTCGAGGCCCTCGGCGAAGCTCGGGAAGGACCATGCGGCGCGCCGTTCCTCGGCCGCGACCCGGTGAACTCGGAGTCGGGCTGACGTGATAACGCCGAGCGTCCCCTCGCTGCCCACGAACAGGCTTGTCAGATCGGGCCCCATTGCCGAGCGCGGCCCCGCACCCTGCCCGGCCAGTGCTCCCGTCCGCACGACCGTCCCGTCGGCGAGCACGACCTCGAGCCCGGCGACGATGTCCTCGATCTTTCCGTAGCGAGTGGAGTACTGGCCGGCGCCTCGACACGCTATCCATCCTCCGACCGTCGCGAGCTCGACGGACTGGGGCCAGTGGCCCGTGGTGATCCCAGAACCCGAGCGAAGCCGTTGTTCGAGATCAGCTCCGTTGGTGCCGGCACGGACGTCGACGAGCGATGCTCCCTCGCCGTGCTCGAGGACGCCCTCGAGGCCGCAGCAGTCGAGGCTGACGCCGCCGAAGACCGGGATGGTGCCACCGCAGACACCGCTGCGGCCACCGGTGGCGGTGACTGGGACCCGGGCTTCGTTGCAGCATCGGAGCACGTCGGCGACTTCGGCGGTGTCAGCGGGGCGAGCGATGACGCCAGGCCGGGCGGGCACCGCACCCGACAGCGCCCACCTCGAGGAGATCGGCCACCAGTCGCGGCCCGCCTCGGCCAAGGACTCCGGGGAAGTGTCCAGGATCGCGCACGCGCCGGACAGCCGCTCGAGAAACCGGTCGTCCAGAGCGACCCGCTCGCCGCCGAGCCGCTCGCGTAGCTCGCGGGCTCCGACGGCGAACTCGATCGGGGGCACTGTCGCCCTGTGCGCGCCGCTCATCGAGGTTCAGGTCTCCGACATCGGCGACCGCTCGGCGCCGAGGGCCCCAGTAGCTGCGAGGTCGTGTCGTTCGATGGCACGGAACCTTGCTGCTTCCTCGCTTGCCCGAGTGGCGTCCCAGCCGAGCTCGGCCGCGAGCAGCACTGCGGTCCGCTCTGCTGCTGCTGCGGCGGAGCGGGCATCGACCAGGAGCGCCCGCGTGCGCCGCGACAGGAAGTCCTCGACGCACGTGGCCATCTCGTAGCGGGCCGCGTAGACAACCTCCGCCTCGAGATGAGGTAGGCCCACGACGAGGCGCTCGCGGAGTTCTGGCCGGTCGAAGGTAAGTCCAAGCACCGCCATCGCATCTCCCCCGTAGCGGCGGCGGAGATGGTCCACGATCTCCGGGTCGAGGCCGAGCCCGGCAGCGAGCTCCTGGACTCTGAGAGCGCTGAGGTCTTCCGAGCCGCGGAGGCGCAGGTGCTTCGTGCGGCAGGGTACGGGGGACGACCCGAGCTCGCGCTGCACGGCGTCGACCGTGTCTGCCGCCATCTTGCGATACGTCGTGAGCTTGCCACCGGTGATCGAGACCAGCCCGGAGATCGAATGCTCGACCTTGTGTCGTCTTGACAGGTCCGCGGTACGAGCGCTCGGGGCTCGACCGTGCGGTCCCGGCGCGGCGAGCAAGGGGCGCAAGCCTGCCCAGGACGCGGTCACGTCCTCCGGCTTGAGAGGTGACGAGAGGGCTGCGTTCACGGCGCCGAGCACATACGCGATGTCTTCCCGCTCCACTCGGGGGTCGTCGAGCGGGCCGCTGTAGTCGGTGTCGGTCGTTCCCAGCATCGTGTGCTCGTCCCAGGGGATGACGAAAATTGATCGGCGGTCCTTCGGCACCGGGAGCACGACCGCACAGTCGCAGGGCAACTTGGAACGCGGGACCGTGAAATGGATGCCTTTGGCCGGGCGGATCGAGGCCCGGTAGGCCGGGTCGTCGAGGCGGCGTAGCTCGTCGGCCCAGACGCCGGTCGCGTTGACGACGACCTTGGCGGAGACTTCGAGCAGATCGGCCGTGCTGACGCTCGCCGGTGACCCGGCCATCCAGGCGCCCGAACAAGGTTCGGCGATCGGCTCTACTCGTACGCCGGCGACGTGCCCAGCCTCGTCGTGGAGAAAGCCGGTGACGGGCGCGTAGTTGATGGCGACGGCGCCGTGCTCGAGCACCGCGGTTCGCAGGACCGCAAGGGTCAAACGGGCATCGTCGGTCCGGGCGTCGTAGTAGACGAATCCGGCCACGAGACGGTCGGTGCGCACGGTGGGAAGGTGCGAGGAGAATTCCGCAGCAGTGATGCGACGGTGGCGCTTGCCGATCCGCCAGCCACCGCCGAGGTCGTACATCCACAAGGCCGTCGAGAAGGTCCGAGCGACGGCCCGGTCCACGGCTCCCCCCTTGCCGAACAAGGGAATGAGAAACGTGAGCGGCTCGACGAGATGCGGCGCGTTCTGTAGGAGGAGATGGCGCTCCTTGAGGCTCTCATGGACGAGGCCGAACTCGCGTTGCTGGAGGTAGCGCAAGCCTCCGTGAACGAGCTTGGAGGACTTCGACGACGTGCCGGACGCGAAGTCGCCCCGTTCGACGAGGGCGGTACGGAAGCCTCTCGAGGCGGCGTCGAGGGCGACTCCCGCGCCGGTGATGCCGCCTCCCACGACGACGACATCGAAGCTCTCGTCGGCCAGCCTCGCCAGAGCGACCTCGCGGTCGAACATGGTCATTGGTCGTCTCATCGAGGCACCGGACCGACAGCCTGCCACAAACCGATGCGAGGACCGGGCCAATCGAGCGAACTCGGCGCTCCTCGCCGGAAGCCGGGTGGCCCCCCGCCTAGCGAACGGGGAGCGGCGCTAGAGTTAGAAACGGACCAAGTTTGGAGCGATTATCGAGAAGACCCGGCTGGCGCTGGTCGCCGGCAGGAGGAGGAGACACGGTGCCCGAGCTCGCGAATTCCAAGACCGAGGCGAACCTGAAAACGGCGTTCGCGGGAGAGAGCCAGGCCAACAGGCGCTACATCTACTTCGCGCAGGCGGCGGACATCGAAGGTTATCCGGACGTCGCGGCGCTGTTCCGCTCGGTCGCGGAGGGTGAGACTGGTCACGCCTTCGGCCATTTCGACTTCCTGAAGGCCGTCGGTGACCCCGTGACAGGCGAGCCGGTCGGCTCGACTGCCCAGAATCTCAGATCGGCCATCGCCGGTGAGACCTACGAGTACACCGAGATGTACCCCGGTTTCGCCAAGACTGCTCGTGAGGAGGGCTTCGAGGACGTCGCCCAGTGGCTCGAGACTCTTGCTCGGGCGGAGAAGAGCCATGCGGGCCGGTTCGTGCAGGGGCTCGAATCGCTCAGTTGAGCGCGGCCGAGATCCCCGGGAGCGAACCAGTTCCGGCATTGCTTCAAGGGGTGGGCTCCCGGTGAGACGCCTCAGACTCGACGACATCGCCGACCAGCGCGCCTATGAGCGTGAGCGTGTGTCGTTTCGAGCCGAGGTGATCGAGCTCACGCGCCGCCGCCGCATCTCCATCGGACCGCTCGTCACAGTCGTTTTCGAGAACCGGACGACCATGCGCTTCCAAGTTCAGGAGATGGCCCGCGCCGAGAGGCTCACCACCGACGAGCAGATACTCCACGAGCTCGAGGTCTACAACCCACTGATCCCCTCTGCGGGTGAGCTGTCGATGACCTTGTTCGTCGAGCTCACCAACGAGGCGGAGCTCCGCGAATGGTTGCCCAAGCTCGTCGGCATCGAGCGGGACGTCGTCCTCACGATCGGCGACGGGGACGAGACCGTGACGGTCCGGGCCGCCGTCGATCCCGCTCATGGGGCACAGTTGACCCGAGAGGCGACGACGGCATCGGTGCACTACGTCCGGCTCCGACTCACCGCCGCCGAGCGCCGCCGCTTCCTCGCCGAGCACGTCCAGATCGCGATCGAGCACCCGAATTACTCATATCGGACGGATTTGCCTGTCAAGACGAAGGCTTCGCTGGCCGAAGATTGGAAGGACGCTTAGCGCACTTCCCGGGCGCAGATGTAGCGGCCGGACCGTGGGCGAATCGTTGACAGTTTCGTTACGATCCTCCATAATCGAAACTCCGGCCGGCGAACCCCCTGGCGTGTGGTATGAGCGTCAATTCCGCCGGCAGGTCCCCTGCATATCGATCGCGCCGCGGCATGTCGCCGTCGCCGGTCGAATGACGACGAAAGTGATCCGGGATGAACGCCAACTGGCGCCAACGAGCCGCATGCCGAGGGGTTGACCCAGGCATCTTCTACCCCGTGTCGGATGACGACTCGGAGGCGGCGAAGGGGATCTGCGCGACGTGCACCGTCCGCACCTCCTGCCTCGAATACGCTCTCGCGGAACGAGAGCGCGAGGGCGTGTGGGGCGGTCTCACCGAGCGCGAGCGTCGCCGGATCATCCGCCAGCGCCGTAAGAGCGCCTGAAGTTCTCGCCCAAGCCCGATTCACGACTGGGAACGGGGCGAAAGCTGCCGAGTAGCCTCGCAGCGTGGATTTCGACCTCTCCGAAGAGCTGACCGCGCTGCGCGAATCGGTGCGGCGACTGGCCAGGGACAAGGTGCTGCCTAGGGCACGCGACATCGACGAGACCGGACGGTACCCCGACGACATCTTTGCTGCGTTTCGTGACGCCGGCCTTCTCGGACTGTGCATCCCAGTGGAGTACGGAGGCTCCGGAGCGGGGATCCTCGGCCTGACCATCGCGATCGAGGAGGTGGCGAAGTACTCGAACACTTGCGCGCTCATGCTGCTGCTCACGCGCCTGCCGACAGGGCCGGTCATGATCGCCGGATCCGAGGAGCAAAAGCAGCGGTACCTCCCCGGCATCGCGAGCGGGACGCATCGGGCCGGTTTTGGGCTCTCGGAGTCCGGCGCCGGCAGCGATGTCGTCGGCATGATGACTCGAGCGACATCCGACCCGGACCGCGAGGGTGGCTGGGTGCTGAACGGCGTCAAGTGCTGGATGTCGGGCGTTGTCCAGGCCGACTGGTACACAGTGTTCGCCAAGACCGGCGACCCGTCGAGCCGGCGTCACGACTCGATCACCGCCTTCATCGTCGAGCGAAGCTATGAGGGCGTGTCGGTCGGGTCCATCGACAAGAAGATGGGTGTCCGTGGCGTCGACACCGGCGAGCTCGTGCTCTCCGACGTCCGGGTGCCGGCTGAGAACGTGATCGGCGAGGTCGGCGGCTTTCGGCTTGCCATGCTCGGGCTGAACTCGATGCGTCCCGTCGTCGCCGCCCGGGGCATCGGCCTCGCAGAGGGCGCGCTGATGTACGCCGTCGACTACGTCCAGCAGCGTCGGGCGTTCGGCGGCACCATCGCCGACTTCCAAGGCATCCAATGGGAAATCGCCAAGCTCGCCATCGAGATCGAGGCTGCCCGGCTATTGACCTACCGTTCTGCCTGGTTGGCGGACCAAGGCAAATTCACGCGTGAGTGGGTGCCGTACCTGTCGATGGCCAAGTACTACGCGACCGAGGTGGCGGTGAAGGCGTCAGGTCTCTCGGTGCAGCTTCTCGGGGCGGCCGGCTACATGAAGGACCATCCGACGGAGCTCTGGTACCGCGACGCGCGGCAGCTCACGATCGTCGAGGGGACTTCGCAGGTCCAGCTGAACCTCGTCGCGCGGGGTGTGCTCGATCGCCACCTCTGGTGGGACTGAGGCGGTGATGACGGTGACGCTCGAGGCGATCGGGGGGTGGCCGGCCCTCCTCGGCAAGCTCTTCGGCCGGCAAGATCTGACAGCCGAAGAGGCATCTGCCGCCCTCGACGACGTGCTCGAGGGCGCTGCCACACCGGCACAGATCGCCGCGTTCGTGGCCGCGTTGCGGACCAAGGGCGAGACCGTGGAGGAGATGATCGGCTTCGTGCGCTCAATGCGCGCCCACGGCGAGAGTGTCGACCTCGGCGTGGAGGTCGTGGACACCTGCGGGACCGGAGGCGACCGGAGTGGCACGATCAATGTCTCGACGCTGAGCGCCTTCGTCGTAGCTGGCGCGGGTGCCGTCGTCTGCAAGCACGGCGGGCGTGCGGCATCGTCGCTCGCTGGTTCGGCCGACGTGCTCGAAGCCTTCGGGGTCGCCATCGATCTCGGCCCCGACGGAGTCCGGCGATGCATCGACGAGGCCGGCATCGGCTTTTGCTTCGCGCCACGTTTCCATCCTGCGATGCGCTTCGCGGCACCGGTGCGCCGTGACCTCGGCGTCGCGACCGTCTTCAATTTCGTCGGCCCGCTCGTCAATCCTGCAAGCGCCAAGCGCCAGCTCGTGGGCGTTTCCGATCCATTCATGGCAGGCAAGATGCTGGACGTGCTCGAGACGTTCGGCTCCGTTCACGCGATGGTCGTGTTCGGCCACGACGGTCTGGACGAATTGTCAACCGTGGCGCCCTCGACCCTGATCGAGTCGGTGCGCGAACCGGACGGAACATGCCGCCGCCGCCACTTGGAGATCGAGCCCGGGTCGCTCGGCCTGAAACGTGCCGCGCTCGCCGATCTCCAGGGTGGGGACGCGGCACGCAACGCGGAGTTGGGGCTACGAGTGTTGAACGGTGAACCCGGCCCGCGACGCGACCTCGTGTGCTTGAATGCCGCCGCGGCCTTGGTCGTGGCCGGCCTGGCTGACGAGCTCGGCGACGGCTTTGAAATCGCGAGCGCGGCCATCGAGGACGGCAACGCCAAGAGGGCGCTCGATCGCCTCGTGGCCGTGTCGAAGGCGGCCGCGGAGGCAGGTCCGGGCTAGCGCACAACCACCTGCGGCGCCGCCAGGACCGGGATGCTTTCGAGCACGGGCAGCGCCGTCAGGTCCGGGATAGCTTTCGAGCACGGGCAGCGCCGTCAGGCGGCGGGCTAGAGCTGGAGTCCTGCGCCAGTGCCGAGTGCGACATCGGCTCAGGGTCGCGTCGGCCTATCCACCGTCAGCAGGGCTTGGGATTCCATGGCTCCCTCAGCGTCTTCGGGTTGTCGAAGATGACCTCGCTCTCCGGGACGGTGGTCGTCGTCGCTCTCGGAGCCGTCGTGGTGGTGCCGGGCTGGGTTGTCGATGTGCCGGACGGCCCGTTCCCCGCCGAGGGAGACGAGGATCCGATCTCGAGAAAGCTCGAGATCGCCTGCTGAGCATACGGGTGCGCTGCAAAGAGCACGGAAGTGCCGTCGACGTACCCGCTGTAGGTCGGGAGGACGTCGGTCACGAGCCCGCTCGACTCGAAGCCCCTGAATCGCAGGCCGAGGGAGATCATCTCGCGGGCCGTGAATCCGGCATCCACCTGGAGATTGTGAGCTGTCGCCTGCATCAAGCCGTTCATCGCAAAGATGTCGGTGAATCTGCTGTTGACCTTGTTGATCAGGGCACGGACGAAAGCTTGCTGGCGCTGGATCCTGCTCCAGTCGCTCATCGAGTCGTAGCTCCAACTGCCACCCTTCAAGTACCAGAGATGCTGGCTTCGTACCAACGCGAGGGCCGTTGCGCCGTTCAAAGTCTGGCATCCCAGCGTGGTCACGCTCAGTCCTGAGTCGGGATCGCGAACCGGGACCGGGAAATCGAGCGAGGCGCCGCCGAGAGCGTTGACCATCGCTTCGAAGCCCGGGAAGTTCGCGACGACGACGTGATTGATGGGAATGCCGAAATCCTGCTCGATCGTCTTCACGAGCAGGCTTGCACCGGTGGCGAACGCCGCATTGATCCGGTTGGAGCCCCCCGTGCCCGGAATTGGGACGTAGGTGTCCCGCGGGATGGAGAGCATCTCCATCTGTCGAGTCCGCGGCACCAACCTCAGGACGATGATGGCGCCGGAGCGCTGTCCCGATTGTGTGGCCGGGCTGCCGAGTGCCGCGACCTGCCCGGACTCTGTGACGGGCGCTCGGGAGTCGGAACTCACGAGCAGGATGTCGATCGGCGCCCCGGACGTCTCGGCTGTGATGCTCGGAACATCAAAGCGCGTGATCGAATTCAGTACCGAAGTGACGTACAGCCAGCCCCCGACTCCTCCGGCGAGTGCAACGACGACGAGGATCGAGATCCCGATGAGAACGCGTTTGGGCCAGCGGCGCCGCACGCTTGAGTGATGAACGGCCCAGCGACGTGCCCGTGAAGCGGCCGCATGGTTCCTGGGCACGTCAAGGGAGGATACCGACCGTCAGTCGAGATTCGAGGTCATCCCTTCGTCCCTTTGCTTTGCCGGCGGAGGTTCCGGACCCTCCGCTCCAGCTTCCGGGTCGGGCTCTGGCGGTGGGAAGGGTGGGCCGTAGACCTCACGGGTGGTGACCGGGGCATGCGCGTCGGTCTCGTCCTCCAGAGCACCCGGCACGCTGACGTCAGGCTCGTCGTTTCGCGCGGGCGGCAGTGGGGGCTCGGGCGTCGCGCCAGGTTGTCTCATGACGGGCGGGCGAAGCGTGACGAGCATGCCCACCCCGACCACTCCTGCCAGGGAGGCAAGCTTGCCGATCTGGTCCGCGGTCGTCGTGCCGTAGGTGAGCGTGACGTGATGTGCTGTCGGGACGACTGCCATCAGATTCGGGGAGACGTCGTACGGCCCCAGCGCGCCCGTGGCATGCCAGTTCGGGAAGTAGGGAACCTTCACGAGCACGGGCACGCCGAGCCGGCCCACGTCGAAGCTGACGGTCGAGTTCGTCGTATGCTCGTTGGAGACCGTCGTCGGCCTGACCGGGACCCCTGACTGGGGGGGCACCAGGGTTCCGGGCTTGGCCCGTGGCCAGTTTGGCGGCCCGTTGAGTGCGAGCTCGACGGGCCAGTAGTTCTCACTCTCCCACCAGGTCAGGTTGGTGTTCAGCCACGTCAGGGCTGAGGCGCCCGATTCCACGACCGGGAGGTAGTCGAGAGGAGTCACGAGCTGCGTGCCCTTGATGAGGTAGAGGTCCCAGACGGGGTGGCTGGCGGTCACCTGGTTGATCGCACCAGGGAATCCCGGGGTGGAGGCAATCTTGACGAGTCCCGGCACGTTCTTGGCCGCAGCTTCGACCTCGGGCGAGGCGGCCATGAAGTACCTGACATCTTCGAACTGCAGATGCCGAATCCCGTCGGCAAGGTCGAAGGCCGGATAGGTGAGGAACGAGACCGGGTTCGAGGATTCTCCGGGTAGCGAGTACTCGGCCTGATCAAGGAAGTGAAACGGTGTCGTCGTCGAGGACTCGAACAGGACGCCGTCGATGGTGTCCATGCATCCGTTGGTAAAATAAGGGAGCGACATCGTCGCCTCGGTGGAGCCGAAGGGGATCTGGGTCTCGGTGATGTACTCGTACTGGAGCCGCCCGCAGCCGTAGGTACGGCCGGCTTGGTCGAGCATGCGCACGATTCCCTGGTAGGCGGGCCAACCTGACTTTCCCTGGAACCCGGTGTAATTCCAAGCGATCCAGCCGGGTACCGCGATCCCGCCGCCCGTGGGCTGGTAGCCAGCCACCGCAATGCCGCCCGCGATGACGGCGCCCACCAGGGCAGCGAGGCTACCAACGACCGTCGCGACCGGGGCTTGCCACGCGTCGAGCTCCAGCCAGCGACCCACGATGCGGAACAACTCTCCGATTCCATAAGCGGCGAGAAGCGACGTGAACAGAAAGTAGAACGGCAGCCACCGGCCGTTGTAGACGAATCCGGCAGGAAGCCACTGAAAGCCGGCCACGGACCCGATCGCGCCGACGGCGAGCACGATGGGCACCCGGTCTCGGCGGATCAACGCGATCAGCGTGCCGAGACCTGCCGGAATGATCATCCACAGGTAGCCCCTGGGCAGAATGTTCGACACGACGCCGGTAACTCTCGTGTAACCCATCGACGAGCTGTAGGGGAGGTCAGCGGCGAAGGGAACCAGCCACCACGCCGCCAGCAAAGCGCCAACCGCCCCGACGGGGACCAGGACTCGCCACGCATTCTTGTCCCAGCGGCTCAGTGCTAGCACGGCCGCGACCGCCGCGAATCCGAGCGCGGGGACGACGTGACACAGCAGCGTGACCCCGTAAAGACCAGCCGCCAACCAGCGGAGGCGGCCCGTCCGGAGCGCGTAGGCGAACACGCCGAGGAAGAGCAACCCGCTTGTCAGCGCGAGCGAGAACGAGAACTCACCCGCGAGCGTCGAAGTGAGGTTGCCGCCTTCGATGTCGTAGGAGGTATTGAACAAGAAGGGCAAGGTGGCCATGGCCATGAGTGCCGGTATCGGCCGTTTGAAGTCACCCAGCCGCCCGAAGGCCCAGGCCGCGACCGGGAGCGTGACCGGGCCGAGGACCGTGACCAGCTTGAAGGCGACGGCATAGGGGAATACCACTGAGAACGCGGCGACGAACAAGGCAGGCAAGGGGAAGTAGAAGACGTACAAGGGAAAGCCCTCGAACCACTGCGGGTCCCACCCCGTGATGCGGCCCTGTGGCAGCAGGTCGTGGATGAGGAAGTACGGCGTCCCGACATGACCCGCGTTGTCGCCGCCGACGTCCATGTTGGGGCTGAAGAGGAGATCGGGCCGCAATTGCCAAATGACGAAGATCGTCGCCCCGGCCACCGCGGCGAGTCCGAGGATCTTCGCGATCGTCTCACCACCCGTACGGCGCGGCACTTCACCGCTTGTCCGGTGTGACGCTGCAACGTCCGCCCGGCGCGGCGCCTCATCGCCTGTCCGGCGTGGCGCCTCGCCGATCGCCTGCACGGCGGCAATCTACCCGTGTGCCGGGCACGAGTGGCTGCACCCACCTGTCGATCCTGCGATCATGGGCGCTCACGTCAGGCTCGCCGCGAAGGCATGCCTGGAACTACTGCTCCGGGGAGGATCGTGCGATGCCGTCGATGCGCGAGATCGAGGCCCTGCTCACCGGTCCGGGTGGCCTCTTCCACGTCGTGGTGGAGGACGTGATGGGTGTTCCCATGAAGGTCTACGCCCAGCGCATGCACTCGCTACGGGAACTGTTCGAGCTCGGAGCGGCGAGGGGAGAGGAGAGCTTTCTCGTCTACGGCGACCGCACGATCTCCTACGGAGCCTTCGTGGCCAGCTGCCGAGCTGCTGCGGTCGAGCTGGCGGCCGGGCCCGCGGCGATCGGCAGGGGAGATCGCGTGGCCGTGGCGTCCGCGAACTGCCCGGAGTGGTGCCAGACGTTCTGGTCCACGGTGCAGAGCGGGGCAGTGCTCGTGGGTTTGAACGGATGGTGGAAGAGCGACGAGCTGCTTTATGGCCTCGTCGACTCCGGAGCACGCGCGCTCGTGGCCGATCGTGCTCGCTACGACCGGGTGGCGGGCAGGCTAGGGGAGTGCCGCGAGCTCCGGGTCGTGTACCTGATCGACGCCGAGCCGAGTGAACTGCCAGCGCCGGGGGGCAGCGTGGAGCTGCGTCCAGCCCAGGAGCTTTTCGTAAGCCAGACGTCGTCGCCGCCCGGGGGCGCCGAGATCGACGAGGACGACGCCGCGGTCATCTTCTACACGAGTGGAACGACCGGCCGCCCCAAAGGAGCGATCTCCAGCCATCGAGGGATGATCGCGAACCTCCAGGACGCGTTCTACCTGGGAGTCGCGGGGGCGTTGTACGAGGCCGCATCTGGAGAAGGCGGTTCGTTCCTGCAGGCCCAAGGAGGAGGCCAGAGCGCGTCGCTGCTCACCTCACCTCTGTTTCACGTCTCGGGGTGTCATTCGAACCTGGTCGTCTCGTTCGCAGCGGGCTTGAGGTTGGTGATCCCGCCCGGTCGTTTCGATCCCGAAGTCGTGTTGGAGACGATAGAGCGCGAACGCATCACGGTTTGGGTGGCCGTCCCCACCATGGTCTGGCGCGTCGTTGACCATCCCCGGCGGCACGAATTCGACCTCTCGTCGGTGACCTCGATCGCGTACGGCGGATCGCCCTCTGCCGGCGAGCTCCAGCGCAGGGTACGCGAAACCTTCCCGAACGTCCGGTCGATCGGGAATGCCTACGGGCTCACCGAGACAAGCTCAGTTGCCACGATCAACAGCGGGTCCGACGCGCTCGAGCGCCCCGATTCGGTTGGCCGACCGCTGCCCATCGTCGACATCAAGATCGTGTCACCGGTGTGGGCCACCACCGAGATCGCCGACGCCGTGGGCTTGCCGGAGGGCGAGGTCGGAGAGGTGTGTGTCAAGGGACCGTTGCTCATGCGCGGCTACTGGAACAAACCAATGGAGACAGCAGAGGTTGTAGCGCGCGGCTGGTTGCGCACTGGCGACCTCGGTCGGGTCGACGAGGAGGGCTTCCTGTACATCACCGACCGGGCGAAAGACATGATCATTCGTGGGGGAGAGAACGTCTACTGCGTCGAGATCGAGAATCGCCTGGCCGAGCACCCGAGCATCGCCGAGGCCGCCGTCGTCGGCGTGGCTCACCCGACACTGGGGGAGGAAGTGAAGGCCATCGTGCACCTCGAACCCGGCGAGTCGCTGACCGCCGCCGAAGTTCGCGCCTTCGTCGCCGAGACTCTCGCGGACTTCAAGGTGCCCGCTCACGTGGAATTCACCGAGGACCCGCTACCTCGCAACCCTTCGGGCAAGGTGCTCAAACAACTGTTACGCGGTTCCAAGGACTCTGGTTTTGCAGAGATGTTCTGAGCGTCGCCAGCCGGCTGATGGTCACGTACGCCTAGCCCCAGAGAGACTCGCTCGGCGAGCAACCCGCAACTCAACGAACTACCGTGGCCCTCGTCGAACAAAGAGGTGAATCCGATGATACGTGTCAGCGTGCTCTACCCAAACAGCGAAGGTGCGACCTTCGACATGCCGTACTACCTGGACTCGCACATGCCGATGGTTCGAGACAAGCTCGGATCCGCGCTGCTCAAGGACGAAATCTGGCAGGGTCTCGGCGCGCCAGGGGACCAGCCCGCGACCTATCGGGTGCTCCTACACATGTACTTCGAGAGCCCAGAGAGCTTCAACACGGCCTTCCATGCTCACGCCGAGGCCATCATGGCTGACATCCCCAGGTACTCGAGCGTCCAGCCGGTGATTGAACTGGAAGCAGGAGTCTGACGCCCGCGACGCCAAGTGCCGTTCACGGACCCGACGTCTACGTATTCATCGGACACGGAGAGAACGGGATGGTCCCGGCAAAAGTCCGTCGTGACAGTCGCACGGGCAAGCGCTGGACTTTTGGCGGTGGCAGCCGTTCTGCTGTCGATTGCCCTTTTCCTGCCCTGGTGGTCGGAGAGCGGGTTTCTTTCGATTGGCGCCCACTTCCACCGGTCGTCGGCGCACCCAAGACCATCGTGAACATCGGCGGTGTCCGGCACCGGTCCATCGACCCGGGCCTCATCATCGCGATAGTCGCCAGTGTGATGCTCCTGGCCAGCGGGCTGCTCATCGGCGGCCTGAAGAGCCGAAGAACTCACGAATCCGCGCAGGGTGCGCCTCCCGTGCTGGTGGGGTAGGAAACCCGCTCGAGCTCAGCGTTGCAGCAACCATCCTCGCCTTCCGCCCCTGCCTGCTCGCCGTGCGGCATCCTGAAACCATGCCCGCTTGCATCCCTCGCGACGCGTCGTCATGACTCGACGCGTTGAACGACAAGCTCGCGCCAGCTACGGCGTTTCTCGTGCTGTCCACCGCCGCTGGGAGGCGTCGTAGTTCGAGAGACTCCAAACAAGTGCACGCCGAGGTCGGAGCGAATAGAGAACGTCGAAGGCGGCGTCGCCAGATGGAAGGTACGGCTGGTCATCCGGCTGGTCGTACTTGTCCTCCAGGGCTTGGACCACCTCAGGCACGTCGGTCGGGCGTCCAAGGTCATTGAGCTCCCCATGGACGATGACGACTTCCTCTGCGCTTTCAAGGTGGACCACGGCGCGGCAATCGCGGGCCAAGTTCCTCGCTTTGGCGGTCGTCCGTTCGCTGTACAGGTACAAAGTGCCATTAACCACGACGCCCCACACCGGCGTTGCGTGCGGCGAACCATCCGCGTTGGTCGTACCGAGCCAGTAGTTCCTGGATGCGGCCAGTCGCTCCGCCACGTCCATCCAGGTCGGCTGGCCACTGCTGAGTCCCGACACGGTGACATCATCGCCTCCCGGTCGCGAATTGCCAAGAGCTGGCAGAGCGACTGGAAGACGTCAGAGGATGGCGGCGGGGTCGGTCCGGTCCGAGCAGGTGAGTCCTCAGGCCATGCAGTGGAGAGGCTGCCCGCGGTTCAAGGCGACCATGTCGGCGAAGGCCGCCGCGAGATCGATGGGCTCCCCGGGCCCCACCCCCCGGCACTCCGCGAAGGCGCGATGGAGGTTGCCGGCCAATCGCTCGGGGTCGAGCAGGGCGGCGAAGTCGCCAAGGTCGAGCTCCCGGGCGGCCTCGAGGGGAGTGAGCCCGGCGACCACCGCCTGTTCGGCGCTCTGCTGGAGCCAGCGCAGGTAGGCGTCGCAGGCGGCGACCGTCTCGATGCCCCCGGGGGAACCGTGGCCCGGTACGACGACTTCCGGCTCGAGCTCCATGATCATGCTGAGGGCTTCGAGCGAACCCGCCACCGAGCCCATCACCACGAACGGCGTACCGCCGTTGAAGACCAGGTCGCCGCTGAAGAGGACACGGTGCTCGGGGATCCAGGCGACGACGTCGTTGGTGGTGTGGGCCGCGGCGGTGAGGTGGATGAGCTCGATCTTGAGGTCGTCGACGTAGATGTCCAACCGTCGGTCGAAGGTCACAAAGGGAGGTGCTGGGGTGAGGTCCCCCCACTCGACCGGCTCAAAGAGCCCGTCGGGCCGCACGATCCCCGATCTCAGCATCTCCTCCCGGCAACGCTCATGGCCGATCACGGTGGCGAAGGGTAGGAAGCAGTTGCCGTTGGTGTGGTCCCCGTGGTGGTGAGTGTTCACCAGCGCCCGGGGAACCTGCCCGGCGATCTCCTCAACCTTGGCCAGGTAGGCGCAGGTACGTCGCTCGGTGGAGCAGGTGTCGATGGAGAGGACCGTGCGCTCTCCCCGGATGAACCCGGTGTTGTTGATCCACCAGCTGCCGTCGGGCTGGACGTAGGCGAAGACGCCGTCGGCGACCTCGCTCACCCACGGCGACGGAAGGTCGGGATGGTCGTAATGGGAGCTCGACATGTGCCAGTCCTACCACCTCCGGCCCTTGCCGGGCTCTTAGGAATTAGGCCGGAGTGAGCATCGCCAGGGCGCGGAAGGGCGACCGGATCTCGATAGGTGGTCAGACCCGCTTTCCGCCTTCATCCTGGTCGCAACGCGCTAACGTTCCGAAGAGTTAGGGCCCTATCGCTCGCACTATTATCGTTGACCTAGCCAGCGTATTCTCGCGTTTGAGAACCGAGTAAAGCCTTGTCAAGGCACCATTTTCAGCGCCTGAGCAGGTCGGCTAGAGTGACATCGGGTGGAACGGGCCGTTGGCGCAGCCTGGTAGCGCGCTTGCATGACACGCAAGAGGTCACAAGTTCAAGTCTTGTACGGCCCACCCGCCATTTGGAGCCCGTTTTTTGGGCCCCAGGGTCAGCGCCAGACTCGGGGAGGCACACGTTGTTCACACCGTGTCTTCGTCCGAGCTTCCCCCGTGTTTCCGGACGGATTGGCTGTGGTGATCATGCCGCGCATCCGACTGTCGTGTAGCGGGACTCGCATTCGATGGAGCTGAGATCGCCGATCGACGAGTGCCGTCGACGGGGATTGCAGAAGCCTCGACGCAGCCGAAGATCGCCGAGGCGAGCTCTGCCCGCATGGATCCTGGGTGATTCGTAAGTCCCTTGAGACCCCCGTGCGGATCGCCTCGATCCGGGCTCGGAGGAGCTCGTCAGCCTGGGCCCTGGCCGAGGGCTACCGGCGTACCCAGCGCGGAGAACCCGACGACAGGGCCGCCAATATCGGGGGGATTGCCTTCACCTTGCAAGGGACTCGCTCGGGTCACACAGGGCTAGTCAGACAGATGTGCAGGGTTTTCTTGGTCCCGGGAATCTCTTAGGTTGTGTCGATTGGCCTCACCACTTGGGGTGGGTGGGTGGGTGGAGGGATAGGTGGTTTCACAGATGGCTGCCACGGTGCCTCAGATGCGATCCAAGAAGGGAGCGAGAGATTAGACACGCTCTTGCGCGTGGCTCTGCCGCGACGCTGTTATGCGCGCGGAGCCTGACCGGTTCGCGTTGCGGTCCACCCAGCCAGCTGAGCAAAGCCCAGCTGAGCAAGCCCAGCTGAGCAAGCATGGCCCGCTGGGGTAAAGGGATCAGATGAAGCGCTGGCTCGTTACACGGTTGCCCTCGGCGGGTGTCGCGTGGCTCCTGTTATCCGTGCCGGTCCTCGTGTCGGTCCTGGCCGCCTCGGCGCCTACCGCTGCGTCAGCAGGCATCGCGGCAAGCGTCGGCATCAGCGTGCAGGTGTGCTCGACTGCTCCTCAGTGTTCCTGGGAGGAGGACAGCGACTGGGGCTCCGCGACCGCCGTGGCGAGTGGGGCCAATGTCTTCTGGCGCGTGTCCATCACGAACACCGGCAGCGTCGCCCTCACCGACATCGTGACCAACGATGCGGGCAACGCGGACTGCGCTGGCGGCGTGACCGCAGGTCCCCTGCAGCCGGGTCAGGTGACGGCCTACAGCTGCCAGAGTGACGACGTGACCCAAACCACGACCAACACTGCCAGCGCGACTGGCACACCAGCCTCGGGTCCGGCCGTGACTTCCTCGACGTCCAGCGCCAGCGTGACGATTGTCCCGAGCGACTCGAACGCGGCGATCTCCGTGCTCGTTCAGGTGTGCACGTTGGCCGTCGAGGCATCCTGCGACCCGAACAACGCTGCGGACTGGACGGCGTCCGACACGGTGTACAACACCACCATTCGCTGGCGAGTGGTGATAACCAACACCGGTACCGACCCGCTCACCAACATCTACCTGACAAGCTCGCTGGGACCTTCCGAGCAAGATTGCGGGGGTGTAGTGACCGGCGGCCCGCTCACCGCGGGGGGTGTCATCTCCTACGAGTGCGAGACCGACAACGCCACCCCTCCGGCGACCATCACCCAGACGGTCACGGCCAGCGGGGACCCGCCGACCGGGCCGTTCATCACCTCACCGAGCTCCACCGCGACCGCGCAGGTGGCATCCGACGTTCCGCCGCCGCCAGCCGGCATCTCCGCTCTGCTTCAGATCTGCACCCTGTCCAACCAGGCCGCCTGTGACCCGACCAACGCAGCGGACTGGGCCTCAAGCGGCACACTCAACCAGCCCACAGCCACATGGCTGGTCGTCGTCACCAACACCGGCACGGTCGCGCTCAGCAGCATCTACGCGGCGGACACGCTCGCGCAAACCGACTGCGGCGGGTTCGTGACAAGCAGCTTGGCCGCGGGTGCGGCGATCGAATACGAGTGCCAGACCAACGACGTTATCCAGACGACGACGAACGCGGTGACCGCGACCGGCGATCCGCCGGCGGGGGCGCCTGTCACCTCGTCGGCGTCGAGTTCGACCGCGGCAGTCGACGGCTACGTGCAGGGCACCGCGTTCGACACGGGCGGTCGCGTGACGTCGCTGACCCTCACGCTGAGGGGCGCGGTCAATGCCGGCGACCTGTTGGTCGGGTGGGTAGCCGAGTACAACGCGACCGGCCAGGTGGAGGTCTCAGACAGCCTGAACGGGGCCTGGACCCGGTCACTGGCAGCCGAGACCTTCGGCGGTACGGGCGACATCGCACTGTTCTACTTGCCGAACATCCAGGCGTCGGCGACGGGGCTGACCGTCACGATCACGGCACCGGCTGGCGCGTACCTGCAGGGTTCGATAGCCGAGTACACGGGCATCGCTACGAGCAACCCGCTGGACCAGTACTCCGTCGCGGAGGGGAACGGCACGACGGTGACTGCGGGTCCGACCGGCTCGGTGGCCCCCGGTGAGCTGGTGTACTCCGCCGTTCTCACGGGCGGAAACCCGGGCGGCGAGACACCCGGCACCAGCCAGGGCGTCGCCTACTGGCCACGGGCGGCCACCGGTAGCGGCTCGGCCTACGAGCAGGACATCGTCTCGGCGAATGCGGGTCCGCAGACCACCTCGGCCACCCTGGGCACAGCAACCGACTGGTACGCCGTGGTGGCGACCTTCCGCCTGTAGACACAATGAAAGCGCCTTGTTGCCCCAACAGAGGGGCCGCCGCCGGCGCCCTCAGGAGAGCGAGGGAATCGAGCAACGTCGGGCTCCACCCACTTGCTGCGGGCACGATCACTCCACAGGGTTGCCGACGAGAAGTGACGCTCCGGTGGATGCACGTCGAGCAGCACCTAGTTCGTCTGGATGAACTCCTCGAGCGCCGGCGCGTCGCGAACGCACATGTGCACGCGGACGAGTCGGTGTCTGGCCGCTGACGGAGCCCCTTAGAAGGCGGGGACGATCCCGGTGACCGAAGAAGTGCCGCCGAGGCCGCCGGCCCTCAGCGTGCCGAAGAGAGCGGTCAGGTTGCCAACGGTCAGCATGGTCGCGTTGGACGGAGCCTGAACCGGCTCAGCCGGGTGAGAGACGCCGATCAGGATTGAGGCGCTGGAATGGGGAAGGAAAATTTGCAGCTTGCTCGTCGACCCGTTCGTGACCCACATGTTCGCATGGACGAAGAGGGTGGCCGGGATCTTGGCAACCCCCTCCTGGACGACTTTTTGAATCTCCGTTCGAGATAGCAACGGTTGGTTCAAGTACTCGGCCAGAGGCTTGACCAGCGGTTCCAGAAATGAACCTGCAAAATGCCGAATGGGGAGGCTGAGCGAATACTCGTCGGCTGCCTCTTGGTGAATGCTCAACCACATGTGAATCGACTGTACGAAGGACGTCGCGACTGCGGTGCGAAGTCCGTTGATCGCTTGCAGGTTGGTGGTCGATGGTCTCGCTCCCAGCTCGTGCGTGAGCAAGTGAATCGCCGCGAGAAGGGTTTTCGTCGAAACGCCGACCCACTTGCCGAGCAAGATGTCGTGGAGGTAACCGAGGCCGGGCCGATCAGCCAGTGCTTCGAGAGTTGTCGAGATGGTTGCGAACGTGCTCGGGCTATCAAAGGCAGCGATATCTTTGAGATCTACGCGGAAGTAATCTGATCCATTGACCGAGCGGAGGTCAACCAAGTTGGTCGACTGGTGGTAGATCGAAAGGTCAACGGCGGGCTGACCACTCGAAGAAGTGAGGCTGGCGCCGTTCTGTCTTGATGTGGTGACCACGATGGAGAAGCTGCCGTCAGCAATACTCGCCCGGCCGGGGAGGTTCTGGCCCGTGACGACGAATCTGGTCGTGGGGTTGTTGAATAGGCTTGTCAACGCTGAGTGAACTGTGTCGCCCGCCTGGACATGGGCAGCAATTTGCTCGCCGCAGGCAGCAAAAGCGAGGCTGCACACAACGGTGACCATCGCGATTGCGACCCTGCGTTTGCATCGCGTCATGTCAGCTCCTCGCCCGCGATTGCTGAACCTCGCCGAGTCTACGCCATGTCGAGAGCGCAAATTTCTCGGCTCTTTTCTTGCGTCGTTTCTACCCTTGCGGCCAAGAAGGTTGGAGCGATCCGGGCGAATCTGCTTCCAGCGAGGGGATGCTGAATCCCAGGAACCGCAGCTCGGTCTCGGGTCGTAGCGCCAGGGTGCACTTCTTCAAGCTGCTGATCAACGCCTGAACATGCCGCGGGACCGTGAAGATGGCACCTGGCATCCGAACAGGTTCCGGGTCCGTTGTCGAGGCTTTCAACAAGATTCCTGTGAAGTCCAAGCGGATGATCGGAGTCGATTGATCCGCGGTGCGGATCTCCTCGCCGCCGGCTTTCACCTGGGTGACAAAGATGTCGTCGCCGGGTGGTGCCTCGGAGGTCCACGACCAGATTCCGCGAGCCGGAACGACCGGCGTCGGAGAAGAACGTGCCCACAGATTCATGATCTCGTGGAGCCCGGCTATGAGCTCCTCGGCGACGTCGAGCTTGAGCACCGCTACCTGTCGCGTGGGAGTCTGCTCGCTCGAAGTATTGAAGTGCGCGAGCCGGATGCCGCACATGAGTATCCGTGCGAAGGCGGCTCTCTCGCCTGCGATGACGGCTTCGCCGCCCTGCACGCTCAAGGAGGTGACGATGAGGTCCTCGGCCGCAAGCTCGACGGAAGGAAACGCAGGCTGGTTCAGGCTCACGACACACCGCCTGTCGACGGCGTCGCCGCGACCGACTTCGCGGTGAGGACATGGCCAGTCGCGCTCGGGGTCAACCCGGCCAACTCGGTCGGCACGGCGGTCCGACACTGGGAATGTACTGAAGGTAGGAAGCTCGTCATACCGGTCCTGTGCTCGCAGCTTGTCTGCCAACTTGAGGACGGGTTCGCTATTCGCTCCCCCCAGGCCCAAGCGACCACTCACAGGCCGGGGATCAAAGCTTCCCTCGCAACTGGCAACCCTGCCAGAGGAGACGAGCAAAGTCAAGCCGGAGCGTCGGCTGCTGGTCTCGGGTCTGGCGCGTGGGGCCGGCGCCTGGCTTCGATAGGCCGGGTTGCGACGCGACCCGACTGGCGAGTTGCCTTTCGCTGGCCGGCAGAGAGCCGGAGGTCAGTCCGTTCGCGTCTCGGGCGTGAGCTTGGTAGACGGCACCGACGAGACGAACCCGGCTCGAGCCAACTCGGCTACGGCTGGCACGGGATGATCGTCCGCGAAGAGCCTGTCGTCGCCGAAGTCGGTGTCCCGAGCCGTGGCGTCGATCACCCACCAGGACGCCTCGAGCGCGATCCCGTTCGGGTCGTTGAAATAGACGGAGCGGATGAAGCCATGGTCGACGACGTCGGTTACCTCGCAGTGCGCGCTCTTCAACCGCTCGCGCAATGCAAGAAGCGCATCCTCATCGGCGACGTTGAGGGAGAGATGGTCGAACTGCGCGGCCCGCTCGTCGGGGATGCCGGCCGGTTTGGAAGGCGACGTCGCGTATTCGAAAAAGGCGACGCTGTTCTGGGGACCGATCTCGAAGAAGTAGTGGCGGAAATCTGGCGTCCCGATCGTCGCGATGAGTCGCGCGCCCAACACTCCGTCGTAGAAACGAACAGTCGCATCCATGTCGTTGGTGACCAGCGCGAGATGGTTGATGCCTCGCCAACGCACAGTCGGGTCCTGGCGATCTTCAGGAATCGAGGTCATAGCTCTTCCCCTCTTGGTAGTGACTCGTCACTCCATTGTTGCCCAGTGCCGCCCGCTCAGTAGCAGCGCCCGCGCACCGCTGCAGTTTCGCGGCTCCCGGGACCCAGACCGCCCCCGGTTTTCGGCAGACGGGGAACAGCCTCGACCAAGCCAAGGCCCAGCGGAGGCCAACCGCTGTGCGGTGCAGACGCCCTACTTGGAGGTCTTGTTGCGTGACGCCTGGATCATCGGCCAACCGAGAGGCGCCGCAGCGACGACTGCGGCTATCAAGGCTATGAAGGCGCCGAAGCTCCAGCCCACACCGAATCCGTAGGGCTTGTCGATGAACGCTATGAAAGTAAGCAGGAGATTGACCACCGTCGCGATCAAGATCGCGCCCTCGTGACCAATCGGCATCTTGAAGGGCAGCTGTTCGAACCCGGCCAAGGCGACGAGATACGCGAGGATCGCCAGGCAGATGATGACCCCGATGTACAGGTAACCGTGTACCAACCCGTTCCAGGAGTAGGTCCCGCTTATGAGGCTGCTGCCGAACCGGTAGCTGAACCAGGGCAGGAAGAAGGAGATGAGGAGCACGAGGGTGGCGCCGCCGGCGATCCGGTCTGCTTGACTCCACCGCGAGGCGTCGAACTTGAATGCCGCGGCGCTGCCTGACGTCGGTGCGGCCGCAGCCGGCCCCATCGGCCCCGCGGCCATCGGCCCCGCGGCCATCGGCCCCGCGGCCATCGGCCCCGCGGCCATCGGCCCCGCGGCC
>Ga0209415_10002647_pt1 | contig 33442 bp, 31 predicted proteins | sample PeaSoiSIISIP2007_FD_187696 | JGI IMG/M metagenome (GOLD analysis project Ga0209415, IMG submission 187696) | Peat soil microbial communities from Weissenstadt, Germany - SII-SIP-2007 (SPAdes) (version 2) | ecosystem: Environmental > Terrestrial > Soil > Wetlands > Peat | place: Germany... | reverse complement strand
GGTCAGCAAGGGTCTAACGCGAGCTACTGGCCGAGACGAATGAGCTCAACACCACCTCGGGACTCTTAGTGTTTGTGGGAAGCACCCGCGACGATCACGTGGGGACGGGCGCCTCGCCCGTCCAGGCCGAGCAAAGCTCGGCAGTTGGGCTTTTCCACGAATAACTCGCATCAGGACAGCTGAAGCAACTTGGCGTCCGAAATTCTTCTCAACTCCTCAGCGGAAGCAATGCATTCTGCTCTTTCAGGGATAGGCCTGCTAACGCGATTCGGATATTCGTCGTAGGTGCGATTATCCAGTAATCTGCCGTTTTGCTTTTTTCTCACTCCGCCCCATTGCTTGAAGAAGAAAGGCACTCGCTGATCTCTACACAGTCGGCGAATGGAGATGACCCACTCCTTCTTCATCGGACGCGCGCCGGGACCACTCTCGCCGCCAACAATGACCCACGCGATACCGGTCAGATCGATTTCCCTGAGGTCTTCGAGCAACGGCTCGATTGAGAGAAAGCGAACTTTAGCGGAGGCTTGGCGAAGGTGATCGATTCGGGGCAATCCGTATTTCCGATCTTCGACGCTTACACCCCACCAGATGTTTTCCTTTTCCGCCGCGAACCGCAGTTTGCCATTGAGCAAATCCCGCAGTCTTTCCGATCGCTTGGTCAATACCTGATACGTGTGCCAGTCAGCGGTCGCCATCACCCGCGAGACTGTTTCAACGTATGCGTCAGGCACGCCCGGTTGAAATAGATCGCTCATTGAATTGACGAAGACCAGCTTGGGGGAGCGCCAGGTAAACGGTTCAGTCAGCTTCTCCGGGACTAGACGAAGGTCAAATCCTTGTTCGTAAGGATGACCTTTGACACCGCGAAACCGCTCCGCGAAAGTCTCCGCGTAGCAGTGCTTGCACCCGGGGCTGATTTTCGTGCAGCCGCGAACGGGGTTCCAGGTGGCGTCGGTCCACTCGATTTGGGAGTTCAGGCTCACTTGGTCTCCTTATGCCCTGTCTGTTTCGGAACGGTTACACGTATGTGATCAGCAAACGTGCCTTTGCGGCGGCTCGTGATTGGCGGTACGGCCTGAATCAGGCCTCTCTCCTCCATCCTGAGTAAGACCACCTTGTAGTTTTTCATCGTGTATGGGCGTCCGACGTTGTGGAGATCGTAAATCTGCTGAGTCGTGAGCGTTTGCCCCGCAAAATCCCGGAGCAGCATCTCCTCCAAGTCATCCAGTGGCCGGTTGAGTTCGAACAACCTCGGGTGAATAGCCGACGCTGGACAATAGCCAAAGGAGGCAACTCCCTGATGCTGCTCAGAACTGTGTTTCGCCATTATGTCCTTCATGATTCCGTAGCCCACGGGATTCTTTGTGGCAAATACCAGATGATGGCGAGTACGAACGCCTCTATCATCTTTGAAGCAGAACGGAAGCACATACCTTGCTCCCGATTCGCTAACGGCTTCAGACAGCGCCTCGATGATGGCGGGTTCTCGTTCCCGTGACGGCAAAAGGGCAAGTGTTTCCCTCAACCGTCGAGCGCGCTCCATCCCAAACAGAGCATCCATGTGCTCTTTCACCGCCTCATTGGCCAGCCCCGGGTTGATGCGATTGTAGTTGAAGAAGAATACGCAGTCGCACCCCCAATTCCTTAAGACCGACTCTATAAGGCCAAGCGACAGCCCTTTGTAACCCCATGGATCGGCGAACAGGAGTGTTGGAACTAATTTAATCTTCCTGAACGCTTGAACGGTCTCGTCGCCGACCTCGCCTTTGTCAATGTCCGGCTGGTGCTTAAGCTTCTCGATCCCAGGTAGTGCCGCAATTTCGGTTCGCAATGAAGCAACATTGGCTAATTCCGAATCATTGAAGACCGTCATGAGCCGCTCTCGCATGTCCGGGTCAGCAATCGCCCTTTCCAAGACAAGAAGCGGAGTTGACTTCGTTCCATCCTTATAGCGTCCTGGGCCAGCGAAAAGATCGATGTACGCAATTGGTCCCCGCTGTTTCCTCAGGATTATTTTCGCCCACGCCCAAAAATAGTCCCTGACGATCGCGGCCTTCATGCGCGACTGTTCTGTCGACTCTTCGAAGAAACTGTCAGTATCCACGTCTAATCGTTAGCGAATAAAAAGCGAATATTGGCATCGTCAGTTTACCCGGAGCAAACGCAGTTTTCAATAGTCTCCTTGATCACTCGCGCTTGTAGTACGTCGTCGAGACCGGCCAGAGCCGGATATTCCAGTTCATCAAACAATGTCCTGCCCCACGAGCTCGCAGAACTTCGGCACTGACGCCTTCAAACTTGCGACTACGAACTCCCGCTTCTGGCCAATGCCGGCTGCTTGGTCGTCGAGCTTATCCAATACCAACTGCGGATTGAGACGGTATTGATCGATCAGGAAATCCTCTGGTGTCTGACAGAGGACGCCGTATTTCTGGCAGCAGTCTTTCGGGAAATGCCTGGTGTTTTGGGTGATGATCGTCTCGGCCGGCCCCACGATTGCGGCTGCCAGGACATGCCGGTCGTTTTTGTCGGGAATGCATTCGACCGCCTTCAGTAGTGCGGACGGCACTGTGACCATTGCCTCTGGAAACGCCTCCTTCATTTGCTGCCGTCTCCACGCCACTTCTCCGGAGGATCGATGAAGCTTAATCCTGAGAGCCCTGGCCATTTCCGTCAGTATCTGCTCACTCCATCGGGGACGATACATTGCCGGCTCCTCGGCCAGGCGCAACAGGAGATCGCAGAGCGCCATGGGCACGAGAACGCAGGCATCGAGCACGGCGGAACAGTCATTGCCCGGTGTGAAAATCATCTGGGATCTTGTCGTAGTGCCCTTTGGCGAATTCGCGCTTGGCTAAGTCGTCCAGAGTTTTCCGGCGGGATGTGTCGCGCCTGGCTTTGTAGGCGATCACATCGCGCACATATAGGCGACGATGGGTGCCAACCTTGTGGAAGGGGATTTCTCCCTTCTCCAGCAGTTGCACCAGGAACTGCCGGGACATGCCGAGAATTTTGCTGGCTTCAATGGTGGTGAGCTCGTGGCTGCTTTGCAGAATGGTGACGGCATTGCCGGCTCGCAAATCGGCCAGCACTCGAAGCAGGAATGAATAGAGGTTGTTTGGCAGAATCTCGGCCTTGCCGTCGGGGCCGATCAGCTTCGCCTCCGCTTCGCGAAGCTTGGAGTAGATTTCGGTAATTTCTTTTTGCTCTTTGGGAGAGAGATCAAAGGCTTGGGCTTCGCTTGCCATAGACCTCCTTTGCGCGATTCAGGTCTAGGGATAGCTTATCCAATAAACGCTATATATGCAATTAGATAGTTGCTTTTATGTGCCTGTCGGCGAGCTGGCCCTACTCCTCGTTTCGCAGAAGCGGCTGCCTATTGCTCCGTCGGTTGCCTTCGAAATCCAGCTCGCGCCACTCGTCGGAATCCTCACTTCCCCGGCGCGTTTTATCGTTGACCGCCGGCTTCAAAATCTGATAATCTAAGACAACATACATTATCTACAAGATAATGGTCGATCTTTGACAATCTGACCCAGGCGACGGTGCAGCTTTCAGGCTCTCCGCTCCAAACGTCGACTCCGTTCCAAAATGGGACGTCGCGCCCGGCGTAACTCCAATGTTCTCTAGATTTTGCGCGTAACTCCTGTAAACTCAAAGATCTAGCACATAGTCGCAAAATTAATCTTTTGTTTTCAATATTTTGCACGCGACGGGGGGAGGGGGGGTACCCGGTACTAAACAGTAAACTTTCCCAATACAGGAAAGCTTGGTTTTACCGCCTGACAACCCTGACTGCGCTCATTGGATTGTCGTTGATCGCGGTCAGCATTTGGCTTTGCTATGGATTTGCCGACCGGTTGGCGCGAATCCTGGGAACAACGGGGATGACGGTGATCACGCAATTGTCGTCCTTTTTCCTGGTTTGTATCGGTGTGCAAATCGCCTGGAACGGGATCAAAGCATTGCTGGAGTCGGTGACGTTGCATATTGGCTGACCAGTCGGCACTTTTCCTCTCGCGTCACTCACCCTTCACGAACAAGGACTTGTCCCCCCCGCAAGAGACGGCACTGCTATAGTACGATTCGCCAAAGCGGCGCGTAGCTTATGAAGACAACCAAATCGGCATGGGGCACGGTCCCTCGAAAGACAGTCATTATTTCTCTCGTCGGAGTTTTCTTCACCTTCAGCACGATCGGGTTTGCCAACGACATTCTCGAGATGGGACGCTCGCCTGCGCTCCGGTTCGGATTGGCCGTTTTACTCACGGGTCTATTCTCTGTGTCGTATGCGGTTACGGGAAGGATTCTTCGGAAGGATTGGTGGAAGGCAGCGGTGCCAATCTTTGCCGCGCAGTTCGTGGTGATGAACGCGCTTGGCAACTTGTTTCCCGGCCTGCCCGAACCAACCTGGATGGGCGCGGCGGAGATCGCCCGTTTGCAAAGCCGGCTGACCTTCGGTGGTATAGCCATAATATTTGCGGTTGCAGTGGGCTACGCGTGCTTCGCTTACGTCACGATTACCGAGGGCAGACGCTATTTCCGCGTCCACGCGGAGATGGCACTGGCCACCGAGATCCACCGCGTGCTCGTTCCCACCATCGATATGAAGAGCGATGGGTTCGAGTTTTACGGACGCTCGCTGCCGAGTGGCGAGGTAGGTGGCGACCTGGTCGATGTGTTTCAGAACGATCGGGGCTGGATCGCTTACATTGCCGACGTCTCCGGCCATGGTGTCGCTCCGGGCGTCGTCATGGGCATGGTCAAGAGCGCCGCGCGCATGCAACTCTCGTCCACGGAAGAAAGCGCTGCGCTGCTCGAACACCTGAACTCGGTCCTTATCCCGATCAAGAAGCCGGAGATGTTCGTTACATTTGCTTACCTGGCATGGAATGGAGAGCGATTGCAGTACTCCATGGCGGGACATCCCCCGATTTTGCACTACCAGGCCGCGACCAGGGAAATCTCCGAATTGGTGTGCTCCAACCTGCCGGTGGGAATGTTTGGCGGGCAACAGTTCTTTAGCGGGTCGGTGCAGTGCGCTCCCGATGACTTGTTCCTGCTATTTACGGACGGAGTGCTCGAGGTCGCGAACGACAAGGACGAGGAGTTTGGCTTGGCTCGGGTAAAGGAGGTTATGTCGGCGCAAGCCGGCAATCCGCCCAGCGCAACTTTGCAGGCGGTTCTGGATGCTACAAACCGTCATGGCCATGCGACTGACGACCAGTCGTTGTTACTTGTTCAATGCCACCTTCGCACGGCCTGATACGGGCAAGTAACTTCGCCCGCTTCCGCACGAGACTGAGTCAACGGCAGCGGACAGGAGTGTCCGCTCTACATGAACTATAATTGCGCGCACGAATGACTCTTGCTTCTGGCGCAAAACTTGGGCCTTACGAAATTCTGTCACCGCTGGGTGCGGGCGGGATGGGTGAAGTGTATCGTGCGCGAGACACTCGTCTCGACCGCACTGTGGCGATCAAGGTTCTGCCTTCGCATCTTTCTGCCGATCCTGGATTGAAGCTTCGCTTTGAGCGGGAAGCCAAGGCGATTTCTGCTTTGCAACATCCGAACATCTGCACGCTTTATGACGTTGGGTCGCAGGATGGTGTGGACTTCCTGGTGATGGAATGCCTGGAAGGACAGACCTTGGCGGACCGACTGGTGAAGGGTGCCCTACCGTTAGAACAGGTTTTGAAGATTGGGGCGGAGATTGCGCAGGCGCTCGAGAAGGCGCACCGGCAGGGGATTGTGCATCGTGATCTGAAGCCGGGGAACATCATGCTGACCAAGTCGGGCGCGAAGCTGATGGACTTCGGGCTGGCGAAACCGGAGTTGGCGGTGGCGACGGGCACCAAGGGAATGTTGACGCCGTCCACGCCGACCATGAATCTGGCTTCGCTCACGTCAGCTGCGTCACCGCTTACGCAGAAGGGTTCTATCGTTGGGACGTTTCAATACCTGGCTCCGGAGGTGTTGCAGGGATCGGAGGCCGATGCGCGGAGCGATCTCTTCAGCCTGGGTTGCGTGCTTTATGAGATGGTAACGGGGCGGCGGGCCTTTGAAGGGAAATCGCAGCTCGGTGTGCTCACCGCAATTCTGGAGAAGGAGCCGGAGCCGATCGCCATAACGCCTGCAGCGCCTCCGATGTTGGATCGAGTGGTGCGCGCTTGTCTGGCGAAAGATCCGGCGGATCGTTACCAGGCTGCACATGATGTGGCGATGGACCTGCGGTGGATGGCCGAGTCCGCGGGCGGTGAAGAGGCGAAGCCAGCACGGGAGTTCAAGAAATCCTGGGCGATTTTATTGGCCGCGGCTGTCGTGGTGTTGGTTGGGCTCGCCGTCCTGGGTGGCTTTTGGTGGGCGAAACACGGCGAAAGTGGAAAGGCTCTTCACGCCGAAATACCGCCGCCGGACAAGTTCTCGTTCGACGCTACCGGAGACAACGGCGGCATGCCGGTGCTGTCACCCCAGGGCGACAAGATTGCGTTTGTCGCTCATTCCGCGAACGCCCAATCTCTTTGGGTACGGTCGCTCGAAAGTGACACGGTGCAACAACTCGAAGGCACTCAAGGGGCGATCCATCCCTTCTGGTCGCCGGATGGACGGTATGTTGGATTCTTCGCCTACGGGAAGCTGAACAAGATCGCCGTGTCGGGAGGACCGGTCTCCGTTATCGCCGATGCTCCCAATCCGCGTGGTGGCACGTGGAGCGCGGATGATGTGATCGTGTTCAGTCCGGACTTCCGGGACGCGCTTTTGAAGGTGAGCGCACAGGGCGGCGCGGTGGCCCCGGCCACCGTGCTGGACAAAGAAAAGCACACCACCCATCGCTGGCCCTGGTTTCTTCCGGACGGGAAACACTTTATTTTTCTGGCGACCAGCCACACGGCAGGAAATCCTGAATATGACGGAATCTACTTTGGGTCGGCCGACAGTACTCAGAGCCACATGGTGGTCGCGTCGGATTCGGGGGCGCAATACGCGTCAGGCCATCTGCTTTATCGTGCGAACCGGGCGCTGGTGGCGCAGCCATTCGATCCAACGGCGGGCAAGTTGTCGGGCTCGCCTGTGCCTCTGATTAGCAATGTCCGCTACGACTCAGGAGTGTGGCGCAGTATTTTCGCGGTATCGCAGAACGGGCTCATGGTGTACCAGACAGGGAGTGCCGCCGCGGCGGGAACACGCCTGGTATGGTTTGACCGCTCCGGGAAACAAATTGGTGACGCGGGTCCGCGCGAGAATGGGCTGTTTGACGTGACTCTCTCGCCCGATGGCAAGCGGGTGGCGTTTGTGGCGGGAAACCCTGCCACGGACATATGGGTGCTTGATCTGGAGCGCAAAACCAAAACTCGTATCACGTTCGAGGAAACAGTTCAGTACCCGGCATGGTCGCCCGACAGCAAGACACTGGCATTCGCAGTGACCCCGGGCCAAGGCGGAGGCTTGGTCGAAATTCGCAGTAGAGCGGCGGATGGCAGCGGAACGGAGAAGACTCTAGTCAGCACGCCGCGTTCGTACCATTATCCAGAATGGTCGCCGGACGGAAAGTACCTGACCTACATTCTTGGCATGGGGGAGAAAATGTTGTCGCTGTGGGCGGTGCCGGTTACGGGAGATGCTCAGCCGGTTGCGGTGGTGCAGCCGCCCTCGCAGCGGTCCAATATTTATGGGTATCGAATTTCGCCCGACGGCCGCCTGGTTGCGTACATCTCCGACGAGTCCGGACAAAACGAGCTCTACATCACGACATTCCCGGAGGGTAAAGGGAAATGGAAGGTGTCGAGCGGTGGTGCGTCATATCCCAGATGGAGCGGAAATGGAAAGGAAGTGCTCTTCAACAATCTGAACGACGATTTTTTCAGCTGCCCGTTGACGTTCAAGGGTTCGGAGATTGAGGTGGGCACGCCGCAGCGTCTGTTCCATGCCAGCATGCCCGGAATCGGAGTGCCTTATGACGTTTCGGTGAACGCTCAACGCTTTCTGGTGAACCTGGCGGAAGAGGAAGGCGCGGCGCCACTGTTTCTCGTCGTGAACTGGCCTGCGGAGTTGAAAAAATAGCGCTTGCTAGTGGATTTAAGAAGGCATTCAAGCACTCACTTCGAACTCGTCAAATCGGCGCCACTTGTAGACTGCGATCGAGACAATCCAGCTCAATGCGAAAAGGCCCACGATGAAATATCCGAGTGTGCCGAAATGATCATTGAGACTGCTGATCCCATCCCAGAATCTTCCTTTCAGGTGAAATTGCCCGGCCATGAGTCCGAGAGCCTCGATGCCTCCGACGACGAGCGCGACGACTACGGAGATGCAGGTAATCGTGATGTTGTAGTAGAGCTTGCGAATGGGCTTTATGAAGGCCCATCCGTACGCGCCCAACATGAGGATGTTGTCTGTGGTGTCAATGAGCGACATTCCTGCCGCAAAGAGGATGGGGAACACGAGGACCGACCAAAACGATAGACCCTTCGATGCTTCGGTAGCGGAAACGCCCAGTAGACCAATCTCGGTTGCAGTATCAAATCCCAAGCCAAACAACACACCCAGGGGATACATGTGCCAGCTGCGGGTGATCATGCGGAACATGGGGCGAAACACTCGCGAGAGAAGACCTCGACTGCCGAGGAGGAGATCGAGATCCTCTTCAACATAGGGTTCGCCGCGACGGACCCTGGCGAAGGTCCGGTAAACGGATCGCAGGACAACCAGATTGACGATGGCGATGGCAAACAGAAAAAACGCAGAGACCAGCGTGCCGATAACTCCGGCAACGTTTCTAAAAGCGTCGAGGCGATGTTGAAGGGCCAGCGCCGCTCCAGCGATCGCGGCCGAGCCGAGCACGACGATAGTCGAATGCCCCAGTGAGAACATTAAGCCAACCGCAACCGGCCGCTTTCCATCCTGCATTAATTTGCGGGTTACGTTGTCGATGGCGGCTATGTGGTCGGCGTCGACCGCATGGCGCAGGCCAAAGCTGTAAGCGAGAAGCGCCGTCCCCAACAGAACTGGGTAATGGTGGAAGGCGATGCTGGCCCAGAGCCATGCCGCGATGTTGAACGCGAACAAGATGGCATAAATTGCGACGATCCTGGCGCGAAGATTATCGGCAGCATCGTCGAACAAATGATTCAGTTTCGGCTGCAGCGTTGATCTCACAATAGAGAAACCATAAGCGCTAGGGTGCGCCAGTGCGTCCGAACCTATAAGTGAGGGTCGCGCTGGCATAGGATGGAATGCGAACTCCGACGACCTCCTGAATGTCGGAGGGATAGAAATTTTCCGTGGTCTGACCGGTGTAGCCGCTGGCGATGAGAAAATTCACACCGGCGGTCAGACGGCCATTCAGAAAAGGGTGAACCAGCGCGCCGCGAAATTCCTTCACGGGAGTGCCAGTACACTGGTTAATCAGGACGGGCAGGCATCCTGTGCCCAGCGGCTTGGTGCCGACATATTCGAATTCCCCTCGGGCCTGCAAACCGAAGGGGAGCTTCTGAATCGTTCCCAGCAGATCAAAGATGGTGCGAGGCGCTTCGGGCGTGGGTTCTCCAGTGTAGAGGTCTCTCGCGTCGGCTTTAGAGAAGGTTGCCAACAACGAGGCCGAGCGAAAGTTCCGACGCACCGTGAGCGTCATGAACCGAAGGCGGCTTGGCCCTTCATCGAACGGTAGTCCAGTGTCCGGATCGATTTTTGCGAGTTGTTGGCTATTGGTCACGTGGCCCAGAGTGAGTCGCACATCGGTTTTGTGGATGGTCTTGCTGGCGACGAGTTGATATGCACGCGCCGTAGCCACGGGAGTGCCCGCGGTCGTTCCCGTGCCGATGCGCGGATCTTCGGTAAAGAAAGCTTGGCCGAAGCTGAAGGAAATGAGGGGAGCGTACCACGAATCGCTGGGAAGAAACGAAACCGTCGCTTTCGGCGAGTTCACGCCCACCCATTTTTGAAACGAACTCGGCGAGTGCAAAAGATCCTGGTTATCAAAATTAATTTCATCGCGGCGCCAGCCGAGATAGTAGCGGAAGTAACGGCTGAGCGGGCCCTCGACGGCAAGGTAGGGCGCCAAGGTTCCGATTGTGATGTTGTTTGAGTCGACGGGAGTGAAAGGGCCATAGTAGGCGGGGTTGCTGGGATTGAAGGACCCATACTGATCGAGATCGTCGCGCCGCGGCGCTTCGCGGACGTAGTCAAACCCTCCCAGCAACGAAACATATTCGGAAATTTTATTCAGATAGTTTGCGCTTGCACCGGCAACCGTGCGGAACTCGCTCTGGCGGATCAGACCCTGTCCGAAATCCGAAAACAAGGAAAGATTGTAGGTGCGAAAGAAACCGGACAGCTGCAGTTGCTGGCTTCCAGTGAGTTGCCACACATCGTTCAGAGCTATCAGCGCGGTGTGGGTCTGGTCTTTCTGACGGGGATCGATGGTGTCTCCATAGTTAGTGACATGGGCATCGGCGGAATTCGTGGCGAGAATCGGAACCAGTCCTGGAACATAGGAGAAACCGTAATAACCGATGCCAAACAGAATGAGCCGGTGCTGGCCGACCTGGAACATTCGCTCGCCGTTGAATTTGTACTGTTGGCGATGTTCCAGCCGATCGAGGAATCCATTGCCATAAGAAGCGGAGAACGCCATCCACGATTGGGGGCTGGGGCTCAGTCCCGCAACCACATCGAGGTCGCGGTAGTCTCCCGTGACCGTAATAAATGGATCCAGGCGGGAGCGCAGCCCATAGGTCGCGGCCAGGTCGACGGAGTGATTTCCTTCGCGAACGTTGAAGGCTCCGCCATCGATCTGAACGCTCTCCAGCACTTCGGGAATAAAGATGTTGGGGTCGGCATAGCCATTGCCGTGTGCATTCGCAGACAGGTTGTTGGGCACGAGGTAGGTGCCTACCGCGATGTACTGGGCGATGGGTTCGCCGTGATCACCGGCGACTCCGGGCGCAAAGTATTGGGGCGCTTTGATGCCGCTGGATGCGGTTTCAATGGGATATCCGGGGATGGACACCGGCGCGCCGGGACGGCCGGGGTTGGCGTCAAGCAAATCCTGACGAACAAAAACTTTTTCTCCAGGGTCGGGAGAGAGGACATCGGATTGGTTCACGTCGGCCGTGACCGTGACGGTCTCAATCCGCGAAGCGAGCTGGGTCAATTGAATCTCGATCGGGGAATTGCCATCGGGGTGGACCGTGATCGGGCGGGTGACCGGGCGGAATCCAGAAGCGTCGGCTTCGATGATGAACTCGCCGGGGGACATGACCTTCACCAGAAACTTTCCATCCGCCGCCGCCGCCGTCCGGGACAGGACTTGTTTGTGCTCCATGAGTTGGATCGAGGCGCCTGGCAGAGCATTTCCCTCGGGATCGATGACTCGGCCCTTCAGCACGATCTCCTGCGCAAGGCAGGGCGTGAGAAGCAGGACGAAAACGGCGATCTTGATCCCATCCATATTACGTTTTCTGCTTTCGTGCTACCAGAGGAGATCGTGGAGTACCTATACAGGTTGTGCTCCTTTCAACTATTACGGTTTTCGGCGAGGGTTTGGATTGCCACAGTTTTTCAATCCAACCTATCCATCCGACGAAGCCGAACGGTAACAAGGATTGTGCATTCGTGCTACGCGTTGGCATTCTACGCTCGCTCTAAAGAGCAGCGCAAAACCTAACAATGAACACAAGGCTGTTCTGGTCAGGCAATCAGAGGATTTCTAATTCTGGGATAGGGGTAAATCCGGTGGGAGCGTAAAGGGTTCCTGCGCGGGAGATTGGAGTCAATGGTGGTGTCCCGAATGGTGGGAAACGGCCTCGGGAGAGCTCATGACGAGCCGCCCATGTTGCACGCCTTTCGTGCTGATAAGACGGTCTGCAAGCTTTTGCACATCCTTCGAGGTCCCACGAAGTATGACCACTTCGAGGCAACTCTCGTGGTCGAGGTGGGCATGCAGGGTAGAAATAATTATTTCGTGGTACTCGTGCTGGAGATCGGTGAGCTTCTCCGGCAGAAGGCGGGTGTGATGGTCGTAAATCAGGGTGACGGTGCCCACGACGAGCGCGTTTGCGGCGATCACCACCGAGCTGACGAGCCGGTCGCGAATCAAGTCGCGAAAGGCTTCCGAGCGGTTCTCGTAGCCCTTGTCCGTGATAAAGGAATCAAAGCGGCGTAGCAGGTCCGAATCGATCGATACTCCGATACGGCTGAGGTCTCCCATGAAACACCTTTTGTGTCCGAGGACAGCGCTCAGCGTAGCACATTCGCAGGCGCGTGTAGCACTCTTGGCAGAGCGTTCTCAGAAGAGAGATTTTGTCGGGCATTCTTCGTCACCGGCGGACGGGTCGCCCGCCTGCACAGTTTTCTCAAGTCAACGGCGGCGGCCAGGAGTGTCCGCCCCACACGTTACAATATTGGAGTGAGTGCAGTGACTACATCGCCGGTTTCCAGTGGGGCTTCCGCGCAGAGCCGGCCTTATACCTTGTGGCAGAGATTCTTGCTCTGGCTGATCACGTGGACGGGAGTTCTGGTGGTGCGGCTGATTGGCCCGACGCTGCGTTTTTCGGCGTCGTATGAAGACGGGGCGCCGCCGACTCTCGAGACGCGCCCCATAGTTTATGCATTTTGGCATAGCTGCATCCTCCCCTCGATGTATCTCTGGCGGAATCTACAGATCAGGGTCATGAGCAGCGATAGTTTTGATGGGGAATGGATGGGCCGCATTATGCGGAAATTTGGTTTTGTGAAGGTGCGCGGATCGAAGAGCCGGGGAGCTGTGCGTGCTTTGCTGGGCATGCGCCGGGAACTTGAGCAAGGCTGGACGGTTGCATTTACTATAGACGGCCCGCGCGGTCCGCGATTCGTCGCCAAGCCGGGCCCGGTGCTGCTGGCGCGTGCGACCGGTGTGCCCATGGCGGTGTTTCATATTGCGCTGGAGAAGGCCTGGATTCTGAATACGTGGGATCGGTCGATGATTCCGAAACCATTTTCACGGGCGCTGATGCGGGTGAGTCGCAAGATTCCAGTTCCAGCGGATGCGGATGATTCCGAGAAAGAAAGGCTCCATGCGGAGCTGCAAGCTTCGTTGGAGCGGGTGCGCGAGTTCGCGGAGGCGAATGTGGGGAAGGTGGGAACGACGGAGTTTCCGGTGATAAAGAGTTAGATCGTGCTGGGTTTGTGGAAGGGCACGGCTTCAAGAGGTGACGCCGAGACCCGAAGAAGACGGGCGAGCCGCCCGTCATCAACGGGCTGCGGCGATTCACTATACGATTTGTCTCTGCAGAAATGAGGATTGATGGCTGCGATTATTCTGGACGGTAACAAGATCGCTGGCGAAATTCGAGCGGAAGTCGCGTCTGAAGTGAGGGCGATGACAGCAGCGGGCGTACGTCCAGGGCTGGCCGTGGTTCTGATCGGCCATAACCCGGCGTCGGAGGTTTACGTTCGGGGAAAGGTGAAGAGTAGCGGCGAAGTCGGAATCTACAGCGAGCAGCACACGCCGCCTGAGACGGTTTCGACGGAGGAATTGCTTGAGTTGATCGCTGACCTGAACCGGCGCGAGGAGATCGATGGCATTTTGGTACAGCTTCCGTTGCCGCCTCACGTCGATGCAAAAAGAGTTTTGCTGGCGGTCGATCCGGCGAAGGATGTGGATGGGTTCCATCCCACGAATGTGGGATTCCTCTCAACGCGGCGGCCTGGGCTGGTGCCGTGTACGCCAGCGGGAATTATGGAAATTCTCAGGCGCAGCCAGATTCCGATAGCCGGACAGGAAGCGGTCGTGGTCGGCCGTAGCGATATCGTAGGCAAGCCGACAGCGATGCTGTTGATCAATAACAACGCGACCGTCACGGTTTGCCATTCGAAGACGCGCGATCTTCCTGGGGTTTGCCGGCGAGCGGATATCTTAATCGCTGCGATTGGCCGGGCGGGAATGGTTACGCGCGAATTCGTGAAGCCGGGCGCGACGGTGATCGACGTGGGCATGAATCAGGTGACGGACCGCGCAGAGTTTGAACGGCTATTTGCGGGGAATGCGAAGCGGGAAGAAACGTTTCGTACGAGAGGGTCGACGCTGGTTGGCGACGTACATCCACATGTGGCCGAAGTTGCAGGAGCGCTTACGCCGGTGCCGGGTGGCGTAGGGCCATTGACCATCGCCATGTTGATGGCGAACACGGTGCGGGCCGCGAAGCTGCGACGGGGCGGTTTAGTGGCCGAGCTTTCGCGGGCTTGAAGGGTTTTCACCACGGAGTCACAGAGACACAGAGTAAGGCAATGCTCTTTCTGCGGCTGCTTCCGCGCCCTCGAGAACGACGGAATAGGTTTTCTTGAAGTGTCTTCTGGTGACTCTGTGTCTCTGTGGTGATTGGTTTTCTGATGAGGCTGGATTGCTGAAAGTCGGACTGACCGGCGGGATTGCTTCTGGCAAATCCGTAGTGGGCGAAATGTTTGTGGTGCTCGGTGCTCATCTGATTCAGGCCGATGCGATTGCCCATCAACTCATGCAGCCGGGCGAAGCTGTTTATCAGGAGGTACTGCGGCATTTCGGGGCGGGAATCCTCAATCCCGATAGTAGCGTCAATCGCGCGCGGCTGGCAGAATCTGCGTTTGGCGCTTCGGGGCGAAACGAGCCTTCCCGCATTCAAGAGCTGAACCAGATTGTGCATCCAGCGGTAATTCAAAGGCAGGAAGAATGGATGGCGGAAGTTGGCCGGGGCGATCCGCGAGCGATCGCAATCGTGGAGGCGGCACTTATTTTGGAAGCGGGTTCGGCCCATAATTTCGACCGTCTTGTGGTTGTAACCTGCCGTCCTGAACAGAGAATTCAGCGCTGGGCGGCGCGTGTGGGCGTGGACGAGGAAGTTGCCCGCCGAGAGGTGGAACGGCGCATGGCGGCTCAGTTTCCGGATGAAGAAAAGATCAAGGCAGCGGATTATGTGATCGACAACTCCGGGTCGTTGGACGAAACGCGGAGGCGGGTAGGACAAGTTTATGGCGATTTGAAGCGCGAGGCGGAGAAACAGGGTAAATCTTAAATCGCAGAGTTCGCAGAGAGCGTCCGCAGAGGCCGCTGAGGGTTGTTCGAAGCTGCGCCAGGCGGCTTGATCATCTGATAATTAATTACAATCTAGGTGTGAGTCCGTGGAAGGTTTCTGAACTATGAGGCTGCTTCGATCTGTTTTGCTAGCCGTGATTCTCGCCGGCGCGTTTTTCTATTTCACTACTTATCGTTCGGGACGGGGCGTACTGACCGACTGGGTCGGACATCCGGACAAGGTGGAAATCAGCGAGGCCGCCGGCAACGACGGACTCGACGCAGAAGAACAGAACAATATCACGGTGTATCACAAAAACATTGGCTCGGTGGTGAACATAACGTCAAAGGCAGTCACGTTTGACTTCTTTTACGGGTTGGTGCCTGAGGAAGGACAGGGATCCGGCTTCATCATCGACAAAGAGGGGCACATACTGACCAACTACCATGTGATCGCGGATGCGCGTCAGATTGAGGTAACGCTGCATAACCGCAAAAAATATGGAGCGACAATTGTGGGCGTCGACCGCGCGCATGATTTAGCCGTAGTTCAGATCAAAGCGCCCGAACTCACGCCGATGGTGCTCGGGGATTCGAGCAAATTGCAAGTCGGTCAGAAAGTATACGCAATCGGCAATCCGTTTGGGCTGTCGGGTACATTGACGCGCGGCATCGTGAGTTCGATCCGACAGGTGCAGGAGCCGGATGGCATGAAGATTGAAGACGCCATCCAGACGGATGCGTCGATCAATCCAGGAAACTCCGGCGGCCCGCTGCTCAATATGCATGGCGAAGTGATTGGCATTAACACCATGATCGCTTCCAATGTTGGCCAGAGCGCGGGCATTGGTTTTGCCATCCCGATCAATACCGCCAAAGCGGTGATCAATGATCTGCTCACCCTGGGTCGGGTGCGGCGTCCCGCGCTGGGTGTGACCACGATTCCGATTGATCCACAATTGGCAGATCAAATGGGACTGGCGGCGGATTACGGATTACTGATTTTGCAGGTGGTGCCGGGAGGAGCCGCGGACACTGCGGGCCTGCGCGGCGGGAGCCAGCGCGCATTTCTAGGCAACACTCCGATTACGGTGGGCGGAGACTTGATCGTGGCCCTCGATGGACAACAAGTTGAGGATCAACAGGAACTCGCGCAGATCATGAACAACCACCGCGCTGGCGATACGGTCCGCATCACCATCTACCGTGGGAAGAAAAAGCTGCAGGTGAGCGTGGTGCTGGGTGAGGCGCGGCAGGAGGTGTAAATGCTGCTTTCAGCTCTCAGCCGTCATCTTTCAGCCAGTGCAAAACTTCAGCTAGCTTTCCCCTTCTATGCGGCGGTCTGTTCAAAAAAGTCTTCGATTTCATTTACTTCTTTGTCGCTTAGGTGGAATTCTCCCGCGCGCATCACGCCATCGGCTTGTCGAGCATTTCTTGCCCCAACAATCGCTCCGGTTACGGCGGGATTTCGCAGCGTCCAGGCAATCGCGACTTCACCCGGCGAACGGCCATGACGTTTTCCGATCTCGCGCAGTTGCTCGACCAGCGCAAGGTTACGTGACAGCTTCGGCTCTCTGAACTCAGGATCGCTACTGCGCCAATCATCCTTCGGAAGCTTGGCCGCACGCTCGCGCGTCATCGCGCCGGTCAAAAGTCCCGAAGCCATGGGCGAATACACGATCACGCCGATGTCCTCGCGCTGGCAGTATGGAAGAATGTCTTCCTCAATCCCTCGATTTATCAGTGAATAGGGGGGCTGCAGGGAGGTGATAGGCTCGATGCTCTGCGCGCGGCGCATTTGTTTGACGTCGAAATTAGACACGCCGATCCAGCGTACCTTGCCCTGCCGCCGCAATGCAGCAAGAATGGACCACCCTTCTTCCAGGTCGGGAGACTCAGGATCTTCCGGCGGCCAGTGGATCTGGTACAGGTCTATGGTTTCCACGCCGAGGCGCCGCAGGCTGTCTTCGACTTCGCGGCTGATCGAATCCGCGTGCAGGTTCTTTTGAACGTTTCCTTGTGCATCCCAGCGTAAGCCGCATTTGGTAAAAACGTAGGGTTTCGCACCGGGCCACTCTTTCAGCGCCCGGGCAACGACTTCTTCGGAATGCCCCAGCCCGTAAACCGCGGCGGTGTCGACCCAGTTGACGCCCAATTCAAGCGAGCGGTGAATGGCGGCTATGGAATCGTTGTCATCCTGCGTGCCCCAGGCGAACTGCCAGCCACCACCGCCGATGGCCCAGGCTCCGAAACCCACCGGAGTGATGTTTAAATCGGACTTGCCAAGCTGCCGGGTTTCCATTTCAATCTCCTAGGTCGTGGTTCGCAGGATTCCTAGTCTACCGCAAATGGCTCCACCAGCATGAACGTCGATTCCGTTCGAGGTTATTGTCTTTCCTTTCCGCAGGCAAGAGAAAACTTGCAGTGGGGTGAGACGGTCTGCTTCAAAGTCGCCGGCAAGATTTTTGCCACGTTGAGCTTAAACTCGGTTCCGCAGAGCCTGTGCTTTAAGTGCACACCAGAGAGGTTCGCGGAGTTGTGTGAGCAAGAAGGGATTCGTCCAGCACCGTACGTGGGCCGCTACAAATGGGTTTTGCTGGAGCGGTTGGACGTGCTGTTTGATGAGGAGTTGGAGGAGTTGATTCGTCAATCGTATGAAATGGTGGCAGGGAAGGGCAAAACGAAAGCGAAGACCAAACGCCCTAAAATGAAAACACAAAAGGCAGCAAGGAAAAGAGGGGGTAGACAACACAGCTGATCGCTGAAAGCCGATGGCTAACTGCTCCAACCAAATTTGACTCCCACTCGCTGGCTACGCTAGCCTCAGAAGTCCGCCCACAATTTTTGATTCCATGCGATTCAAGCGCAAGCGATTAATCATGCTGCTGCTGGCCGTGCTAGTGGCCGTGGCCGCTCCCGTGATGGCGTCGACGCAACCGGTCCATGCGCCGCATGCCATTGTGGTCAGCGTTCACGAATTGAGTTCGCACGCCGGGGTGGAAATCATGAAAGCCGGCGGGAACGCCATCGATGCCGCTGTAGCCACGGGTTTTGCCTTGGCCGTGGTCCATCCGCAGGCAGGAAATCTGGGTGGTGGTGGCTTCATGCTCATTCGTCTGGCGGACGGACGGGTGCATTTCGTCGACTATCGCGAAAAGGCTCCGGCGGCGGCGACGGCGAATATGTATCTTGACGCTCAAGGCAATGTGGTCGAGCACGCCAGCGTCGTTGGTTATAAATCGATCGGCGTGCCGGGTTCGGTTGCGGGCATGGTTTACGCAGAGAAAGAATTCGGCAAGCTGACCCTTGGTCAAGTCATGGCTCCTGCCATCAAGCTGGCGCGAGATGGTTATCCGTTAGCCTGGCAGGACGCGCAGGATCTGCGCGACCAAGACTTGGCAAAGTTTCCCGAGTCGCGGCGTATCTTCCAGCGCAATGGAAATTACTACAAGCAGGGCGAAGTTTTTCTCCAACCCGAGTTGGCGCGTACGCTGGAACGGATTGCGAACAACCCGGATGATTTTTATCGCGGTGCGATGGCGCGTGAACTGTCAGCATCGATCCAAAAAGGTGGGGGCCTGATCACCACCGATGACCTCGCTCACTATGAAGTGAAAGAACGCGAGCCGATACGCGGGACTTATCGTGGCAACGAAATCATCAGCGCACCTCCTCCGTCGTCTGGCGGGATTGCGCTGGTGGAGATATTAAATATTCTGGACGGCTACGACCTGGCCAAGGCTGGGGATCGGTCTGCGGCGTCGGTCCATCTGACGGTTGAGGCCTTCCGGCGAGCGTTCTATGATCGAGCCGAGTTTTTGGGCGATCCGGATTTTTCCAAGATTCCTGTGGCGCAACTCATCGATAAGAAGTATGGTGCGGCATGGCGAGAGTCGATTGATCCGACGCGTGCCAGCGTCAGCAAAGATCTGAAGCGGCCCGCGATCTTCAGCGAGCTTGAACAATACGCTTCAGGGCATCCGCAGCCTTTGGTAGTACGTGAACCTGAACACACCACGCACTATTCCGTGGTGGACTCAGACGGAAACGCGGTGGCTGTTACGACGACATTGAATGATGAGTTCGGCTCGCGCGTTACCGCGGAGGGCTTAGGTTTTTTGCTGAATGATGAGATGGATGATTTCGCGGCGAAGCAAGGCGTCCCCAATCTCTACGGGTTGATTCAAGGGCCGGCCAACGCGATCGGACCGGGCAAGCGGCCGCTTTCTGCGATGACGCCGACCATCGTGCTGAAAGACGGAAAACTGTATCTGGTGCTGGGCTCGCCGGGCGGGGCGCGGATTATTACTACGGTGGCGAACATTTTGATGGGCGTTGTGGACTACGGTATGAACATTCAGGAGTCGGTGAACGCACCGCGCTTCCACGATCAATGGATGCCCGATGTCGTGAATGTTGAGCGATGGTTTTCTCCTGACGCAGTGAAGTTGCTTGATCAAATGGGGCATAAAGTCGAGACCGGCGAAACCGTGGCGGGCGACTGGATCCCCTATTGGAGCGACGGAGAATGTATCGCAATCGATCAGAAAACCGGCGAGCGTTTGGGAGCGAGCGACGTCAGGAATAATGGAAAGGCAGTAGGTTACTGATGCTGAAAGCAATATCGACATTAGTCTATGTGAAGGAACGGCTGCATCCCGGGCTGCTGGATGGGTTGGTACGCGGCGGAGCACAGGCAATTGAAATTTTTGCCGCGCGGCAACATCTGGATTATGCCAACCGCAAGCAGCATGTGCGAGAGATCGCGGACTGGTTTCGCACCAGTGGAATCGTTCTGAACTCGGTTCATGCGCCGCTCTACGCGGACTATGAGTGGGGACGCGCCGGGGCGCCGCAAATGAATGTGGCTTCGACGGACCGGGCGAGCCGGATTGAAGCCATGGATGAAATTAAACGCGCGCTTGAAGTGGCGGAGCACATCCCGTTCCGCTTTCTGGTGCAGCACATCGGCACGACGGGCGAGTCGTTCGACGACCGCAAATTCGAAGCTGCGATGACCTCGGTCGAGCACCTGCGTGCCTTCGCTAAGCCGCTCGGAGTGCGGGTTCTGCTGGAGAATATTCCCAACGAGTTGTCCACGCCGGAGCGGTTGGTGGAGTTCATCCGCGCGGCCCACTTCGATGACGTGGGAGTATGCTTTGACTTCGGTCACGCGCACATCATGAGCGCGGTGCCGGAGGCGTTCGAGACGGTCAAGAGTTACATCCACTCCACTCATGTTCACGACAACGCCAAGGCTGACGACTCGCATCTTTGGCCGGGCAGCGGATCGATCGATTGGAATCAGGCCATGGAACTGCTCCGGTCGGCGCCGCACACGCCGCCATTGTTGCTGGAGGTCGAAGGCGACGAGAAGATCAACCCAGTCGAAAAGATGGGCGAAACATTCGAAAAACTGGAAATCGTGTAGCGCCGCCGTCCCGGCAAGATGCCGGCACTTACAAAAGAAAAACTATGTCATCCCCTGTAACTACGATCAACGATATCGGCAAGCATGAGGGCCAGAGCGTCACCATCCGCGGCTGGCTCTATAACCTGCGTGAGAGTGGAAAGCTGCTGTTTCCCCAGCTTCGTGATGGTTCCGGAGTTATTCAAGGCATTGTGCCCAAGAATGCAGTCCCGCCCGAAGTTTTTGAAGCAGTAAAGGGTCTGACGCAGGAATCGAGCGTGATTGTCGAAGGCAAAGTGCGCGCCGACAAGCGCGCTCCTGGCGGGTATGAGTTGGACATCTCGAATGTGCAAGTCATTCAACGCGTTGCTGAGAATGATCCGTATCCCATTTCGCTGAAAGAGCACGGCGTCGATTTCCTTATGGAGCACCGTCATTTGTGGGTGCGAACGCCAAGGCAGGCTGCGATTCTGCGCGTGCGCGCCGAGATCATCAAAGCTGCACGCGATTTTTTCGATGAGCGGGGATTCACCTTGACCGATTCGCCGATCCTGACCCCGGCTGCGTGTGAAGGTACGACCACGCTCTTTCCTGTCGACTACTTCGATGAGCAGGCTTATCTCACGCAGTCGGGACAGCTTTACATCGAAGCTACTGCGATGGCGCTAGGCAAGGTGTATTCCTTCGGGCCCACGTTCCGCGCTGAGAAAAGTAAAACCCGCCGTCATTTGACCGAGTTCTGGATGGTCGAGCCAGAGGTGGCGTATGCACAGTTAGAGGACATCATGGAGCTGGCCGAGGGGCTGCTCAGCTTCTTGGTGAAGCGTTGCCTGGAACGCCGACGTCCCGATCTGCAGATCATTGGCCGCGATGTCTCGAAGTTAGAGAAAATCGAAGCTCCGTTTCCGCGGATCACATATGACGAAGCAGTAAAGATATTGCAGGAAGCGCACGCCAAGGGCGCTCTCGAAAACAATTTCGAGTGGGGCGGAGATTTGGGTTCGCCCGACGAAACTTACATTTCGTCGCAGTTCGACCGGCCCGTTATGGTGCATCGCTATCCGGCAAAAGTGAAGGCGTTCTACATGGAGCCTGATCCGCAGCGGCCGGAGCTGGCGTTGTGCGTGGATGTGCTCGCGCCCGAAGGCTACGGAGAAATTATCGGCGGCTCGCAGCGTATGGCATCCTACGATCTGCTGCTCAAGCGCATTCACGAACACGGTCTGCCGGAAGAGGCATTCAAGTGGTATCTCGATCTGCGGAAATACGGAAGCGTGCCCCACGCGGGCTTCGGCATGGGCATCGAACGAGCGGTAGCATGGATCTGCGGGCTGGAGCATGTACGGGAGACGATTCCGTTTGCGAGAATGCTGCACCGGTTGTACCCATAAAGGACGTTTTCACCGCCGAGCACGCCGAGGTCGCCGAGAATGGAAGAAAAAGACAAACTCGACCAGATCACGCGTCGTATCATCGGAGCCGCGATCGAAGTGCATAAAGGACTAGGGCCAGGGTTACTCGAATCAGCCTACGAAGTGTGCCTGGCCTTTGAATTGCGGCAAATGGGTTTCAAGGTGGAAGGACAGAAGCCACTGCACGTGAAACTGGATTGCGGGTATCGGCTCGATCTAGTCGTGGAAGATGCGGTGATCGTTGAAATCAAGGCTGTCGAGCGGCTTTCTCCTATTCACGATGCCCAATTGCTCTCGTACCTTCGGTTGTCGCACAAGAGAGTCGGTCTTCTTTTTAATTTTCACGTGCGAGTTCTGAAGGATGGACCTAAACGCATCGTTAATGAATTTCCAGACTCGGCGTTCTCGGCGACCTCGGCGGTAAGTTAGCCCGAACTTATGACGAACATTACTCCATCCTTTTCCAGCATCACGCCTCGTAAAATCCGGGTCATCGGTGTCCCCCTCGACCTCGGCCAGTCGCGCCGCGGCGTAGATATGGGACCTTCCGCCGTGCGCGTAGCTGGTCTCGAGGCCCGATTGGAAGCGCTTGGGCACGTGGTTGAAGACGCCGGCAACGTGTCCGTCGCAATCGCCGAACAAAAGAAGGAAGGCGACCCTAGCGCAAAATACTTGAAAGAGATTACCGCAACTTGCACCAAGCATGCCGAACTTGTGGTAAAGACGCTGGAGGCAGGCAAGGTTCCGATCACCCTCGGCGGGGATCATTCCATTGCTGCGGGAACCGTTGCCGGTGTCGCAGAATTTTATCGTCGTCAGAACCAGAAGATCGGCCTGATCTGGATTGACGCCCACACCGACGTAAACACCCCTGACAGTTCGCCCAGCGGAAACGTACACGGCATGCCGCTGGCGGCGATCATGGGACTAGGTCCTCCTGAGTTGTCCAATATTTTCGACTTCTCGCCCAAGGTGACGCCGGAGAATTGTGTGCTGGTGGGAGTGCGGGACATCGACGCCATCGAAAAAGAGAACGTCCGCAAAACAGGAATCCATGTCTTCACCATGCGCGACATTGACGAGCGCGGGATGCGAACCGTGATGGAAGAGGCTCTGCGCGCCGCAGGACGGGGCACCGCGGGTTACCACGTTTCGCTCGACATGGACTGGGTCGATCCCGAGGACGCGCCCGGTGTAGGGACGCCGGTTCGTGGAGGAGCCACGTATCGCGAAGCTCACCTCGCGATGGAGATCATCGCCGACCACGGCCGCATGTTGAGCTTCGAAATCGTCGAAGTAAACCCTGTAATCGACGAGCACAACCGAACCGCGGATCTAGCAGTGGAGTTGGCGCTGTCAGCTTTTGGAAAGAAGATTCTGTAAGCCACATCTAGCCATGAAGAAAATTCGAGTCGGAATCCTGTTTGGCGGGCGCAGCGGTGAACATGAAATCTCACTGCTCTCCGCCGCGTCGGTTTTCAACGCCATTGACAAAAACAAATACGAAGTTGTTCCCATCGGCATCAGCAAGGAGGGTCGATGGGTGACCGCGGCGGATGCGGAGCGTTTGCTGCAGGGAAAATTTGAGGATCACAAGCATCTTCGTGCCGGCGATCCCGAGGCGACCCCCGGGGCTGCGGTTCTGGCCAAGGGCGAAGCGGTTGTGGTGCCTCCGGAGCCGCAAAAACATGGATCGCTAACGCCGTTTGAAACTGATGCGTCGGCTCACGCGCTGACTCGGCGGGCGACGGATCGCGCTATCGACGTCGACGTTATTTTCCCTGTGCTGCATGGCACTTTCGGCGAGGACGGAACCATCCAGGGGTTACTCGAGTTGGCGGACTTGCCTTACGTGGGCGCGGGCGTGCTGGGTTCGGCTGCAGGCATGGACAAGGACATCATGAAGTCGCTGTTTCGAGCCGCTGGGCTGCCGATTGTGAAACACGTCACGGTTCTGCGCAGCGAGTGGGAGACGAAGGCGAAAAAAGTTGAGAAATTTGTCGAGAGCAAGTTGAAGTATCCAGTGTTTGTGAAGCCCGCGAATCTGGGATCGTCGGTGGGAATTTCCAAGGCACATGATCGCAAGGAGCTTGGCCCGGCGATCGAAGAAGCAGCAAAGTTCGATCGCAAAATTGTCATCGAGCAGGGAGTGGGCGGACGCAGGCAAAAGGCCCGCGAAATTGAGTGCTCGGTGCTCGGCAACGACAATCCCGAGGCTTCGTTGCCCGGAGAGATCGTCCCCAGCACAGAGTTCTACGACTACAACGCCAAGTATCTTGATGAAGGTTCCCAGTTGATCATTCCCGCCAAACTCAGCAAAGGCGAAACGAAACAGGTTCAGCGCCTGGCCATCGCCTCGTTCAAAGCGGTGGATTGCTCCGGGCTGGCGCGGGTCGATTTTCTGATGGAGCCGAAGTCCCGGAAGATCTATTTGAACGAGATCAACACGATGCCTGGTTTTACGGCGATCAGCATGTATCCCAAGCTGTGGGCGGCTTCCGGTGTATCGTATTCCGACCTGATTGGGCGGTTGATTCAGTTGGGGCTGGACCGGCACGAAGAGAAGAAGAAGAATCAATACAGCCGGTGAACGGTGAGGATGTTCCTCGCTCCGCTCGATATGACAACCTGGTTGGTTATTCTGCCGGTTCGGTTTGCACGGCATTTTCAAAGTCACAAAATAAGCATTGTCTTCTGCCACAAATGATTTCGATCGTCTGCGCGTAGTCTTGGTGGCTGCGCGCAATCCTCTCAACATTGGTGCGGCGGCGCGCGCCATGAGCAACTTTGGATTTCCCCATCTGCGAGTGGTGAACCCTTACGATGCGGGGTTTCGCGAAGCACGTTCTGCAGTCGGGGCGTCGGCGCTGCTGGCTAGCGCGGAGGAGTGCAAGACGGTGGCCGAGGCCGTCGCGGATTGCACGCTTGTCGTCGGAACCACGGCGGTCCGTCACCGGGAATTGCAGCATCCGCTCCGGCGGTTGGAATATGGTGCGCGCCTCATCCGTAAGCAACTGGGATCGGGCCGGGTCGCGCTGCTGTTTGGCTCGGAAAAGTTCGGGCTCTCGAATGCCACGCTCAGTCACTGCCACTGGTTGATGCGCATTCCGACATGCGAAGGCAATATTTCGATGAACCTGGGGCAGGCAGTGGCGGTTTGCCTGTACGAGCTAGTTCGCGATGGCAAGACTGCGCGGCAAACGGAGAAAGTGAAGCGTGCCACGGCGGCGGAGTACGAGCGGATCACCACGACCCTACTCGAAGCCATGCGTGCCAGCGGCTATCTGGATCGGCGCCCCATTGCCGACGTCGAGGAACGAATGCGCCGTCTGGTCCGGCGTCTCAACCTTCCCGCCCGTGACGCCGTAGTGTGGCTTGGCATTCTGCGACAGATCGTGTGGAAGCTGCGGTCTGAAAAACCGCGGGGGGACTGAAGTGGCGCGGGTAGTAAAGTCATGTGTTTCCGTTGGGGGTTGGGAGGGAGCTGTGCGAAAGCTGATTGTTGTTTTCTTTGCCACCGGGGTCACGCTGGCCCTGACTTCCTGCAAGCCGAAGAACGAAATTACGCAAGACGAACTCGTCCACCGCACTCAGGAGCTTTTCGATTCCGTCGCTCCGGGTAATCAAGCACCCTGGAAAAAGTACTTTGCCGACGATTGCATGTACTTTGACGAAAAAGGCCGGAACATGAACAAAGCGGCTCTGGTCGCCGACGTCACTCCTATGCCACCCGGATTTTCGGGCAGCATCAAAATAGAGAAAGCGCAAAGCCACATCCAGCGAAATGTGGCCGTCTTGAGCTATGACATGAACGAAAAGGAAACCATCTACGGGCAGGAGCTGACAGCGCGCTACCATGCGACGGATACCTGGATGCGCCGCAATGGGCAATGGCAAATCATTGCGGGTCAGGTGCTGCGGTACTATGAAGATCCTGCGCCAGGGAGAGTGAACACTGCAAGGTTCGCTGAGTATGTGGGAACCTACGAGCTCGCTCCTGGGAACACTCTGACCATTTCGACCGACGGGGATCTCTTATACCGCCAGCGCGGTGATCGGCCGAAGGATCTCCTCATTCCGGAAGCCACTGACATATTCTTTCGCAACGGAGTTGAAGGCCGCATTCTTTTTCGCTACGCCGACAACGGCAAAGTGGATGCGCTCATCGATCGGCGAAATAACGAGGATGTGGTTTGGAAAAAGATCAAATAGCGACGTAGCTGCAAAAATCGCCCACGAAAATGGGCACGGAGGTACAGTTCATGATCTTCGGTGCGCATGTAATCGTGTACAGCAAAGACGCGGAGGCGGATCGCACCTTCTTCCGAGACGTCCTTGGATTCAAGTCGGTGGATGCAGGCCACGGATGGCTGATTTTTGCCTTGCCTCCGGCGGAGGCCGCGTTTCATCCCGACGAGAATCCCGGCGAGAATGATCGGCACGAACTGTATCTCATGTGTGACGATCTCAAGGCCGAGATCTCCGCGCTCAAGAGGAAAGGCGTGGCGTGTTCCGACGTTCACAGGGAGCGATGGGGTTCGATCACTAGGATCAAGCTTCCCGGGGGTGGCCAAATCGGTCTTTACCAGCCGAAGCATCCCACGGCGGTGGCTTCAAGTGATCGACCCAACATCAACTTGACGTAAGCGATTCCGAGCGTGTACTATCGCAAACGAGTTTGCTCTTCGGAGCAGACCTTGGATTTCATGAAGAGTGGCTGAGGGACGAGCCCTGAGAAGCCACGACAGCCGGATCGGGAGTCATCTCCCGGTCGTCTGGTGTCAACTCTCACCCGGAAACGGGGGACATGAGATTCGGGGTGCCGCGTTTTCAGCATCTCGTTCTTCTTCTTCCTCCCTTAATTTTTTTCCGGTAAAGAGATTTTCGATCACGCTCGTCCCTCGGCTCACAGAAAGCGAGTAGCTGATGAGTGCTGCTGCGAGCGTTACCACTCGGGTCGGTGCCGGCGTTTCCGCGAAATACGAATTGCGCTGCCGGGAATGCAACAAGAGCTGGGGGAACCAGCCCCGGTCGATCTGCGACGACTGTTTTTCTCCTCTGGAAGTTTCCTACGACTACGACGCCGTGCGCGGCACCTTTACGCGCGAGCGCATCGCCGCTCGGACTCCAGATATGTGGCGATACTCGGAGTTGCTGCCGCTGCCGCCGAATTATCAGCCGAGTTTGCCGGTCGGCTTCACGCCTCTGCTTCGGGCTCCGCAGCTGGCGGCGCGCCTGGGCGCGAAGAATCTTTTCATTAAGAACGATGCGGTTTGCCTGCCCACCCTTAGCTTTAAAGACCGTGTGGTTGCGGTGGCATTGGCGCAAGCGCGCAGCTTCGGCTTCGACACGGTGGCGTGTTCTTCGACTGGGAACCTGGCCAACTCCGTGGCAGCGCAAGCGGCGCGCAACGGATTCAAAGCCTGGATTTTTATTCCCGCGGATATTGAACCCGCAAAAATTCTGGGCACGCAGGTCTTTGGCGCGAGGCTGGTTCGCATTGCGGGCAGCTACGACCAGGTAAACCGCCTGTGTTCGCAGATCGCCGATGAACAGCGATGGGGATTCGTAAATGTGAATCTGCGCCCTTATTACGCGGAAGGTTCGAAGACGGTCGGATTCGAAATCGCCGAGCAGTTGGGATGGCGGTTGCCGAACAACGTGGTTGTGCCCATGGCAGGCGGGTCATTGATTGTGAAGATCAAGAAGGCGTTTGACGAACTCATTCAGCTGGGCTTGGTCGAAGCGAAACCGGTGAAGTTTTTTGGGGCCCAGGCGACGGGATGCTCTCCGATTTCGACTGCAGTAAAAGCGGGAAACGCCGATATAGAACCGCAGAAGCCGGCAACGCTGGCGCGATCGCTGGCGATTGGCAATCCGGCCGATGGACACTATGCGATCAAGGCCATCACCAAGAGCGGGGGTTGGGCTGAGGATGTTTCCGATCCGGAAATGATCGAGTCGATTCAGATTCTGGCGGAGACGGAAGGCATCTTCACCGAGACCGCCGGTGGAGTAACGACCGGGTGCGCGCGCAAACTTTACCGATCAGGTCGCATCGCGCCCGAGGAGACGACGGTGCTGTGTATCACCGGGAATGGTCTGAAGACGACTGACGTGCTCTCCGGCAAGTACGAGGTGGAAGAGCCGATTCGGCCCAAGGTCGCCGAGTTCGAAGCACTTTTACAGAGAACCCTGGAGATGGCTGAGTTTCCAGAAACCGTGGAGGCTTGAGATGACAGTTACCGTGCAGATTCCGACGGCACTGCGCCGCCTGACGTCCGGGACCGGGCAAGTCAAATGTTCAGCGACGAACCTGGGGGAACTATTCTCGGCGCTCGATCAACAGTTTCCGGATTTGAAGCAGCACTTGCGCGACGAAGCTGGCGAGGTTCGACGGTTCCTTAACGTTTATGTCAACGAGGAGGACATTCGATTTCTGGGCGGAAATACTTACGCGTTTCAGGATGGAGATGAGGTGCTGCTGGTGCCGTCGATTGCGGGCGGGGCTGCGTAACGCAGTGTAGGCCCGGGCGTCGCGGCTCAAGCCGCGAGAAGCTGGTTCCATCGGCGCAATAGAAGTTTGACTATGGCTCGCAAACTTAAAATCGGGTTGCTGGGTTGCGGGACGGTTGGCCGCGGGCTGGTCGAGTTGCTGGGCAGGAATGAGGCTCTCGTCCGTCAACGCTCGGGCGTCGATTTGCGCATCACGAAAATTTTGGTTCGGGATCTCGGTAAAGAACGTCAGGGAGTGGATCGCGCTCTTCTGACCAGCGATCCCGACAAAGTGCTGAACAATGGTTGCGATCTCGTGGTGGAGTTGGTAGGCGGGATCGAGCCAGCCCGGGGTTTTATCGAGCGATCGTTGTCACGCGGCAAGCACGTGGTCACCGCTAATAAGGCCCTGCTCGCGCTGGATGGTTTCACTTTGATGAAAGCCGCGGAGGCGCAGAAAGTCCGCCTGGGGTTCGAGGCCAGCGTTTGCGGCGGCATTCCGATTATCCGCGCCCTGAGGGACGGCCTGGTCGGGAATAACATTCAGAAGCTTAGTGGGATTCTGAATGGCACCTGCAATTACATCCTCACCCGCATGACTGAGGATGGTGTCGAGTTCAAAGATGCGCTTCGCGAGGCGCAGGCTAAAGGTTTCGCGGAAGCCGATCCTACGCTCGATATCGACGGACACGATGCGGCGCAGAAACTCACAATTCTGACTGAGCTCGCCTTTAGCACGCACGTGGGTGCCGACGCGGTTCAGGTCGAGGGGATTCGCGATCTTGCTGCCGATGACGTGCAAGCGGCGCGGGAACTAGGTTTCGTGATTAAACATGTTGCGACCGCGGAATTTAGCGAGGGTACTGTGTCGCTTGGCTGCGCTCCGGTGTTGCTGCCCTCGTCGCATCAACTGGCCAGCATTCGCGATGAAAATAATGCCGTGCTGGTTCGTGGAGACGCGGTTGGCGAAATGCTTTTCTCGGGCAAGGGAGCTGGTTCTCTGCCGAGCGCCAGTGCGGTGCTTTCTGATGTGGTCGATATTGCCTGTCACAAAGGCGGGTTTTCAGTGAGCCCCCGGGGCGGTGTCGGGGTTGCCACTCGTGATTGCGACAGCAGGCACTATCTTCGCTTTACGGTTGGTAGTCCCAGCGACATCGGCCCAATCACGACTATTCTGGAGCGAAACCGGGTGGGAGTGGCTCGTGCCGCAGCGGTGTGGGCGAGAAGCGATTCCGGAAAGCACCAGGTGCGGGTGCTTACGAATGCCTGCTCGCGGAATGCGGTTGAGGCATCGCGGCGCGACATTACCGGATCGGGCCTCGAGAGAGGCAAAAGTGTCGTTCTGCGCGTAGCGGACTAGCCTCATGCTCCCATTCGGCCCTGATTCCTAAGTCTTTCCTACAGTTGTGAATATTCCGGGCATTTGATATAATCTAACTAACCAGTTAATTAACGACAATGACCTCGGCCATCTCCAAGTCGCGTCTCGGGTCTCGCGGTCGCCCTGAGCAGAGCCGTGCGGCTATTTTGCAGGCAGCGGTGCGGGAGTTTGCCTGCGAAGGCATCGCTGGCGCGAGAACGGATGCCATCGCCCGCTCCGCCAAAGTGAATAAGGCTCTCCTCTATTACTACTTCAAGGACAAAGAGGCGTTATACGGTGCGGTGCTCGATCAGGTATTTGGAGGATTGGTTGCGTGCGTTGGAGAAGTCCTGTCTCGCGATCTCCCGCCCCGCGAGAAAATCCTCGCCTACGCGGGCGCGCACTTCGACTATGTCGCGACCCATCCGCTCTATCCGCGAATCGTACAAGGCGAAATGATGGGCGCCGGCCGGGGCCGGGCGAACCATCTTGAGCACATCGTAAAAACATATTTCCGGCCGCTTTTTGGCCGCGTCGCCGAGGTTCTCAAGAGCGGCCAGGCAGCAGGCGAATTCCGGCCAGTGGATCCCCTGCATTTTGTTCCTTCTATGATCGCGGTGATTGTTTTCTATTTCACCAGCGCGCCGGTCATGCGTGCGATGACGGGGAAAGATCCCCTGTCTCCGCAGCGCATAGCGGCGCGCAGAACGGCCGTGCTGGACTTTATTTCAGCGGCGCTCTTTCAAAGGTCCAATGCAAAGCAGCGAGGAGCACGAAGGTGAGTGTACGCAATAAATTCCTAATCATTCTCGGCGTGATCTTCAGCATATCGCTGACCTACTATCTTTTATCCACGCCCCGCAACAATGATCTGATTCTGATCGGTACGGTAGATTCTAACCAGGTGATCGTGAGCCCGCAGATTGAGGGGCGGTTGGCAAAGCTTCTCGTCGACGAGGGAACCCAGGTAAAACAGGGCGATCTCATCGCGGTGCTCGATCCCTCGGAACTGGAGGCGGAAGAACGTGCTGCCGCCGCCACGATCGACAGCTTGAGATCCAAGGTTGCCGAGACTCAGTCGACTTTGCAGGCGACGCAGGGATCGACGTCGAGCAGTGTCGTAAATGCGGAGGCGAGGCTGCAATCCACGCGCGCGCAGTTGCTTCAGTCGGAAGCCACCCTGGAGCGTACCGAGAGCGACAGCCGCCGCATGATCGAACTCGCGAAGCAGGGAGTCGCCTCCGATCAAGAGCGGGTTCAAGCTGAGACTAATCTGGCGGCACAAAAGGCGCTGGTGCAATCGTTGAAGGAGCAGGTGGGCGCTGCTGAGGCTGACCTGAATACCGCCGTCGCGAACACTCATCAAGCGCATGCCGCGCAGAGCACCGTCGAATCAACGCGCGCACAAGTCGCCAACGCGGAAAGCATGCTAAAGCAAGCTGAGGTTCGCTTGGGATACACAAAGATTTATGCCCCGGTAACGGGCACAGTCTCTGTGCGTGCTGCCCGTGAAGGTGAGGTATTAAATGCGGGCCAGGCAATCGTGACCATTGTCGATCTCGGTGACACGTGGGTGCGCGCGGCGATTCCTGAGACGGATGCCGATCACATCGGTTTGGGAGACACGCTGAAAGTCCGGTTGCCCGGCGGCACGATTACTTCAGGCAAGGTGTTCTTCAAATCCGCAGAAGCAGATTTCGCTACTCAACGCGACGTCGGCCGTCGCAAGCGTGACATCAGGACCATTGTCCTCAAGGTTCGTCTGGACAATCCGAAGGGTGCATACGTTCCGGGAATGACGGCGGAAGTTTTGGTCTCGCCTGATCAACTCAAAGGTACAGCGCGGGAGAACGTATCCGCGGAAGAGCATCCATGATCACCGATCGAAATGCTCCAAGCGGGTCGAGTGCGGGCGCTCCCACCAACGGGCCTGGGTCCAACGGGCACGGTTCGGCCGGCGATCCCAATGCGTTTAATGCCATACAAGTGGAACACATCGTCAAGAAATATGGCGATTTCACTGCCGTCGACGATGTTTCCTTCAACGTGAAGGAAGAAGAGATTTTCGGCCTGCTGGGGCCAAACGGCGCGGGCAAGTCCACTCTCATCCGCATGATGACCACGCTGATTCCGATCACTGCAGGGACCGCTCGCATCGCTGGTCACGACGTGCAAAAGGATCCAGACGCGGCTCGGCGGGCGATTGGCGTAATTCCGCAGGCGCTCACCAGTGACCTTGACCTCACCATCGAGGAAAATCTCAACATCTACGCCAAGCTTTACGATGTTCCTTCGAAAAAGCGTAAAGCTGCGATTGACGAGTTGCTGGAACTGGTTGATCTGACGAAGTGGCGTTCAGCCCAGACCAAGACGCTATCCGGCGGCATGCGGCGTCGGCTGGAGATTGCCCGCGGCCTGGTACACAGTCCGCGAATCTTTTTTTTGGACGAGCCAACTACCGGGTTGGATCCGGTTTCTCGCGTTGCTGTCTGGGAGATGCTGACCAGCATCAAGAGCCATCGCAAGCTCACCATCCTCATCACAACTCACTACATGGACGAGGCTGATCGTCTGTGCGACCGCATCGCCATCGTGGATCATGGCAAGCTCGTGGCACTCGATACCCCGCCAGCGCTGAAAGCAAGCGTGCCGGGATCGAATGTGATCGAAGCGCAATTCGACAACGCTCCCGCGGATTGGGAGGATCGTCTGAAGAAGCTCAATGGCGTAACTTCTGTCCAGCATGAAGGCGCCAGCATGTACCGTGTGCTGACGGGAGACGGTTCGCGAACCACAACCGAATTGGTTGAAGCGGCGGTGCACAGCGGCGTCAAAATCCGCTCACTCTCGGTACAGAACACCACGCTGGACGACGTATTCGTCCACTACACCGGGCGGCAATTGCGCGACGAGTTGGTCAAAGCGCACGCCTTCGTCATGCCACCCAGACCGGGGTTACAGCCATGAATCACATTCTCGCCATTGTCGAGCGCGAAATGAGGAAGTTCTTCCGCTCTCCGGCGCTGATGATGGCGTCGATGATTTTTCCACTGGTCCAACTCATCGTGCTGGGCAACGCCTTCGGCGGAAAGATTCGGGACGCGAAGCTGGGACTCGTCGATCAGGATGGAGGCACCCAAGCCCTCAAGATCCGCGAAGCTTTTGACTCGGTTCGCGCCAACATGCGGACCTTTGAACCCATCTACTATAACGACCCGAAGACGGCGATGGACGACGTGCGCAATGGCAAGATCCAGGGCGCCGTCATTATTCCGCCACAGTATTCGCGACGCGTCTATGAGCAGGATCAGCCGCGCATTGCGCTGGTCGTGGATAACAGCGACAACTTCATGAGTTCGACTCTTGAGGACGAACTCACGAGCATCACCAACGCGCTCAATCAGCCCACCATCGAACCTCGGATTCTGCAACAGACTGTCTTGCAGATTGTGGAGCTTTATCCTTATATCGAATACATGAAGTACCTTTTGCCGGGCTCGATTACGTTGGCGATGTTCGTATCCGTGATGATCGGCGGCGGCATGCTCTATATCGATGACAAGGCCCGTGGCGTTCACGAGGGATATTTGGTCACACCCATTACCAAGACCGAGCTGGTTTTCGGATTGAATGCCGCAGGGGCAATCAAGGCCATAATGACTGGAGTGGTAATCACGGTAATTGGTTCGCTGCTAGCGGGCGTCGGCACGGTATTTAATCCCGCCACAGCTCTGCAA
>Ga0209415_10002646_pt1 | contig 33445 bp, 30 predicted proteins | sample PeaSoiSIISIP2007_FD_187696 | JGI IMG/M metagenome (GOLD analysis project Ga0209415, IMG submission 187696) | Peat soil microbial communities from Weissenstadt, Germany - SII-SIP-2007 (SPAdes) (version 2) | ecosystem: Environmental > Terrestrial > Soil > Wetlands > Peat | place: Germany... | reverse complement strand
ACTGCGTCCCCAACTCTGCCGACGACTCGCCCATCGGGTCCGGCGTCATCGTCCGTGAGGATCTACCGGGCCTGCGGGCTCGGGTCGCACGGATCGTCCACCCGGAAAACCCGACGCAGAAGCCGCCGGCTCGGACCCTGCGCGTATTGACGAACGTGACCGTCAGCGAGGACGGCGGCGGCGCAGTCGACGTGCGCGCCAACCTCGTCCTGTATGTCTCAAAGGGTCAACGGCTGGTGCAGCACCCCGGTAGGATAGAGTATCAGCTGCACAAGGTCGACGGCAGCTGGCGCATACGCCGGAAGAACGTTTATCTCATTGCGAACGATCAGGCGTTAACCCAGCTTCCTCTGATCTAGTTGAGGCCCTCCGTATCGATCTGGACGCGGTAACCCGAGCGCACATGCGGGAAATAGTCCCAGATCGCGATGTGCTGCGTGCAACGGTTGTCCCAAAACGCGATCGAGTGCTTCCTCCAGCGGAAGCGGACCTGAAACTCCGGCTTGGCGGCGTGCGCAAATAGGTAGCTCAAAACGGCGCTGCTCTCGTCGCGGGGCAACTCGTTGATGTGCGAGGTGAATCCGCGATTCACGTAAATCACCTTTCGTCCCGAGACCGGATGGGTTTTGATGACGGGGTGACTCGAAACCGGATATTTCTTGTCCCGCCCATACTTGCCGAATGCGAGCACGCCGTCGTGCGTCGCGGTGAGACCCTCGAGATAGTGTCTCATGTTCGGCGAGAGCGCCTCATAGGCAGCATACATGCTCGCGAAGATCGTGTCGCCGCCGGCCGGCGGCAAGGTGTGGATGTGCAGGATACTTCCCATAGGCGGGACCACATCGCAGGACAAATCGCTGTGCCACTCCTCGCCGTTGATGCCGGTTGAATCGGCGTCGGCGTGGATTCTCGTAACCTCGGGGAACTCTTCGGATAATCCGGGCACCCCAGTGTGCAAGTGGAGCGTTCCGAAGCGCCGGCCGAACGCCACTTGCGTCGCGATATCGATCGGCTGGTCGCGAAAGAAGATCACCTGATGCTCGATCAACGCGTGATGGATCTCATGTATCTGCGGGTCGCTCAGAGGCGCCCGGAGATCGACGCCGTCGATTTCGGCACCGATGCGAGCGGTGAGCGGAGAAATCGTGATCGTACTCAATGGTGCTCGAACAGCTCCTGATAGAGACCCGCTTTTCGCCGCGTCGCCGCTCGCTCGTCGCTCGTCGGGTTGTCCGCGTCAACAGCCGGCGGCAAACTGCCAAGCTTCATCAACGCCGCAAGCAAAAGGATCCGCGCTTTCGTCGCGGTTAAGTTCGAGCCGCTGATAAACGGCGCCTCTAACCGTGCGAAGCCTTCGACGTTTCCCCGGCCGACGCGCACTACCGGGATGCCGCTGTAGATCGCCCGCAACGCGAGCTGATAACGTGCGGCCGACGTCATGGTCCCGTATGGGGCGAGACCCTCGACGACGATCCCCGCCAATCGCTCGGAGTGCAGCATCGAGCCGATGAGCGCAACAAGATCGACCTCGCTCTCGACGTCCGCGCGATAGTCGTCGGCCGCATAGCTCCCGTCCTTGACGATCGCTACTCTCGGCACGGCACTCTCCAGCAGATTTCCATCAGCCCCTTTAATCGGGACGACGGACCCGACGCCGTTCACCTCGGCCGGAAGCCGGGTGATATTCACGTCCGAAAGATACGTGTGGCGTGCCGTCGGGATGTAGTGCAGCAAGGGGGATCCCGAATGGCCGCTCGCGCCCAAGACGCCGCCATGCCCACCGGTCGCAGCATAGCCCCCGGGCCGTGCATCCAGCTTCATCACAGCGCGCGCCGCGAAGACGCGTTGTTCGGCGATCAGGACGACACCGGCACGATTGCGGCCGCCGTCGTCGGCCCATACACGTGACACGATATATTCGACGGAGTCGACGATATTTCTCGGTCCATCGTTGCTAATCTGTCCGTGCGCGCGCTGAGCAGCGTTGCCGCAGATCGGCAACGTCGTATCGACGAGGAGATTGAGCCAATACAACGTCTCCTCGATCACGGGGCTCCCTTCGGTCCAAATCGCCCCGTCGTATCGGCCTTCGGAAAGGATCCGCTGCACGCTGTTTGCGACGCGTGCCAGCGCCGGTCGCGGCGGCAATGCACTGAGATGACGCGGTTTATAAGGGAAAAAATCGATACCCCGCCTCTCCCCCGCGTGCGTGTAGCCGGCGGGCGGAAGCACGCGATGAAAGGCGATCGTCGCTTTTGACGAGATCAGATTGCCGACGCCGTATGCGTCGACGTGCAACCGGTCGATTTCCTCGAAGCTGCGCGAGCCGTCGGGAAAGAATGCCTGCCGCGCGCGGTCCTCCGGCGCTCCCGGGTACGCCACATCGTCTTCCCAAGTAGCGCCGTCCGCTTGTCGCGCCATGTACGGGAGGGGATAGAGTCCGTCTTCGGGACGGAGCTCGATCTCGTAGACGGGCGTATCGCGCTCGCTGCGCCGCTCTTTGTGAAAATGGCCTGCTGCGTCGACATAGCCGTCCGGCGGTCCGTACAACTCGGCCGCATCCGCCTCGAGAGGATGGGCGCTGAATTGCTCCACGTACACCGTTGCGGGCGCGGCCAAGCGCTGCGGGCGCAAGACGTCGAAGCGCACCTCGCTCCCGTCGCCGCTTTTTCGAGGTGGCAAACCGTATTTAGCACGTGCCTTATTCGACGTGACGAGCGGCGGGGTATTTTGAATCGTTGCGACCGGACCTGCTAAATGCGCTATGAACGGCTTCTTTGTAGTCACGCGAATCGCTCTCCCCGTGAAACGGTGGATGTCGGGGGAGTTCGAGTCTCCTCATCTCGACCATTTCAAAAGCTCGGCCGAAGCGCTCAGATCGGGCCGCTCGTCGCTGAGCCGCCCGTGCCGAATTGATTGATGATCATATCGAGTGCGTTGCTGACGACGAGGGAGATCGCCGCAGCCGGATTTGCGCCTTGGTGGACGCTGTTGCTTGAACCGCTGCCGTGCCACAGCATCTTGCCGTCGCAGTCGAGTTCGGAGACGTTGATGGTCGCGGTCGTCGGCACCCCGTCGAAGAGGATTGGGCGTTGCTCGTGCGTTACGCTTCCAAGGAGCACGCCCGTGGCGCCGTACTGCTTGCACACGGCGGACACGTTCGTTGCCGCCTGCACGTGATCCATGACCGTCCCTTGCATGACGGTCACGCCCTTGGCGGCGAGCTTCTTGATGAACTCAGTCGTTGCGAACTCTAATGCGACGTCTTTGCCGTTAGGCTCCTCGAACGGGACTAGGACGAGTTTCCGCGGTCCGGACGCTCCCTGCGCCATCTGTCCGGTCGACTTGAGCACCGCCGCTACGGTCACTTCCGCCGGCAGATGCCCGTCCTTGGATGTGACGGTGATATTCGATATCTCATGATTCGAAGCAACCCCAAACGTCACCAAAATGATGCGATAACCCGACGCATCGCCTAGGACCTGACCGGTGACGTAAAACTCCGCCCCGACGCCTGCCGCTGCATCGGCGGGATTGCCGCTCGAATTTTGCACGAGTTGCGCGTCGTAGCCCTGTGCCTGCGCCAGACGGTCCGCCAGTTCTTGGCTGATGCCGGCGGCAGTCGTTGCCAGCTCGGAGGTCGAGCGCAAAGGGAACACCGCAAACACTTGCGCTTTCGCCGTCGCAATCGACGTGGTTGCAAGGAGCAGACACAGTACGCCTGCCAACGCCTCAAGACGACGGTAGAAACGCCCGCAATACGTCATGACACAACGTCCCTTCTCTCGGGACTATTGTGACTCGGTGGTGTGACGAGCAGGCGAAGGCCCTCTTCATGGGGGCCCGACGCCGCGCTAGTCTAGGTGCGTGCCAACCGCCTGGCGACGATGTAGTCGTGCATGTGCTTCCAATCGACCAGGTCGTTGAGAAGGATTGTGCTGCGCAGTGACCGATCGGATTCACCCGCCTCGGCGAGTTCCGCAGTCGCCTGATCGTCGGTTTTCTGAAGGGCGAGGATCGTGGCGGTCCACTGCGTTTTGGTCGCGTCGTCGGGTTGTGCGATGTGATCGCGCACGTATCGTTCGAACTGCACGTAATTTGGAAGGTCGGTCTGGATGAACGTCCAGGCAACGGCGAGGTCGAGGCCGATCATCTCGGCGACCCGCTTGTCGAAACCGCAGTTGGTTCCGGTCTTCCAACCTTCCGGCAGGGCCTTCACCGCGTTCAGGAGCGCCTTGATCCAGAGCCGCGGCAGGTGGGGCACGTCCAGCATGCCGGCTTGGCTCGAGCTGACCATCGGGACAATCGGCTCGATGCCGTCCGCGCGATGCGCAACGAGCTCCTGATGCATCGTGTACCAATCATCGAAATTGAGCAGGCGCGCGCTATTGCGGAACTGCGGAGCGTCGAGCCCGGCGCGCTCACGGACCGCTGCAGCGTTTTCCTCGGGTCGCAAGAAGGTCAGGACTTCGGTATTGACCGCAGCGATCGACGCCGCATTCAGCTTGGTCGCGTGGGCCTTAACGTAGTCCTCGGCCTGCGGATATGTGGGCATCGTCGCCAAGAACCCAAACCATGCATCCGGATCGAGGCCGAGCCCATCGACGACCCGCTGATTGAACCCCTTGTAGTTGTCGAAGTAGCCCTCATACAGCATTCCCGCTGCCGACAAAACGCTCTTGAGCCACATCCGCGGCAAGTGCACGACGCCGAGTGGTCCGGCCACCGTCGCACCGATAAGGGGCACCAGTCGTTCAATCCGATACATGCTAACGTCCTCCCGCGGTAGGCTTCGTGCCGCGTGAGCCGCAACCTTTAGCTCCGACTTTCACATGCCGTCAACGCGTCGCAACGTGTCTTCATCATCCGCTTCCAGATAGATATGGTCGCGGGCGTAGTAACTGCGAATGCGTTGGACATAACGTTTTAACCGCTGCATGGTTGCAGCATCGAGCTGCCAATCGATCATCAGCCTTCTAACATGGTAATACACGATATCGGACAGGCTGGAAAGATACTCGTCGCTTTTCCTACCGTAACTATCTACCGAGTAAGCCAAGATAGACCAATCATACTGATAGCGCGTCGCCACGTCACAGTCATGGTAACCGACTTCACCGGCAGACGGGCGATAAACGACGCTCACGCGGGGCACATCCGAAAAATCGTCGCTGACTCGCCTCCATACGCGGCTTTGTTGCGCGGCCGAACCGTTGTCGAGCAGCGACTCGTAGAAATCGAGATCGCGTTGCAGCACTTGGAGGGCCCGGTAAACTCCGGCGCAGGTGTGAGGGTACAAACTCACTTGGGGCGGACTCCCGGTCGCCGTCGCTGACGCCGCGACAAAGAGCAGGGTGCCCAGGGCGAATATTCGAGCCGGGGCGCGGTAAAAATGGGGATAATTCACGGTACGCCAGTTAATAGCGCACCACCATGAAGATACAAAGAAGGCAAGCGTTAGATCACGTTCAAGGTCACTTCTCCGCCCTCGGAGCTTCATCGAACCTTCATGGCGCGCTTGTAGCGTTAGCCAGCCATCCCGGCCAGGAAGGGGTATGACATGGCAAAAGTAGCCCCTCATTATTCAACTCACGAAGCCGACAAGCCACCGGAGAAGCGCGGCTATCACAACAATGATGCCTGCCCGCGCGGCCCTATTCCAAAGCACGAACGTCGCGAGGGTACCGGCGGGTATGGACTGTGTAACGACTGCGCGAGTCGGGACATGGCCGACGGGATGTCGGACAAATCCCGCGAGGAGACCCCCATGCTGGAGCGTCGCCGTTAGCGAGGATGAAGCCGTCAACGTTTGTCTCCCGCTTCCTCGGGCTCATCCTGGCCTCGGCTTCTTGCTTGATGCCGCTCTCAGGTCGCGCCGCTGACCCGTTCGAGATCATCGCGATCCTCCCGACCACAGGGCCGGGAGCATTCGCCGGCAGGGAGCAGGCAAAGACCCTCCTCGCGCTCGAGGATTACGTCAACCGAACCGGCGGAATTCGCGGGCAGCCGATCAAGTTCAGGGTTTTCGACGATCAATCCAGCCCCCAAATCGCGGTCCAACTCATGAACGAAGCGATCGCCAAGCGCGTCCCTGCCGTCGTCGGCCCCGGCTTTGCTGCGGAATGCGGTGCCGCTATGTCCATCGTCAAGGGCGGTCCGGTCGCTTATTGCCTTTCTCCCGGCGTGCATCCCGATCCGGGCAGCTTCATGTTCTCGTCGAGCTTCTCGACCGTCGACTTGATCGCCGTGATGTTCCGTTACATTCGCGACAAGGGTTACAAGCGCATCGCGGTGATATCGACGACGGACGCGAGCGGCCAGGACGGCGAACGCGCGATCGATGCGGCGCTTGCGGCACCGGCAAACAAAGATCTCACGGTTGTCGCGCGCGAGCACTACGCGCCGGCTGATCTGAGTGTAGCGGCACAGGTCTCGCGCATCAAATCGGCTTCACCTCAAGCCATCGTCGCCTGGGCGAGCTCTTCACCGATCGGGACGTTCTTGCGGAACGCGCATGAAGCCGCGCTTGACCTGCCGATTTTCACGACGCCGGCAAATCAGACGTACGATCAAATGGCGGCATATGCCGGCTTCCTGCCGCATGACCTCCTGTTTTGCTCGGGACCGTTCTCGGCCCCCGAGCAAATTACCGATCGTGCGCTGCGCACAGCCGTCCAGGCGCTGTACGACAGTCTCGCGCGCCAGAACGCACGCCCGGGCTTTCCGACGCAAACCGACTGGGACCCGGGACTGATCCTCGTCTCGGCGTTACGAAAGCTCGGCACCGATGCCACGGCCGAACAGGTACGCGCGTATGTCGCCTCGCTGAAAGGTTGGGTCGGCGAGAACGGCCGCTATGATTTCCAAGCGGTGCCACAGCGCGGACTCGATGGTTCGAGCACCGTCATCGTACGGTGGGATCCGGCTAAAGGGACGTGGGTCGCCGTCAGCAAACTCGGCGGCGCGCCGCTGAAATAGCCGGTGTCAGAAGAACGTCGTCAAGTTCTTAGAAAGCAGGACGCTCTGGTCGAGGTAGATCGTGCGGTGCGCAACCTGTAGCGTAGCGGCTCTACGAAGAATGTCGATGCGCTTGCCGACGAACAAATCGACGTCGTGTTCGAGCCGATTCTGATAGACGATGAAACGGCTGTGGACCGTCATTTCGCGATCGCGCAATTCCGCAATACGCACGTTCGTGACAACGTGCGTCGTACGAGAGCGGGGCTCTTCAGCCCAATGATCACCGCCCTGTATCTGTAAGACACGGTTGCGTAGATCGGCTTTCCCTTCATCGAACCAGTTCGCATCGGCGCGTTCGCGCGTATATTCGGAATCGGGGCTATCGAAAGCGACGTTACGCGCAATCGGCATCCAATACCGTACGTCTTCGGCGAGCAGGTCAAGCCACTCATCGAAGCGGCGCTCGTCGAGCAGCTCGACCTCTTTCGTAAAAAAGGCTTCAACCTCGTGTTGGAGCGAGAGTTGGGCGAACAGGGCGTTCTGAGCGTGCGCATCGACGGTCATGCTGACATCAATTCATTCCAGCGAGCGTAGAATGTACGCTGATTGTGCTCCGACACGCCGGCCGTAACCATCGCGTCTGCGCCGAGCCAGGGCTCGGGCCACGCCCGGCGCGCCTCGTGAAGGTCGAGCTGGTAGTTGAACGGATAGCGCCGCGACGTGCTCCCGCTCGTCCCGCGCTGCGCGGCGCTCCAATTTTCCATGTCATCCTGCTCGGTCATGCCGGACGGCCCCGCGTAGCGCAGGTAAAAGTGCCGCAAGGTATCTTTGACGACTTGCGGCGCGTTGCGCGGGACGAATAGCCAGCGCCAAACCTCCGTTTGCGAGGCGCTTACCGGTACCCAAATTCCGATCATCGTGCGCCCGCCCGTGTTGTAATGCATGTTGGGAAACACGATGCCGCCGCGACTGAAGAGACGCGCCCGATCGCCAAGCCGTTTCTGCCGCAACGCGTGGCATTTCCGGTAATATGCGTCGACTTCGGGCACGTTGGCCCACATCGACTCATACTCGTTGAGTTCGTCGTACAGGTTGGCCCGGACCGTGTGACCCCCCGGATGCGCGATGTTGAGAAACTTGAACGGCGCGGTTACCGCGGCATACGGATGCCGCGATGCTTTTCCGCTCTTGCTAATGCCGAGGCGGTCGACCGAACGATGACTGAAGTTATGATAGTGATCGCCCGAAAAGTTCTCGGCACCGAACTTCCAGTTGCACGGCATCTTCCACTTGACGACGCCGCCGACGACCTCGTATCCGTCGTCCTCGCCATCGGGCGCCTGTAACAAATCGCGCAGATAGAACGCCATGTCACCAAGGAATTCTGCAAGCGTCGGAGCGGCGGGATCGAACGTCGCCCAGATCGACCCATGGAAGATCTCCGTCCGCGCTTTGATGAGACCCCATTGGCTGCGGTCGAGCGCCTCGCGGTAGCCTTCGACCAGACGCGGTACACCCGTGAGATTTCCCTCGAGGTCGTAAGACCACGCGTGATAGGAACAGGTGAAACTCGTCGCATTGCCCGCATCATACCGGCATACCGGCATGCCGCGGTGCCGGCAGCTATTGAGCAAGACGTTGATCGTCCCGCCCTTGTCCCGACTGACGATAACCGCTTCTTGCCCCACCCGCGAGAGTACGTAGTCTCCGTCGCGTGAGAATTGACTCGTATGACCGACGAACGCCCACGAAGGAGCGAACACGCGTTCCAGTTCCTTCGCGAAGATTGTTTCGCTCGAAAAGATCTCGCGACTGACCGTTCCCTCGGCAACGTTCACCGGTGGTGCTGCATCGGATTCTGGACGAACAATCATCTACGGCGTGTTCGAGAGGGCTGCGGCGAAACCCCGGTGTAGTGTCGCTATGGCTCCTTAGCATTCGCCTGGACGGGATGCAATATTGTCGATAATGTTTTTGCGCCGGCTGATCCCGACCGTCGTCGCCGCAGCGTCGCTAGCCGCGCTGGCGCCGGCAGCCCGCGCAGCTGATACCTACGAGATCAACACGATCCTGCCGCTGAGCGGCAGCATCGCGTTCGTCGGTTCGACTCAGCTGCAAGCGCTCAAAGCGGTGGAGGCTTACGTCAACCGGACCGGCGGGATCCGCGGCCGGCCCATCTCCTTTGTCGTGGCGGACGATCAGTCCGACCCGAAGACCGCGCTGCTGCTCGCCCAGCGTTTGATCGCCAAGAACGTGCCGGTCATCCTAGGGCCGTCGAGTCCGCAGTCTTGCGCCGCGATCGCCCCGCTGATTGCGCAGGACGGTCCGGTCCATTACTGTCTCGCCAACTCCGGCCATCCCCCGACGGGCGGCTACGAGTTCTTGACGCTCTTTTCATATGAATCGCTGTTTGCCGTGACCCTGCGGTACGTCCGCGAGCGCGGATTGCGCCAAATCGCCTACATCGTCTCGACGGACGCGGGCGGGCAGGATGCCGAGCGCGCCCTCCTCGCGGCGGCCGAATTGCGGGAGAACAAGGGCATCCAGATCGTCGCACGCCAGTACTTTGCGCCGGGCGATATCAGCGCCGCCGCGCAGATGGCGCGGATCAAAGCCGCGAACCCCGACGTCCTGGTCGCATGGTCGACGGGCACGCCGGCAGGCACGCTGTTCCGCAGCGCGCATGACGCCGGCCTTGACGTGCCCACCATCACCTCGCCGGGAAACCTCAACGCGGCCTTTTTCAGACAATACGGCTCGCTGCTGCCGACGAATCTCTATTTTGCAGCCGTGCCCTACTACGCCGGCGACGTGCTGAACAATCGCGCGACGAAGACCGCGATCGCGACCTTGACCGACTCGCTTGCGGCGGTCGGCGCGAAGCCCGATATGATCGAGATTAGCGCCTGGGATCCGGCGCTGCTGCTCGTCGACGCGTTGCGCAAGCTCGGGCCGGACACGTCGGCCGCAAAGTTGCGCGCCTACCTGGTCAATCTCAACGGCTGGGTCGGAGTGAACGGGCCCTTCGATTTCCGCGCCTCACCGCAGCGCGGCCTCGGTGTAAACAACATCGTCATGGTACGGTGGGATACCCAGCGCAACGCTGGCGTGGCCGTGAGCAAACTCGGCGGCGCGCCGCTCCGATGATGTGATTCCTGAGGAGGATCGAACGATGACGTTACGCGCTTTTCCGCACCTTGCGGCGGTCGCAGCGTTGGCCACGATGGGATTTGCCGCCGTGCCGGCGCGCGGCGCCGACGTTTTGCCCACGCATCGCCTCTCGGCAGCACTCGCAACCGACATCGCCATCGACGCGATCGCCGCGTGCGGGAAAATGGGCTATGCGATAACGGCCGCCGTGGTCGACATCGACGGCGTGCACCAGGCGTTGATTCGCGGCGACGGGGCGGGGATTCACACCGTCCAGGCAGCCCGCGACAAGGCGTTCACGGCAGCGACCTACGGGCGCGCGACGAGCGCGGTCGGCGAGCAGTACAAGACCAACCCCTCAGCAGTCATCCTAAAAGAGCCCTATTTGATCCCAGGCGACGGCGGCTTGCCGATCAAGATCGGAACCGAACTCGTCGGCGCCCTCGGCGTGAGCGGCTCTCCCGGCAAAGACGAGGTCTGCGGGAACGCCGCACTCGACCAGGTCCGCGCGCGCTTGAAGTAAGCCCGGCGGAGCGAAGTCTAGTTTCCCGCGACCGTACCGCCGCCCTTACTAACGGCCTCCCAGCGTTCGTTGCTCGAGTTCCAGCGCGTGATCACGACCGAGCTCAGGCCAAGCCCCCGCTGGGGTACCGCGACGAAATCGTATGGACCGTTGATGCCGACCCAACCCTGCAAATTCTCGATGTAGTCGTGCACTTGCGCGGCGGTTGCAGCCGGGCCAAAACGTCGCAACGCCGAGATGAGGATCATCGCGGGGTCCCAAGCGACCTGATGGGTGAAACCCGGCAGCGGCGCTCCGAGTTTGGCAAGCGCGCCGTCGAATTCAGCGATCGCGCTTTTCGTCGCCTTGTTGCCCACGAGGTCGGGCGTCAAGCCCGCGACGGCTGGGAACAGCAGCTCCTTCGGTATGATTCCGCCATACTGTTTCAGCTGCACCAAGCTCATGTTGCCGGCCGACGTGAGGATCGGTATCGTCAAGCCTCCGTCGCTGATCGAGCGTAAGATCGTCCCGAACGGCGTCCCGGTCGACCAGGCTATGAGCAACTGGGCAGGCGTTGATTTGACGCGCGTGATTTGAGCGGCGACGCTGATGTCGCTGGGTGCAAAATGCTCGCGATCGACGACGTCGATGTTCTTGAACTTCTCGAGCGCCTCGTTCATGCCGCGCTCCGCGTCTTGGCCCGTCGCGTCGGTCGAGGTGAGCGTTGCGATCTTCGTCAGTCCGCGATCACCGAAGTAGCGCAACATCGCAAGGAATTGGTCGGCGCTGGCCGTGCTGCTCGAAAAAAAGTACGAGCCGCGCGGCGGACGCGCCGCCGGCGAGAGACAGTAGGTGACGATGTCCTTGACCAGCGGGAAGACCGCCGCGCACGTGCCGGCGATCGAGGGACCGATGATAACCGCCGGATGCTTCGCGGCCACGAGGTTGAAAATCTGGACGCTCACTTGCGGCGCAGTCTGATCGTCGTGGATCACGAACTTGACCGGCCGTCCGCGAATGCCGCCCGTCCGATTCACGACGCTTTCGAGCCCCGTAAGCGATTCCGACACGTCGTGCCCAACGAACGATCCGCCCCCGGTCAGCGAGATGATCGCGTCGATCTCGTACGGATCCGCGGCGCTTCCCGAGCGCGGCAGCTCGGCGCATACGAGCGCCAGCACAACCGCAAGGGTCATTCGCATCACAAGCGCGGGGACTCTTCTCGCCATGAACCCCTCCAGCCGCCGCAGGCGGCGCCCCACGCTACCTTTTTGCCCGGACGCAAGAAGTCCCGGTACCGTTGCCAAAGCCTTCCGGCGTCAACAGTTAGGAGCAATCATGGCGATTTTTGACATGGACTCGCACTTGCGGGAACACTACGTCATGGACGAGGCCTTTGCAGTCGGCGGCGAGTTCGCAAAATACCGGCCCGTCCGGCTCAACAACGAAACCGGGTTCAAGGCGAAGTTCGAGCATGGTTTCCAGCCGTGGTCCAGCAGGGCAGTCAAGTCGTTCGACCACGACGTCGTCTATGACCCCGACGCGAATTGGCGCGGCGGCGAAATCGCGCGCCGGCAACGCGCGGGCACGGACATGGCGTTCCGGGTCGCCGCCAACGACGCCGAAGGCATCGACGTGCAGTTCATGTTCCCGACGATGATCTTCATCCCGTGCCTGACCGAAGGACCCCTCGGCGCGGCGGTCGCGAGCGCGTACAACGATTGGGTGTACAAGCTGGCAAAGGGCTACGAGGAAAAACTCAAGCCTGTCGCCGTGCTGCCGTGGGCGCATCCGGAGTCGATGGTCGCCGAGCTCGAGCGTTGCGTCAAACAATTAGGTTTTCAGGCAGCCCACGTGATGCCGTACGTCGCGACCCAGAACGTCCAACGAACGATCGACGACGAAGCTTACTATCCGTTCTACGAAGCGGCGCAACGCCTCAACGTGCCTTTGATGCTGCACCCGAATTCGCAGGGTGAGCTCATCAACATGTACGACAACTTCTACGCGATGCACGTCCTCGGGCGGCCGTTCAATTGCACGGCAGGGCTCATTGCGCTGACGATCGGCGGCATCTTTGAGAAGTATCCCGAACTCCGGGTCGCGTTCTTCGAGTGCAGCGCCGAATGGGTGCTCTACTGGATGCACCGGATGGACGACGATTACCGGAATATGCGGGACGGATTCGCCCCCAAGATCACCAAGATCCCGTCCGCTTACGTCAAGAAGAACGTCTACGTCACCTGCGAGGCCGACGAACACGATCTCAAATACGCGATCGAAAACTTCAGCGAAGACCGCATCTTAATGGCGTCGGATTATCCACACTTCGACTCCGAGTATCCGGGGACGGTCAAGGAGCTGCGCGCACGCAACGATCTGACGCCGGTTCAAAAGGAAAAAATCCTCACGCACAACGCCAAGGAGTTCTTGCGATGTTAAAACTCAGCGCGTTCGTTTTTGCCGCCATTGCGCTTGCAGCGCCCGTCTGCGCAGAGGAGCTCTCAATCGCGCCCGGCGACCAACCGATCACCGGCCACATCGTCTTGACGAACGGGCCGTCGGCCCTCATCGTGCCGGGGCCGCTCGACGACCTTCGGGTGAACCAGGGAGCGCTCTCCAATCCGAACGGCTGGAACGCCCCGCATCTTCCGCCGTTCACCCTCAACATCGCTACGAGCAGCAACACTCCGTTCATCATCCAGCGTCCGTGGTCGAACGTCTTGCTCGGCGGCCGGCCGTTCACGACCCTCGTCTATCCGCGCGCGACGATCTATAACTTCGGGTTCGGATTCCGCCGCTAGCGCTCTTTGGGTCCGAACAAGAAGCGGACTTCGAACGTCGCCCCGCCGCCGACGTTGCTGTCTACCAATTGGCCGGGGGTGCTGTTGTTGCGGGTGTGATAGCTCAACCCGCGCAGGCCGATCAGATATTGAATCATCCCGCGCTGCCAGCCGTAGGCTGCCGAATAGTCGACCTCCGCGCCCTGCTCCGGCTTCGTCGGTTCCGGAACGCCGGCATTGGTGAAGGCGATCAAATTCGCGCGCACGTTCGGATCGATCATGAGGTTCAGCTCGACGAAGTGCTTGTTCGGGAGCGGTAGGGTGGCGCCGGCCCGGTAAATCGGCGTCGTCTCACGCGCAAAGTTCGTGTCGCCGTTGCTGCCGTTGAAGTTCGAGAGGTTGACAAGCTGCATCCCGATCCCGAGGTGATAACGCCGATGCGGATCGAGATCGACCATCAACGTGCCGTTGAGCAGGCTCAACCGTGCCGACGAGCTCCCGAACGCTCCGTTATTGGTCCCGCCGACCGTGACCGGGAACGGGATACCCTCGACCTGCAACCAGACGTTGTTGACATGCTGGCGAAACTCGATTGCCGCAACCGGGACGACGCCGTTGACCGCCTGCGGATTGTCCTGGCCGACGTGCGTCCCGGCCGCGACCGCAGTGAAGACGCCGACTTCGGTTAACGTGTCGGCGGCTGCGGGAGCGGCGCACCATGCACAGAGCAGCAGCGTTATAAGAGCCGCATGCCCCGGAGACCTAATCAAAGCGCCCCTCCTTCGGGCCCCGGTTTATCGGCCAAGACGGACTTTCCCTCGACGCGGAGAACAGGCGCTGGTCGCGGGGGCATAGCTCAGTTGGTAGAGCATCACGCTGGCAGCGTGAGGGTCAGGAGTTCGAGTCTCCTTGCCTCCAGTTGTAGGGCGCTACGGGCCGAGCCCTCCGCGCCCCCCAAGCAGAGCTTGGGGCCCCCAAACCGTAGGGGCGCTCACGATGTTCGTAACGCGCGATTCCCCGTGGGCGCCCCTAAACAACATGGTGCTGGAGGTTGTGGCTGGTGCTGGGGATTGTTGATTTATGCTATACTCGCCATCGCGAAGTATGCCGGGTAACCGCGTCCGAAAGGATGAGGAAAGTCCGGGCTTCATAGGGCAGGGTGCAGGATAACGTCCTGTCGGGGTGACCCGAAGGAAAGTGCCACAGAAACATACCGGCTCCGGCCAAGGGTGAAATCGTGAGGTAAGAGCTCACGGAGCAGCACGGTGACGTGCGCTCGGGTAAACCCCACCTGAAGCAAGATGGCTCGATACGGACCCTCGGGTCCCGGGCGGCCCGCTCGCACGAGCCTGATCGCAACGAGGCGTCCGGTAACGGACGCCCCAGAGAGATGGTTACCACCGAACTCGTTCGGTACAGAATCCGGCTTACAGGCATACTTCGCAACTCAGCGGGCTCTTCGGGGCGTCATAACGAAGAGTTAGGCACACCAAATCCAGGGGGCAAACATTGGCGCAATTTAGCAAAGAGATGACGGTCGACCAGGCCTTCGGCGTTCACGCCGGCGCCCGTCGGGTTTTTGCAAAGTTTCATCTCGGCGGATGTTCGCACTGCTCGATCAGCGAGCACGAGACCATCGAGCAGGTCAGCGAAGGCTACGGCATCCCGCTGCCCATGCTGATGACGGAACTCGAAAAGCTGTTCGAGCAGCCGCTGCTCGACGTCGGCGACAAAGTGAAGCTCCCTGACGAGATTCGCGCGAAGATCCCGCAGCTCGCTACTGTCCCTGAAGTCGGCGAGGTCAAAGACGTCGCTGCCGGCGCCTATACCGTCGAGTTCGGCGACGTACGCCTGCAAGGTCTGGCCGAAGACTTCATCAAGGTCGAAGTAGCTTCAGCCGGCGCCTAGCCGCGAAGGCTACGCTTCGAGCGGTTTGCGGTCGGCGAAAGATTCGTCGGTGCCGTGCCAATGCATGATGTGCGCTTCGCCGGCTTTCCAGCACAAGTAGATCGGGCGGCTGTCGCGCATCGCGGGGAAGTCCAACAGCCCCAGATCGAGGTCTTTGACGACGCAGCCGTGGGACTCGATCCGGTTGATCAAGCGGACGATCTCGGCTTTCAGCTCCGTGAACCGGCGCGGCGAACGCGCGCGCTCGGCCCCGGGCTGCCGTGACGTGCGCAGCGCCGGATCGTTTTCCAACAACTTGATCGCCAGCTCTCGTCGCTTCGCCCAGAGCTCCTCGATCAGCGGCGCAAGGACAGGGATGAGGGCGTTTGCTTTCTCGGGCGAAAACAGCTTCATGGGTTACCTTAAACTCCCACCGGCGGTGCGATGGCACTCCGTCGCTTTGTCATCGTAACGGGCTTATCCGGGGCAGGCAAGAGCCAGGCCATGAAATCGCTCGAAGATGTGGGCTTCTACTGCCTGGACAACCTTCCGCCGATCCTCCTTTCGGGCTTGCTCGACCTCGTCCGCTCCTCCGACAGCGACCGCCTCGCCGTAGCACTCGACGTTCGCAGCCGAGGAGGCTTCGGCGACGCGCTCGAGGCGATCGAATCGGTCCAGCGTTCCGGCGAGCGCCCTGAGATTCTTTTCCTCGACGCGCGAGACGACGTGCTCGTTCGGCGCTACAGCGAGACTCGGCGCCGGCATCCGTACACGGACGTCGGCCGGCTCACGGCGGCCATCGAGGCCGAGCGAGCCGTGCTCGCGCCGCTCCGCGAGCGCGCGACCGAGATCTGGGATACGTCCGGCCTGACGCTCAGCGAACTCTCGGCGCGCGTCGCCCAGACGTTCACGGAGGGCCCGGACGAGCGGCGTATCCAAGTTGCCGTCATCGCCTTCGGGTACAAGTATGGCATACCGCTTGACGCCGATCTGGTCTTCGACGTTCGTTTTCTCCCAAATCCGAACTATGTCGAGGCCCTGCACGATCTCACGGGACTCGCCGAGCCCGTTCGCGCCTACCTTCAGGCGCAGCCGAAGACCACCGAGGCTCTCGATCGTCTCTACGGTTTCTTGGACTACGTGATGCCGTTGTACGGCGCCGACGGACGAAGCGCGCTCACGATTGCGGTCGGGTGCACGGGCGGACATCACCGCTCGGTCTACGTCGCCTCAAAGATCGCCGAACACTTCTCGGGCGACGGAGCTTACCAGGTTACGACGATCTACCGGGACTCCGAGCGATGAACCCCGTCTTGCGCGCGATTCGCTGGATCGTCCCGGGCTTGGGAATCAAGCGCTGGCTTCTGCTTGCGCTCTTCGGCGGCGTCCTCTTCGTCAACGGGATCGATCGTTGGCTGACCGACGAGGGGTTGCAGCTCCACATCAACGAGGTCCTCGACAACTTCGTCGCCGACTTTTTCCCGCCGGAGTGGCTCGAGTACATCTTCATGGCGCTCGGGATCATCTTGATCGCGCTGGGAATCCGGCAATTCCTGTACTCGATACTCAACGCTTTGATGCCCGACCGCACCCGCGGAATCGTCGACTCGTTGATCGAGATGCGGCTGACGCGCGGCTACAAGATCGTCGCGGTCGGCGGCGGGACAGGACTCTCCACGCTGTTGCGCGGTCTCAAGCGCTACACCGCGAACCTCACGGCGATCGTGACGGTGACCGACGACGGCGGGAGTTCGGGAAGGCTTCAAAAGGAGCTCGGCATTCTTCCACCCGGCGACATCCGCAACTGCCTGGTCGCGCTCGCCGATAACGAGACCTTGGTTACGGACCTATTTCGCTACCGGTTCGAGACGGGTGACGGCCTGAGCGGACATTCGTTCGGCAACCTCTTCTTGGCGGCCATGACCGCGGTCACCGGCAACTTCGATCAGGCGATCCGCGAGTCGAGCCGCGTTCTCAATATCAAAGGCCGGGTTTTGCCGGCGACGCTCGCCGTCGCTCGATTGTGCGCGCGGCTCGTCGACGGCACGGTCGTCAAAGGCGAAACGAACATTTCGAAGTCGACCAAACCGATCGAGAAGATCTACTTGGAACCCGAGCGGGCCGATCCGGTGCCGGATATCATCACGGCGATCCGCGAAGCCGACGCGATCGTCTTGGGCCCGGGCTCGCTCTACACGTCGATCTTGCCGAATCTCCTCGTCGATCGGGTCGCGCGTGAGATCGAGACGTGCCACGCGGTGAAAGTCTACGTGTGCAACGTGATGACCCAGCCGGGCGAGACGGATTCCTTCACCGCTTCGCAGCACATCCAAGCGCTCTTGTTGCAATCCGGAGCACGGATCTGCGACCTGGCGATCATCAACGAGGAGCCGCCGAAGAAATTACTCGAAGCGTATGCGCAAGGGGGCCAGCGGCCCGTCGTCGCCGACACGGAAGCGGTCACGAAACTCGGCGTCCGCCCGATTCGCGCACGCGTCATCAGCGAGAGCGAAAACGTCCGCCACGATCCCGACAAGCTCGCGGCGGTCGTCGTCGGGCTGATCGACGATGCGATCGCGCAGCGCGCGACCTTTCTCAAGGGCCCGGCCCCGTCACCCGAGACGCGGCCCGCCAACATCTAGCGGCTCGCGCGCTCGCGGCGCGCAAGAGCATTCCCGACTGCGCCATCGATTCGGCTAGCGACAGCGGCGCATCCGCGATCGGCAAGCACGCCACGCCGCGCCGGAAAAGCTCGGGCTCGACCGCGGAATCGACGCTCCCGCCAAAGGCGAGGACCGGAACATCGCGCGCTCGCGCGAGGCGGGCGACACCGTCGACGGTCTTGCCGTGCAAGGTCTGCTCGTCGATGCGGCCCTCGCCGGTCAAGCAGAGTGCGGCGCCCTCGAGCGCGTTCGAAAGCCCGCGCAGCTCGGCGATCAGCTCGACGCCGGGCCGAATCGAGGCACCTAGGAGCGCGATGAGCGCAAATCCCATTCCGCCCGCGGCTCCGGCACCCGGAGAGTCGCGTAGATCTCGTCCGGTGGCGCGCGCGACGACATCCGCAAAATGATCGAGCGCGGCATCGAGCGCGGCGACATCGGACGGACGCGCCCCTTTTTGCGGACCGAAGACGGCCGACGCGCCCGCCGGGCCGGTCAGCGGATTGTCGACGTCGGAGGCGACGTCGATCGTCAGTGATGTCAAGCGTGGATCGGCGCTTTCGCTCGAGAGCGACGCGAGGCCGGCGAGCGCGGCGCCACCCGGCCCGAGCGGCTTTCCGTTCACGTCGAGCAGGGCGAAGCCGAGCGCTTGCAGCAAGCCGGCTCCCCCGTCGCTGCTCGCGCTCCCGCCGATTCCGATGACGACGCGTTTCGCACCGGCGTCGAGCGCAGCTCGAAGCAATTCGCCGGTCCCGAACGAACTCGCGTGCATCGCGTCGCGACGTTCCGGCGGGATCAGCACCAATCCGGAAGCGAGCGCCGACTCGATGATCGCGGTCGTCCCATCGAGCGCGTATTGCGCTTCGAGCGTTTCACCAAGGGGACCGTGAACGGCTGCGCTCACCTTCCGTGCCCCGCCGTCGAGAAACGCTTCGACTGTCCCCTCGCCGCCGTCGGCCATCGGGACGCAGACGGTCTCCCACTCGCCTGCGAAAACATCGGACCATCCGGCCGCGAGCGCCGCAGCGACCTCGCGCGCGCTGAGGCTTCCTTTGAACTTGTCGGGCGCGACGACGACTCGCGGCGCCGTCTTACTTGCCCATCTGCAGGTTGAGCGTTTGAGGCGGGCCCGCTGCGGCGGTTCCCTCACCGGTCGTTTGTTGATAGCCGGTCGCCGTCACGCTGTAGTCGAACGGCCCGATCGGCACGTTCGTAAACTTGAACGCGCCGTCGGCGGTCGTGGACGTGGTCAAAACGGAATCGACCGTCACCGTCGCGCCGCCGATCGGCTGGTTCGTGTCGCCGTCCGTGATGACGCCCTGCACGGTCGCATAGGTCTGCGACGGCGGGACGCCATAATCGCCGCATCCCGCAAGCAGCGTTGCGAAAGCCACGAAAAAAACGAAGCGCGACCGAATCATCGGTCGCGCATTTTCGTTACGCTGCGACGACGCCCTCTTCGGCGTCCTGCTTGTCGAGGCTCGGCTTCTTTTCGACGAGCACCCAGTCATTTGTCGCCTTGCGCTTCTCATCGGAGACGCGCGCTTTAACCCAGTTCAGGATCTTTTCATCCGTATCGCACGTCTTGAGCGCCTCATCGAACTGCTCGGGCGTGATCCCCCAGCGCTCGAAGACGCCCTTATCCAACGGGCAGGGATAGATGTAGTCGTGGATCGTCCCGGCGTGCGACGCGCGGCCTTTATCAAACACGCGCAAGAGCCAGTAGAATCCGCCGTGCTCCTCACGCCCTCGGCGCGGGAAGTCACGGCCGCTGCGAAAATCGGTTGCCACCTCAAACCCCTTTCAGGTTGTGATGCCCCCTTAAACGCAGCCCCGTTGGGGTGGGTTGCGAAGCACAGGACGTGCGGAGTGTCGCGGAGCCCACGAGGGGCGAGAGCGACCGGGGCCTCAACGGACGTTCGGGGCGTACTGGAGCATCTCGCTTGCCGGGAAGGCCCGCAGGGTCAGATGATACTTAGCCGCCACGTCGATCGTGGGCTGAATGTCCTTTGGGTTGAGCGAGGTCGCGCCGTCGACGCGGTTCATACGCGCGACGACTTCCGGCTGAACCTTGGTCGCCTCGGCCATCATTTGCACGGTCTCCGCGTGATGCTTGTTGGTGTAAGCAGCCGCCCGATAGACCGTCTGCACGAATTTGCGCACGATGTCCGGGTGGGCTTCCGCATAAGCCTTCGACGTAAAGAAGCCGGCAAAGACGAAGAACGGCGCGATGCCGCTGTAAACGGGTGCCATCGCGCGCACCTTCCCGCTTTCGAGCGCCTCCTGGACCAGCGGATAGTGCAAGACGGTCCCGTCGACGCGATGTTCGCCGACCGCCGCAATCGCCGCGGACTGCGGGAGCTCGACGAAATGCACCGACTTCGTGTCGCCGCCGTTCTTGTCTATCCATGCCAGCGAGGTCAGCTGGTCCAGATCGTTGAGCGCGGGAGTGCCGACCGTCTTCCCGTTGAGGTCCTTCGCCGTCCGGTACGGCGAGTCGGCCGCGACGACGAACTGCGCGTACGGATTCCTTTCGTCGTAAACTGCCTCGGACGCGATCATGACCAGGGGTAAGCCACGCAGATACGCATTGATGATCGACAGCAAGCTCGACTTGCCGAACTCGTACGAGCCCGATACGACCGCAGCAGCCATCGCGGTTCCGCTATTTCCGGCGACGTATTGGACGTCAAGCCCTTCCTTGCGAAACATCCCCGACCGAATTGCATACACGAGCGGCGTGATATCGTCCGTCGGGACGAGCCCGACGCGAATCGTCGTCAAGGTGGGCTGCGCGTGGGCGCTGCTCGCGAGCAGCATCATTCCGGCGACGAGCGCCACTATCCTGACCATATGAAGTCCTTTGCTGGAAACGCCTGTGGAATCACGTGGTATTTGGCCGAGGCGTCGATGAGCGGCTGCCAGTCCTTGGGATTGGTCGACGTCGCCGCGTCGACCCGCGCCATCCCCTCATAAATTGAGAGAGGCGTCTTCGTCACATCGGACATCATCGCGGCGGTATCGGCGTGGTGCTTGTTGGTGTAGGCGGCAGCCGCGTACATCACGCTGACGAACTTTCGCACCACGTCCGGATGCCTCGCCGCGTAGTCCGTCGTCGTGAACCAGCACGACAGGACGAAGAATGGCGCGATCGCGTCGTAGGCCGCAACAACCGCGCGCACCTTGCCCGACGCCAATGCGTCGGCCAATACCGGGTACAGGACGAACGCTCCGTCGACCCGGTGCTCGACGACCGCGGCCGGCATCGCTGAGACCGGCAGTTCAACGTAATGGACCAGACGAGCGTCGCCGCCTGTCTTGTCCACCCACGCGTCGATCGAGACTTGGCTGAGATCGTTGAGCGCGGAGACCGCGATCGTCTTTCCGTTGAAGTCCTTGCCCGTCATATACGGCGCGTCGGCCGCGACGACGAGCTTCGCGAAGGGATTGCGCGTCTCGTGGACCACTCCCGCAGCGACCACTGTCAACGGCAGGTTGCGCAAATGCGCGTTCATCAGGGAGAGCAGGCTCGACTTTCCGATTTCGTAGGAGCCGGAGACGACGGCGGCGGCCGTCGCGGCCCCGCTGCTTGACGGGATCGACTGCACGTCGAGCCCCTCACGGCGAAACATACCGGTCCGGATCGCGTAGATCAGCGGCGTGATGTCGTCGGTCTGCACGCCGCCGGCGCGCACGACCGTGAGGGTAGGCTGTGCCGCGACCGTTGCAGCGCTCACCAAAACGCAGAGCGCGACCCACGCGGCGATGCGAGCGAGTCGTAGCATCTATTGCGACCAGATCAGGTCTTTGGCGGGAAATACTTCCGGGATCAGCTTGTACTTCGCGGCCGCATCGATCAACGGCTGAATCTCTTTCGGATTCATCGACGTCGAGCCGTCGGTTCGCGGCATGTGCTCGATCGTTTCGACCGGGATCTTCGTCATGTCCGCGATCATCGGCGCGGTCTCCGCATGGTGTTTGTTCGCGTACGCGGCCGATTGATAGAGGACGTTCGCGAACTTCTTCGCGAGCTCGGGGTGCGCGTCAGCCCAGGCCTTCGACGCAAACCATCCGGCGAAGACGAAGTGTTTTGCGACGGAGTCGTATGCGGGGCCGAGGATCTTGACTTTCTTGGTATCGAGCGCCTCCGCCAGCGGCGGATAGAGCATCACGTATGCGTCGATCCGGTGCTCGCCCAACGCTGCCGTCGCCGCGGCGTTCGGTATCTCCAGGAACTTCAGCGTCTTGGAATCGCCGCCGTGCTGATCGACCCAACCGTCGGCGACGACGACGTTGAGATCGTTGAGCGCCGGGACGCCGATCAGCTTTCCGTCGAGATCCTTCCCGGTTTTGTACGTCGAATCGGGCGCGATGACGAGCTCCGCGTACGGTGCGCTGCTGTCGTAAACGCCTCCGGCCGCGAGCAGATACAGCGGCAGGCCGCGGAGATGCGCGTTCATCAGGGAGACCAGGCTCGATTTCCCGATCTCGTAACTGCCGCCGACGACGGCTTGCGCGACGGCGGTCCCGCTCGAAGCCGGGAAGAGCTGCACGTCGAGTCCGGCCCGTTTGAACATCCCGCTGCGTACCGCGTACAGCACGGGGGTTATGTCGTCGGAGGGAACGAGGCCAACTTTGATCGTCGTCAACGCCGGCTGTGCGACTACGGATGACGACAGGATGAAAACGAGGGCTGCAGCGCAAGCGAACGCGCGAAGGAAGATCATTTAGGACGCATCTCGCTGGAAGAATTAATAGTTGCGTGGAGATTCCTGGCGAAGTCGACCGCACCTTGCAGGTTCATATCGTACGCGACGCCAGCGAATTCTTTAACCGCGAGCCGCGCCGGCCGCGGGGCCTTCAACAGTGCAGAGGTCACTTTCCCAACCGTCTCCTCCAACCGGGGTGCGGGGACGACGTCGCTCGCAATCCCAAATGTCAACGCTCGCTGTGCGTCGATCGTCGCGGTCGTATAGACGAGATAGACCAGCGCCTTGCGCGGGACGCGATCGACCAGCGACGAGAGGACCATCCCCGGCATGATGTTATGCCCCATCTCCGGGACCTGAAAGGTCGCCGTCTCGGCGGCGATCGTGATGTCGCACAGCGCGGCGATCGCGCAGCCGAACCCAGCCGCCTTGCCCTGGACGACCCCGACGACCGGGACCGCGGCACGGCGAAACGAGGCGTAGCAATCGAAGATCGTATCGTAGGCCCGGCGCCGCGCGAGCGCTTCGTTCGATTCGGGCGGCCGCCCGCCCGCGCGGCCGAGGCAGAAATCCGTCCCTGCTCCACGCAAGACAACGAGCTCGGCGCGTTCGCCGGCACCGTGGATCAGCGTCGTCAACTCGCGAGCCATATCGTCCGTCATCTTGTTTCCGTCGTCCGGACGGTTGATCGTGATCTCGAGGATCGGGCCGTTTTCTTTCGTCAGAATCTCGTTTGGAATAGCAACCTCCCTATGAGCGATCGAGCACGGCGGCGAGCGCCGGCAACGAGACTTCGTGGCGGTATCCGATATTGCCGTGATCGTCGTCGAACTCCTCATGGCGGACCTCGAGACCCATCTCACGCAAACGCGCAACGAAGATGCGCGCCCCGATATCGAGAAAATATTCGTCGCGCCGCCCGCAATCGACGTAGCGCAGCCGCAGCGCGCGCAGAGGACCGCCGCAGCGCGGCGCCTCTTCGACCGGGTCGTAGGCTAGCCAGCGCGAGAATACGTCCTCACGGAGTTCCCCGGTCTTGGGATCGTATGGAAGATCGAGCGCGAAGGCGCGCGCCGCCGCCGGCGAATACGCGCCGGCGTACGCGAGCAGCTCCATCGTCGAAAACCAGGCTGAGGGCTTCTTGTGCTGGGCTTCAAACGCCGCGACGAAAGCCTCGCACGAATCGAAGTCGGCGAGGGTCCGCTGCCCGTGGACGAACAGGGGGGGATGAGCGTAGCGAAAATACGCGTCTCCGCTGTGCGAGGCGAACGCCGAGAAGATCCCCGGATAGCGCATGACCAGGTGCATCGCGCCGAAACCGCCGGATGACTTGCCGAAGACCGCGCGGCCGCCGGCATGCGCGATCGTGCGAAAGTTTGCGTCGACTGCTCCGACGACGTCGCGCACGACGTAGGTCGCATAAGCGCCGTTGTGGATCGAATCGACGTACTGCGAGCCTCCCAGACGCGTGAACCCGTTGACGATCGCGACGAGCACCGGCGGCATGCGGCCGTCGCGGATCAGACGGTCTGCCCACTGTGCGACGTTGGCTTGCCACGGACGCGTCGAGAGCAGCGACATCACGTCGCCGCTGTAGCCGTGCAAACAATAGAGGACGGGATACCGCACCGAGCCCTGCGGATCGTAGCCCGGCGGGGTATAGACCGCGACGGGGCGGGTCGCGGGATCGCCCAGCGGATTGTCGCGCAGCGCCGGACTCTCGAAGGTGACGACCTGCACGTCGCCGGAAAGGCCGAAAAGTACTCTCAAGCGTACCTCGATTACGATGCTCCGCGCGATCGACCTCCGCGGCGCGGTCGCGATCAACGTCATCACGATGGTCGGGATCGGACCGCTCATCACCGTCCCACTCGTCGTCGCGGCGCTGCACGAGCACGCGATCGTCGCGTGGATCCTCGGTGCGATCCTAGCGATCTGCGACGGCTTGGTCTATGCCGAGCTCGGTTCGCTCTATCCCGGCGAGGGCGGGACCTACGTGTATTTGCGCGAGGCGTTCGGGCCCGAGCGCGCCGGCCGTTTCTTCTCGTTCCTCTTCATCTGGCAATTCGTGCTCTCGACGCCGCTGATCATCGCGAGCGGCTATATCGGTTTTGCCGCGTACGCCGCGTATCTCGCACCGGCGCTCGCCACCCATCCGCTCGTCCAAAATCTGCTCGCTTGCAGCGTCGGGGTCTTGACGATCGTCCTCCTCTATCGAGCGCTCCCCGCGATCGTACGGATCGCGCTCGGTTTAGGCGTCGTCGCGGTCGCGACGCTCGTCATCGTCGCTGCGGCGGGCGCGACGCACCCCGCAGTTGCGGCACCGTCGACGCCGTTTGCAATCGGGGCGCTCGGCGGCGCACTCGTCATCACGCTTTACGACTACTTGGGTTACGGGGAGATCTGCGCGCTCGGCGGCGAGGTGCGCCGCGCCGAGCGTACGATCCCGCTCGCCGTCGTCCTGTCCGTCGCATTGGTCGCGGCGCTGTACTGTGCGCTGCAAATCGGTATCCTGCGCGTCGTCCCGTGGCCCGAAGCGGCAAAGGCTCCCTACGTCGCCGCGCTCGCGATCGAACGGACGTGGGGCACGCTCGCCGCGCAGGCAACGACCGTCTTGATCCTGGTCACCGCATTTGCCTCGACGTACGGGTTGCTCTTAGGCTCGTCGCGCATCCCGTATGCCGCAGCCGAGAACGGGCTCTTCTTCGCGCCGTTCGCACGCTTGCACCCGCGGGGCGCCTTTCCTTACGTCTCGCTTCTCGCCGTCGGTCTGCTCGCGCTCCCGGCAACGTTTCTTTCGCTCGACCAAGTCATCGCCGCGCTGACGGCGGGACTCGTGATCGTGCAAAGCATCGCGCAGATCGGTGCGCTCGTAGCGATCCGCCGGCGCGGCGTGCGCGCGCCGTTTCGCATGTGGCTCTATCCGCTCCCCGCACTCGCGGCGCTGTTCGGCTGGCTCTACGTCTTTGCGAGCGCCGGCACGTTCGCGATCGCTTTTGGTCTGTTGACGCTTACGCTCGGGATCGTAGCTTACTTCATTCGCGCACGGCGACGAGTCGAGTGGCCGTTCCTGTGCGCGCTGCTCTTTGCCATCACGTTCTCGGGAGCGCAAGCCAAGACGCAGTTCACCACCGCTTCGATCGTACAGCGCGACGGCTATCCCGTCTTCACCGTCGGCGGCAAGCCGTTCTTCGTCTACGGCGCGGCCTTCTTCTACGAGCGCCTGCCGCGGACGCAGTGGCGTGAGTCGCTCTTGCAGTTGCGCGCTTTGGGGATCAACACGATCGATCTCTACGTCATGTGGAATTGGCACGAGCCGGCGGAGGGCGACTTCGACTTCACCGGCCGGACGAATCCGCGGCGCGACCTTCGCTCGGTGCTGCGGCTCGTTCGCGAGCTCGGGCTCTACGCGATCGTCCGGCCCGGTCCCGTCATTCGAAACGAATGGCGCAACGGTGGCTACCCGGCATGGCTCCTCGCCCGGCCCGAGTACGGCATGCCGCCACACGACCTGCTGGAAGGCCGCTATCCGCCGATCGCTACCCTACAGAACGCGCACTCGGATGATGCGGCGGCCGCGTGGCTGGCGAACGCGACGCACCTGCACTACGCCAAGCGCTGGCTCGAACGGGCGTTGCGCGAAGTCGCTCCGTTCGGCGATCGCGTGATCGCGATCCAGCTCGACGACGATCAAGGCGCGTACATCGACAACCAGACATGGCCTGCGCCGCACCTCCAACGCTATCTGCAGACGCTCGCGAGGATCGTGCGCGGCGCAGCCGGCCCGGGCGTCCCGCTCTTCATCAACACGTATGAAATGAAGGTCACGCCGTCGTCTCCGGTATGGGCGATGGGCAACTGGTATCAGAGCGATGCGCTCGTCATCGGCGAGCACGATCGCAGCTCGCTCGAGTTCGCGACCGGCTTGCTGCAAACGCAGCCCCACCTCCCGTTGATGCTGAGCGAGTTCCAGGCCGGCTGGCTCGCGCCGCCCGACGACGTGCGTGCCCGGCAAACCGATCCCAGCAACACGACCCTTGCGCTGCATACCCTGCTCGCAATGGGGCTGCACGGCGTCGTCAATTTCCCCGCGCAAGACACCCTGTATCCCGGCGGGATGGAGGTCCCGTTCGCCAACGCGTTCTACGCGTGGGAAGCCGCGCTCACCCTCGATCTCCGGCGCAGCGCACGATACGCGCCGACCAGCGCCTTCGGCGAGCTCGTGCGGACGTACGGGCCGATGCTCGCGCAGACGCATCGGGTCAGCGACGCCGCGATCGTCTACACGACGAGCGCCTTCGATCCCGCCGCCCTCTCGAACGACGATGTCTCGGCCGTCGTCGAGCGCACGATCTCAGCACAGCGCTTCTGCCGAACGCACAGTCTCGGTTGCGATCTCGTCGATCTGCGCTACGCCGACGCCGCAACGCTGCGCCGGTACCGGGCGCTGTTGCTGCCCATCCCGCCGTTCGCACAAACGCGACGTCTCCCCATCATCGGCAGCGCACGCGAACATCTCGCCGATTACGCCGCGCAGGGAGGTCGCGTCATCCGTTACGTAGGCGACGATCCACCCGCGACCGCGCTGCGCACGATCGGCCCCCCGGTGCTGCGCGGCGTCGATGGTGCGCTGCTGCGCGGCGGAGGCTATGCGTTCGTCGACGCACTCAACTACGCGTCGCATCCCGTCGTCGTACACCCGGTCGTGGCCGACGGTTCACTGCGCGCCGCGCTTGCGCTCTCGATCCCGGCACGCGCCGCGATCCTCGTCCCGCTCGGGCGCACTGCCGAAGCGCGCGCCGTACCGCTCGCAGCGCGCGCGCACGCTTCGACGACGCTCCCCATTCGTCCCGACGCACGGCTGCCGACGCTACCGTTCCGCGCCGTCGCCCCGCACCAGGCGACAGCGTACCGCGCCGACGTCTACGGCGAAGGCCGGCCGGCGCTGATCTTGGAGAACTCGCTCGTTCGCGTCATCGTCGCCCCCGACGCAGGAGCGCGCGCATTCGTCTTCGAGGACAAGCGGTCACGCGCAAACGTTTTCACCTCGGTCGGTGCGATGCGTGACGACGTGAGCGTGCAGCCTCCGCCGTCGACGAGCGACCACCTCGGCGCGTGGACGCATGCGTTTCCCGCCGGGATGTTCAATCGCCCCTATGACGTTCGCATCGACGCGGAAGCGACCGTTGCGCGAGCGACGGTCTCGTACGATGCTCCCGACGTTCCCAACGGCGCGCGCTTTGAGCGCACGATCGCGCTCGCGCCGGACGCGCGCTCGTTTACCGTTTCGGAACGCTTTGTGGCGACGGGACAACAGCTCGTTTCGACGACTTCGCTCGCCGTCGGCGACGCGCTCCACCCCGCCGGCTGGTCGCTCCTGACGCCGGCCGTGCAACCCTTCCGCCGTGGAAACTCGTTCTCGCTCTCTGCAAGCGGTGTCCTAGGCTTCTTCGACCAGAGCAGTCACATGCTCGCGGAGCTCGCTTGGGACCCGGCCGACGTGCAGTCCGTCGACGTGAGCGAGAAAGACTTTTCGGTGATCGCGCGCACGACGTTCGTCACGGGAGAGGCCCACCGGCTGACGTACGGGTTCACGTATGCAGCGAATCCGGACCAAGCGCAGGAACGGCTCGCAGAGCTTGCCAAAGCGCGTTCACAGATAGGACGGGGAAGTGGCGGAACTGGTCTACGCAGTTGCCTCAAAAGCAACCGAGTGAAAACTCTTGTGGGTTCGAATCCCACCTTCCCCAGAGTTTCGCATGGCTAAAATGACGCAGGCGGCCTACTCGGCCGAAGAGTTCGACCGCGAGGCTCGGCGGATCGAGTCGCTCGTTTGGGGTGCGACCGGGATCTCCGAAGGCGAGTCCGTCCTCTTGTGCGGGATGCCGACCGATGAGTCGATCCCGCGCCGTATCGGCGAACTCGGCGCGAAGCTGACCGTCATCGATTCGCGCGATGAGGGGATCCGCCGCGCGGAAAGCGAGAAGATCAAGGTCATCCGCGGGAGCACGTCGGTGATCCCCGCGCGCGACCACTCGTTCAGCGTCACCCTCGCGTTTCATTACTTGCACGAAGTCGATCCGTTCTTCCACCAGCAGATCGTCTCGGAGCTGTCCCGCGTAGGGAAACGCGTCGCGATCGTCGAGCTCGGGCCGCCGGCCGATCTGCTGGGCCGCCGCATCGCGATGCTGTACTCGCGCGCGAAGCGCGAGCGCGGCCAGTTCGAGTATTACCAGCCGTTCGACTATTGGAAGAAGCTGCTCTCGGTCGTAAAAGCCGAGGTCAGTCAATCGGTCTTTGCGTTCACAAAGGTCCCGCCGCGCGAGTATCTTCAGCAGACGATCGACCTCTTGCTCGACACGATGGAAGTCGAAGAAGCGCCGCCGGAATACATGGACGAGCTGCGCGCGATCGCCGAAGAGCCTTCCGCGAAATTGCTGCCGCAAGCGCGGTACGTCATCGCCGGAGCCGCCGCGGGCGAACTTCCCAAACGCAAAGCAGCGATCTTCGCCGATACCGATACGGGGACGGCTTTCGCCGCCACCGCCGCCGCGGCTCGGCAGCAACCACTCCAGCCCGAAACCGAACCCGAACCTCAACACGTCGCGAAAACCGAGTGGATCTCCGCCGAGCCCGCGGAACCGGAAGAAGCAGCTCTCGAGCCCGTCGCCGAGTTCGGCCCCGCGCCCGTCGCCGAATCAATCCCCGAACACGTTGCGCCGCCGACACCACCGCCGACGCCGCCACCGCAGGCAACCCCGTTCGCGTATCCCGAGATCGATCAGGACGATGGAATACCGGCGCCGCCGTCGTTTGCCGCCGTCGAAGCAGCGACGCCTTCGGGTTTCGGCCACGCCTTCGACGACGCGCTGAGCCCACTACCGGAGCCGCCGGGGTTCGGACTTCCGCAGATTCCGCCAGTCTCGGCGCCGGGTACCGGTTGGCAATGGGAGCCTCCTGAGGACGAAGAGCCCGAGGAGAAACCGTAGGAACGACGCCCCAATGGCGGCAGACTCTGTGGGCGATGGTCGGCATTCAAGCGATCAGCGCCGCAGCTTTCGGCTTCTCGCTGCCTTTCATGCCGCTGTTCATAGCGCAGCTCGGCGTCCATCCGCTCGCGAACGTCAGTTGGTGGTCGGGGATCGTCGGCTCGATCAACTTTTTCATGGCCGCATTGTTCGCGCCGGTGTGGGGCAGCCTCGCGGATCGCGTCGGGCGCAAGCCGATGGTCGTGCGTTCGAGCATCTTCGGCTGCATCACCTCAGCGCTGATGGGGATCTCGCAAAACGTTTGGGAGCTCACGGGCTCACGCGCGCTAATGGGAGCGTTCAGCGGTTTCGCGAGCGCCGCGACGGCGCTGGTCGGCTCGCAAGTTCCTGAAGAGTCGCTCGGATTCGCAATGGGCTGGATGTCGACGGCGCAGATGATCGGGACGCTGGTCGGTCCGCTGATCGGCGGGCTCGTCTCTGACCAGCTCCACGACTATCGAGCGGTGTTCTTTTGGACAGCCGGCGGAACGCTGGTCGCCGCACTCGCGTGCGCGTTCTACGTCCGCGAGGACGTCAAGCCGCTGCCGGCCGCGGAACAGCGCCGGATCCCGCTCTGGGAGCAATATCGCGAGATTCTCGTCCAACCGGAAGTCATCCCCATGTTCCTCGTCCTGATCCTCGCGATGATCGCGACGCTCGCGGTCGCGCCGATCCTTCCGCTCTTCGTGCAATCGATCGCGGGCGACTCGCCGTGGCTGGGGACTTTTGCCGGCGTAGCGTTCGCGATCACCGGCGTCGCCGGCCTGATAACCGCGCCGTGGCTCGGGAAGCTCAGCGATGAGGTCGGGTATCGGCGCATTTTGCTCATCACCCTCGCCGGCGCCGCCTGCTTCACGATTCCGCAAGGCTTCGTCCACAATATTTGGGTGTTTTTCGCCCTGCGCTTCGGACTGGGCGTCTTTCTCGGCGGCATCTTGCCGACGGCGAATGCGTGGATCGGCCGGCTCTTCCCGCCCGAACAGCGCGGCCGCGTCTACGGAATCAGCTACAGCGCGACGTTCACCGGGATGTTCATCGGCCCGTTGCTCGGCGGCGGCATCGCGGCCGTCTTCGGATTCCAAGCCGTCTTCTTCATCACCGGCCTGTTAATGATCGTCAACTTCTTATGGCTCGCGCTCTACCTTCGTCCGGCGTCCGGCGACGGCGTGAGCTGATGAACGGCTCTCGAAGAGAAGCTCAACGTCCCCTTCATCGGGCCTTCACCGGCACGGCACAATCTTAGACGGCTATGGAGTCCATCGACCTCCGCGAGGCAGCCACTCTCCCTCCCGACGAGGTGATGCGCCGCCTGGAAACCACGCCCGACGGTCTCTCGGACAGCGAGGCGCAGGCACGCCTTCGTCGGTTTGGGCCGAACGAAATCGAGCAGCACCGCGCGAGTGCGTTCGGCGTCCTGTGGCGGCAATTCCAGAACCCGTTCCTGATCCTTCTGATCACCAGCGCGCTGCTCTCGCTTTGGCTGCACGATCGTTCGGATGCGACCATCATCCTTGCGATTGTCGTCCTTAGCGTCGGCCTCAGCTTTGCGAACGAGTACACCTCAGAGCGGGCCGTGGCCGACCTGCGCGCGCGTGTCCGGCGGACGGCTCTCGTCGTGCGCGGCGGTAAGCCTAGCAACGTGAGCCTCGCGGATCTGGTCCCCGGTGACCTCGTCAAGCTCGTCGTCGGAGACATTGTGCCCGCCGATCTGAGATTGATCGAGGTCCACGATCTCGAGTGCGACGAGTCCGCGCTCACCGGCGAGGCTCTGCCGGCCACGAAATCGGCACCACCATGCGTTGCCGAGACCGGGGCGGATCTTGCTTCCTGTGCGTACTTCGGGACGGTCGTGAAAAACGGCGCGGCTACCGGAGTTGTGGTGGCCACCGGCCGCGCCGCAGCCTTCGGATCGATCGCCCACCAGCTATCCAATCGTCTGCCGGAAACAGCGTTTCAACTCGGCCTCAAAAATTTTTCGATGCTCCTCGTGCAGGTGACCGTGGTCTTGGCGGTGGGGATCTTCCTGGGCAACGCGCTACTGCATCATTCGATACTCGAGTCGCTCCTGTTCGCTCTTGCGATCGCGATCGGGCTCACCCCGCAGCTGCTGCCGGCGATCGTTACGATCAGCCTCTCGTTCGGCGCGCGCCGGTTGGCGCAACGCTCCGTCTTGGTCAAGCGGCTCGTGAGCATCGAGGATCTCGGCAACGTTGAAGTCCTCTTTACGGACAAGACCGGGACCCTGACCCAAGGCAAGATCTCCTTCCGGCAAGCGCTCGACGCAAACGGCGCGGCGTCCGAAGAACTTGCAGTCCTCGCATTGGTGTGCACCGACGTCGTGCTCGAAGGCGGCCAGGTCATCAGCGGAAACGCACTCGACGTTGCGCTGTGGGAAGCCGCGACCCCGGAACGCCGTGCCGCTGCCGCCGGCTACCGCGTAGTCGACAAGGCTCCCTTCGACTATCAGCGTCAAATGATGTCCGTCCTGGTCGACACACCTGCCGGTAGCCGCCTTTTGCTTGCGAAGGGCGCGCCGGAAGCAGTAGCCCTGCACTCTGGAAGCGACGGCGCCCGATTGGACGACGTTGTCAACCGCCAAATGGATGCCGGCAACCGCACGATCGTCCTCGCGCAATCTACGGCTGCGTCGCTGACGACGGTCCGCGCTGCCGAAGAGCACAGCCTGACACCGCTGGGTGCGCTGACCTTCGCGGACGAACCGAAGGCCGACGCCGCAGAAAGCCTAGAACGGCTGCGAAAGCTCGGCATACGATTGAAGATCGTCACGGGGGACAGCGCCCGCACCGCGCAAGTGCTGTGTCGCGACATCGGCGTCGCCGTTACCGGCACCCTCACCGGGAAGGACATTGCGGCGATGAGCGACGCGGCGCTCGCGGAGGCGCTCGATCGTACCTCGATTTTTGCCCGCGTCACACCCGATCAGAAATCGCGGATCATCAAGCTGCAGCGCGCCAAGGGATGCGACGTCGGCTTTCTGGGCGACGGAGTCAACGATGCCGTTGCACTGCACGATGCGGACGTCGGGATTTCAGTCAACTCTGCGACCGACGTCGCCAAGGATGCTGCGGACATCGTTTTGCTGGAAAAGGACCTCGGGATATTGGCCGACGGAGTCGTGGAAGGCCGCCGCATCTTCACGAACACCACAAAGTACGTGCTGATGGGCACGTCATCCAACTTCGGCAACATGTTCAGCGCTGCGGGGGCGTCGCTGTTTCTGCCATTCTTGCCGATGCTACCCTCGCAGATTTTGCTGAACAACTTGCTCTACGACATCAGCGAAATGACCATCCCGACCGATAACGTCGACGAAGAAGCGTTGATACGGCCGGCCCACTGGGACATGCGCTTCATTCAGCGGTTCATGCTCGCCTTCGGGCCGATCTCGTCCGTCTTCGATTTCGTGACGTTCGGCGTTATGATTTTTCTCTTCCACGCGGGGCCCGAGCTCTTTCGGACCGGCTGGTTCGTTGAATCGCTCGCAACGCAGTCGCTCGTGATTTTCTTGATCCGCACGCGCCGCGTTCCGTTTTTCACAAGCCGGCCGAGTTGGCAACTGACGGTAACGACGCTCGCCGTCGTCGCCGTCGGGGCGCTGCTGCCGTTCACGCCGCTTGCGCATCTGCTTGGCTTCGTCCCGCTGCCGCCGGCGTTTTTCGGCGTGCTCGCGCTAATGATCCTGAGCTATCTTGGCCTGATCGAATTCGGAAAGCTGATCTTCTTCGGCGCGACCCCAGCGCGCACG
>Ga0209415_10002645_pt1 | contig 33446 bp, 29 predicted proteins | sample PeaSoiSIISIP2007_FD_187696 | JGI IMG/M metagenome (GOLD analysis project Ga0209415, IMG submission 187696) | Peat soil microbial communities from Weissenstadt, Germany - SII-SIP-2007 (SPAdes) (version 2) | ecosystem: Environmental > Terrestrial > Soil > Wetlands > Peat | place: Germany... | reverse complement strand
CATGGGCTGCACTTGAAAAAGAAGAAAGGCGCTGAGGAAAATAGTGAATGGAAAAAGAACGTGATACGTTGAGAAGTGAAGTGAACGAGCCACTGGAACTTCCGAAGACCGAGGAAGCCCTGCCAGAGTTGACTGCGGAGTTGCTGCCCATGGACGCTGCTCCGGAAGCGGCTGGCTCGCGTCTCGTCGTAGCTCCATCTTGGATTCGCCTGGCCTATGCCATCGAATTCCTAGTCGCATTGATTGCAATTCTTAGTGTGTGGAGCGAGGTGGGAGGGCAGGGTCATTTGGATTTGATGCCCTGGCACATCAAGTTAGCATGCGTTTTCGGCTTGGCGTGGTGTTGCGTCCGTTTCACCGCGGGCATCGTGGAACAAAAAAACGTTTGGACGCAACGTACTATTGCTTGGTTCGCCGGCATCATACTGTTCGGGATCGCCATGGGCGGGATCACGTATTATTATCACCTGCACGAAGACCCGGGGGACGACGAGGAAGACACCACGGCGGCTTCCGCGCGAATACCTACGCCAGGAGTATTTCTCTATGACGCCCACCAAGGGAGAGATTGCTGAGTTCCGATTCGTTTCGTGGAGTGCGCCAGAGGTTGCGTGGACAATTGAATATCCGCTCGAAGTAATGAACGAGATCCGGGCCTACGCCTGCAACGAGCTCTTACGGCTCTCGCACGGCGGCGCGGAAGTTGGCGGGGTGATGTACGGATCGAGGCAGGCGGGCTCCATTCGCATTCTCACCTGGCGTCCGATTGCTTGCGAGTACGCCGATGGGGAGGCGCTACAACTGTCGCATGCCGATCGCATGAATCTGGCGGTGCAGCTGGAAGCAGCCCGGCGGAATTCGGATTTGAAGGACCTCCGGCCCGTCGGCTGGTTCGTGTCCCATCCGCGCGGCGGCGTTGCGATGAACGAGTCGGATCTAGAAATCCATTCCGGATTTTTCCCGGAGTCCTCGCAGGTGACACTCGTGATCCACCCCACGGGCGCCGGCCGCGCCGAGGCCGGGTTCTTCGCGCGGGAAGCGGACGGCAGTGTGCGATCGGAATCAAGTTACAAGAACTTTGTGCTGGAGCCAGTGGAGGCTCCCGCAGGCGCCGCCGGCGAAGTAGAGCCCGCGGCTCAAGTAGCCGAGGTCGCTGAACCAGTGGATGTGGCGGCTAGCGTTCCCACGCCAAGAGTTCAGGCGCCCAACGATCCCGTGGCGAACCTTGCTGTGCCGAGCTTTGCCAGCCCTAGCTTTGCGAGCCCTAGCGTTGCGGACCCCAGCGCCGGCTCTCACACGGTGGCTCCCCCGGTTTTCAAAACAGACGAGCCCTTACCAGCCCGCGAGCGCTGGCTTTGGGCAATACCGATTGCCTTGGCCCTGGGGCTGGGCGCCTGGCTACTCTACAGTTCCATCCTGGCGCCCCGGCGGCATAAGCCCGCGGAAACTTCGTCGCTGGCCTTTCACATTTCCTCCAGCGCTTCTCGAACCGCGCAACTGGAGTGGGATCCGAACTCGCGCGCCGTTCGCGATTCCGAGCGCGGTGAGATTGATATCACGGACGGCGGCAAGGGCTCGCGGGTGGTGCTTTCGAGCGATCAACTACACTCCGGCAAGGTGACGTATCTGGCGCAATCGAGTGACGTCGGGTTCGAGCTCACCGTTTATCCCCGAGGCGAAGATCCGGTTCACGAAACCACGCGCTTGATCGCCCCTTTGAGTGAGCCGACTGAACCGCCCCAACTTCTGGGGCATGATCCACCGGCCCCGGGTCCATCGGCCGCCGAGCGCGACGCGCTTCAAAAGCAGGTCCGCCAACTGACAGAAGATCTCCGCAAGGAACGCGCGCGTACCGACCAGCTACAGAACCTGAATAGGATTCTCGAAAACCGCCTGGGCATTCAGCCTGGCGAAGCAACCCCGCCGCATCAATAAGACCGCTCCCTCACGGTCACGGCTCGGTTAGCAGTGGCGGCTCGGTTTCACTTGAAATACGGATCGGGCTCGGGAATCGCCGCGCCGTCCTTGCGTGGGGAAGAAGCGCCGTAGTTTAGCTTGGTCGAGGAATCGTGCAACACGGCTTGGCCGCCGCCCATGAGCCCCGAGAAATCTCCGAGCACTTCCAAACGGTGCCCCTTCTGCTCCAGCTCCGCCCGGATGATCTCGGGCACGCGCGCCTCGATCAGCAGCTCGCACCCGCCGGGCGACGGCTTGGTGAAACGCGGCGCTTCGAGGGCAGCCTGAATGTTCATCTTGTGATCGGCGATATTCGTCACAAACTGCATCTGGGCCTGCGGCTGATTCAGGCCGCGCATAATGCCAAAAGCGATATGCTGCGAACCCTGCTCCATGAACGCGGGAATGATGGTGTGAAACGGCCGTTTGCGGGGCGCCAGCGCGTTGGGATGATCCGCAGCCAGTGTGAACGCCGCGCCGCGGTCGTGCAGCACAAATCCCATCCCTTGCACTAGAATGCCGGAGCCGAAAATTTCCGAATTGCTCTGAATCCAGGAAACGGTGTTGCCGTCCTTGTCCACCGCGCTCAGGTAGGTGGTGTTGCCGTGCGTCCCGGGCGGCGTGCCGGCCTGCACGTCGCAGCGCGCGTGCTCCGGATCGATCAGCGCGGCGCGCTGCTTCGCGTACACCTTCGAAAGCAATCCGGCGACCGGAACCGGACCAAACTTCGGGTCGGCCACATAGCGCTCCAAGTCGGAGAAAGCCAGCTTCTCGGCTTCAATCTTCAAGTGCAGCGCTTCCACACTCATCGGGTCATGTTGGCCGAGCGGAAAATTTTCGAGAATGTTCAACATCTCGAGCGTGCCGATTCCCTGCCCGTTGGGTGGAAGCTCGGAAACTTTCCAGCCGCGATAGTCGGTGGAGATGGGCCGCACCCATTCAGGCTCATACTCGGCGAGGTCGGCCGGCGCAAGCGTTCCACCCAGCTTACGCGAAGTTTCAAGCAGTGCATGTCCGACAGGGCCATGGTAGAACGCCCCGGCGCCCTGGTCGGCGATCAAGCGAAAGGCCCGGCCCAGTTGCGGATTGCGAAAGATCTCGCCCACCTTTGGCGCCGCTCCGTTGGGTAAATACAACTTGCGCGCCTCATCGCCCAGCGTTGAGTTGGTATTTTCCCAATCCCACTGGATCAACTCCGTGACTGGGAATCCGTTTTCTGCATAGTAAATGGCGGGTTGAAACAAATCGCGCCACGCAAGCTTGCCGAAGCGTTTGTGAAGCTTTTCCCAGCCCGCGACGCAGCCCGGCACGGTAACCGTATGGATACCGCTGGAGGGCATTCGCGGCAAGCCTTGCTTCTTCAGGTATTCGATGCTGAGTCCCTTGGGCGCCCAGCCGCTGGCGTTGATGCCGGTCAGGCTGCCGGTTTTAGCGTCCCAGACGAGCGCGAAAAGATCGCCCCCCGGGCCGTTCATCATGGGTTCCACGACGCTGAGCACCACATTGGCCGTGATAGCTGCGTCCACCGCCGATCCGCCTCGCGCCAGGATCTGCGCACCGGCTTGCGACGCCAAAGTTTGCGCGGTGGCCACAATGCCGCGCGTGGTGATCGTCATGGAGCGAGCTTGAGAACGTTCCTGAGCGGCCGCTAAGGCCGGCAGCATCAAAATCAAGAATGGGAGCCTGCGCATCGGTACGAGCCATTCATTCTACATCCGCTAGAATAGAGATGTTTCGCCTGCAAAACGAGCTGCGTCACTTAAGAGCCCAATTGCATCTAAGGTGTTTTAGACCCAAGGCTGTGCATGGTTGGTAATCGTATCTTTCATCCCAAGCTTCTCTTCATCGGCGCAATTGGCGGCTTCCTGGTGCTTGCAGGATGCAATTCAGCCGCCCAAAGCCAGCACGCTGCGGCTCAGCCCCCGCCGCCTGAGGTAGTGGTGAAACAAGTGGATGCCGCGGACGTGCCGGTGATCTCCGAATATCCGGCTCAGACGTATGCGCGCAACACCGTCGATGTGCGTGGCCGCGTGGACGGCTATATCGAAAAGTGGCTTTTTCATCCGGGGCAGGAGGTGCGTGCGGGCGAGGTGTTGTACGTCTTGGATCTGCGCCCCTATCAGGCCGCGGTGGAACAGGCCAAGGGCAATCTATCGCAGAGCGAGGCGGATCTCGAGTTCGCCAGGAAACAGGTGGCTCTGCTGCTAGCGCAAGCGAATCTGGCCGCGGCCCAAGCCAATCTCGTCAAGGCTCAGCAGGATTACGACCGTTTGACTCCGCTGGTCAAGGATGAAGCGGCGGCGCAGCAGGAGCTGGACAGTGCGGTGGCCGCGCTGCGGGCCGGCGAAGCTACCGTGCGGGCAAACCAGGCCAACGTCGACCAGACCCGTCTTTCCACGGCGACACAGATTTCGTCGACCGCCGGAAAAGCGGATGCACAGCGCGCCGCTCTTCACACGGCAGAACTCAATTTGGAATACGCCACCATACGCGCGCCCATCAGCGGATTGATCGGCGATACACTGGTGCCGGTCGGCGGCCTGGTTACCGCCAATGCGGCGCAGCCGCTCACCACCATCGTGCCGCTGGATCCGATCTGGGTACGATTCAAGGTGACCGAAGCGCGCTACCTCTCTTTCAAGAAAAATCCCACGCTGCTTAAGTCGGCGCTGAGTTTGATCCTGGCGGACGCTTCTGAATTTCCGCAGAAGGGCCGCATTCAAAACACACTCAACCAGGTAGATCCGAAGACCGGCACGCTCGAGTTGCAGGCCAGTTTCCCAAATCCACAGCACGCGCTGCTGCCCGGGCAGTTCGCGCAAGTACGCGTCGAAACGGAATTACGTCTGAACGCGATCCTGGTGCCCCAACGCGCGATTCAGCCAACTGCAGAGCCAGCAAACCGTGTTCACAGTCAATGCCGCGAACACCGTGGAGTTGCGTGCCATCACTACCGCCGAGCGCGTGGGCGAGGACTGGATCGTTCAGCAGGGACTAAAGGCAGGCGACCGAGTGATCGTCGAAGGGCAACTCAAGGTGCGGGCGGGTATGCAGGTCACACCAAAGCCCTATCATTCCTCGTCAGGCGCGCCGGCCGGCGCTCGCAACAGCACGGGCAGCTAGTTCATCATGGCGCGATTTTTCATCGATCGTCCGGTGTTTGCCATCGTCATCGCGGTGGTGATTGTCCTGCTCGGCATCGTGGCCATTCCGAATCTTCCTATCGCGGCCTTTCCCGAAGTGGTGCCGCCCGTGATTCAAATCACGGCCAGCTATTTGGGCGGCAACGCCATCGATCTGGAAAAGACCGTGGCGCAGCCCATCGAAGAGCAGCTTTCCGGTTTGGACGGGATGATGTATTTCCTGTCGAGCAGCGCCAACAACGGTTCCATCACGATTTCGGTGACCTTTCAATTGGGCACCAACCCCGACACGGCCACGGTGCAGACCCAGAACAAGGTGAACATCGCCCTGCCACGGCTGCCTCCGGAAGTGCAACGCCAAGGCGTGGTGGTGAAGAAAGTATCCAGCGCGTTTCTGGTGGTGGTGGACCTGATTTCGCCTGACAACCGTTATGACTCGCTGTTCCTGACGAATTACGCGCAGATCAATTTGCTGAATCAAATCGGGAGTCTACCGGGAGTCGGCGAATCGCGGCTCTCGTCGCAGCAGGTCTACTCGATGCGAGTCTGGGTGGATCCCGACAAAATGGCCAAACTTGGTTTGACGGCCACCGACATCAACAACGCGATCAACGCGCAGAATCGCCAGAATCCCGCGGGCGCGCTGGGCCAGGCGCCGTCGCCTAACGGAACCGACTTTCAATACCCGGTGAGCGCACCTGGACGGCTGGTGAATCCCGAGCAGTTTGGCGATATCGTGCTTCGGGCGCAACCCGACGCTTCCTTGCTGCGCATTCGGGATATCGGCAACGTTCAGCTCGGCTCATTTACCTATTCAGGCTTCAGCCGGACGAATGGCAAACCTTCCTGCAACGTGATCGTGTTTCTTTCGCCAGGCGCAAACGCGGTGGAAACGTCCAATCAAGTCGCTACGTTCATGAAGCAGGCCAGGAAGAATTTCCCGGCGGGCGTTGACTATGTCGTCTCTTACGATTCCACGCGTTTCGTGCGCGCCTCGATACACGACGTGGTCTTCACGTTGCTCTCGGCGGTGGGGTTGGTGATCCTGGTAGTCTTCATCTTCCTCCAGAACTGGCGCGCGACTTTGATCCCCCTGCTCACCGTGCCAGTGGCCGTCATCGGCGCCATCGCGCTGTTTCCGCTGCTGGGATTCTCCATCAACATCACCAGCATGTTCGGCCTGGTCCTGTCCATCGGCATCGTGGTGGACGACGCAATCGTGGTGGTGGAGGCGGTGCAACGCAACATCGACGACGGCATGGCGCCGCGCGAAGCTACGCTGCGAGCGATGCAGCAAGTGTCCGCGCCGGTGGTCGCGATCGCGTGCATTTTGGCGGCGGTGTTCATCCCCGTTGCGTTTCTCGGTGGCATCAGCGGCCAGATCTACCGCCAGTTTGCGTTGACGATTGCAAGTTCGGTGTTGCTGTCGGCTTTTAGCGCGTTGTCGCTCAGTCCGGCGCTCAGCTCGCTATTGTTGAAGCCGCATGGGAAGTCGCGCGGTCCGCTCGCGTTTTGTTTCGACAAATTCAATCGCGCATTCCAATGGACCACCAATCGCTATCTGGGCGGCGTGGGAGTTCTGATCCGGCGGTGCGGCTTCACGCTGGCCGCGCTGGCGGTCTTCTGGGCGGCGGGCGCGTGGCTGTTCAAAATACTGCCGGCTGGATTCCTGCCGGATGAAGACCAAGCCGCATTCTTCATGCCAGTGCGGCTGCCCGATGGCGCGTCGATTGACCGCACCGACGCCGCCGTCGCCAAGATCGAGGAACGTCTGGGTAAGGTGAAAGGCGTCGAGTCCTGGTTCGTGATCGGCGGCACCGACTTCACCACGCAAACCAATAGTTCCAACGTGGCCACCATGGTGATCGTCACGACCCCCTGGGACCAGCGCAAATCGAAGGACCTGCAATTGAACGCGATTCTGGCCCGCGCGCAGCAGGCGTCCGCGGATGTTCCCGAAGCATTTACCACCGTATTCGGTCTCCCGCCCATTATCGGATTGAGCAACACCGGCGGATTTCAACTGATGCTGGAAGACCGCGCCGGCGGCGAGTTGGAGCAACTCAGCCAAGTGGGCGACGCGCTGGTGGACGCGGCGCGTAAACACCGCGAAATCGGCAACGTGGTAAACACATTCCGCGCGAGCGTTCCCTCCTATAGCATCGACATGGATTTGAACAAGCTCGAGACGCTGGGCGTTCCGGTGACGGACGCTTACAACACGCTGCAAACATTTTTGGGCGGCCTGTACGTGAACGACTTTAACCGTTTCAGCCACACCTGGCAGGTGTTAATCCAGGCCGCGCCAGAATTCCGCAATCAGCCTTCCGATATCGACCGCTTTTATGTCCGAAGCACGGATGGCAACATGGTGCCGCTCGGCACGCTGGCGTCGATTAAACCCTCCAGCGGCCCGGATGTTGTTTTTCGCTACAACCGCTATCGCGCGATCCAGATTCTGGGCGCGCCGGCGCCAAATGTGAGCTCGGGCCAGGCTATCGACGTAATGGAGAAAGTTGCGGCGGAGACGTTGCCACAGGGCTACGGTTACGAATGGACCGGTACCACGTATCAACAGAAACTGGCGCAGGGGCACGAGGGCGTCATCTTTGGATTCGCCACGGTGCTGGTATTTCTCTGCCTGGCGGCGTTGTATGAGAGCTGGTCGATACCGCTGGCTGTGTTGCTGTCGCTGCCGTTAGGACTTTTTGGCGCGCTGCTGGCGGTGTATCTGCGCAATTTTCCCTATGACGTTTACACCCAGATCGGTATTGTGACGCTGATCGGGCTCGCGGCGAAGAATGCGATCTTGATTGTCGAGTTCGCCAAAGACAGCCATGACAAGGATCTCATGCCGGTCCGGGAAGCCGCGATGCACGCCGCCAAATTGCGGCTGCGGCCCATTTTGATGACTTCCTTCGCGTTCATCCTGGGCGTCGTGCCGTTGTTTGTGGCCACCGGCGCGGGAGCGGCATCGCGGCGCTCACTGGGTACCGCGGTGTTCGGCGGCATGCTCGCGGCCACTCTGCTGGCGATCTTCTTTGTTCCGGTACAGTACTACGTCATCGAATCGATCGTGGAACGGCGTAAGAGCAAACGGACCCAGCCGCAACGAGAGCCTGTGGAGGCTACCGATTAATGCTGCGGCGCCTGATCGTACCTCTGGCCTTTGCACTCGGTTTGACCGGCTGCCTGGTGGGACCGAACTATCACCGTCCCGCTGCCAACGTTCCCGCGCAATTCCCGGGTGCTCCGGCGGACAGCCAATCGATTGCGGACAAAAAGTGGCCGGAGCTATTCCAGGACGCCACCTTGAAGCAACTGGTGGACAGCGCGCTCGACAAGAATTTTGACGTCCGGATCGCGGCCGAACGCGTGATCGAGGCTCGGGCGCAATACGGAATCACGCGCGCCAACTTGTTTCCCACGCTGAATGCGCAAGCGAGTTACACGGCTTCACGCAGTTCATCCATCGGATCGTTCCCTTTCCCGCCGGGAACGCCCGTCGCGTTCAGTTATACGCAGGCCGGACTCCAGCTATCGTGGGAGCTCGATCTGTGGGGCAAATTGCGCCGGTTGAACGAAGCGTCGCGGGCGCAGTATCTGGCGTCGGAGGAGACACGGCATGGCGTCATCATTTCGCTCATCTCCGATGTCATGACCACCTACTTCTCGCTGCGCGAGCTGGACCTGGAGCTTGAAATCGGGCGGCAGAACAACGGCATCGCCCGCGACAATCTGCGCTTGATCCAGCTTCGCAAGGATCGAGGAGCGGCAAACGGCTTGGAAGTACACCAGGCCGAGCAATTTCTCTACACCACCACGGCGCAAATCGCGAGCGTCGAGCGATCCATCGCAACCACCGAGGATGCGTTGAACTTGCTGCTTGCGAATGCTCCGGGCCAGGTTCCGCGCGGTCCGTCGTTGCAAGAAATCGCGGGGGAACAAATCGCCGGCGCGCCGGAACTGCCCGCCGGGCTTCCGTCATCCTTGATCGAACGGCGGCCGGATATTCGACAGGCTGAGGACAACTTGATCGCGGCCAACGCTCAGATTGGCGCCGCCCGCGCCTTGTTCTTTCCCGACATTTCGTTGACCGGCTTCCTGGGCGGGCAAAGCCAACCGCTGAGCATGCTGTTCAGTGGTCCGGCGCGAATGGCGTCGATCGCACCCTCGGCTCTGCTTCCTATCTTCCACGCGGGTCTGCGCTCCGGCGTGCGGCTGACGGAAGCGCAAGAACGCGAGATGCTGATCGCGTATCAGAAGAGCATCTACGGCGCTCTACGCGAGGTCGCCGATGCGCTGGCGACGCACACTCGCACGCGGGAACAGCGCGGAGAAGAAGAGAAGCTGGTAGCGGCGCTTTCAGAAAGCGTGCGCCTCTCCACGCTGCGCTATCGCGGCGGCCTGGATAGCTACTTGCAAGTTTTGGACGCGGAGCGGAATCTATTCACGGGGCAGCTTGACCTGGCGCAATTGCGGCTACTGGAACTGCAATCGGTGGTGCAGCTCTATCGCGCGCTGGGCGGCGGCTGGCAGCTCTGATGACCTTACTCTGATATCCTTGCCCTTCCCGGATGACTCCCACCCGCGAGTCCGCGGCCATCGCCGAACGCACGCGACGGCGCATCAACCGGCGTCTGCTGCCGTTCCTGTTCCTGCTGTACATCATCGCGTTTCTGGATCGCATCAACGTAAGTTTCGCGGGCCTGGACATGACGCGCGAGCTGGGATTCTCCGATCGCGTGTTCGGCCTGGGTTCCGGCATCTTCTTCGTCGGTTACTTGCTGCTCGAAATCCCCGGGACGCTGCTCGTTGAGCTGTGGAGCGCTCGCAAATGGATCGCGCGCATCATGATCTCGTGGGGTCTGGTCGCTTCTCTCACCGGGTTGATCCATACTCCCGGCCAATTCTATTCGGCGCGATTCATACTCGGCGTGGCGGAAGCCGGTTTCTTTCCCGGCGTGATTGTCTATTTGACGCATTGGTATCGCGATCAAGACCGCGCCCGCGCGCTCGGCATATTTGCGTCCGCCATTCCGATCGCGCAGGTGATCGGCGCACCAATCTCAGGCGCGCTGCTGCGGATTCATTGGTTCGGTTACTCCGGCTGGCGCTGGCTGCTGATTTTGGAAGGCATACCGGCCGTGATCGCTGGAATCGCCGCAGTTTACTACCTGACCGACCGGCCATCGGACGCGACTTGGCTGGCTGAAGACGAGCGTTCCTGGATCGTGGGCGAGCTGGCGCGCGAGGCACAGGCGCGAGGAGCCCAGACAAGCGTCTGGAAGGCGCTGAGGGATCGGAATGTGCTGCTGCTCACCGCGGTCTACTTCCTGGGAGCTTGCTCGCAATACGGCTTCAGCTTCTGGCTGCCGAAGATGATCCAGAAGCTCTCGGGGTTGAGCTCGTTCCAGGTAGCGATGATCGCGGCCATTCCGTTCCTGGCGTCCTGGCCGGCCATGCTGGCGCTGAGCTGGAACTCGGACCGGACGGGTGAACGCCGCTGGCATACCGCGGGCGCCTACGTCGTGTTGGCCGTGGGTCTGGCGGGCGGAGTTTGGGCCGGCGAAAACGTCGCGCTAGGCCTGGTAATGTTTTCGCTCGCCGGCATCGGGATCAGCGCAAGATTGCCCGCCTTCTGGGCGATGCCGGCATCCCTGCTCGGAGGGGCCGCGGCGGCGGCATCCATTGGAGCAATCAACTGTATCGGCAATCTGGGTGGCTTCGTGGGCCCGTATCTGCTGGGCGCGCTGAGCGACTCAAGCGGAGGAAATTACGCGACTGGAATGTGGGTGCTGGCCGGTACTGCTTTGCTTGCGGGCGTATTGGTGCTGTTGGTGCGGGCGGCTCCGAGGGCTAGCTGATGGCCATGCCGCTGGTGATCTTGGAGAAGATGGTGCTCACCGATGGCATCACGTTTTGGGGTAGAAACCCCGCCACGACAATTACAATAGCAGCCGCCAACAGGGAGTATTCGATGAAATCCTGCCCCCGTTGGTCCTTTAAGAAACGCAGCAGTATACGGCCCATAGTGATCTCCGCCTTGAATCCAGTTTGAGGCAGAGTGGGGTTACCTACAACTAAGAAAATACCGTAGCTGGATCGGTAAACTCTCTTATTACTTCTTGACTCACTGGGTGGTCCGGTAAGAGCAAACAAGCGTGTCACCGGTCTGGGGAACTAAGGTCGAACCAAAGGTAATCGCTTGTCCTACAGCGGTATAGTCCACGCCGGCAGTGAGGCGCACGCCATTGCGATAAACCACCAGGCTGGAGCTGGGGCTAGGGCTCTGGCTTAGCGTGTAAGCGGCGTTGACGCCGTTGATGGCGCCGGCGGGAGTCTCCTGATCCACGAAACCCACCCCCGGAATGCTCACGGAAATACGATAGGACGCCGCCAGGATGTCGCTCGATTGTGGCACGGCCCCGGTTTGAAAGGTGACGCCATTAGCGGCCAGCGTATAGTCCCCGCCCTGCCGCAGCAGCAGTCCGTTGCGGAAAAGAGCCAAGCTGGCGGACGGGTTTGGCGCGTTGGCCAAGACGAACGACGCGTTGGAACCGTCCAGAGTTCCCGCGGGAATTTCGCCATCAATGAAAGTGGTGGAGAAGGTTGAGCAGGGCCCCGAGGTTCCATCCACGTGCAGGCAATCGCCGAGGTTGCCCACTGCGCCGTCGATGGCGCCGGTAGCATCAATCACGGCGGATCGAGAAATGGCGAAGCCGGTTCCCACGGTCGCCCGCACGTTCAGCGCGTTCTGCAATCCGGTGACGTCGGCGATGCTGATCAGCGTCGCGGCTGCTGGGCCCGATCCGGTGATGGATCCAGGAGGGACCCGCACGTCGCGCACGCGCAACGGAAACGTGCTGGGAGGCACAGTCCACGTCTCGCTGAACTGTGTGACGCCCAGGTTGGCGTACTGAACGCTATAAATGGCGGCGCTGTTCGCGTTGGTGGTTGGAACCAACTGGACGTACAAGACACCGCTGTTCACCTGGATCTGTTCGGTCTCCGCCGCGACGTTGGATGTATCCGACGCTTCAAAACTGGGCCACGAAATGGTCACGACGCCGTTGAATGGCGTTCCATCGGCGTTGAAGAGCGTGTCGCTGATCGTGGTGAGGGGCGGAGTGGCTTGCAAAATCCGGCTAAGCGCCAGGCCGGCGAACATCAGCCGCCATTTGAAACTCAACATGATTCAGCTTATTCATGGCAGCAATGCTTGAGAAGCTATCGCACGCGGCCAGGGTGGGCCAACTTCTGACGGTCCAAGCACTTCGACAGTTTCGAATTTAGTGGAAGGTTTGTGACTCTGCCTGCAGGCGCTCGGCGCCTAGGTAGGGACGAAGGGCTTCGGGGACGACGATGCTGCCGTCGGCCTGCTGGTAATTTTCAACAATCGCCACCCAGGTCCGCCCCACCGCCAGCCCGCTTCCGTTCAAAGTGTGCACAAAATCGGGCTTATTCTTGCCAGATTTGGCACGAATCGAGGCCCTGCGGGCCTGATAAGCTTCGTAATTGGAGCAGGACGAGATCTCTTTGTAGCCGTTCTGGCCGGGCAACCAAACTTCCAGGTCGTAGGTTTTGGCGGAGGCAGCTCCCAAATCGCTGGTGGAAAGAACCACGGTTCGAAACGGCAGACCCAAGCGCTTCAAGATGTCTTCGGCGTCGGCGGTCAGTTTTTCGTGTTCGTCCCAGCTTTGATCGGCCCGCGTGAATTTGACGAGCTCCACCTTCTGAAACTGGTGCTGGCGGATAATTCCGCGCACATCCCGTCCATAGGACCCGGCTTCGCTGCGAAAACATGGCGTGTAGGCGCACAGCGAAATGGGAAGATCATCGGCGTTCAGTGTCTCGTCTCGAAACAGATTCGTCACGGGCACTTCGGCGGTGGGCGCGAGCCAGAAATCGGTGTTTTCGATCTTGAACAAATCTTGCTTGAACTTGGGAAGCTGGCCGGTGCCGAACAAGCTGGCGGAATTGATCAGGAATGGAGGAAGGACTTCGGTGTAACCATGCTCACGAGTGTGGACGTCAAGCATGAAGTTGATCAGCGCCCGCTCCAGGCGCGCGCCGATGCCCCAGTAAACGGCAAACCGCGCGCCGGTGATTTTGGTGGCGCGCTCCAGGTCCAGGATCTTCAGCTCCGAGCCCAGATCCCAATGGGCTTTGGGTTCGAAATCGAACTGGCGCGGCTGTCCCCAGCGGCGGATTTCGACATTGTCCGCTTCGCTTTTGCCCACAGGCACCGACTCATGGGGAATGTTCGGGACGCCGGCCATCAACTCGCGGAAGGAGTCATCCACGACCTTGGCTTTTTCGTCCAGTACGGCGATGAGATCGTCGATTTGACGGATTTCCCGCTGGATCGCAGCGGTGTCCTGCCCCTCTTTGCGCAGCTGTCCGACTTCAGCGCTCTTGGCGTTCTTTTGCGCTTTGAGTTGCTCGGCTTCCGTTAACGCTTTGCGGCGGTCGGAGTCCAACGCGCGGAACTGCTCCAGGTCGAGTTGAAATCCGCGCGTGGCCAGACGCTGCGCTATCGAATCGAGGTTAGATCGGAAGAAGGAAAGATCATGCATCAGCGCTCGTTGATCGGGATCCAGGGTTGGCCCACCGGCTTGCCCGTGTAATCCGCCCGCGGCCGGATGAGCCGGTTGTTGCGATATTGTTCCAGGACGTGCGCAGTCCAACCCGACATGCGGCTGACGGCGAAGATGGGCGTAAACAGGTCGATTGGAATCCCTAGCGAATAGTAAGTGGACGCGGAGTAGAAGTCCACGTTGGCGTTGAGATGCTTCTGTTCCTTGATGGTCTCTTCGATTTTCTTGGACGTGAGGTACAGCTCCAGGTGGCCGGTGCGGCGGCCCAGTTCCTCCGACAGCGCCCGCAGGTGCGTGGCCCGCGGATCCTCGGTGTGATAAACGCGGTGGCCAAAACCGGGAATCTTCTTCTTATTGGCCAGCATATCCTGCACGTGCGCGAGAGCAGTACGCTCGTCGCCCGCTTCCAGCAGCATGCGGATCACTTCTTCGTTGGCGCCGCCATGCAGCGGTCCCTTCAAGGCTCCAATGCCCGCCGTCACGGCGGAGTGAATGTCGGATAGAGTCGCCGCTACTACGCGCGCAGCGAACGTGGACGCATTCAGCTCATGATCGGCGTGCAACGTGAGCGCGATGTCGAACACGTGTTCCATCACGTCGTCCGGCTTCTTGCCCGTGAGCGTATAGAGGAAATTGGCGGCCAGCCCGAGCTTCGGATCGCCTTCCACGACGGGCTTTCCGGTGCGTAGACGGTCAAACGTGGTGACGATGGTCGCGGTCTGCGCCATCAGGCGCGCGGCTTTTTCGACGCTGGCTTCAATGGAATTGTCACGCGCCTTGGGATCGTACAGCCCCAGCATGGAGACTGCGGTGCGCAGCACGTCCATGGGCGAGCCTTTCGGAACTTTGCCCAGGAACTCGACCACTTCGCTCGGAATCGGGCGGTAGCGGACCAGGTCCGCTTTCAGCGCATCCAGTTCCGATTGTTTGGGCAAGCGCCCGTGCCAGAGGAGATAGATTACCTCTTCAAAGGTCGCGTGGTCGGCCAGGGTATGGATGTTATAACCCTGGTAACTCAGGATTCCCCGATCACCATCAATGAAACAAATGTCGGACTCGGCGGCAATAATTCCTTCGAGCCCTGCTTGTGTGACTGCCATTGAACTCATCTGTAATGCGCAACGGTTTCATCGCCTTGCGATGAAGCACGATCGCGGCGTGAAATGTCATTTTACAGAATTCCGTGGACGCCATGGCGGGCGGGCCGTTTAGAAACTCGACGCGCCACCATGCAAGGTGATGTTCTTCGCGCTAGTTGGAGCAGAGTAGAATTGTTCCAATGCCCATGGCCTTTTTCCGACGCATCCCGCCTTGGCCCCCGCGAAGTCCTTTCGCGAACCAGCGTGGGTGGCGTGAGCGTCGTGGATCTGGGGCGTCTGTGGCTCGATTGGCAGTGGCCTTTCTCCTGAGTGTTTTTGGTTTACAAGCGCAACCAAGGCCGGTCGCGATTGTCGATGTCACCGTTGTGCCCATGGATCAGGAGCGGCTGGTGCAACGCCAGACCGTAGTCGTAAGTAATGGCCGGATCACCGCCATGGGTCCGTCGCAATTGACTCCTATTCCGGCGAACGCGCAACAGATTGATGGCCGTGGCAAATTTCTCATGCCGGGACTGACCGACATGCACGTGCACTTCGTGCGCGAAGCGCTGCCGGAAAGACCCCAAACCTCCAGTTCAAACACGGGCCTCCGGTCAGGAGTACCTGCTTCCGCGTCAAAAGACCACGACCTTGAGAATCGGGCCTACGCGCTCATGTTCCTGGCGAATGGAGTCACCACCGTCCGGAACATGTGGGGGAGCGAGACCATTGACGCCCTGGCGAAAGAGATCAACTCCGGTGGAATTGCCGGACCCCACATCTACTCCGCTGGCCCAATCACCGATGGCAATCCACCGGTATGGGCGAGTAGCCGGATCGTCGAGACGCCTGCGCAGGCCGAGGAAGCCGTGCGATCGGACAAGCAGAAGGGCTATATCGCGATCAAGGTTTATAACCGGCTGTCAAAGGATGGGTACAACGCGATCGTCGCAGCGGCTAGGCGTCAGGGCTTACCTGTGGTCGGCCACGCACCGAATAGCGTAGGACTGGAAGGAGCGATCGCCGCCCGGCAGGATTCCATCGAACACCTGGATGGCTTCTTGCCATTGTTGGCCCCGGATGGCTCGACAGGTTCGACCAGACCCTCGGTCGAGGAGTTACAAAAGGCCGACTTGAAAAAACTTCCCGCGATCGTCCAAGCGATCAAGGCGGCGGATTCGTGGATCTGTCCCACGGTGGTGGTGTACGACTTACAGCGAACCGATCCGGTGGGGTTGGAAGAGGCCAGCTTCGTTCCTCCGGACGTGTTCGTGCGCTACGGGGAGATGTACCCAAACCATGACGTCGACCCGAGAGCCACTCCTCAGGGCCATGAGGTGCTCCTCGCGATAGTCGCCGCGCTTCACAGCGGCGGAGCGCACCTGTTACTGGGCACGGACACCATGAAAGCCGGCACCCTCCCTGGTTATTCTCTGCGCAAAGAACTGGAGAACTTTGCCGCGGCCGGCATGACGCCTTACGAGGCGATCCGGGCAGGGACTGCCGACGCAGCGAAATTCCTTCACCAGGAAAATGAATTTGGCATGGTGGGCAAAGGCCTGCGCGCAGACCTCATACTTGTGGATGCAAATCCGCTCGCCGACGTGAAGAATGTTTCAAAGCTCGCGGGAGTCGTGGCCGGCGGCCGTTGGTTCACCGCCCTGGAACTCCATCGACAGCAGGTGGCTCTGCGCGCGAAATACCGGCCTTAGTGCTGACGGCTACAGCTACTATATGAGGCGGACCCGGCGTTGAATATCGCAAATCTCGGTCGTGCAATCAGCCGAACCGATCTGGATGCCACGGCGCTGATCGACACAGGCGGCCACGGTGGTCCGCGCACCTATTCCTTTCGGCAACTGGACCAGTTGAGTGATGCGGTCGCGCGAGGCCTGCTGGCCAAGGGGTTGCAAAGCGGCGACCGGATCGCCATCGTCTCGGCTAACCGGGCCGAGTATCTGGCGGCGTTCTTCGGCGCCATGCGCGCCGGGCTGGTCCCGGTTCCGGTTAACATCAAGCTCCCGCGCGCCGGGGTGCAGTACATCATTAGAGACTCCGACGCGAAGTTGGCGCTGGTAGATGCCGAACGGATGGATTTGTGCTCCCAGGATGCGTCCCGGGTTTGCTTTGACGGGGATGGCGAAGACACTTTCGCGGCGCTCTTGTCGCCGGGTGAATTTCAAGCGGTGCGGCCGGATCCTCGCCAACCCGCGATGTTCCTTTATACGTCAGGGTCCACCGGCAATCCGAAGGGTGTCGTGCTGTCGCACCAAGGCCATCTCTGGGTTCTGGACAAACGGCGGCGTTCTCCCCCGTCAGAGCGGCAGCGTGTTTTGGTAGCAGCTCCGCTGTATCACATAAATGCGCTATCCACGTCTCATGCGGCACTCGCGCAAGGTGACTCCGTAGTCTTGTTGCCGAGTTTCACAGTCACTGCCTATATCGACGCGATTGCCCGCTATCAATGCACGTCCCTTACGGCCGTGCCCACCATGCTTGCCATGCTTCTGCAGCGGCGGGAATTGCTTCTCGCCACCGATCTCTCTTCGGTCCGCAGCATTCGCATGGGCTCCGCGCCGGTCTCCCCAGGCCTGTATCAGTCCATTCGCGACCAGTTCCCCGATGCCCAAATCACCAACGTCTACGGCACCACCGAAGCGGGCCCAATTGGCTTCGGACCCCACCCCAACGGTCTTGAGACGCCGCAAGGCTCGTTGGGGTATCCACACGCCGATGTGCAGCTCCGGTTGGCCCCTCAGGATTTCGCGGCCGGCGAAGGCATACTGGAGATCAAGTGTCCAGCCCTCATGAATGAATATCACAAGCTGTCGGATCTCACCGCCAAAGCGCTGACGCCGGACGGCTATTATGTAACCGGCGACGTATTCCGCCGCGATGAGAACGGTTTCTTCTATTTTGTCGGGCGCGCCGACGACATGTTCGTGTGCGGAGGTGAGAACGTCTATCCCTGCGAAGTGGAAAGAATGCTGGAGCGGCACCCAGCGGTGCAGCAAGCCTGCGTGGTCCCGGTTCCAGACGAAATCAAGTGGCGGAAGCCGGTGGCGTTTGTGGTCACCAGGCCAGGCGCCGCGGTGAGCGAGCAGGAGCTCAAGCAGTACACGCTGCTCGAAGGTCCGGCCTATCAGCATCCCCGGCGGATCTGGTTTCTCAGGGAACTTCCCTTGGCCGGAACCAACAAGATCGACAGGCATGCACTGACGCGATTGGCGATGGGCCAGCTCGAATCCGGGCGGCGTCAACAACTCGAAGGCAGGGAGACCGCGTGAAAGCATTGGTGCTGCGGGAGCAGGGTCCGGAGGCGTGGCCAGTCGTAGAACGTGATTTTCCGGATCCAGTGGCGGGTGAAGGTGATGTGCTTGTCAAGGTACGCGCAACATCGCTCAACTATCACGACGTATTCACGCGCCGTGGGATGCCGGGCATCAAAATCCCCTTGCCGATGATCTTGGGCCTGGATTGCGCGGGCGAGATCGTGGACATCGGCCCTGAAGTACACGACTGGTCGGTAGGAGACCGCGTGCTGATCGATCCGCGAAACCGCGTAGATGGCGGGCTGGTTGGAGAGACCATATACGGAGGGCTCGCAGAGCTGTGCCGGGCGCGGGCGCACCAATTGGTTCGGATTCCGGACCAATTGAGCTACATAGAGGCAGCAGCTTTGCCGTGTGCCTATGGCTCCGCGTTGCGCATGATGTACACCATCGGCGGCGTTTCGCGTGGTGAGAGAGTCCTGATCCTCGGCGCCAGCGGCGGAGTCGGCGTGTGTTGCGTCCAACTTGCCAAGCTAGCGGGCGCCACCGTGATCGCCTGCGCAGGCACCAACGAGAAAGCGGCGAGACTTAAGGAGTTGGGAGCGGACCACACGATCAACTACGTTGAACGGGATTTTGCGCAGGAGGTATACGCTTTGCACGGCAAGCCGGCCCGGCGCGGTTCCGGCGTTAACCAAGGCGTCGACGTGGTTGTCAACTACACCGGCGGCGACACATGGCTGAAGTCTTTGCGGTGCCTGCGCGTGGGCGGGAGACTTCTGACCTGTGGCGCCACCAATGGCTACAGCCCGGCAGAAGACCTCCGATTCATATGGACATTCGAACTCAAGATTCTTGGATCCAATAGTTGGGACCGCGAGGACCTCACCCAGGTAGTCGGTCTGGCGCAAAGCGGAGCATTGAAGGCAGTTGTGGCAGAGACGTTCCCTCTGGACGAAGCGGCGGAGGCGCTGCGACGGATTGAGAACCGTCAGGTATTTGGAAAGGTGGTGGTGACGCCATGAGCGATAACCCATTGAATCGTGTCCAGCTACAAGAGCAACTTCTCCGTTCGCCGTTCAATGCTTTCCTGAACCTGGAAGTGCAATCCGCCGATTTGGAGAAGCAGGAGCTGGTGGTTCATCTGAAGATGCGCCCGGAGTTCGAGCGTGCCGGTGGCTCAGGACAGTGGCACGGCGGCCCGATCGCAGCCGCCATCGACGTTGTCGGCGACTACGCGCTGGCCATGCTGATTGGCAATCCGCTCCCAACCATCAACCTCGGCGTCGACTATTTGCGGCCCGCCACAGGACGCCTGACGTTGGTCGCACGTGTGCGCCGCCGCGGCAAAACGGTGGGGGTCGTCGACGTGGATGTCTTAAACGAATCGGGCGGGCTGCTTGCCGTGGGACGAGCCAGTTATTCCACCGCTACCTCGTAACGCGATAATGCCGCTGGAAGCAGACGCCTGATGAATGACAGCAGGACACGCTCCGAGAAAATCCTGACCGTCGGGTTCTATTGGGCAGCGTGGCTCTTCGCCTACGCGATTCGATACGCCTTGGGTATCGTGGCCCCGATCTTGATGCAGGTCTACCACATCTCTCCAAAGACGATGGGCTACATCTTGTCCGGGTGGAATTGGTCGTATACCGCTGGCATCCTTGCCATGGGGCCGCTGGTCGATCGGTTTGGCGCCTGGATCGTCACCGGCGCCGGATCGGTAGTCTGGGGTCTATCCACCGTAGCTCTGCCATTGGCCGGGGATCCTTCGTCCCTATTCCTGATTCGCTTGTTGTTCGGCCTGGGACATAGCGTTCTTATCGCGGGAACGGCCGCCTCTATCTCACGCGAGTTTGGCGGAAAGGAGCGAGCGCGAGCTGTGGCAGTGGCGTATTCCGGGAATCAGGTTGGTTTGGCGGCCGGAGCGACGGTGGCGGCCTTCATCCTGGTTCAGGTGGGCTGGCAAGCCGTGTTTTACTGCATTGGCGGAACCAGTTTGCTGTTTACCTTGGCGTGGTTTGTTTTCTATCCGGACAAGCGAATTGGAACCAGGGCCGCTCAACACGACGCCGCCCGACCCTGGAATTCCTGGGTAGCATTCTTGCGCCACAGGTCCACTTGGGGCATCGCTATCGGTCAGATGGGATATCTGTACGCGCTGGGGGTCTTTATCAGTTGGCTGCCCGGATACCTGGTGCTGGAGCGCAAGATGACATTGCTCAAGTCCGGAATGGTCTCGGCTGTTCCGTTTTGGGTAGGAATCCTCGCGACCTTGGCGGGCGGTTGGCTCGCGGACTACCTCGTTAAACGGGGCGTGAGCATCACACGCTCGCGCAAAGGCATCATTGGCACGGGGTTGATTGCCGCCACGGTATTCGTGAGTTCCGCGGCCGTGGTCCGCGAGGCTTGGTTGGCGGTTACGTTGATCACTCTCAGTGTCGGCTGCCTTCGCATGACCACCGGATCGGTCAACGCCCTTCCCATAGATTTGGCTCTGCCTTCGGCGGTAGGCGCGCTCAGCTCCATCCAGAACTTCTTTGGCAATATCGGAGCCGTATCGGCGCCCATCGTCACTGGATACCTGGTCAGTTCGACCGGATCGTTCACCATCGCACTGGTCGTTGCCGGCGCGATGGCGACCCTCGGTGCGGCTGCCTACATCTTCATCCTGGGTGATCTTGAGCCGAACCAGCTAGGCCGCAGGGACTGAGGAGCCCTCGCCAGGTGGTTCGCCAGTCTCCGCGCTTTGATTCCCGACGCCTGCATCGACGGCCACCTGGAAACTGTGTTACGCCCGATGCCGAGATGCGCGAAGCAAAAGAGCATGCTCCTACGCGGCGGCTAGCGTTTATTCATGGCGCAACGCGTCCAACGGGTTCACTCGCGCCGCCCGCCGGGCCGGATTGAAGCGCAAGACAGGTAGTCGGCAGACACTGGCGCGTTTCTCGGTACTATATGGCAAGTTCGATCTTCAGAATTTTACGGCTTATGGCTCTTCTTGTAATTCCCAGCCAGGTGATTTGGTCGTATTGTGTCGGTGGAGCGGTACTTGCAATCGGGCTGGCCGCGATTTTTCTTCGTGGCGACCGGCAAACGGCGCGAGGATTCGACAAGCTGATTCTGTTTGGGCCGCTTTTCTACGCGGCGCCCATCGCTGCCTTCGGCACCGAACATTTCACGCTGACCGCGGGCATGCTGCCGATGGTGCCGGCGTGGATTCCGTGGCACGAGTTTTGGGTGTACTTCGTAGGCGCCTGCTTTATCGCAGCGGGGTTGAGCCTTGTGACAGGGATACAGGCACGTCTCGCGGCGAGTCTGCTGGGCCTGACGTTTTTCCTTTTCGCGGTGCTGATGGACGCCCCGGCGTGGGCGCAAGATCCGCGTGATCGGTTTGCCACGGCGCTCATGCTGAGGGAAATGGCCTTCAGCGGCGGGGCTCTGGCGCTGGCAGCCACCCTCACCAGGCCGCAGCACCAGCGCCGCGCGCACATCCTTGCGACGATTGCGCGATACTTCGTCGCGATCCCTATTCTGTTTTATAGCTTCGAGCAGTTCCTGCACGCCGACCACGTTCCCGGCATTCCGCTCGAAGCGGTGACTCCCACGTGGATCTATGGACACTCGATTTGGACCTACCTGACGGCGGTGGTTTACGCCGTGGCGGGTCCCCTGCTGTTAGCCGGCAGGAAAACCCGCGCAGCCGCGACGTGGCTGGGGATGATTGTGCTCGTTACCATCCTGGTGGTCTACGTGCCGATTGGGATAGCGGAACGCGCCAGCCTGGACAATGGCCTGAATTACCTGGGGGATACTCTCATGTTCTGCGGCGATGTTCTTCTGCTCGCGGGCGCCATGCCGCGCGGACCAGTAACGAAAAGCTGACGAGCAGGCTACGTACGCGACGGCTAGCGTTTATTCGTAACGCAACGCGTCCAACGGATTCACTCGCGCCGCCCGCCGAGCCGGCACGTAACAGGCGAGCAGCGACACGGTGGCGAGCAGTGCAACGACGACGCCCAGGATCAGAGGATCGCGAGCGCTCACGCCGAACAATAGACCGCTCAAGATGCGGCCAAGCGCCAGCGCGGCAGCCACGCCCAGCAGTAGCCCCACCGCCACCGGACGCATTCCCTGGCCGAGCACGATCCGGTGGACGTCCATGGCGTTGGCGCCAAGAGCAATGCGCACCCCAATTTCGTTCCGGCGGCGCGCCACGGTCCACGAGACGACGCCAAAGATGCCGAGGCTGGCAAGTAGCAGAGCGAACACCGCAAATCCAGCGATCAGGCACATCTGGAAGCGGCGTTGGGCGACGGAATCGCTGACCACTCTATCCATGGTTCGGACATTGGCAATCGCTATTTCCGGATTCAAGCTCCAGATCGCCGAACGAACGGACGGCGCGAGCGCCGTGGGGTCCATCGCGGTGCGGAGGACGACGCTCATCATGTTCCGATTGCGATACCAATACGGCGCGTAGATAGTCAGCGGCGGGTCGTTCGCCAACCCGGTCCGCACGTCCTTCACCACCCCTGCTATTTCGAATAACGGCTCATTCTCGTTCCCCTGCCCGAATCGCTTGCCGACCGGGTCTTCGCCAGGCCAGATTCGATTGGCTACTTTCTCCGAGATAACTACCAGATTCCGCGCCCGGTCGCCTTCATCAAAACTGCGGCCGCGCAGCATCGGGATTCCCATGGTGCGGAAGTACTCGGAGCTGACGAACCGATAGTTCGCGGTGAGGTGCTGGAATTCCGGCCGTTTGTCGCCCTCGCGGATCACCATGGACACCCAGGTTTCGCCCGCCAGCGGCAACTGAGAGACCACGGCCGCCGACCTGACTCCCGGAACGGTCTGCAATTTGCCAACAAGCTGGCGATAAAACAATTCGCGATCTTTGTCTTCCTTATACGAAGCCCCTGGCAAGTTGACGGTGGCCGCCATCACGTTCTCGGCCTGGAATCCTTTATCCACATTCAGCAGCCGGAAAAAGCTGACAACCAACAACGCGGCAGCCGTCACCAGCGCCACCCCCAGGCCGACCTCGATAGCGACCAGCGCGTCTCTGGTTCGCACGCCGCTTAAGCCTTCCGTGATGGCGTGCGATCCGGCGCGCAGCGCGTCCTGTGGATCGGCCTTCGATGTTTGCCACGCGGGCAGACTGCCAAACAGCAGGCCGGCCAGAGCCGCGAGTAGGAATGCAAACGCGAGCACCCGCCCGTCCATGGCGACCTCACCGAGCCGCGGCAGATCAATGGGCGCGTAACGCAGCAGAAGGTGCAGACCACCCCAAGCCAGCGCGACACCGAGCGCTCCGCCGGTCAAGCTCATCACCAGCGACTCGGTCAGAGTTTGGCGAACGATTTCCCAGCGGCTCGCCCCCAGTGCCGTTCGGATGGCAATCTCACGGTTCCGCGACACGCCGCGCGCTAGCGACAAGTTCGCGAGATTGACGCAAACGATCAGCAGGACGGCTCCGATGGAAGCGAGCAAGATGATCAGACCTCGCCGAACTCCGCCGGTTACCTCCTCCGCCAGCGGAGTCAGCTCGGCTCGGAGGTGCAATGGCCCGGGCAATTGTTTGGCAATCGCGGCGGTGACAACGTTCAGTTCCGCCTGGCCTTGTGATTCGGTAACGCCCTGCTTGAGGCGCGCCACGACCTGATAGTTGAAATCGCCGTCCAGACCCATCGCGTTCAGATCGAACGCCGCGGGCATGTAGATGCTCGTGTCTCTGGCCAGAGAAACGAGTCCGCCGCTGTCCATAACGGGAGGGTGGAAGTCCGGGCTGAGTATCCCGATCACCGTATAGGGAAGGCCATCGAGATAAATCGGCTGGCCCAGAATCCCCGGATTGCGATTGAAACGGCCGGTCCACAGGCCGTCGGTGATGATGGCCACGCGGCGACCGCCGACCCGGTCCTCCTCATCGAGAAAGTTCCTGCCGAGTTGCAAGGAGACGCCCAGCATGGGGAAGAAGCTTGCGGAGACGCGCGCGGTTGCGGTCTTCCACGGTTCGCCTGCTCGACCCAACACTTTGGATTCGGGATCGATGAGGGACATCCCGGCGAACGAGCTGCATTGTTTTCGCCATAGGTCGAAGTGCCGGGCGTTTACGGGAAGGCGCGGATACATGGCGCTCAGCTCGGGCACCACCTCCATAATTGAGAACAACCGATTGGGATCGCGATAAGCCAAGGGGCGAAGGATTACGCTGTTTACCAAAGAAAAAATAATGGTTGTTCCCGCAATGCCGAGGGCCAGAATGGAAATCGCCACCGCTGAGGAAGCGCGGTCCCGGACCAAGGCGTAGCATGCCGTTTTCAGGTCGCGTAATAAATCACCCATAAATGCACGTACGCTATCGTGAGGCGTCGAGTTCTTCCAAACTGACGTGCCTGGCGTTACCATCTAAGTATGCATCGCTTCCAGTTGCACAACGGCAAGATCCTGGATACGCACGAGAAAGGACTAAGCGCCGGCCAGGTGGGACTTTTGAATGGCTGGGGCGTTTTCAGCACCCTCCGCGTCGCTGACGGGGTGCTGTTCGCGTTTGAACGCCATTGGATCCGCATGCAACGCGACGCCGCCAAGGTGCACGTTCCGTTTCCTCAGGACCAAGCTGAAATGAAATCGCAGCTGCTTCGTTTGATCGAAGCGAATTCCGCCTGGAACGCCACCTTGCGCGTGGTGGTGGTTCGCAATCGCGGCGGAATGTTTGAAGGACCCGATCTGGAGCGCGATTTCGATGTGATTGCGTTCACCAAGGACTTGAACCCCTGGGGATCAAGCGTACGGCTGGCGATGAAACCTCATGCCCGCCATGCCGCGAACGAATTTTCCGGCTGCAAGATCCTGTCGTGGTCGCACAATCTCACGTGGTATGAAGAAGCGCAGCGGCGCGGATTCGACGAAGTGATCTTGTTGAACGAACGGGGGGAGGTCTGCGAGTGCACGTCCGCCAATGTCTTCGCCGCCACGGGAGGCCAGGTGTACACGCCGCCTCTTAATTCCGGATGCCTGCCCGGCGTCACTCGCGAGTTGCTATTGGACGTGGTGCGCGTTCCGGGAATTTCGGTGACGGAGCGAGCTCTCACGCCCGCTGACTTGGAGCGCGCCGATCAGGTCTTCATCACCTCCACCACGCGCGACTTATTGCCGGCGGTGGCGATTGACGGGTTGAACGTTCAGAATCGGGGGAAGGTAGTGGATAAACTGGTGAAGGCTTTGGAAGACTTCCGGCTTGCCTACGTGAAGCAGAACGCGGCACCGGCGGTGGCTAGTAGGCGGTAGAAAAAAATAGGTTCCAAGTGACCTAGGCGGCAATCCGCTCCCCGACCGGCATGCACGGTCAGAGCATGGCATGCAGAGTAGTGGAAGCTCCCCTCTTTTGCTCCCCGCAGCCGCCTTTGGGCGATCACGGATCAACGCGCCAGAGCTCGCTCGCTCATGCTACCTGCTAGAAGCCTACGCCTCGAAACGGCCTTTCACTCGCCCGCAACGATTGTTCCCCTTCGAGAACCACCGCGGCGAGGTTGACGCTCCTGGCCTATTTCTTCGGCGAAATTCTGAACTCTTCTTCCAGCCCGTTCGGCCTTGACCTCCCACCCTCGGATGTGTTTGTCACGTCCCCGGGGATGTTCAACGCTCAAAGCCCGTTGCCGTCTTCCAAGCTCGAAACTCTCAAATGTCCGTCCAACTTTCGCTCCCCTTCGGGACTTGCATCCCTCGGGATCATAGCGCTCGGCTGGGGGCGCGATCTGAGAAGCCTACCTTTGTGCCCGGCCCGATTACCCTTCGCTCCCCGAAAGCGTTAATTAGTCTTATTAACTAGCCACTCTCGGATCGATGTTCCAGATTCGCTACCGTTCACCAGGCTTACTGCTCTCTAAACCTCTTGGAACCACGTCCATCATTGCTTGAAACACCTTGGGAGTCAACTGTTAAATGACGATGACGAAGCTTTTTCCAAGACTTTTATATGGCCTGGAATCAATTACTTGCGAGATTTCCACTGTGGACAAAATGTGGATAAAACAAGGACGCCGAGGGTTGTTTGTTTCACTCACCTTCCACCAGGCCAAGAATCGCGCCGGTATCCGTGGCAACCCAAATATGATGGACGTCCACTGCCGCGACCACGGCTGCCTGGGCCACCGCGCGATAGTCGACATCCATTTCCCGCCACACCACTGAATGGCTGGTGAGGTCGCGGGTTTCGAAGATTTTGAGTTTGCCGGGAATCGGAACCTGGGGCGAATTTCCGGGCGGCTCAATGGCTACCAGGACTCCGCCGCCGTCGTCCAGCGGAGCGACATCGGTCGCCGCTCGATCGCGCTCACCGAAGATCATGCGCGAATTCGTTTGGCCCAGATTCAATTTGACAACCGCGGAAGCCAACGGACGACGTGCATCGGTATACACCAACAGCGCGAGCGCAAAACCAAACTTCGAAATCCTCAGTCGCCCCAGGTCGGCTTCGACAGGCACGGTGCCGGTAGTCCACTTCTTGCCGCCGTCCAGAGTCTCAACGACGAACAACTGGCGGCCCGGCGGCTGGCGCTCGGCTGCTCCGGTTCCCTTTGAGGCTTTCGTGTTTGCGGTTGCTGGATCCATTTCGCCGACGATGATTCCGTGCGGTCCTTGAAACGTGATGGTGTCGTAGTTAACTGTGCGGTCGTCGATTACGGGGAGAGCTCCAGTGGCAGCCACGGGCAGCCGCGTCCATGTTTTGCCGCCGTCCAGAGTTTCATCCAGCAAGCTGGCGGTTCCGGCGATATAGCCGTGATTGGCATCCAGGAAATGCGCCTGCAATATTCCCTTGCGACTTTCCACTTTGGTCCAGGTTCGCCCGCCCTCCACTGTCGACCACAATCCGCGATCGGTGACCATCCAGCCCAATGTGTCGTCCAGGAAGTACAACGCGAGCGGCAGCTCCTTCACTTCATAGCGCGACCATTGTCCGCCGCTGTCACTCGATACCACCACCGCGCCCAACTGGTGATCTTTCTTGTCGCTAATGACGCCCGCTGCCACGCAATGCTGGGCGCTGGGACACGCAATGTCGCGAATATCGAAGTTGTAGCCGGCCTGGTCGTAGAGGTATTGGATCTTCCAGCGCGGCGCCGCTTGGAGTGATGTAAGCGCGGCAACCAGCCCGATCGCCAGAGCGGCGGGTCTAACTGCCACTGACACGTTGAGGCCCAGCGGACAAAACCAGGTCCGAATTCTGGCTCGCGGTTTTCTCGGTTCGAGACAGCATCAACAGGCAGCCCAGTTGCTCGCCGACGCTGGTGAGCAACTCCATTTCGATGCCGGTATGCGCGTGCGGATCCCGATGCTGTACGTTGATGACGCCTTCCACGCCGCGGCGCGAAATGACGGGCGCCGAGAGGAACGCCTCGTAGGTATCCTCGGGAAGGTCGCTGAAGAACTTGAATCGGGAATCGCGAAACGCCTCGCGAGAGATTGCCAGCAAGCGCTTCTCGCGAGCCACCCAGCCGGTCAACCCTTCGTTCATCGTCAACTTCACGTTCCCAATCGCGGAGGGGCGATTGCTGGCGCGCAAGACCAGTTCGCGGCTATCCAGCAAATACAGCAGACAGGAGTCGCATTCCATGAACTCCACCACCAGCGACACGACGCTGTCGAGGGCGTCCTGCAGTTTCATCTCTCGCACCAGGAAACGGCTGATCTTTTGCAGCAGACGCAACTGCTGCTCGGTGCGCGCGAGGCGCTGTTCGACCTCATGTACTTTGGACACGACTACTATTATCCCACGCGAAGTTACACCCGAATGACACGCGCCGATAGCCGTAGTACGATAGATGCATCATTATGATCTGCATTACAGCAGTGCTCCTCAGCGAACGAACGAAGGAGATCGTCCTAAATGTGGAATAAGCGTAAAGAAGAAGAATACCCACCCAAACCCGCCGCGGCGCCAGCGCCAGCAGCCAGCCATGTCAAGGAGAACGCCCCTGTGTCGACCAATCCTACTCCCAGCCATACTGCCACCGACTCGCGAGGACCGGCGGTTATCGGAAAGTCTGTCATGATCAAAGGCCAGATCTTCAGCCGCGAGGATCTCACCATCGATGGCGAGATCGACGGTTCCGTCGAGTTGCACGAACATCGTTTGACCGTGGGGCCCAACGGCAAGCTGCAGGCCGGCGTGAAAGCGCGCGAGGTCGTGGTGCTCGGCACCATCCACGGCAACGTGGAGGCGTCGGATAAAATCGACATCCGTAAGGACGCGAAACTGGTGGGCGACATTAAGACCGCGCGCATCGTCATTGAAGACGGCGCGTACTTCAAGGGCAGCATCGACATCGCGCGTCCGGAAATTGGCAAACCTGCGGCGCCTTCACAGCCCAAGCCCGCCTCCGCCGTCACCCCGGGCGCCAATGTCCCCGCACCAGCAGCTACTACAGCGGCAGCCGGCGACTCGCGCTAGATGCATTATTGATGTTCCGGGAAGGAGTGAAGCATTGCTGAAGGACCGGTTGAGATCGGAACCGTTTTCACCGTTGCTTCACTCACAGCCCAAGAAGTCTGGCGCCTCATCACAGCCCCAAATCCGGCCTAGCAACGGACTGGATCAGTTCTTCTCGTCGCTGCAGGGCCTGGAGAATCTGTCCATCCTCGATTTCTCCGGCGCGAGCCAGGCCAACGTGAGTTTCATCACGTCCATGGGGCACCGCATCTATTCCAACGACGTCCTGCGCACCATGGAAGAAGCCTTTGGCTCGGATGGCGATTTCGTCGCGAATCAGGCGGACCCGCTACGGGCGGCAACCTTTCTGCGCGAGAGCGTGGACTTCCCCGACCAGAGCTTCGACGGCGCACTCATTTGGGACACCCTGCAATTCCTGGCGCCGCCTCTGTTGCAGGACACCGTGGACCGGTTGTTTCGCATCCTCCGTCCCCAGTCTTCACTACTGGCGTTTTTCCACGCCGAAGAGAAGGCGCAGACCGCTCCGCTGTACACCTATCGCATCGTCGAATCCAAGATCATGTCGTTGACCCCGCGCAATCAAGTGCGGCCAGTGCAGTATTTCAACAACCGTAGCCTGGAAAAACTTTTCCAGAAGTATCACTCCGTGAAGTTTTTCCTCACCCGCGATCACTTGCGGGAAGTGATCGTCCGCCGCTAGCGGGGACCACTCCCTTACGGTCGTGGCTCGGTTTGTGAGCAAGCCGAGCTAAAGTCCCTGCCACCTCCCACCGATGCTGCGATAGGGAGGATAGGGCTATGATCAGCGTCACGCGAATCGTCCGCCTCGGCATGAAAGTGGCCCGATGGGCTGAGCCGCACGTCAAGGAATGGCATCGCAAACGCCACTTCAATCGAGTGGAGGGCCAGCGGCACCTGGACTGCCGCAACTGGAGCGAGGCCGAGAAGCACCTAACGCTGGCGCTGGCCGAGCGGCGACACTCCAACAAACGGCGCTGTGAGCTGTTGCTCAATCTGGAGCACGCGCAACGCCGCCAGAAAAAACTGGCGGAAGCCGAGCAATCGGCGTTGGCGGCACTGGATGCGGCGGCTCAGGCCCGCAGTCGGCTGCTGCGCGCCCGGGCGCAAGATGCGCTGGTGGATATCCAACTCGAGCAGGATCGATATCCGGAAGCAACGCAGAGCCTGGTGGATGTTTTGAATTCAGAGCATGCCGACCCCAAGCCGGATGGTGCGCGAGTTGCGAAGAGCTACCGGAAGCTGGGAACTGCCTATCTCAAGAGCGGGTACACCGCGGAGGCCATGGAGGCGTTCCGCCAGGCCGCCGAATTGTCCGAGCAAGTTTTCGGCGGCGGGCACAGCGACACCGCCCTGAGCTTCGCGGAGCTGGGGATGCTTCACCGCCAACACGGCAATCATGTCGAGGCGCAACGTAGCTTGCGGCGCGCGCTCGAAATCCATCGCGAGGCTTCAGGATTGGATTCGCACGAGGCTACGCAAGGGTTGTATCACCTGGCGGCTTCACTCGAGGAATCGGGGGATTTGGACGGAGCCGCGGGCGAGTTCGAACGATTGCTGGGATTGCGGGCGCGGCAGGTGGGCGTGAATCCAGTCGAGAATGCCGAGACAGAGGTGCGGCTGGCCGGCCTCTATCTGAAGTCCGGTCGCACGGCGCCCGCCAGGGAATTGCTGCATCACGCCGTCAGTGTGTTGGAGCGCAAGGGAGGGCAACCGCTGGCGCAGGCTCTCGATGTGCTGGCCTTTGCCGAAGAGCAGTCGGGGCGTCCAGACGAGGCTAAGCGCTGGCGAGAGGTCGCTTCCAATTTGGTGAACGCGAGCGGCGCCTAGAAATGCGTGAGAGTCTACGGTATGACGTACGTCATACCAATGGTCAACTGCACGGAATTCTTGCGGAAGCCCGGCGGTGGATCGTTGAGAAACGAATCGATGAATCCAGCGGATCCGTTCAGCCGTTTGTAAACCGGCATGATGAGCAGCACGTTGAAGGCCCCGGAATAAGCGCTGGTGTCGTTCCAGGCCGGCACCAAGGTCAGATGCTGGTCCAGGACCAGACCGTGCTTGAGTTTCCGGTTGAACGCTTCAGCGAAAACTGAGCCGATCAGATTTTGATTGGTCGCGCCCGAGAATTGTTGCCGGATGAAACTTACGCTGCCTTTCACGTCCAAGGTCTCATTGGCGCGCTGAATCACCGTCCAGCCGATTCCGCCGCTGTAAGTCTGTTGCAGATCCAAGCCTTGCGAGAAATTATGATCGAAGGCGCCTTGGCCGAAGCCGTACAGCCGCGGACTGAAGTACTGATCTCGTTCCAGGTCGCCATGAAAGATAGCGGTCTTGATGGTGGGGGTGGAGGGCTGGGTCACTTCGCCATAGGCAGCCGCCAGATTCAAGCTGGTCCGGTTGGCGGGCTCCAGCCAGTTCTCCGTGGGTATGGCGCGCACCAGGCTGACGGCTCCGGTGAAAGATTCGCTATCTTGCGTCGCATTCACCACCGCGGCGCCGATGGTCGCTGTACCCTTCCAAGAGCTGAAGAATCCTGGTTGGTGCGAGAGCGCATTCTGAAAACCCGCCTGATCGATGATGAGTCCGGCGTCGGCCAACGGGATCGGTTTCGATTGTTCAGCGGGCGCGCCCGCCAATCGCACCTGCTGATCCTGCATGGAAAGGGTTCCCTGAGGAATGCTGGAGGCGTCGACTGGCTTGCGCAGCCTGACGTTCTTGGGAATCACGGCCACCTTCGCCGAGGTCTGCAGCTCCTTCACCTTGCTCCAATCCACCGTGATCTCGCCCAATACATCGCTTTTGAAAGTCAGTGACGATCCGGCCGATTTGACAAAATGCCCCGTCAGCCGCTCGCCATCCGTAAACAAGAGGACGTCAGGATCGGGCTTGGCCTGGCCGTACAGACTGGCCACTCCCAGCAAACCCAGCCAAAGTAACGTTCGCATATTTATGTAAGACGCTCCGGGCAATCCTGCTTCTAATTATTTTAGCGGTCCGTGCCAGGGACACATTATTCCACCGGGCCGCATCTAACAGGCGAGGTGGAGGAAAACCATACGCTAAGAACATTCACATGGATCGCCGCGGGCGCAGCGCTGATTGCGCCTGCTTTGTGGGCTCAGGAGGAAACACCTGACCACAGGTTGCAAGCAGCGGCGGACGTCTTTCGTGAGATCATGGCCGCCCCGGATAAGGGAGTCCCTCGGGATCTGCTCGAAAAGGCACAATGCGTCGTTATTGTTCCGCGCCTGAAGAAGGCCGCTTTCCTGGTGGGCGGTGATTATGGCCGCGGATTCGCGGTTTGCCGGCATGACGGCGCCTGGGGCGGACCAGCAGCTATCAAATTCGGCGGCGGCAGCTTCGGCGCGCAAATTGGCCTCGAGTCAACCGACGTCCTGATGCTGGTGATGGACCGCAAGGGAATGGAGAAGCTGGCGTCGGACAAATTCACGGTCGGCGCGGATGCATCGGTGTCAGCCGGGCCGGTAGGGAGAACGGCCGCAGCGGATACCGACGCCTCGCTGCATGCCGAAATCCTGTCGTACTCGCGCGCGCATGGGGTGTTCGCGGGGATTTCGTTGGACGGCACGGTGGTGAGCAAAGACGGTAGTGAGGACCGCAAGCTGTACGGCCATGATGTCAGCAATAAAGCCATCATCGACGGTGAAATTCCCCGGCCCGAAGTCGCGGGCGTTTTGACATCGGTGCTGGACGAGTACCCCAGGAAGGCGCGGAGCTGATCGCTCAGGCCGGTAAATAGCGGCGCAACTCGTCGGGATGAAAACAGTGTGCTAATGCAGTCTCGCGGCTGATCCGGCCGCCGCGCACCAGTTCGGCGAGGGATTGTTCCATGCTGATCATTCCTTCGCCGCGTCCGGTCGAAATCGCGCTATAAATCTGGTGATCTTCTCCCTTGCGAATCAGGCTCCGCACTCCGCTGCTGGCCATCAAGATCTCAACGGCGGGATAGCGCGCGGCCTTGTCCGTGGACGGCACCAGTTGCTGGGCCACTACCGCCAACAACGATAGGGACATCTGCTGGCGGATCTGCGGCTGGTTGGCTGATGGGAACGAATCCAATATCCGCGACACGGCTTGCGAGGTATCGTTGGTGTGCAGCGTGGAGAGCACCAGGTGCCCGGTTTCCGCTGCCGTAAGAACGGTCGCCATGGTCTCCGGATCGCGCATCTCGCCCGCCAGGATCACATCAGGATTCTGCCGCAAAATACTCCGCAAGGATCCAGCGAAATCCGGCGCGTCTTGCCCTACTTCGATTTGTTCAATAATCGACTGCCGGTTGGAATGCACGAACTCGATCGGATCTTCGATGGTTACCACGTGGACGTGCCGGTGCGTGTTGATCAAATCCACCAGCGCCGCCAGCGTGGAGCTCTTGCCGCAGCCGGTGGGTCCAGTAACCAGGACCAGCCCTTGCCGCGCTTCCGAAAGATGGCGCAGGATTGGAGGAAGATTGAGCGATTCGAGCGTTGGAATTTTCTCCGGCAATAACCGCAGACTGCCCGCCAGCGTGCCGCGCTGGTAATGCAGATTGGCGCGGAAGCGTCCCACGCCTTCGCGCTGGAAGCACAGATCCACGGAGCGATTGCGCGCGAGCGCCTGAATTTGCGAGGGCGTCAGCAACGGCAACAGCAAGCTGCGCGTGTCTTCGGCTTCGAGCGGCGGTCCGCTGGATGGCGAGAGCGCCCCACCCATGCGTAGCGTAATGGGAGCTCCGGCAATCAGCAACAGGTCGGAAGCGCCCTGACGCGCGGCATATTCCAACAATTGATCCAGCGATTGCAGATGCTGAAGCGCGGCTTCGCTCGAGTCTCGCGGCGTGGGAGCCACGCGGTTCAATTCCGCGACGATTTGAGCCAATTCCTTTTCGTAATACGGCACTCTACCACCACGCTAGG
>Ga0209415_10002643_pt1 | contig 33450 bp, 32 predicted proteins | sample PeaSoiSIISIP2007_FD_187696 | JGI IMG/M metagenome (GOLD analysis project Ga0209415, IMG submission 187696) | Peat soil microbial communities from Weissenstadt, Germany - SII-SIP-2007 (SPAdes) (version 2) | ecosystem: Environmental > Terrestrial > Soil > Wetlands > Peat | place: Germany... | reverse complement strand
CTTTAAAAGCAGATCCCTCGCTGCCGCTCGGGATGACTGGCGTTGTAATTATGACTCCGCGGGAAGACTATTATTCAATAAACTTCAGGGACGCCAGACTAACGAAACGATGCGTTGGGACTCAGCGAGAAGTCACTCCGCGCGCAGCGCTTCCACCGGATTGATCGCGGACGCCCGGTGCGCGGGCAAGTAGCTCGCACCGGCGGCCACCGCCAGCAGACCCGCCGACACCGCCAGATACGTCACTGGATCCATCGGGCTCACGCCGAATAAGAACGAGGACATCACGCGCGTCAATGCGGCCGCCCCGATCAAGCCCAGGGCCACGCCGACCGCCGCGAGCGCAAGTCCATTGCCGACCACCATCGTCTCCAGCTCCGCCGGCCGGGCTCCCAGGGCGATTCGAATTCCAATCTCTCGTGTCCGCTGCGAAACCGAATAGGAAATGACCCCATAGATGCCGACGACTCCCAATAGCAGCGCCATTCCTCCCGCGATCGCGAGCATCACCAGCGTGAACGAGCTCCGCGCCATCGATCCGCGGTAGACCTCATCCATGGTCTGGACGCGCGCCAAAGGTAAGTCCGGATTCACCGACCAAACAGCCTGACGAATCTCATTGAGAAAGCTTTGCGACCCCGCCCGCTCGCTGCGAACCACAAACGCCGCCCGCCGCTGGGCGAACGTGGAATCGGCCCACGCTGGGTTCATCAATACCGGCCAATACACCGTCGCCGGCGCAGGTTGATCCGCGCCAAGGTGCCGCACGTCCTGCACCACACCGACGATCTCTCGCCAGGAATCCTTGGGGCTTTCGCGAACCCGCTTGCCGAGCGCGGCTTGCGGGTCGTGCCACAGCTCGCGAGCCATGTTCTCCGTGATGATGCCGACGGTTCGGACGTTATAGATATCGGTCCAGGTGAAATCGCGGCCCGCAATCAGCTGGGTTCCCATGGTCCCGAAAAAGCCGGGTGCGGCAAATTGGAATCGCCGGAGTGGCGGAAGCTTTCCATCCGTATACGTCCGGTCTTCGGCGTACAACGGATCCGTGGTGCTGTTGCCGTCGGTGGGAACGGCATCCGCGAATCCAGCCGACGTCACGCCGGGCAGCTCGGAAAGCTTCTGGCGGATGCCCGCGAGCATTTGAATCACACGGAGCGGTTCCTTCACCTGCGCCTCGGGGACGAATAACACGAAGGTCTGCAAACTTTGCGGGTCAATGAATCCGGGCTCGACATGTCGCAACGCCTGGAAGGTCCGGATCATTAGGCCGGAGCTGATCAGCAGAACCACCGACAAGGCCACTTGCAGAACTACCAGCGTGTTTCTGGTGCGATGCACCTCTTTGCTCTGGCTCAGGGTTCGTCCGCCGGCGCGAAGCGCATCCGTCACGCTCGCGCCCGCATACCTGAGTACCGGAATCAGGCCGAACAGAACGCCGGATGCGAGTGAAATGGCAAGCGTAAATAGAAGTGCCGGAGGATCGAGCGTGATGTTTTCCAAGCGCGGCAGCGACGCGGGCGCAATGGAGATCAGCAGCCGCAGCGCAGCGTAGGCGATGCCCAGTCCCGCGACTCCCCCCAGAGCGCCCAATAGAACGCTCTCGACTAGTAGCTCCCCGCCGATCTGCTTCGAGCTCGCGCCCAAAGCCGCCCGGACCGCCAGCTCCTGCTGCCTGGCGTCGGCTCGCACCAGCAGCAGGTTGGCGACGTTCGCGCAGGCGATTAGCAGCACTACGCCGATGCTTCCCATCAGCACCCACAGCACTTTCCCCAGATCCCCGATGACGTCGTCCTTCTCGGTCCGCAGCTTCGGCTGAAACCGCGCATCCTCAAGGATCTTTACGCTGAAACCCGGCGGGGGCGGGAATTTCGTTAGAACTATCGGGTTCATTCGCGCGACGTCGGCATTCGCCATCGCGATTGTGACACCCGGCCTAAGTCTCGCGATGCCCTGGTAGCTGAAGTTTCCGAGTTTGATCTTGCCGCGGTCGAATTGCATGGGGAGAACCACGTCTGGATTTACCTCGAGAAAGCGGAAGTCCTGCGGCATCACGCCCACAATTTCCCTCGGTTTCCCGTCCACTTGAATCCGCCGCCCGACGGCCGACCCGTCGCCGCCAAATTTCCGCAGCCAGAACGCATAGGTCAGAATCGCCGTCTCGGGGCTGCCTGGTTGATCGTCATAAGGAGTGAACCAGCGGCCCAAAATCGGCTGGACGCCTAGTGCGTTCAGCGTCCCTTCGGTGACGGCGATGCCCTGCACCTGCTCCGGTGTCGCCAGGCCGGTGATGCTCACCCGGTCGCTGCGCCAGGCTCCGTACGCCTGGAAAGAAAGATTCTCATCTTTGAACGTGAAGTAATCGGCGGGTGACGTATCCAGGTCCTTGATGCCGAGGCCCGGCGCGGTCTGCCACACGGCCACCAGCCGATCGGCTTCCGGATAGGGAAGCGGCTTCAATAATACGCCATCGACCACGCTGAAGATCGCGGTATTCGCGCCAATCCCAATGCCGACCGTTGCGATCGTCACGACGGTGAACATCGGGGTACGCGTCAGTCTGCGCAGCACCTGTTTGAAAGGTCCCAAAGCGGCCCCCTCCTTGAGCGCTAGAATTACGCCGGACGAGTCTGCTGGTTAAAGACGCACAATCCACCGGCGAAGTTCGCGGTATCTTCCTGCGAAAGGGACAGAGCGGGCTGTCCCAAGCCGGGATCTCAGGGGTAGGGCGGTCCCCCTGGACCGCGGCCGACGCCCTCGTCGGCCTTGGTTTGGACGCGAAAAGCCGGACCAGGGGGTCCGGCGCAGACGAGGGCGTCCCCCCCACCTACTCTTCACTCTGTGAGACGCACTACACTAGAACGGAACGTCGTCGTCGTTGATTTCGTTGTGCGCGGGCTGCCCGGCCGGAGCCGCCGCTGGACGTCCGCGAGGGGCGCTCCGCATCGGTGCGCCCGCTTCCTGTGAGGAACTACTCTCTTCCGGAGGTCCCGCTTCGCCGCGGCCACCGAGTAGAATCACGTCCTCGGCGACCACTTCCGTGGTCCAGACTTTCTTGCCGTCCTTATCCTCGTAGCTGCGCGTCTGGATCCGGCCCTCGACGTAAACCTGCTTCCCTTTGGTCAGGTAGGGAGCGACGTTCTCACCCCGCCACAACACCACGTTGGTCCAGTTGGTCTCTTCCTTCCATTCGCCCGATTGCTGGTCTTTCCAGCGCCGGTTGGTCGCCACTGAAAACTTAGTCACCGCCGTCTGCGAGGCGGTATAGGCGGTCTCGGCATCTCTGCCCAGATGTCCGATCAGGATTACTTTGTTCACACTACGGCTGGCCATGATTTCTGCACTCTACCATATGGGGGGCCGGCGCGCTTCGCCCGCCCCACCCTTTTTGGCACGGCGAGAGGTATGATCTGTTTGTACTAGTTCCGGCCTGCAAATTGCAGGGTAGATTCAGTGACGATTTCCTGTTGCGGATTTTCGCGACGGAGTCATAATACGAAGTACGATTTCTCCCGATATCCGGGAGGGTCCCGGCCCGGTGAACGGGTGCGGTGAGATTGCGGAATGCGGCGAGATGACGCGGTGCCAATGAACACGACGATCGGGCTGGTGCTGCTGTTGTTCTGCGTTTCCGCCACGGCGCAGACGCCGGTCGGCGCCTTGGGGGGACAGGTCAACTTCATTAACAGCGACATGGCGGTGCTCGAAGCCCAGGATGTCCGCAAGGATCTGGCCTGCACCGTTACTCCCGACAAAACACCGTCGCTTGGTTTCGATCTGCGCTTCCACGCCGGCTACGAAATTGCCGTTCCGATGAAAGAGCTGGGGAGCGGCGACGATGTGCTCACCATCCTGTTCCGGGTCACGTCCCAGAACCGCACGGACGAACCCTACTATTTTGTCCAGCACGTGCGCGTCCCGCCACTTGAAGAGACCACCAAGGGCGACGCCCAGCTCGAGGGCATGATCGACCTGGGCGAAGGCAACTATCACGTGGACTGGCTGATGCGCGACCGGACGGAGCGGGTTTGCTCCGCCTACTGGGATTGGGAGGCGTCGCTGCCGCCCAAGGACAAAGGAATTGAGGTGGCGATTGGGCCCGGGGTGGTGGACAAGGCCCAGTATGAGCAGTTCACCGACGATCCGCCGGTGGAGCGTTCCCAGCAAGCGACGCCGCTCAACATCAAGCTGCTCGTGAACTTTGCCCCACAGAACTTCGATTCACCGGCCCTTCGTCCTATCGATACGCTGGCGCTGGTGTCGATCCTTCGCCAGATCTCCCGCGAACCGCAGTTCGGAAAATTTTCGCTGGTGGCTTTCAACATCCAGGAACAAAGGGTCCTCTATCGGCAGCAAGACTCGGACAACATCGACTTTCCGGCCTTGGGCGATGCGCTTCATACCATGAAACTTGGCACTGTCGACCTGAAGCGCCTCCAGGAAAAGCACGGCGACACGGAGTTCTTGACGGACCTCATTACCAAAGAAATGCATTCGGAGGATCATCCGGATGCGGTGATTTTCGCTGGACCCAAACTGATGCTGGACGACCAGGTGCCGGCGGAGAGCCTCAAGCCGTTTGCCGCCGACGTCAATTTCCCTGTGTTTTATATGAATTACGCGCTGAACCCAGCGGCCGTCCCGTGGAAGGACTCGATCAGCCGGGCCATCAAGACCTTTAAGGGAACCGAATACACCATCAGCCGTCCTAGGGATTTGTGGTTTTCCGTGTCGGAAATGGTCTCCCGTATAGTAAAATCAAAGCAGGGTCGGATGGGCGCCGTTGCCGCAAGGTAGGCTCCCGCAAGGCAGGTAAAATGAGGGGTTGGGTTGCTACAGTCGTTTTGGTGCTGGCATGCGTGCCGGCCTTTGCGCAAGATCCTCGATACACCAACAAGCTTGCGCCCTACGTCGCTTCTCCCGATCATATTGTAGACCGCATGCTCGATCTGGCCAAGATCAAGCCCGGCGAAACGGTTTACGATCTCGGCTCGGGCGATGGCCGGATCCTGATTGCCGCGGCGTTGAAGTACAAGGCCAAGGCGATCGGCGTGGAGATCTCCCCGAAGCTGGTGGCTTCAGCGACCAAGCGTATCGAGAAGGCTGGACTCGCGGGCCGCGCTCGCGTGATCGAAGGGAATCTGCTCGACGTGGATCTGAGCGGCGCCGACGTGGTGACCATTTATCTGGCCACCGGCGCGAACGAAACCCTGCGGCCGCGCCTGGAGAAATTCCTCAAGCCGGGCGCTCGCGTGGTCTCCCACGATTACGCGGTGCCGGGCTGGAAGCCGACCCAGGTGGACCGCACCGACGAGCGCCGCGGCCATATCATTTTCCTGTACGAGATGCCGCCGGTGAAAGAGTAGCGGATTCTCTCTCCAGGCCATCGCTCCGGACCTATAAAATAAGAAACGTGCGAGCCGCGCTCACCGCTTTCGTCCTGCCTTTTCTCGCTCTGCCGCAGCTCGCATTCGCCCGCAAGGCAGCGGACCCGCTCGACGCGTCTCATATGGAAGCCGTGCACGCCCAGCGCGTCGAATGGATGAAGCAGCGCGCGCCTCTTCCGCCGGCGCTCGGGATCTATCTGGATTTCCGGGCGGTCGCGGCCCCTCACACCGGATATTCCGACGCGGTGGTGCGGGCCGCGAAAAATGCCGGAGCAAGAGTGGTCTGGTTGAACGCCGGCTCGGCGGGCGGCCGGGTGACGGACGGCATCCTGTTCCTGGACCTCGCAAGTCAGAAGACCGAGCTGCCGCATTTCGATGAAGCGGCCGAGGGATTGCCTCTCGCGTCCAAGACACCCCAGGAAGTCCGCCGGGCGGAAGGCGAGTTCAAGCAGTTTCCCAATGAAGTATTTGCCGTCGCCGGCGCGGGCTGGATGAGCGGACTGAAAGATCGCGCCATGGAAGCCGGGTTTGGCCACTCGAGCACGCACATCCTTGCCAGGGATTTGACCGAGGCCGATGTTCGCGAATCGCTCGACGGCGGGCATTTCTACCTGGCGCACGACTGGCTGTGCGATCCCACCGGATTTACTTTTGTTGCGACCAACTACTTCGGCGCATTCGATATGGGCGACAACGTGCCTCTGCTCGGCCCGATCACCGGCGAAGCCAACCTGGAGGCCCACTTTCCCGTCGCCGCCAAGATCAAATTGTTCCGGGACGACAAGGTAGTGGCCGAGTCGAACGATTCGAAACTCCACTACAGCAGCGGCGAGGCGGGTGTGTATCGTCTGGAGGCCTCGCTTTCGATCGACGGCGAGGACGTGCCCTGGATTCGCTCGAATCCGATCTACGTGCGATCCGGAGCGAATCTGGCGCTGCCGAATCTCGAAATGTCGCCGAATGTCAAGGTCCATAAAGACATCAGCTATGCCGGCGGCGCGCCCGAAGATTCCGCCAAGCACAAACTCGACGTGTATCTGCCCAAGGGTAAAAAGGATTTCCCGGTCATGGTGTTCTATCACGGCGGATCGTGGAAGAGCGGCGACCGTTCGGTGTACCCGACTCTGGGCGATCTCTTCGCCAAAGCCGGCATCGGAGTCGTGATCCCAAGCTACCGCTTGATGCCGAAGAATCCGCATCCGGCCCAAATCGAGGATGCCGCGGCGGCGTTCGCTTGGGTCTACAAGAACATGGAATCGTATGGCGGCGACCTGCAACGGATCTACGTAGTGGGGCATTCGAGCGGCGCGCACCTGGCCTCGCTCCTGGCGCTCGATCCCCGGTATCTTCAGAAGTACGGCGTCCCGGTGAGCGCGATTCGCGGCGTGGCGGGGTTGAGCGGAGTCTACGACGTCAGCCAGATTCCCCAGTTCCATCCGGGCGAAGGCCAGCCGGACGCTTCGCCGCTGCATTATGTGCGCAACGGGGCGCCGCCGTTTCTGTTGACGTATTGCCAGTGGGATTACTACACGCTGCCGAAACAGTCGCGCGATTTCGAGGCGGCGCTGAAGAAGGCGTTCGTCGATACGAAGGTTGTTTATATCCCGCGGGAAAGCCACATCTCGGAGATGGTGAATATCTGGAAGGACGGCGATCGTCTGGCTCAAGCGATCCTGGATTTTGTCCGGTGATTGGCCTTTCTCAGGTGACGATGGACTCTATCCGGTGACGACGCCTGTACAGTTCGATGTCGTGGGCCTGGGACTCAATGCCACCGACACGTTGGTGGTGGTCCCCCGTTTTCCTCCGTTCGGGGGCAAGATCGCGTTCGAAGCCGAGATGCTGAGCCCGGGCGGATCGGTCGCAACCGCAATGGTCGCTTGCGCGAAGCTTGGACTGCGCGTGAAGTACATCGGCACGGTGGGCGACGACGAACGCGGGCGCGTGCAGATGGCCAGCCTCCGCGAGAGCGGCAGGCAAAGCGCCATAGATCTGGACGACGTCGAGATTCGTTCCGGATGCCCGAATCAGACGGCCTACATTCTGGTAGACCGATCGACCGGCGAACGGACCGTGCTGTGGAGACGCGACGAGTGCTTGCGTGTCGATCCGGACAGCGTGACGGTCGAAAAGATCGCGTGCGCGCGGTTGCTCCACGTAGACGGGCATGATACCGCCGCGGCCGCGAAGGCGGCGGGCATCGCGCGGCGGCACGGCATTCCAGTAACGGCGGATGTAGACACTCCGCGAGCTGGTTTAGACCAAGTGCTCCCGTCGGTTGATTACCTGGTGGCGAACTCCGAATTCCCCGGCGAGTGGACCAAGGAATCCGATCCGGCGCGGGCGCTCGAACGCATTCAGGGAGAATACGGTATCAAAGTCGCCGCAATGACGCTGGGCGCGGAGGGGGCGCTCGCCAGAGTGGATGGAACCTATCTTTATTCGCCCGGATTCGTGGTGGATTGCGTGGACTCGACCGGCGCGGGAGACGTGTTTCACGGGGCGTTCTGTTATGCTGTGCTCCAGGGAATGCCGATGCGCGATACGCTCGAATTCTCAAACGCCATGGCGGCGCTCAACTGCACTCGAATGGGCGCGCGCGGCGGCATCGCGGCGGCAAACGAAGTCCACCTGTTGATGGAGCGAGGCCGTCGCCGGTCCAGTCATGATTTCGCTTTGGTCGCACACCCCGCATGATCCCCCTGCGATCCACGGAGCGCATCTACGCGCCCGCCGCCGTCACCACCGGGCTCATTGCATTGAACACCGTAGTGTTTCTGTATCAAGCCACCATGAGCCCGTATGCGCTCAATCAATTCGTGGAGCAATGGGGCATCGTGCCGGACCAATTGCGGATGGTGTCTTTGCTCACCTCCATGTTTCTGCACGGCGGCTGGATGCATCTGATCGGCAATATGCTGTTCCTGTGGGTGTTCGGGCGGAATGTGGAGGATCTGATCGGCGGCCCGCGGTTCACCGTGTTCTATCTGGTGTGCGGGTTGGTGTCAGCGGTGGTGCAAGTGATCGCGAGCCCCTACTCGCGCGTCCCGACGATTGGCGCGAGCGGCGCGATCGCGGGTGTGATGGGGGCCTACCTGATCAAATTTCCCCGCGCGCGGATCATCACGCTGGTGCCCATCTTCGTGTTCATTACCACCATGGAGATCCCGGCGGCGTGGCTCCTGTTGTATTGGTTCGGTATCCAGTTTCTGAGCGGCGTCGGATCGCTGGCGATGACCGATTATTCGGGCGGCGGCGTGGCGTGGTTCGCGCACGTCGGCGGCTTCCTGGGCGGAATGCTGCTGATCCGGCTGTTTCCCGCGCGGCGGCGCTGGAGGAATTGGTATGCGGATGAATAGCGGCCAGCGGCCAGGGGCCAGACGCCAGCGGCGAGGGGACTTATGATATTGCTGCTTCTGCTGCTCGCTCCGATGCTCGGCGCGCAGGATGCGCCCGATCGACCGGCTCCGAGCGCGAGCGCTCCGGGCGGCGCCGCTGCCACGGCGGGTCCAAGCATGCCGAACGTTTCGCCGTTTCAGGACGCTTTGGTCGATCAACTCAACGGACCCTGGACGGCGACGGGTATCGCGGGCGATCATCCGTTGAGCGAGAGGGTTTTCGGAACGTGGGTGCTGCATCACCAATTTTTGCGCCTGTATACGCAGGAGAGCACCATCCATTACGAATCCGATCTCTATATCGGGTATGACTCGATCAGCGACCGCTACGTCGCGCACCTGCTGGATGTATTCGGCGGCCGGTCTTCGGAGACCCTTGGTTACGGTCTGCGCAGCGGAGATCAGATTCAAATTGTTTTCGACCGCCCGTCGATGAGCGCGCGTCACACGTTGACCTGGAATGCCAAGGATGCGACATGGCTGTATCTGGTCGAGGTGAAAGATCACAGCGGAAAATGGCACACGGCTTCGACCAAGACCATGAAGCGGATGGCGGGGGGCAGGGGAGGGCGAGATGGCATCGGCCGGGGGCCAGACGGCAGGGGCCAGTAAGGCGAGGGACTAGACGCCAGAGGCCAGACGCCAAAGGCGAGACGCTAGGGGCCGGTCTAGATTTCGTCCGGAACGGTCCACTTTTCGCCGGCCTGGAAGATCTTGAAACGTTGATCCGGACGATGGCCGAGCATGTGAGTGATAAATTCATTCTCGGTGTCGTCTGGCGAGTCGATCCCGCTGTCGCCGGCGCTGTTGTTCAAGGCCGGGTCGTTATTCAGAAACGTCCCGTAGTGCATGGGGACAACCCAAGCGGCGCCGATGTCTTCGGCAAGCTGGGCCGCGGCGCTCACGGAAAAATTCCGTCCGCCGACGGGCATGAGCGCGACGGTCACGTTGTAGGGACGAAGACGCTCGGCGAGACCGTCATACGGCACCCCGTCGCCGGCATGATAGATGGTCGAGCGGCCGAAACGGATGATGTAGCCGAGGTACGGATAGCCGCCGTCCTGCGTGTAGTCGAGCCGCGGGTGCGCCGACGGCGCGGCGTACACCCGGCCGTAAAGCCGATCCTTGAAGTATTCGATGCGGAGGCCGGCGTCGGTCGTGGTCATGCGATTGTAGGGGACTCCAGCCGAGAGCGCGTGCTCGGCCGTGCTTCTGGGCAGCACGAGTTTCGCATGCCTCGAAGCTTCGAGCATCGCAACCAGCGAGGGACCGTCCATGTGACCGGCATGCGCGTGCGTGGCGAAGATCATGTCGGCCTGGCGAATCTGGTCCGCGGCGAGGGGAGCGGCAATTCTTCGCCGCGTTCCGGGAGGCGTCGAGAGGCAGGCGTCGATATAGAACGTGATCGACGCGAAGCGAATGACAAAGCCAGCGTGGCCCAGCCACCACAGCGTGGGAGCGGCAACGCCGGTCTGATCGATTTCGTCGATCAGGGCCTGGCCGCTCTTGACCGGCTGCAGCATGGATGTATTGTAGCTTTCGTCATCCAGACCATTTTTGGATCTAGCATAGACCAGTTTGACGAGGCAAGTAACGATATTCTCCTACAGTAACAGCCCGCAAAACGGAGCGCGACGGCAGCGTTCTGGCTTGTAATGAGGGGGGTGCGCCACAACCCCACGAGTGCAAGCCTTCGGGCATCCGCATGACCAACGAAATCACCGGGACACCTTACTAGTGTGGGGAGTCAGAAGAACGCCGCACAATTTGCCGGGGCTAAAATAGCAATCCATCCCGCGGTCATTCCGATCCCGCAGAGCGGGAGAGGAATCTGTTGTTAGTTCGCGTGCTTACAATACTTCAAAAGCAGATCCCTCTCCCGCTCTGCGGGATCGGGATGACAGACCTCGTGAGTGTGAATTGGGGGCAGAGTATTACGGCGAACGAATGACTCAGGACTCTAGCCCGCGCCCGCGAAACCGAGGATTTCTTCCCTAAAGGGACTCTACGCCAGCCATTCGGTGGTGGCCGCCACCAGCATTGGGCCGAGCAACGAAATCGCCTCGCGTTCCACGCTTTGAAGCACTAGCTCCGCGTGCGGTTGATCCGGCGACACGGTGACCACCGCGACCAGGCCACGCTGCCACAGGTCCTGGTAATCGATCTCGGCCACGGACACATTGAACCTGTTCCGCAGCCGATCCTTCAGGCTCTTCACGTAGTGGCGTTTCTCCTTGAGCGAGTGGGATTCGTCCAACCTCAACTCGAACGTAATTACGCCAACGCTGGGCATGGGAATTCTAGAACGGCGCGGGAGGTCACCTCAAAAGCGTGGCCGCATCAAGAAGGAAAAGCCACGGCCGGCGATCGCGGCCCTGCCCGATTGGATCGGATTCGTCAGACTCATGTGCGGGCGGCCTCGGGACGGGACGGCGGCGGTTTATACAAATGCTTCCGTGGCGACTCGTTCGACTGCGAACGCCTCGATCACGTCACCCGGCTTGATGTCATTGAAATTCGCGAGCGAAATGCCGCACTCGAATCCGGTCTTTACTTCGCTCGCGTCGTTCTTAAAGCGTTTGAGGCCCTCCACCTTGCCGGTGTAAATGACGACGTTGTCGCGGAGCAGGCGAACCTGGCTGTCGCGCGTGATCGATCCGTCCTGCACCACGCAGCCGGCCACGGTCCCCACCTTGCTGATGCGGAACACTTCGCGAACCTGTGCGCGTCCCTTGTACACTTCCTTGAACACCGGCTCGAGCATGCCGGTCATGGCGCGCTTCACCTCGTCGGATAGCTCGTAAATGATGGTGTGAAGCCGGATGTCCACCTTTTCCTGCTCGGCGAGCGCCTGCGCCGTGCGTTCGGGCCGGACACTGAATCCGACGATAATGGCGTTCGAGGCCGATGCCAGCAGCACATCCGTTTCGGTGATGGCGCCAACCCCCGAATGCAGGACGCGGATCTTCACCTTATCGGTGGATAGCTTCTGCAGCGTGTCGGTGAGGACTTCGGCCGTGCCCCCGACGTCCGTCTTCAGGATAATGTTCAGCTCCTTGGTTTCGCCTTCCTTGAGTTGATCGTGGAGTTGTTCGAGGGTGATCCGATTGGTCTTGGACATCGCCACTTCGCGCGCCTTGCTCTCGCGGTAAATGACGATCTGCTTGGCTTTGGCCGTGTCCGTGACGGCCTGCACGGTGTCCCCGACGTCGGGCAGGGATTCGAGCCCCAGCACCTCGGCCGGCATCGACGGCGGCACTTCTCGAACCGGAGCGCCGCGATCGTCGAACATGGCGCGCACACGCCCGAACACGGAACCGCAAATCAAGTAATCGCCCACGCGAAGAGTGCCATTGCGAACCAGCACGGTCGCCACCGGACCACGGCCGCGATCGAGCTGCGCTTCGAGCACGGTGCCCATCGCCGGACGCGCCGGGTTGGCCTTCAGATCCTGCATATCCGCCACGATCAGAATCATCTCGAGCAGCAGATCGAGGTTGGTTTTCGCCTTGGCCGAAACCGGGACCATGACCACATCGCCGCCCCAGTCTTCCGCCAGCAACCCGCGATCCGCCAGTTGCTGTTTGACCCGTTCAGGCTGGGCGTCCGGCTTGTCGATCTTGTTAATCGCGACGATGATCGGGACCTTCGCCGCCTTGGCGTGATCGATGGCCTCGAGTGTTTGCGGCATGACGCCGTCGTCGGCGGCAACCACCAGGACGACGATGTCGGTGACTTTTGCACCGCGGGCGCGCATGCGCGTAAACGCCTCATGGCCGGGCGTATCGATGAACACGATCTTGCGGCCATTCTTTTCCACGTGATAAGCGCCGATGTGCTGTGTGATGCCGCCGGCTTCGCGCTCGGCCACGTTCGACAGGCGAATCGAATCGAGCAGCGACGTCTTGCCGTGATCGACGTGCCCCATGATGGTGACCACCGGAGGCCGCCGCTCGGTGTTATCGTCTACCTCGGCCCGCTTATCCTCTTGCCGGGTCTCCTCTTCGTAGCTCAACTTGTTGGTGGAGGCCCCGAAATCGCGGGCGAGATCCTCGGCCAGCTTCACATCGAGGGTTTGATTGATGGTGGCGAAAATCTTCTTCTCCACCAGTTTCTTGATCACCAGATTGGCCTTCACGCCCAGCTTCTCGGAAAGCTCCTTAACGGTGATTCCCTCGGCGATGGTGATTTCGCGATCGATGGGCGGCGGTTCCGCCTGCTGTTCCCGGCGCGAAACCGGACGCAGCCGGCCTTCCTCGCGATCGTCGCGGCGGCGGTCCGGCCCGCGCGCGCCGGGTTTGGTCGCGTGGCGCCGTCCTGGATCGGTCGGCAGAGTCGCCGGTTCGGCGCGCAACGGAGACGTCGGGTGCATCGGGCGGCCCCGGCCCGCGGGCCCTCCCGGTCCGATGGGACCACGATAACCGCCGGGACTCGCCGGTCCGCTGGGACGGGATGGACTACGGTAACCGCCGGGCCCTCCCGGTCCGCTGGGACCACGCATCAACGGTTGGCCCGGACGAACCGGACCGGTATAAATCGGACGGCCGGGCACGGGACTCGCGGGACGGCTGGTCGGCAGGCCGGGACGAGGCGCGGCCGGAGCCGGAGGCTTCGCCAGACGCGCCACCATATCCGGGCGAGGCGGCACAATCGGCCTGGCTGCCGGCTGCCCGGCCAAATTAGGTTTCGCAGGCGGACGCAGCGGACTGCCTCCACCCACCGGTTGGCCAGCCACCGGCTGTCCTCCCCCACCTGGCTGGGACGAAGAAGGAACGGACGGATGACCGGTAGCACCGGGAGTCGAGCCTGGGGCAGCGCCAGTGGGCACGCCCGTAGGCGCTGGAGCACGCGGCGGCGTGGGAATGGCGGGCACCGGCGAGCGGAGCGGAACGCCCGGCGTCACGCCCGCCGAACTGACCAACGATGACGGCGCCTTCGGCGCGTCTGCAACACCAGGCGGAAGTGGCTGGCGAGGTCCGGAGAGGATTTGACCCGGCCGCGGAGCGGGAACCGGCCGGGCCGCGATCGCCGGAGCTCGCACCGTGTGCGCTGAGGGCCCACCCGGCTGTCCCATCGCCAGCGGCGGACGCAGCGGATGCGCCGGACGAGGCGGCTGCGGGAGTTCTTCGTCTTTCGCTATAACTGTCTCTTTATGAATCTCCGCGGGGGCCGGCGTACTCTCGGCGGCCTTTACGTGCAGGTGCTCCGCTTTAACCCCAGCCTGCGTGGGGCGCGCCGGCTCGTGCGCGGCTTCTTCGGCCGGCGCCGGCCCGGCAGGCGCCGGGCGCTGCTCGAGCTGACCCTCCTCGGAACCGAGCCCCTGACTCACGCGGATGCGAATCTGCAGCGCGACGTCATCGTCGAGCGAGCTGGAATGCGTCTTCTTATCGGCGACGCCCAATTCGGGCAAAATGTCGAGAATGACGTTGGGCTTGATCTCAAGCTCGCGGGCCAGCTCGTTGATGCGGATTTTACTCATACGGTGACGCCCGGGCGCATACCATCTCGCCAGGGTTTCAAGAACCTTCAACTGCTCCTTCGCCGGACGCTCATTTCGGCTCCGGTGGCTCTGCGTTCTCTATCGTAACAGATTTGTTTTCAAGCCCCGCCGCTTCACTCGCGGATGCTTTAGCCGCGGCATCATCGCTCGAAGTCGCGGCGGCTGCTTCGGGGGCGGCTTCCATCGAAGCGGGCTCTCCGGTGGCCGTTTCCGCCGCCGGCCGTTCGTCCACTGCCGCTTCGAACTGTCCGTAATAGCTATTGACAGCCAGTTGAATGCGCTCCACCATTTCCGGGTCGACGTCGGGCAATTCCTCGAGTTGTTCGGGGGTCATCGAGCCCAGCCGTTCCACCGTCGGGACGCCGCCCGCCACCAATTTCTCAACGATCGTCTCGGTCAACCCATGATCCACCAGCACCGATACCGGAGCTCCCGGGACCACCAGGGCCGCCATCTGCGACTCCACTTCCTGCCGCTTCTCTTCCTCGCTCTTGATGTCGATCCGCCAGCCCAGCAGCTTCGCCGCCAAACGCACGTTCTGCCCCTTCTTGCCGATGGCGAGCGAGAGCTGCGTGTCGTCGACGATCACTTCCATGTGCCGCTCGAGCGGGTCGATAATGCTCACCCGTGAAATCTTCGCCGGGCTCAGGGCATGGGTGGCGAACACCACGGCGTCGTCGCTGAACTCGATGATGTCGATCTTTTCCCCCCGCAATTCGCGGATGATCGACTGCACGCGCATCCCCTTCATGCCCACGCACGCCCCGACGCTATCCACGTCGCGGTCGCGGCTGGAGACGGCGATCTTGGTGCGCTCCCCGGCTTCCCGGGCGCAGCCTTTGATGGTAACCGTATTGTCGTAGATCTCCGGCACTTCCTGTTCGAACAGCCGCATCACCAGTTCCGGAGCCGCGCGGGAGATGATCACGCCGGCGTTCTTTCCGGTCTTTTCCACGCTCCGGATCACGCACCGAATGCGGTCGCCGACGCTGAAACTTTCGAGTTTCGATTGTTCCTTCTTGGGCAGCCGCGCCTCGGTCTTGCCCATATCGGCGACCAGGTCCTGCCCCTCCACGCGCTTCACGATGCAGGTCACCAGTTCGCCCACGCGGCCGGAGTATTCCGAATAAATGTTCTCGCGCTCCGCCTCCCGCACCTTCTGTAGAATCACCTGCTTGGCGGTTTGCGCCGAGATGCGGCCCAGCGCCTCGGTGGGCTTGGGGAAGCGGATCTCCGAATCGAGTTCGGCCTCGGGATGCGTGAGACGCGCCCCTTCGAGGGAAATCTCCTTATTCGGATCGGTCACTTCCGCGACCACCCGCCGGACTCCGAAAATGTGGATCGCGCCAGTCGATTCGTCGAGTTCGGCGACCAGATCCTCGTCGGTGTGAAAGTGCTTGCGAGCCGCCACCAGCATCGCATCCTTCACCGCATCCAGGATGATCTTCGGCTCAATGCCTTTTTCCTTGCTCAAGATCTCGATGGATTGATAAATTGTTCCCAGGCTCATAGAAGGTACGCTTTTCATCAATTTCAGGGATTTACCACTCGAACTTGAGATTGGCCTTTTCCACCTGTTCGAGCGGAAACTGCACGCTCTTTCCAGGCGACGGCTCAAGGGTGATGATGCCTTCCGCGAAGCTCTTGAGAGATCCCACCCACTGACGCCGGTCTTCCACCGGCTGGCGGAGCACGACTTTTACTTTCTGCCCGACAAAGCGCTCGAATTCGCGCGGCTTGGTGAGCTTGCGTTCGACGCCTGGCGAACTCACTTCGAGCGTATACTTCGATCCGGGAATGACGTCCTCCACATCGAGAATCGTGCCCACATGCTGGGAGATGAATTCACAGTCGGCGTGCGTAACACCCTGCGGCTTGTCGATAAAAATGCGCAGGAGGCGGCTTGCGCCACCGCCGAGGAATTGCACCTCGACGATCTCGATCCCCTCGCTCGAGCCGACCCGGCCGGCGATTTCCTGGACTTTTGCCGTGATAGCCTCTCGATTGCCTTCCGCCATCTTGTTACCCTGCGCGCAATAAAAAAGTGGGCTTTCGCCCACTGCTGTCGCGCGCCAACTGTTTCTAGTATACACGATGGGAGCGCTAAGCGGAATGATTCCTCCACGGTGTGATTCGCGGAATCCACCTTGGGACGTGCGTGCAGAATGACTCATACTCGGATCCGAAACTGCTCCGAAGGGTCGGCTCCTCGTAAACCACCACGAACAGGTGAAACGCCAGCCAGACCAGTCCGCCGTATTCGATCAGCCTGACGTTCCCAAGAATCAAGCCTTGACCGAGTATCGCGATCACCACCGCCACGTACATTGGATTTCGAACGTAGCGGTACAGTCCCGTCACCACCAGATGACGGGTTGGAAAGACCGGCGCCGGCGTGCCGAGACCTTGCAGCGCGAATCGCCCAAAGGAATCCAGAAGCCCGATCGCCCCCAGTACGGCCAACAGAACCCCCAGCAGGCGAAAAAGCTGGATCCCGAAGAATGGGGCATCCACGCGCCAATGAGAGATCCACCGAGGCGCCAGCACAGCGACGAACCCCGGTGCGATCACCAGAAAGGCCGCCGAGCCAAGGATCGCGAGCAGTCTTCTCACGAGCCCTCCCTTGCTCGCGCATGCGGCCGGATCCACAACTCGGACACCAGCAATCCGAAGCGGGACTTTTCCTGTTTCAACAGCGCGAACCCGTATTGTTCGAGGGTGGGCCGGTAATCCGGCACGCGCCGGGTCGCGAGGCCCGTGGTCGCGCGAAAGAAGACATACAGGCCGCGCAGCCAAAGCCACGACCAGGCCTGTCTCAAGGGACTTTCGTTGATCGCCTGCTCCTGGAATTCGGAGATCAACCACAGCGCATTCGGCTTCGCGGCTGCCCCGAGACGTGCGATCAGGCGTTGCGCATCGTCCTGCTCGAAACAATCGAGAAAGAAATGGGTCGCGATCAGATCGTATGCCGCGCGCGGCAGCGGCACGGTGAGCGCGTCGGCCCGAAGATAGGTGACGCCCTCGGTTCCCGCCCGGCGGCGTGCCAGTTCGAGCATCCGCCCGCTCAAATCCACATAGTCGATGGCATATCCCGTGATGCCCAACCGGCGGCTCTGTTCCACCAGACGTACCAGAAATCGGCCGTCGCCCTCTCCGAGCACGAGGATTCGGCGCGCATCCGCGACATCGGGCAGAAAGCGGCGCCGGCGGCGTTCGAGTTCACCGCCAAATCCGATGTACTCGAACCAACGGTACCAGCGGGCGATCGGATCGCAATTCACCAGCCCATTCCGTTCCAATAAAGTCCGTGTTCCCGCAGCCCGCGATTCACCAGTGCATTCCGATTTGAACGCCCGCGATGGGCAGGAAGAAGATCGGGCTCAGTAGCGCGGCGTCCGCGAGCACCCGCAGCGCATCCGTGGAAAGACGCTGCCGGGCGCGGTCGAGCCACACGAAAGCGACCGCGCTGGCGGTTTCCGCTCCCCCGATGACGGGCCGGTGCTGGGAGAGAAACAGCACCGCCGCAACGCCGACAAACAGCGCGGCCCAGCCGATGGGCAGTCCGAAGAACCCCGCCCCGCCCGGTCGCGGCCCTTGCCATGGTTCCGCCGGCCAGCGGTCAGCTTCCGAGCGGCCGGTTTCCCAGCGCTCGATCGCCGCGCAGTTGATCCAGCACAGGCAGCAGAACAACAGGATCGCGATGGTGTCGGCGGGAGATTGGACCCTGGTCCAGGCCGCAAGCGAAGCGCCTAGCGCGAACAGGACGGCGACCGCGGCTTCCTTCGGCCACATGCGCCGGACCTTCCGCGGCGCGAGGTGCACGATTCCGAAGTAAATCGCGACGGCCGCGAGCAACGCCAGGCCTCGATGGAACAACAGCGGCGAAAGATACTCCGACGCGAGCCGGGCCGTCACGCCCAGCACGACGATCCACAGAGGCAGTACACTCCGCCAGTGCCGGCGGTAAAATTCATGGCGCGGCTGGCAGCCGTTGCCGCCCCAGGCATCGAGCGAGCGGTCGGCGGCGTAGATCAGCCACACGGCGAGCACCAGCAGCACTGCGGGAAGAGAGCCGGGATTGGCGTGGAAGCAGCGCGCAAACAGCACCTGCCATAACACGGCGACCAACGGAGCGTCGAGACTCAGCAGGTTTGGCCACAACCACAGCCGGGTAGAAAAACAGGGCCGGGGACGGAACTCGCTACCAGAGGCCACGTCTCCATTATGGCCGCTTTGTTCCCACTCCCTTGAAGAACGTATAGCAGAACACGCCGTCCGCCTCAGCCGTTCGATGGAGATCCCGAATGCCTCGATCAAAGTCCTCGGGACCGGTGATGCCGGCCTCGATCGCGGATTCGCGAACGCCCTCGATCATGGCGGTGAACGTTTTCCGCGTGAACCCGTCGACCATGCCCGGCCTGCTCGAATCGGCATACACCATGCGTGGAGATACCCGCACCGTGTCGAGCCCCGCATCCACCATGAGCGGGTAGAGTTGCCGGCCAATCAAAGCGTTGCCTCCCGCCCACCGCTGTAATTCAATCAGGCACTGGATGGCGTTGCGGGCCGCGCTGCTGTCGGGATGAAAGTAGGCCGATCCGTGATCGCCTTCGATCACGGTCATGGAGCCGCCGGGCTTGAGCATGTTCTTGAGAACTCCCAGCGCATCCGATGGGTGCGACAGGTGCTCCAGGACGAAACAGACGAAGACGTGGTCGAAGGATTCGGGGGCGAAGGGCAAAGCGAAGATGTCCGCACGCTGGAACCGCACATTCGTGAGTCCCGCCGCGTCCGACGCCCTCTTGGCTTGCGCGACCGAGTCCGCGGAGACATCGATCGAGGTGAATTGCGCGGCCGGACTCCGTTGAGCGAGAGTGACCGTCTGGGAACCAACGCCGCACCCGGCTTCGAGGACCAGGCTTCCGGGCGGGTATGAGGTGTCGGCGTGCAGCAGCTCTACCAGGGTCCCGGCCTGATCCTTTAGGCGCTGGTTCTCCCGTGCGTGGTAACCGTGCACATACGCTTCGCTCACTGTGCGCCTCTCCCTATTGTCGATGTTTCGTCCGGCAGCCTTACGTGTCCTTCCGCGAAATCCATTTCTCCACGCGAGGGGATTCAAACCGCAGAAGCCGGTCGAGCAGTGACGCCGCATCGTCACCGGCGAGCACCAGGCGCCGATTCTCCGCCCGCAGCAATCCCTCCTGCACCGCGTGATCAAAGAGCCTCAGCAGATGATCGTAGTACCCCTCGACGTTCAAAATGCCGCACGGTTTCCGGTGCAGCCCGAGCTGCGCCCACGTGACGATTTCGCAGAATTCCTCGAAGGTTCCGAATCCTCCCGGAAGTGCGATGAATCCATCGGACAGATCGGCCATCAGCGCCTTCCGCTCGTGCATCGAATCGACCACCCGCAATTCCGTCAAACCAGTGTGGGCGATCTCCCTCAGGACCATCGACCGCGGGATCACTCCGATCACTTCTCCTCCTGCCGTGAGCGCGGCGTCGGCTACCGCCCCCATCAAGCCGACCTTGGCTCCTCCGTAGACCAGGCCAAGGCCCCTCCCGGCCAGCAATGTTCCGAGAGATCGCGCGGCCGCCGCGTATACCGGGCGGACGCCGGAACTGGAGCCGCAAAATACGCAGATTCTTGGCATGTCTTTATCGCGCGCGCCTATTCACTTTCGCGGTTCCACAGGCGGATCACTCTGGTGTCGCGTTCGTATCCGAGCACGCTGATCGAGCTGGTAGCAAGCGCCAGATATCGTCCAAAGTCCGGCGCGACTCCGAGCCATCTCGCGCCGAGGACCCGCATCATGTGGCCGTGGCCGAACAGCGCTACATCTCCGCCGGTGGAAAACGCACGCTCGATCACACGATCGGCCCGCGCGCCCACCTGACCGATCTCCTCGCCGCCGGGAGGACTGGTGGTCCAGATGGTCCAGCCGGGCGCGTCTTGTTGAATGTCCGCCGTGGTCCGGCCTTCATAGCTGCCGTAATCCCACTCACGTAGGTCCGGGGTAACCTCCGCGGCGTCGCCGTACCCCGCCAGTCGGCATGTATCGAGCGCGCGGCGCATCGGACTAGACAGCACCAGGGCGAACGGCCGCCCCCCCAGCAGACGCTTCAATTGCCCGGCGTGGAATTGCCCGGCCGCCGTCAAGGGCAGGTCGGTGAAAGACGTGTGAGCGCCTGAGAGGGACCATTCCGTTTCTCCATGCCGGATCAACCACACTTCGCCGCGGGTACTCATGTGGATACTTTACCGAGAAAAACCGGGACAAGCTTCTCTGTCCCAAGCCGGCCGAACGTCGAATCAAGACGCCCACGTCTGGGGGCGTGGACAGAGTCCGGAACGGACGCAAACAACGCGCGGCCTGTCCCAGCGTTTTTCAACCCAAGGGTTCGGACGCAAAACTAAGGTGTCCGCCTTGGAACAATCGGTCTCAGCTGAGCGTTATAGTTGAAGAAACCGGAGGCGGATCAAATGGCGCTGCGCGACTTTCTCGCCAAGCAGTTTATCGATGTTATCCAATGGACCGAATCGGAAGACGGCGTCCTCGCCTATCGCTATCCGATGCAGGACATGGAGATTCAGAACGGCGGCAAGCTGACCGTCCGCGAATCGCAAATGGCGATCTTCGTCAACGAAGGCAAGCTGGCCGACGTTTTCGCGCCGGGCCTCTACACGCTGACCACCCAGACGCTGCCTCTGCTCACCAACCTGATGAACTGGGACAAGCAGTTCAAATCTCCGTTCAAAAGCGACGTGTATTTCTTCTCCACGCGAATGCAGACCAACCAGCGGTGGGGTACGGCGACACCCATCACCATCCGCGATAAGGAATTCGGCGCGGTGCGGCTGCGCGGTTACGGGATTTATTCCTGGCACGTCTTCGATCCGCGTTTGTTCCACACCAAAGTCAGCGGAACGCGCGACATCTACGGTGTCCCCGATCTCGAAGGGCAACTCCGCAACACCATCGTGGGCCGCATGACGGACGCCTTCGCGCAGAGCACCGTTCCGTTCCTCGACATGGCGGCAAACCAGATGGAGCTCGGAAACAAGATCGCCGAAGGCATGCGGCCGATGTTCGCCGATCTGGGACTGGCGCTCGACACGTTCGTGGTCGAAAACCTTTCGCTGCCGGACGAGCTGCAGAAACTGCTCGATACGCGCATCGGTATGAACATGATCGGCGACATGGGACGCTACACACAATTCCAGGTGGCGAATTCGATGCCCATTGCGGCGGCCAACGAAGGCGGTGGCGGCGTGGCGGGCGTCGGCGTCGGATTGGGCGCCGGCATGGTAATGGCCCAGCAGATGATGAACGCGATGCAGCCCGGTCATCAGGCTCCGCAGTCCGCTCCTCCCACAGCCGGGCCGCCGCTTCCCTCCGGCCCCTCCCCCTCAGGAGCAGGCGGTGCGTCTTCCGGCGGAGCAACCCCGGCCGCGACGGGCGCCGAGACCAAGTTCTGCGTCGAGTGCGGCAAGCCGATCCCAAAGCGCGCGAAGTTTTGCCCGGAGTGCGGCAGCACCCAATAGTTCGGTTCCAGGCTCACATCACGGACTCGGATCTCGCAGCCCGAGGTCTTGCGGGCAACAGCTGCCGGTCCATGCTATTCAACAGATTTAACTATCTTCTTTTCAATTGTTTATAGTTATCGATTTCTAAGAATTGACAATACTACACTCATATTGCATACTAGGAGCAGGCTAAATAGGTTCAGAACTTCATTAAGCCAGCTTTCAAGAGGACGGAGACGCTTATATGAGCAAAATTATTGGAATTGACCTGGGCACCACCAACTCCGTGGTTGCCGTAATGGAGGGTGGCCAGCCGGTGGTCATCCCCAATCAGGAAGGCGGACGCACGACTCCTTCCGTAGTGGGCTTCGCCAAGAGTGGCGAGCGACTGGTGGGCCAGGTGGCCAAGCGCCAGGCCGTGACGAATCCGGAGAACACGGTGTACTCGATCAAGCGCTTCATGGGACGCCGTTTCGACGAAGTGGCGGAGGAGATGAAACTGGTTCCCTACAAGGCCGTCAAGGGCGATACCAACGAGGCGCGCGTGGACATCAGCGGCAAGAAGTATTCGCCGCCCGAGATTTCGGCCATGATCCTGACCAAACTCAAGGAGGCGGCCGAAGCCTATCTGGGCGAGAAGGTCACCAAGGCCGTGATCACCGTGCCCGCGTACTTTAACGACGCGCAACGCCAGGCCACCAAGGACGCCGGCAAAATCGCCGGTCTCGAAGTGATGCGTATCATCAACGAGCCGACGGCCGCGGCGCTGGCCTACGGCCTCGATCGCAAAAAGGACGAGACGATCGCGGTCTATGACTTTGGCGGCGGCACGTTCGATATCTCGATTCTCGAAGTCGGCGACGGCGTGGTGGAGGTGAAGTCCACTAACGGCGACACTCACCTGGGCGGCGACAACATCGATCAACGCATCATCGACTGGCTGATCTCCGAATTCAAGCGCGACCAGGGTCTGGACGTCTCGAAGGACCAGATGGCTTTGCAACGCCTGAAGGAAGCCGCGGAGAAAGCCAAGATCGAGCTGTCGACGCTGCTCGAAACCGAAATCAATCTGCCGTTCCTGACGGCTGACGCAACCGGCCCGAAACATATGGCGGTCAAACTGACCCGGGCGCGCTTCGAGCAGATGGTGGCCGACATTCTCGACCGCGCGACCGAGCCCTGCAAGAAGGCTCTGGCCGATGCAGGCTTGCAGCCATCCCAGATCGACGAAGTGGTGCTGGTGGGCGGATCCACGCGCATCCCCAAGGTCCAGGAGATGGTCCGCAACCTGTTTGGGAAAGAGCCAAACCGCAGCGTCAATCCCGATGAAGTGGTCGCGGTGGGCGCGGCGGTGCAGGGTGGCGTGCTGGGCGGCGAAGTGAAAGACGTTCTGCTGCTCGACGTGACGCCACTCTCGCTGGGCATTGAGACGCTGGGCGGGGTCTTCACCAAGCTGATCGAGCGGAACACGACCATCCCTACGCGGAAGAGTGAGACCTTTTCGACGGCCGCGGACAGCCAGACCTCGGTCGAGATCAAGGTGTACCAGGGCGAGCGCGCTCTGGCTCGCGACAACCGCATGCTCGGCGTGTTCCAGTTGGTTGGCATTCCCATGGCTCCGCGCGGCATTCCGCAGATTGAGGTCACCTTCGATATCGACGCCAACGGCATTCTGAACGTCACGGCGAAGGACAAGGCGACCAACAACGAACAGAAGATCACTATCACGTCTTCGTCCGGGTTGAGCAAGGACGAAGTGGAGAAGATGGCGCGCGACGCCGAGAGCAACGCGGCCGAGGATCGCAAACACAAGGATGAAATCGACGCGCGCAATCGCGCCGATTCGATGGTTTACCAGGTCGAGAAGATGTTGAAGGACCATCGCGACAAGATCAGCGATGCCGACGCGAAGCTGGTGGAAGAGGCGCTCGAATCGACGCGTAAGACCATGTCCGGCGGCAGTGTCGAAGAGTTGAATAAGTCGGTCGACGCCCTAACACAGGCCAGCCACAAGCTGGCGGAGGCGATGTACAAGTCGTCGTCTGGCGCGGGTGCGGCCGCGGGATCGGGAGGCGCGCAGCCGGGTCCGGATGGAGCCGGCGCGTCCGCCGATGGCGGCGGCGCGAAAGCTAAGAAGGACGACGTGGTTGACGCGGAATTTGTGGACGTCGACGAGAAGAAGCAGTAACCCGGGCGCCAGGGGCGAGGGGCCAGCCGCCAGAGCGTTTACTGGCCCCTGGTCGTCGGCCCCTGGCCCCTTTCTATGGCCCAGGATTACTATCAAGCGCTCGGAGTGGGGCGCGACGCGACCGAAGACGCCATTCGCAAGGCGTACCGGAAGCTCGCGCGCAAACACCATCCCGATCTGAATCCCGGCGACAAGGCCGCCGAGGACCGCTTCAAGAAGGTGCAGGAAGCCTACGACATTCTGAGCGATTCGAAGAAGAAGCAAATGTACGATCAGTACGGCTTCTATTCGGAGAGCGGGATGCCGGCGGGCGACGCCGGAGCGCAGCGCGGTCCGAACATGGGGTTCGGAGGTTTCGATTTTTCCGAGGCGTTTGCGAAGGGTGCGGGGCGAAGACCGCACGCCGGCGGACCAGAGGAGTCTGCTAGTTTTCATGACATCTTCAATCAGTGGTTTGGCCGCAACGAAACCGGCCGCAACCAGACGGATGGCCACACCGTCGCTCCCGAAAAGGGATCCGATCTCGAATACGGCCTGAGCATCGACTTCTGGCAGGCCATCAAAGGTACTCAAGTGCGTCTCCAGATTGCTCGCCAGGAGACCTGCCAGACTTGTGGTGGGGTCGGCGCGCGCAGCGGCGCGAACATCGTGTGCCCGGAGTGCAACGGAAGCGGCAACGTCACGCAGATGGCGGGCGCCATGCGTTTCAGCCTCACCTGCCCTCGTTGCGACGGCACCGGACGATTAAAGAATCGGTGCGGCGCCTGCAACGGCGACGGCCGCATCTCGATACCGGAAACCGTGGAGGTGCGTATTCCGCCCGGCGCGCAGCAGGGCTCGCGCCTGCGAGTCGCCGGCAAAGGGAACGCCGGGACCCACGGAGCCCAGGCAGGCGACTTGTATATCACCGTCCGCGTGGAACCGCATCCCTTCTTCCGCCGCGAGGGCGACGATATCGAAATCACGGTGCCGGTTCGCATCGATGAAGCAGGCCTTGGCACCAAGATCGAAGTGCCCACCATCGACGGACGGGCTCTGCTCAAGATTCCCCAAGGCACCCGCAATGGCCAGAAATTCCGCCTCCGCGAAAAGGGCGTGGTCAATTCCCGTTCCGGCGCGCGCGGAGACCAGATCGTGGATGTGGCGATCGAAGCGCCGCAGGTCCACGACGAGCGCACCAAGGAACTTCTGCGCGAGTACGCAACGCTCCACCCTGACGATCCGCGCGCTGAGATGTGGATCAAAGTCAAGGCCGGTAGTTGAACGAGTTAGGTGGTTGATATGGCGAAAGGGCGCAAAACGGGCTACATGATTTCGGCGGTCGCCGAGCAGTACAAGCTGCATCCTCAGACGCTGCGGCTGTACGAGCGCGAGGGCCTGCTCAAGCCATCGCGGAGCGAAGGCAACACGCGGCTCTACACCGAGGACGATCTGGAGCGTCTCGAAGTGATCCTCAAGCTGACTCGCGATCTGGGTGTGAATCTGGCCGGCATCGAGATCATTCTCAACATGCGCGAGAGAATGGCGGAGATGCAGCGGCAGATGGAGACATTCGTGTCCAGCTTGAACGATCAGATCTCCCACCGCGCGCGCCCCGTTTCGCCGGACGCCGCCCACTCGTTGATTCCCGTCATCGAGATCAAACGGCCCAAACGCTAGTGTCCTGAGTCATTAATTGGCCACACGAATCGCGGTGGGGCGGACGCCCTCGTCCGCGCCGGACCCCCTGGTCCGGCTCCGCCAACGCACTCTAACGGAGGCCGACGAGGGCGTCGGCCGCGGTCCAGGGGGACCGCCCCACCTGCCGATTGCTTGGACGAACCAATGACTCAGGACCTAGCGAGACGCCGTCCGAGGAGACGTGGAAGGGGACGGACTTCTTTGTCCCAAGGCCGGCTGTAACTATAAGGAGAGCCCCCGCGGCCGGTGGACAAAGCTGTCCGTCTCCCTTCCCGCTGAATCATCGGCCGTTGTTGGCGATTTCACCAAAATCTCCGAACGGTACACTGAAGACAGATGACGCGATTTGTCCCATTCGTTTTGCTTCTCGTCTTCGCCCTCGCGCCTATCCGCGCCGCCGATCCCCTGTACGAGAGCGCCGACCGCAAACTCGATCTGATCGCAACCGGCCGCGCCAGGCCCGGCTCCACGATCGCCTTCACTGTCGCCGAGATCAATGCGTGGGCCCGCGTCGCGGTACCCAACGCTGTCCCTCAAGGAATTCGCGACGAGCGCGTCGAACTGGGCTCTGGAACGGGCAGCGCCTACGCGCTGGTCGACTTCCTCAAAATGCGGCAGGGCAAGGGGCAGGAGAGCGGTTGGCTGCTCACGAAGATGCTCGAAGGCGAGCGTCCGCTCAAGATCTCCATACGCCTTGAATCCGGCGGCGGCCGGTGCACCGTGTACCTAACTCAGGTGGAGCTTTCCGGCGCGATTGCGAATGGGGACCTGCTGGATTTTCTGATCCGGGCGTTCTTCACACCGCTCTATCCAACGGCGAAGATCAACGAGCCTTTCGATCTCGCCTACAATGTCGATCGCATTGAAATACGCCCGGACGCGGTACGCGTCATCATGAAAAAGACGTACGCGTCACGATGAAAAACTAGCACGCATAAGGGTGCGGCGCACCCCCCTCATTACAAGCCAAGTAACGCTGCCGCCGCGCGGAGTTTACCCGCTCCGGGTTTTGCGGGCTGTTACTTAGTAGCTCGAATGTTCCTCGCCGCCTGCCGCCCCATGCGGATGCAGTCCGGGATCCCGATGCCTTGATAGGCGTTGCCCGCCAGGTACAATCCCGGAATCGCGCCCGTGCGAGTTTCGATCTCGCGGAGCCGGCGGGTGTGCCCCACTGTGTATTGAGCCATCGAGCGGGGCCATCGAGAAATGGTGTGGAAGAACGGAGCGGCTGTCAATCCCAGGATCTGACGGAGTTCTCCACGCGCCATCCTGATCAGAGATTCGTCGGACTCCTCGAGCACCGCCCCGTCACCAATGCCGCCGAAGAAGCAGCGCAGGATCACGCGATTGTCCGGCGCGCGATTCGGAAACTTGGTCGCCACAAAGGTGCACGCACCCATCCGTTGCCGTTCCTTCCTCGGAACCAGGAAACCGAACCCGGCGCGCTTCCCGTCGAATTCCGAGGACCGGTAGAGCAGCGAAAGAGTGAGCGAGGAACTGTATGGAATCTCATCGAGGAGCGCCGCTAGTCTCGCGTCGAGGTTGTCCACCAGGCGCGCTGCCGCCCACGCCGGGCACGCCACAATCACGTGACTCCCTTCGATCCAGCCCCCGCCCGCGCGTACGCGAAACCCGCCGCCTTCCAGTCGCTCGATGGTTTCGGCCTCCTGCTGCCGAAGGTTCACACGGGATGAGAGAGCATCGACCAGGGTTCCCAGGCCGCCCTTCAACGTTTTGAACAGCGAACCGCCGGTTGATCGAGAAGCACCCGCGCCCGGTTTCGTTTTCGAATTGCCGCGGGATGCGAGTACGGCACGCGATAAGCTGCCGTATTTCGCTTCCATCTCGGCGAAACGCGGCAGGACGCTCGCCACGCTCATGTCACGGGGGTCGCCTCCATACACGCCGGAGAGCAGAGGCTCGGCCAGATAGTCGAGCGTTTCCTGCCCGAAATGATCCACCACGAACTCGGCCACGCTGCGGTCGCCGTGTGTAACCGGTTTGCGAAAATACTCCAGGCCCATCCGGATTTTGGTTGGCCAGCCGAGAAGCGAGGACTTGACTATGGGCATTACGCGCGACGGCACAATCATCATCACGCCTTCGGGCAGAGCCACCAGACGTCCCTTTTTCAGAATGTAGGTGGTGCGGTCGTGGTCGTTCGAGCCGATGACCTCGGGCTCGAGTCCCAGCTCCTTGATCAGCACGAGAGCGTCGGGCTTGGCGGCAAGAAAGCTGTCCGGTCCGCCCTCGAGGACGCAATCTTCCGCCTGATGCGTTTCAATGACGCCGCCGAGGCGTGAACGCTTTTCGAGGAGGGTGTGAGGGATGCCGGCGGAGGCCAGTTCGTAGGCCGCCGCGAGACCGGAAATTCCACCGCCGATGATGACTACCGGGCGATCATTCTCTGGCAAAACTGGTTTGTTCCTCCCGGCATCGTGGGTGCACGATCTGGGCGCGCTCCTCCTCAAAGGATGCTGAAAAAGACTTCTTGGCCGCGGATAAACGCAGATAAACGCTGATTCGCAAAAAATAAGAACTTGGTCTTCGATCCGCGTTTATCCGTGTTCCCTGAACGGGCGTGCCGCATCGGCGGCTAAATTTGTCCTGCATGAGCGCCACCCTTGGTCCTGCTGAGGGACCTAAGTGAATGGATGCCGGCTGGACCGCTTGCCTCACTCTTTCTAAGGCTTGAATTCCCGGACGATTTCGACGCAGGCCTTCACGTTCTCCACCGGCGTTTCCGGCAGGATGCCGTGGCCAAGGTTGAAAATGTGGCCGGGACGGGAGCCGGTGCGCTTCAGCAATTCATTCACGCGCATGCGTAATTCCGGAAGCGGGGCCATGAGCACGGCCGGATCCAGATTGCCCTGCACCGCCGAGCGATAGCTGATATCCATCCATGCCTGGTCGATATTGATGCGCCAGTCGACGCCCATCACGTCGCCGCCGGCCGCGTGCAGCTCTCGAAAGAATCCCGCGGCGCCGGTCCCGAAGTGGATCACCGGCACTCCCGCGGCGCGCACGCGCTCGATCAGCGCCCGCGAATAGGGAGCCACGAAGCGCACGTAATCGTCCGGGCCCAGCGCGCCCACCCAACTGTCGAACACCTGAATGATCCGCGCCCCTGCGGAAACCTGGAGCACGGCGAACGCGCCCAGAACGTCCACCAGCTTGCCCATCAAGCGGCGCCACATGGTCTCGTCGCGATACATCATTTGCTTGGTGCGGAGGAAGTTGCGCGACGGACCGCCCTCGATCATGTAGCTCGCCATGGTGAAGGGCGCGCCGACGAATCCGATGACGGGCACGCGGCCGGCGAGCGCCTTCACTACCAGTTGAATCGACTCGCCGACATAACCCAGCTCGTCGGTATTGGAAATCGAAAGGCTGTCGATGTCGCTCGGGGTGCGAACCGGGTTTTCGATCACCGGCCCCTCTCCCGCCGCGAAGCGGAGCTTCAGACCCATCGGCTCGACGGGCAACAGCAGATCGGCGAAAATGATCGCGGCATCCACGTCCAGAAGCTCCACCGGCTGCAGCGTTACCTGGGCCGCCAGATCCGGGCGTTTGCAGATTTCGAGGATACCGTGTTTGGACCGGATGTCGCGGTACTGCTTCATGTACCGGCCAGCCTGCCGCATAAACCATACCGGACGAACGTCGGTCGGCCGGCGGCGGCAAGCGTCGAGAAAGCGGCTGTTCATTGGAGCCACGCGCATGTATTCACTCCCAAACTTGTCCGGGCAAAAGGTGGCTTACGACGCCGGCGAAAAGTCTCACCACCGAGCGGTCGCCTTAAAGCCTTTGAGCGGCGCGCCTTTCGGGTGCCGGCGAGACAAGCGAAGCATGTCCTAACAACAAAGTTAGCACACCGTGTTTCACGAAATCGGATTTTTTTCGGGCTTGGGGCGGCCCCTCTTGATCCGCTTCAGAATTTGCTCCGCTTTCGCCCCTAATTCGGCTGGAAGGTCGGCCTCAAACTGCAGATCGGGCGTGTGGAAGAGCTGCAATCGTTCTGCTAACTGATGGCGCAGGAACTGTTTAGCGTGAGAGATGGCTTCGAGCGTGGCCGCCCGCTCCTCCACCGTGCCTTCGAGCGCAAGCCGCACAATGGCCAGGCGAAAGTTAGGCGAAATGAGGACCTCCGTGACGGTCGCATTGCCGACCCGGGGGTCCGACATCTCGTAACCGATCAGCTCGTCGAGCTCTTCCTTGATATTTGCCGAGACGCGCTCGGCACGATGCGGGTCCACTGCTCCCAGCATAGCGTTGCGCGGGCGACTGTACAATAGAATCCGCACGGGAGCGGCGCATGAAAGCCACTGCGGCGATCAGGGACGGCTTATGGGTGTGCCTGGCCTTGGTGTGCCTAGCCTTCGTCGCGTTTCCCCAATGGGCAGGTGCGCAGTCGCTTCAGCTTTACTCTGAACTGGCCGAGATCGATTCGTTGGGGAACGTGACGGCTCCCGAGAATCCTCGCGAGATTCTCTCGCCCATGATCGTGCGAGGCGGCTTCACCTCGTTTCAAATCGTGGTTCAAGTGAAGCCCGGCACGGCGTATGGTCTGCACATTGGCCAGAATCCGGAGCATGCGGTCGAGGTCAAGCTATATCGTCGTTTTCACGGCGCCCTGCTCGAGAACGTCGAACTCCCTTTCAAAGGAGAAACCACCGCGATCTTCTGGATGGACGTGTGGGCGGATCGCGACGCGCCTGTCCGGCGTATCAAGATCGAACCTCAATTGCACATAGAACCTCAGCCGGGATTGACGGAGGATTGGTTGCAGTATCCGATGGAAGCTCGCGTCATGTCGGCTAAGATCCCTGAAGGTACGTACACGGGGAAATCTCCCGCCCTCCCGGATCGCAGCGATGAAATCCTGCGCGGTTACCTTTGCGGCCGTGCGTACGAGGCGCTTCCATTTTCGAATCCGCCGTCGGTATCGGAACGCCGCTATCGAAACATCCTGCAAGATATCGCCCTGGTAGAGACCGCGACGAAGGTCGCGGACCCTGCAAAACGAGCTGCGGTGTTGGACGGACTCAAGCGCATGCTCGGGTCCTGCGACGCACCTCCGTTCAACGATCCGGAAGCCTACCTTGGCATTCGCGATTATCTTTTTCGGCTGCCCTGAGTCCAGCCGGATCGCGGGACATTCTCGAAAAACGCTGGGACTTTCTTTTTCGGTTGCCCTGAGGCAGGACGGAGGAGGAACAGAGCAACGATGTTAGACTCGAAGAGTCCCACGCGTCCCGTCGCGACGCATGCGGAGAGGTGGCCGAGTGGTTGAAGGCGCACGCTTGGAAAGCGTGTTTAGGGGTAACTCTAACGTGGGTTCGAATCCCACCCTCTCCGCCAGACCTTCCGGGTCACCCAAAGAACAGGTCTAAGCCATTTCTTGATTCGGCATAGACCAGTTTCATGCGGCAAGCAACAGGGTTGTCAACCGCCTACGACATGAAAACCGTCTACGTTTTCTCTGAAACTGGTCTAAGCCAGGGTCTGCCGGAGATATGCGGCCACATCGCTCACGAAGCGGTGCACCGACACCTGCGCGATGCGGTGGCCGACGATTGCGTTCATGGCTTTTCCCACGCTACCGAGCGGCGGCTGGTACCGGCCCGAGAAATCCAACTGCGTCTCGGTGACAGTCAATGGATAAATCGATAGCTCGGCTTTCATGAATGGGAACAGGCTGGGCAATTTCGCCGCCTGCCATTCCAGCTTCAAGCGCGTGACAGGGCCCGCCATGGCGTCGGAGGGTTTCTGCTCGACCTTCTTGACGGCGATGATGATTTCGGTTTCGACTCCGATTCCGCCAATGTCGACGCGCAGTTCGGAGGCAACCGATCGAGCCCGCGCCGCAGCGGACTTGGTGGCCGCCTGGAACACCCCCAGCGCGTCCGTGATCAGCGCGTCGCGGACTTGCTCATAGCGATGATTCACGTAATCATAGCAGCGAATCTCACGCCCTTTGCTCATCAGAATTGCCCCTTCTCTTGAGGAACTCGCGCAAAACGGGGCACGGCGCGAAACAGTTCCTGATCTCCTTGGCGGTGCGCGCCGCACCCTTTGCGCTTTCGTTCCAGCCAGGTCCGGCGAATCGAACCATACTGTGATCGTAGCCGATGTCGCGGTTCGCACGCTTTTTGCGATTCGTCGAAACAGAGCGTAGACCAAGTGTGATGGCGTGTGAACCGGGCTGCACAACCGCATTCGGTCAGATCCAAGCCTGGAGTTCGATGATGTTGCCCTCTGGATCCGTCACATAGCACCAGGTGACGCGGCTTCCTGTCGAAGTCGTCGTTGTGACTATGTTGCCGACGGGCCGGCCTCCGGACTGCAACACTTCCGCGCGCGCCTCTGGAACGGACGGCACAGCGAACGCAAGGTGCCCTAAACCAGGCCGATTCACAGCGGGCGCTGGGCCTTCGGCCAAAAGCGAGTACGTGAAGATCTCTAGAGTCGGACCGTCGCCGCCGTAACCGGGCAGTCGAAGGTGAACGCCCTGGAGCCCCGCTCCCGGAATTCCGGTTCCCGCCTCGATTACCGGTCCGGAGTAGTCTCGCTCGGGTGGGACCAGACTGCAGCCAAACACGGTTTGATAGAAAGCGGCGAGCGCACGCCAGTCTTTCGCGATCAGGTTGGTATGCGCGTATTTTGCGCCTTGAATCATCCGATCATTTCCCGGCTCGTTCCGGCGCCGCCGCGCAAGCCTCGATTTCGATCAGAAAGTCGGAACGAGGCAGCGCGCTGACCACCATGAGCATGGAAGCCGGACGATTTTCGCCCAGCATTCGCGCCCATGCCGGCGCTCTCGATGGCCCGGAAAACATTCCGCCACGCTTGCTCCGCTTGCGCTTCAAACGTCTCGGGAAGTTTCCCTTCGGGCGTAAGTCCGGGTGTTCCAGACAGGAAGAGTAATCTTCGGCCAGCGCCGGCCTCGACCGCATCGCTGTACTTTCCAATGTGAGTCGCGATTCCAAGGTCATGAATGGTGTTGGCTCCGGCAGTCATGGAAATCCCCTCCTCTCATTAACGTAACCGGGGCGAAGAACGAATGGTATTGCCCGGTCCGAAGTGCGAGATCCCTGACTGTCCGCGACGGGGTGTCCGCGACGGAGCTGGTAAGGGAGACCGCATGTGATAAACTGCGGTCATGGGAGAATCTTGTTCGGGGTGCGCGAACGTCTTCGAGGGCGCGCACGGTGCAGCCACAGCCAACGAGCGGGAGTAATTCAGTGGTAGAATGCCAGCTTCCCAACATGACATTCGATTGCAAACAAAGACCATAGCGTCTTTGTCGGCCTCTTTCTGGCGATAGAGAACAAGCAGTTTTCCATCCTGTCCATCCTCCAAAATCTTAATGGTGTTCAAGTGGTGTTCATGCTGCGCGACGCGGCAGAGACTCCTTGTCAAAGGCTAACGAGATCGCGAAGGTCAGCTTTTTGAGAAAATGAGGATGGATAGCGATGGCGCATCTTGACCAAGATCTGATCGATCCCGAAGACCTGAAACTGACGGCGCGTGAGCTTTCGGCGAAGTTCTTAGACCTTGTTCAATCCGTCGGTACGGGTGAAACGGAAGAAGCTCAAACGGCCATTGCGGCCAAGGCTCGTGCGTATTTGAAAAGATCAGTTGAGTTAAGTGGTCCGGTACGCGAACATACCGGCTCTGCTTTCCCAATGCCTTCAGAAATCAGATGGCGTGACCGTCACGAAAGCATGAGTTGGAACGAGATTCAAAATGAGTGGATGACCTTGCGC